>Ga0307516_10001905_pt1 | contig 28569 bp, 27 predicted proteins | sample 19_EM_MG_FD_203310 | JGI IMG/M metagenome (GOLD analysis project Ga0307516, IMG submission 203310) | Populus trichocarpa ectomycorrhiza microbial communities from riparian zone in the Pacific Northwest, United States - 19_EM | ecosystem: Host-associated > Plants > Roots > Unclassified | place...
GACCGAACTTGCAGGCGTCACCGCCGCTGCTTTCGCAAACTCGCCGTAGTGCCCTGTGGGGCCGGAGGGGTGGCTGATGACGCCATCCGCCACGACCAACTCCGCCAGCGGCAGCCTCCATTGCAGCGAGGCGGCACCGAGCAGTTGCGCGCGCGCGGTGGCGCCTGCGAGGCGCAGCACGTCCCACGCATCGGCGACGCTGGACGAACCGCCGGTCATGTTGATGCCCAGCTCGCGCGCGGCCTTGGCGACGATCCAGCGGCCGGCCTTCACGCCCTGCGTCTCGCGGCCCGGCTCCATGTCGGCCGGGTGGAGCGGCAGCGCGGCCACGAAGCCGGCCACGTTGCCGTAGAGCGTGTCGCGCCCGGCTTCGATCAGGCGCACCTTGGCGAGCGACACGTCGAGCTCTTCGGCCACCAGCATCGCGAGCGCGGTGTGCACGCCCTGGCCCATCTCGCTGCGGTGCATCGCGAGCAGCACCTTGCCGTCCGCAGTGATCTTGATCCAGCCGTTAAGGCCGACTTCGCCTGTGGCCACGGGCAAGGTGTCGGCACCGCCCTGGCGGCCGCGCGGCGGCAACAGCCCCCAACCCACCACCAACGCACCGGCGGCACCGGCGCCCAGCAAGAGCATGCTGCGTCGCTTCATGCGGGCGATCCGGCGCGTGGCGAACCGGTCTCACCGCGCAGTGTCTTGGCCGCGGTCTTGATCGCTTCGCGAATGCGCGGGTAGGTGCCGCAGCGGCAGATGTTGGTGATGGCGGCGTCGATGGCGGCGTCCGATGGATCGCGGTTCCTGGCGAGCAGGTCGGCCGCAGCCATCAGCATGCCGCTCTGGCAGTAGCCGCACTGCGGCACCTGGTGGGCGACCCACGCCTTCTGCAAGGCATGCGGCTGATCGGCCGTGCCCAGTGCTTCGATGGTGCGCACCGGCTTGCCGGCGGCCGAGGCCAGTGGCGTCACGCACGAGCGCACGGCCTGCCCGTCCAGGTGCACCGTGCATGCGCCGCAAGCGGCCACGCCGCACCCAAACTTGGTGCCGGTGAGGTTCAGTACATCTCGGAGGACCCACAGCAAGGGCATGCTCGGGTCGACGTCGGCATCGGCGACGGTGCGGGTCTGGCCATTGACACTGAGGTCCATGGGCGGTGTCTCCAGAAAGCGGCCCCCATTCTGCGGCAAGCCCGGGGCGGGTCGGGCGGCCACAATGCAAGCGATTGAAGCAGCCGCAGGTATGGCACTTGCATACAAGTTGCCCGAGCCAGTTTCATCCCAAAACATCACAACCGTTGGAGTGCCTCTTCATGATCCGTCGCCCCCTCAAGTCCGTCGCGTTGGCCGCGGCCACGCTGTGCCTGTCGGCCCCCGCGTTCGCGCAGTCGTCCGCCAGCCTCTACGGCCTGATCGACATGTCGGCCGGCCAGTTTCAGGACGCCGGTGCCGCCAAAATCAACAAGGCCCAGAGCGGCAACATGGCCACGAGCTACATCGGCTTCCGCGGCACCGAAGAACTCGGCGGCACGCTGAAGGCCAAGTTCGCGATCGAATCCTTCCTGCGCTCGGACACTGGCGAGTCCGGCCGCTTCGGTGGCGACGTGTTCTGGGCGCGCGCCGCCTGGGTGGGCCTGTCGGGCGACTTCGGCACCACCACGCTGGGCCGCACCACCAACCAGTTCTTCGTCTCGACGCTCGTCTTCAATGCCTTCACCGATTCCTTCGGCTACTCGCCGTCGATCCGCCAGGTGTTGACCCCCAGCTCGGTGCACCCCGAGATGCTGGCCTGGCTGGGTGACACCGGCTGGAGCAACTCGATCCTCTACCAGAGCCCGGTGATGGGCGGCCTGTCCATCAACCTGCAAGGCGCGCTGGGTGAAGGCACGCAGAAGGGCCGCAACGTCGGTGCCAACGCGCTGTACTTCAACGGCCCGTTCGCCGCCACGGTGGCATACCAGAAGGTGCAGCAAGGCATCAGCGGCTTCACGCCGGCCATCCAGTCCCTCGGCTTCGACAACCAGACCTCGGCGCAGGTGGGTGCGTCGTGGGACTTCAAGGTCGTCAAGCTGATGGGGCAGTACAGCGTGGTGAAGACGCAGGCCACGACCGACACCAAGAGCAAGATCTATGGCATCGGCGCCACTGCTCCAATCGGGGCGGGCAAGCTGCTGGCGCAATACGGCAACGCAACGAACGACGCCGCCGGCACCCGGCCGGAGATCGTCAACAAGACGCTGACCGTGGGCTACGACTACTTCCTCTCCAAGCGCACCGACATCTACGCGCTGGTGATGAACGACAAGCTCACCGGCCTGTCGAACGGCAACACAATCGCCCTCGGCCTCAAGCACAACTTCTGAGCAGGCCTCCGCTTGCATGAAACGGCACCTTCGGGTGCCGTTTTTCATTTGTGCTGCTTCACGTGGGAAGAACGAGGTGCTGGCAGCGGCCGCGCGTGTCGGGGGATATCCCTCCCTCGCGCAATGCGTTGGAAGAAATCGCCCGGCCGTTCGTATACCTTGCGCCAACCTGTCAGCAACCTATCCGGGAGAACCCATGAACCGAAGAATCCGCCTGTCGCTCGCCCTGTCGCTGGTCGCCCTTGCCGCTGCGGCCTGCAGCAACATGCAGCCGAAGAACCCGATGAGCTTCTTCGTCACCAGCACCGGCAACGGCCGCGGTGCCGACTTCGGGGGCCTCGCGGGCGCCGACAAGTACTGTCAATCGCTCGCCGAGACGGCAGATGCGGGCCAGCGCACCTGGCACGCCTACCTGAGCACCAGCGCGACAACGGGGGCCGCGGCCGTCAACGCACGCGACCGGATCGGCAACGGCCCCTGGCAAAACGCCAAGGGCGACGTGATCGCCACCAGCGTGGCTGACCTGCACGCGGCCAACAAGATCACCAAGCAGACGGCGCTCACCGAGAAGGGCGCCATCATCAATGGCCGCGGCGACACCCCCAACCAGCACGACGTGTTGACTGGCTCCACGCCCGACGGCATGGCCACCGAGCAGACCTGCAGCAACTGGACCACCAGCGGCGACGGGGCGGCCATCGTCGGCCACCACGACCGCACCGGCCTCGACGAATCGGCGCCGGCCAAGTCGTGGAACTCGTCGCACCCGACGCGCGGCTGCGGGCAGGAGGCGCTCGTCAAGACCGGCGGGGCCGGGTTGCTCTACTGCTTTGCAGTGAACTGAGTCAGCCTTCGACCCAGAAGGTGCCCGCAGGCAATGCCACCTCGTCGCAGTTGGCAATGTGTTCGGGCCCGCCGCGGTCGATCACCACGAAATCACACACTGCGTCCAGCGCGAGCAGTGGGTGGTGCCAGGCGCCAGGCGCGTAGTTCACGCCCTGGCCGGGCGCTGCCGCAAAGCAGCGGATCGACGCCAGATCCGGCGCATCGCCGGCGCCGCCGCTCACGACGACGAGATAGGGCTGAGGCGACATCGGCAGGAAGGCCTGGCTGCCCAACGGGTGGCGCTCGAGCAGCAAGAGCACGAACGGCAGGCCGCGCGGCTTCGCCCGAAAAATGCTCAGACGCGGGTAACCCCCTTCGCGGCTCACGTCGATGCGCGCCAGGTCGTCATAGCGCTCGGCGTACCCCTGATTGATCGTGAAGTGCTTCGAGGCCGACACATCGATTACCTCGCCGAACGGGCGAAACGCCTCGGCCGTCAGGGGTTCGATCGCAATCACGCGCCGTGTCGTTGCCATGATCAGAAGGCCCTGACTTCACCACGCGGCACGAAACGGCCCATGCCTTCATGCCCCAGCCAAGCAGACCCGTCGACGATCAACTCGCCACGCAGGAACACCTTCTCGACGCGGCCCTGCAGCGTGCGCCCTTCGAGCAGCGTGTAGTCGCAATGGCTGTGCAGGTGCTTCGCATGGATGGTCTGCGTGGCCGCAGGGTCGAACAGCACGATGTCAGCGTCGCTGCCGATGGCAATGGTGCCCTTCTTGGGGAACAGGCCGAACAGCTTGGCCGGCGTGGTCGAGGTGAGCTGCACGAAGCGGTTGAGCGAGAGCTTGCCCTGCATCACGCCGATGTCGAACAGGCTCACCAGCCGCGTTTCGATGCCCGGCGCGCCGTTGGGGATCAGCGAGAAATCGTCCTTGCCACGCATCTTCTGCAGCCGGTAGCCGAGATGGCCTTCCTTCATGCAAAACGGGCAGTGGTCGGTCGCAATCACCTGCAGGTCGTCGTAGCGCAGCGCGCGCCAGAGGTGCTTCTGGTCGTCGCTCGTGCGCAGCGGCGGCGTCATCACGTACTTGGCGATCTCGAAGCTGTCGCTGTCGTACACCGAGTCGTCGAACAGCAGGTAGTGCGGGCAGGTCTCGGCGAACACCGGGATGCCTTCGTCGCGCGCCGCCACGATGTGCTTGAGCGCTTGGTTCGACGACACGTGCACGAAGTAGATCGGAGCCTCGGCCAGCTCGGCGAGGCGGATGCCGCGGTGCGTGGCCTCACCTTCCATGATGGCCGGGCGCGTCATCGCGTGGTAGCGCGGTACGGTGTGGCCGGCTTCCAGCGCCTCCTTGATCAGCAGGTCGATCACCGCGCCGTTCTCTGCATGCAGTGCCACCATGCCGCCATCGGCGCCCACCTGCCTCAGCATCTGGAAGATGGCCGCATCGTCGGCCATCATCACGCCCGGGTAGGCCATGAACATCTTGAAGCTGGTGACGCCCTCGTGCCGCATGGCATGCTTCACGTCGGCGAGCACCTGCGCGTCGACGCGCGTCACGATGCAGTGCAGGCTGTAGTCGATGTTCACCTGCGGCTCGGCGCTGCGCTGCGCACGGGCGATGGCTTCGAGCGGTGAGTCGGCTGCGGTCTGCAGCGCGAAGTCGACCACCGTCGTCGTACCGCCGAAGGCCGCCGCCTTGGTGCCGCTGGCGAAGGTGTCGCAGGTGATGGTCGGGCCGATCACGTTTTCCATGTGAACATGGGTGTCGACACCGCCTGGCAGCACGTACAGCCCGCTCGCATCGACCTGCACCACGTCGTCGCCGACCGCGAGATCGCGACCGATCGCGCGAACGACGCCATCTTGCATCAGCACGTCGGCGACGTAATCGTCGGTGGCGGTGATGACGCGGCCTTGGCGGATCAAGGTGGTGATCATGCAGGTTTCCCGTGGGGACGTATTCAGGCCATGCAGTCTTCGTGCCCGAGGCGGTGCAAGCAATCGAAGAACGTCTCCCGCGAGGTCGGGATTCAAGGCACGCGTGCGGCCCTGACCCAGCGAGCGCTCATGGCCGCGACATGAAGGCGTACGCCGCGTCCATCACATCCGTGCTGCCGGCGCCCATCTGTGCGTCGAGCGACGCCACACCATGCTCCCCGCCTCGCACGCGCTTGAGCACGAGCTTGCCGCCGCAGCTGCTCCAGGTGTCGACGTTGCCTTCGGCGACAAAGGCGTTCGGGTCCAGGGTGCCGCTGCACAGGATGGAGGTGCGCGTCTGCTGCTGAAGCAGTTCACCGATGACGATGTTGTTGTCCCAGGCGGTGAACGCGGCGATCACCACCGTCGGGTCGACCGTCCAGGTGGCGGCGTCCCAGACGCCGGCGGTCTGCATGATCTCGTCGCTGTCGCCGATGACGCCCATGTAGGGCTTGGCCGCCGCGCTGCCGGGTTGGCACGGAGTGGCGGCGTTGTTGAAGCTGGCCGATGCCGGGCCGGCGAGCGAGACATAGGCATCGAAGGTTTGCGGTGATTCGCACCACATGCGGTTCGTCATCACACCGCCCATCGAATGGCCCATCACCGAGACGTCGGCAATGCCGTAGTCGGCACGGATCTTCGCCGCCAGCGCCTGAAGAAAGGCCACGTCGTCGACGCCGGAGTTCATCGCCCGGTTGCTCCAGGTCGTGGCCTTGGGTTCGGTGCTCAGGTGCTGGCCCTGTGGCAGCACCAGCATCACCTTGTGCGCGTCGAGCCAGCCCCAATTGACGGTGCCCAGCGTCGCCGAGGTCGCGCTCGCATTCATGCCGAGTTGGTAGGCGATGGCCGTCTTGTCGCCACCACCGCCATGCAGGACGACGACAGCCCGCGTGGCACCGGCGGTCTGGTAGACATCGACCGCATGCGGGTAGCCGCTCACGCTGGTCGTGACCACTTGGTCGACTGCCGGCGGAGTGGCGGGCGGCGCCGGCGACGTGCTGTCGGAGCTGCTGCCACCGCAGGCTGACAAGCCCGAAAGTGACAGCGCGAGAAACAAGGCGCGAAGCAGGGTTGTGGGCACGGACTGGTTCTTTCGTGACAGGATCGTTCTCGATTGGGCGGCCTGCCGCGCCGGCTGGCGAAGACGTTGAACGACGAAATGCGACAAGCTTGAAACATGCCCGCCCGGGCCGTTGCCATCGCGCTGGCCCAGGGTTACCCCTGAGCTCTCGGGTGTCGAAAGCGCCTCTTGTCGTTCGTCATGGAAGTTGGAGGCGCCGCAGCGTCGATCGATGCTCAGCCCGCCGCACTCAACCCTGCATGGAGGTTCACATGACCCAGACATCTGTCAAACCCATTCCCGAAGGCATGCACACCGTGACGCCGCACCTGGTGTGCGACGGCGCCGCCGCGGCCATCGAGTTCTACAAGAAGGCCTTCGGCGCGACGGAGCTGTCCCGCATGCCCGGGCCCGACGGCCGGCTGATGCACGCCCAGGTGCGCATCGGCGACTCGACCGTGATGCTGGTTGACGAGTGGCCCGACATGGGCGCCGTGGGCCCGAACAAGCTCAAGGGCACCGCCGTGACGCTGCACCTCTACGTCACCAATGTCGACGCTGCCTTCGCGAAGGCCGTGGATGCCGGTGCCACGGTCAAGATGCCACCCGCCGACATGTTCTGGGGCGACCGCTACGGCCAGGTGCAGGACCCGTTCGGCCACATGTGGTCGCTGGCGACGCACCAGCGCGATCTCTCGCCCGAAGAGATCCGCCAGGGCATGGAGAAGATGGGCGGGGGCTGCTGACAGCGGCTCAGCGGATGCTTGCCAGGAGCAGCTGCGGCAAGCGCGCCTCGATTGACGTGCGCCAGCCTTCGATCATGGCCGTGAAGGCAGCTTCGTCGAGTGCGGCGAGAAGCTTCTCGCCGCTCGGCGTCAGTGCGGTCAGCGTGTAGGTCACCGTCACCGCCGTCGACCTGGCATCGAGCGCCACGCAGCGAACCTCGACGAAGCCGCTGCGTGAAGCGGGGGTGACGCGTGTGTAGCGCGCATGGTGACCTACCGTGTCGAAGTCGACCAAGCTCCAGACGGTGAAATCATCACCCGAGCCGGTCGTGAAAACCATGCCCGGCTCGGTGCGCCCATCGGTAGGGTGAAGGTAGCTGGGTCGCCAACCGTCGACCCACAGTTCTTCACCGGCTGGGGTGAAGAACCGCTGGCAGGCTTGAACGGGCGCGGCGATGCGGATGGTGTGCTCGAGAACGCGGTGGTGAGACATGAGACAGCTCCATGAGTTGATTGATTCAAGTTCATGGACTTCGCACAAGCAGGACTCACGCTCCCTTCCGATCGGACATGCGATGGCTCGCGCTGGCGCCGAGCTCAAGCCCGTAGATATCCTTCAGCTTGGCGATCATCGCCAGGGTGTCCTTGGAGAACGGGGGCTTGCTCTCGAACGCATGCAGCACGATGCCTTCGATCAGGTCACCGAGCGTCACCTCCTTGTACTCGGCCAAAGCCTTGAGCACTTTGACGAGACGCTTCTCAAGGCGCACGCCGGTCTGGATGCGCTCGACAGGGATGTCTTCTTCGGATTTGGGCATGGTGGCCACTCTTGTCAGCAAGATACCAAGGTACCATTGTACCTTGGTTCACAATGCCCCCGCCCGCGACGGCACCCTGCCGGCAGGTGCAAACTTCGGCTCCGATCCTTTCGCTCCGAGCCATCGCATGCCTGCCACCGCACTCGCCCACCTGCCCGCCTCCGGGCCGACCGAACTACTGTTCCTGCTGTTTCACGGCGTCGGTGCCGATGCGTCGGACATGACGCCGCTGGCGCAGCGCTTGGTGGCCGAGTACCCGCAGGCCGCGGTGATCTGCCTCGACGCGCCTGAAGCCTTTGACGGCGTGCCGGGCGGCGGCGCGGGCTGGCAATGGTTTTCGGTGCGCGGTGTGACCGAAACCAACCGCGTCGAGCGCGTGGCCGCGGCCATGCCGAGGTTCGTCGCGATGGTGCGGTCGCTGCAGCAGCAGTTCAACATGAGCTGGGAGCGCACCGCCCTGTTCGGCTTCTCGCAAGGCGCGATCATGGCGCTCGAGGCGGTGCAGGCCGAGCCTGCGCTGGCCGGCCGCGTGCTCGCGTTCTCGGGCCGCCATGCGGTCCAGCCGGCGCATGCGCCACACGACACCACGGTGCACTTCTTCCACGGCATGACTGACGCGGTGATCACGCCCGCGCCGGCGATCGACTCGGCCGAGCGCCTGGTCGCGCTGGGTGGTGACGTGACGGCCGACGTGCTGCCCGGCATCGGCCACGAGCTGCACCCGCTGCTGATGGACAAGGCCATCGAGCAGCTGCGCACCTTCTTGCCGAAGAAGGTGTGGCGCGAGGCCATGAGCGAAGCGCCGGTGGTGGCGCGGCCCGCCTCCAGCCGTGAGCTGGGCGACGGCACCGGCATCCACTGAGAGGCATGAGCGAGAAGGCGCGAGGCGCCTTCTCGCTCAGCGCGCGCGCAGCCCGCGGGTGGCGCCCCCGAAAGGCTGGACCGTGCCGTTCACCTCGATCGCGAGCATGCCGTTGGCGTCGATGAAGAGGCGACCCACGCGCACGCCGTTCGAGCTGAGCACCACTTCGCCCGCGCCGGTGGGCAGGGTGCCCGGAGCGGCAAAGTTCAACTCATAGAAGCCGTTGGCCAGGTAGCTGACACCCGACACGCTGAAGCGCATGTCGCTGTAGGTCACGCGGAGCTGCTTGAGCTCGTCGGTCAGCGTGACTTGGGTGGTCTGCGTCGACACGCTGCCGCCCGCAAAGGTGGCGGTGAGCCCGCTCACGCCACTCTTCAGCGTGGCGCCCACGGCCGGGGTGAGCGTCGCAATCTGGGTGGTGTTGGCACCCGAAACGCTGCCGCTCACGTTGGTTGCGCCACCGCCGTTGGCGGTGATGTCGCGCTGTACCGTGCCGTTCCCGTCGACGCTCAGCACGCGCATGTTGCTCACCGTGGCGGTGGCCGTGCCGACGGTGGGGTTGGTCGCGCTGAAGTTGAAAACCACCGAGCTGCTGCCGGTGTAGGCGCTGGTGCCGTCGTTGCAGGCGCTCGCGGTGCCCGCCAGCGTGCCGCTCGCCGGGAATGCGCCGCCAGCGGTGACGGTGGTGCCGTTCAGCTTGACCGCCAACGTGCCGGAAACGCTGCACACCGACGCTGGGTCAATGAACGCCGTGCCGGCATCGTTGGTGGCCATGAACGGCAGGTAGGCAGCTTCGTAGAAGTCGAAGCTCAGGCCCAGCAAGCGCATCAGCGCGAAGCTGTCGGTCTGGGTACCGACCAGCACCGTGAGCGTCGCGCCGGGGCTCGTCACGCTGCCCTGGCTGTTGCTCACAACCACCGTGTACACGTAGCCGCTGTCGGCCAGGGCCGTCAGCGGGGTCGTGTAAGTGGTGGCAGTGGCGCCCGCGATGTCGACGCCATTGCGCTTCCACTGGTAGGTGGGCTTCGGCGTGCCGCTGGCCAGCACGATGAATGTGGCTGGCTGGCCTTCGTTGACGGTCACATTGCCGGGTGCCCTCGTGATCTCGGGCGCCTTCAGCACCACCGGCTTGACGGTGAGCGTGGCCTCGGCGCTGGTGACGGTACCGGCCCGGTTGCTCACACGCACGCTGAAGCGGGCGGTGTTGTCGGCCGCGCTGGTCGTGGCCAGGGTGTAGCCCAGCCCTGTGGCGCCGTCGATGGCCACGCCGTTGCGCAGCCATTGAAAGCTTATCGGCGTGCTGCCGCTGGTGACGACGAAGAAACTGGCCGCGTCGCCTTCGGTGACCGACACCGATTGCGGCTGCACGAGCAGCGTGGGCGCCGTCGGTGGCGTGACCGTCAGCGTGGCGGCCGCACTGGTCACCGTGCCCACCGTGTTGCTGACGTCGACGGTGAACACCCCGCTGGTGCTCGCGGTGATGCAATACCACGGGTAGCTCGCTCCGGCGATGGCTACGCCGTCGCGCTTCCATTGGTAGGTCAGCGGGCGTGTGCCGTTGGCCACCACGCTGAAGCAGGTCAACGTGCCGTCGTCGACCGTCTGGCTTTCAGGCGGCGTGAGGATGATCGGCGCGACCGGGGCGGTGTCGATCACCAGGCATTCGGGCAGGGTGATGTCGACCTCGGACGGGCCGACGACGACGGTGTTCGAGTAGCCGCCGTTGAACTCGGCGAACACCTGTGCGCGGCTCGACTTGCGGATCGCCACGCGGAACTTGCCTTGCGCGTCGGTGGGCGCGTAAGCGCTGCCGGAGTAGTCCAGCCCCACACTCTGCACGTCGGCCCATACAACCGGCTTGGCAGCCTTGTCGACCACGCAGCCGTTGACGAAGATCGTGTCCTGCACCTGGTCTGCATTCCAGTAGCTGAAGTGCGTGACCGTGCCTTCGTAGTAGCGGTTGGGCTCGGTGCCTTTCAGCGTGGCGCTGCCTTGCTCGACCCAGCGGCCAGTGGCCTCGTCCAGGTAGAACAGCGGGATGGTGCTCGGCGGGTTGGCCGAGCGAGACGACAAGGGGATGCGCAGCGTGGCGCTGCTGCCGGCCTTGAGGTTCAGCTTGGCGCCCGAGGCGTCTTTCAAGCTGACCTCAACCGCTCCGAAGCTTTCGATGCGGGTGTTGGCAGGCGTGGTGTAGTCACCGGGCATGCTTTGCGGGTCGGCGGCCGGGTCGATGGGCGTGACACGCACCGTCACCGCGCCTGTGGCGGCTGCACCGCTGCTGGCGTTGACGAGGCTGTTGGCGGCCAGATCGACCGCCGCGGTGGAGTTGGGCGCAGTGACGGTGGCGGCTGCAGCCGCGTCGACCGTCGTCGCCGAGGCGGCGCGCACCAGGCGGGCCGTGGCACGCGCAGTCTGGTTCGCGGCCACCGGCACCGGCAGCTTGCCGTCGACGAAGCCGTCGGCCTCGATGCTCAGCACCTGCCGGTCGGCCGCCGGCACGGCGTCGATCGTGAAGCTGCCGTCGGCCGCTGTGCGGGTGCTCAAGCCCGCCACGCTGACCTTGGCGTCGGCAAGCGGGGAGGAGTCGTCGCTCGCCACCACCGTACCGCTCACCTTGCCCACCGGCGCCGGGGTGGGCGTGGTGTCTCCACCGCCGCCACCGCAACCGCTCAGCCACAGGCCCGCCGTGAGGCACAGGCCCACCCACAGTTGGCGCATCGCACCCTGTTTCATGAGGTTCTCTCCCTGGAGTTGGATTGCCTTCGGGCGCAATGACAGTGCGCTGACTCCGAAGGCGGGCGCAGTTTAGGGCCCGGTCTTTGCCGCCAAGCCTGGCCCCCCAAGACTTAGGGGGAGAGCTTCAAATGTGTAGCGCTTTGTTAACCAGGGCCAGCGCCCGCCTCGTCAATCCAGCACCACTTCGGTCTTGACGGCGCCGGCACGGTCGGCACGGGCCGTCAGTGCGAGCCGCGTTCCCTTGGGCGCGCGCACCACCCACTCGGTCACCGCGCGGTCGGCCGTCACATCGGCCGCCGGCAGAAAGGCCTGCAGCGTGCTCTTGGGTGCATGGCCTTCGAGCTGCGGGCCTTCGATGCGCTCCTTGCCGCTGACGAGCGACACACTCGCATCGCCAGGCGGCAGGTGGATCTCGAACATCACGCCACGCACCGTCTTGCGCGCCAGCGCCCGCTTGCTCACGTAGGCCGGCAGCCAGCCGCTGTTGCACACCGCGAAGCGCACGCGCCAGGTGTCGGGGCCGAGCGCGCGCACTTCGGCGCGCAGCACCTCGAGCTTGGGCAAGCTGAGCGCGACCTGCGTCATCCACTTCGGGAAGCGTGCGGCCTCGCGCTCGCGCAGGTGCGGCGGCGGGTTGCGCCAGAAGTTCATCTTGTCCCAGCCGCCGATCTCGACCGCGCCGAGCTGCGGGTGGTGAAACGGCTTCCAGTCGACGTGGGCTTGCCCGCTGCAGTGGTCATCGCTCCACTTCAGCAGCTTGAGGTCGTCTTCGACCGGGTGCTCGCGGTACCAGTCGATCCACTTGTAGTCGCCGATGCCGGCTTCCTTGTTGGGCGCCCAGATCTCGACCACCCAGAACAGCGCGCCCAGGTGCTCGTAGACCCAGTCTTGTGTGCCTGTGATGGTTTCCTTCGGGTGGTACTTGAAGTCGTGCCAGATGCTGATGGCCGGGTAGCCGGTGAGCTGCTGGCCCATCGCGCTGAAGCGTTTGAAGGCCCACAGGTCTTCGGGGATCATGTCGTCGTCGCTCTGCGTGCCCATGGGCCGCAGGATCACGCCGCTGTGCGTGTGGTAGCTGATGGCGGCACCGATGTTCGGGTGCTTGAGGATGAAGTCGACCATCGCGCGCACCTCGGGCTCGCTGGTCGGATAGGGGCCGGCGCCGGTCTGCTCGAACTCCTGTCGCCAGAACGCCGGGAAGTTGCGGTTGAGGTCCAAGCCTTCGAGGTCTTTGTTGACCTTGATGCTGAGGCCATCGTAGTTCTCGATCAGGCCTTCGGGCATCACGCGGTAGTACTCGCCGCCGAACTCGCCGGGCTCGCGCGGCACCATCAGCCGCGGGTCCTGTGCGCACTTCTTGTAGGTGCCCATCGGGTCGGGCACGCGCATGAAAAGGATGCGGCCGTCGCCGTCCACGTCCTCCATCGTGAGGCCGTCGACCGGCTCTTCGTCGAACGGATAGCGGCGCGTCGACGAGCGGATGTGGCGCGGCTTGTCGCCCAGCGCGAGTTCGGCGCCGTCGGGGTTCAGGCGCGGGCAGATGTAGATGGTGCGCGTGTCCAGCAGGTAGGTGATGTCGCGGTCGGTGCCGTAGCTGCTGAGCAGCTGGTGCAGGTAGTACAGGCAGGCGGTGCTGGCGGTCAGCTCGGCAGCGTGGATGTTGCCGTCGGCCCAGAACGCGGGCTTGTCTTCAGCCGGGCCGGTCTGCGTGTTGGTGACGGTCGCGACCCAGATGTCGCGGCCCTCATGGCTCTTGCCGATGGCGGCGACCTGCAGCAACGCCGGGTAGGCGTCGGCGTAGTCGAAGAGCAAGCGGGTCAGGGCGTCGTATTTGTAAAAGGTGTCGAAGCGGGGGATGGGTGGTTTGGGCAGGGTCATGGAATGGGGTTTGGTCGTTGTTCATGAACGAGACAAGTGGGCGAAGAATACTGCGGGGGTGCTTCAGCTCCAACTCAGCGCGGGGTGTGGCGTCCCGGTCTGCCCCCATGCCACGAGACCGCTTGACATAGAGTGCGCTCTAGCTCGCCCAATGCGTTTTCCTCAACTTGGAGATCGCCATGAGCAACGCACCCATCACGCAAGCTAGCGCCACGCACAACGCGCAGCTGGCGCGTGCCTTCTTCCAGCGCTTCAACGACAACGACGTTGCCGGTGCCGTCGAGCTGCTGGCCGACGACGCCACCTGGTGGCTGGCGGGCAAGCCCGACAAGCTGCCCGGCGTCGGCCTGCTGAGCCGCGCGCAGATCGTCGACGTGTTCCGCCGCATGACGTCGCGGCTGCCAGAGGGGCTGCGCATGACGGTCAAGGGCACGGTGGCCGAAGGCGACCAGGTCGCCGTCGAAGTGGAGTCGCACGGCAAGCTGAAGAACGGCCGCGTGTACGAGAACCAGTACCACCTGCTGATGTGCCTGCGCGGTGACAAGATCGCCGCGGTGAAGGAGTATTACGACAGCCACCACGTGTGGGACACCTGGTACCGAAAGGACTGAACCGATGGCCGAGGCCTTCATGATCGGCGAGCTGGCAAGCCGCACGGCACGCACCGTGCACGCGATCCGCTGGTACGAGACGCAGGGGCTGATGCCGGGGGTTCAACGCAACGGCGGGGGCCGGCGCGTCTACAACGAGCAGCACGTCGACTGGCTGCTGCTGATGGAGCGCCTGCGCCGCACCGGCATGTCGATCGCCGAGATGCGGCGCTACACCACGCTCGTGATGCAGGGCAAGGCCACGCTCGCACAGCGGCGCGACATGCTGGCCGCGCACCGTGCGCGCGTGCTGAGCACCATCGAAGAGTGGAGCCAGGCACTCACGCTGCTCGACAGCAAGCTCGACTTCTACGGCGAGTGGCTGGCGAGCGGGCATCGGCCGAAGACCGAGCCGAATGCGCGCGCCAAGCCACCGGCGACAGCGCCGGTGAAGACGCCCGTCAAGGCCCGACCGGCAGCCCGTCGACGAAGACCTTGATCTCGCCCGGCGCGAACGGCACCCAGGCTTCGTTGGCGGTGAGCGGCTCCGTCACCACCACCGCCACGCGGTCGGCCGGCGTGGTGACGCGCGCGAAGTCGACGCTCATGTCTTCATCCTGCAGGTGCGCGGCCTGGAAGGGGTGTTGCCTCACCAGATAGTGCAGCTTCGTCGAGCAATGCGCCCACAGCGCCTGGCCGTTGCTGAGCATGAAATTGAAGGTGCCGTGCGCGGCCACGCGCGGCACCAGCTCGGCCAGCGTGGCGGTGAGCTCGGCGATCGACGGCACGCCGGCATGGGCCTTGGCCAGCTCCTGCATCAGCCAGCAGAAGGCGAGTTCGCTGTCGGTGTTGCCCACCGGGTGGAAGGCGCCGTGCAGGCGCGGCGCGTAGTTCTTCAGGTCACCGTTGTGCGCGAAGGCCCAGTAGCGGCCCCACAGCTCGCGCTGGAACGGGTGCGTGTTCTGCAGCGCGACGCGGCCCTGCGTGGCCTTGCGGATGTGGGCGATGACGTTGCTGCTGTGGATCGGGTAGTGCCGCACCATCTCGGCCACCGGCGACAGCGCAGCGCTCTGCGCATCGACGAAGAGCCGCACGCCGGCGTCTTCGAAGAAGGCGATGCCGAAGCCGTCCTTGTGTTCTTCGGCACGCTTTGAGAAGCCCGTGAAACTGAACACCAGATCGGTCGGCGTGTTGGCGTTCATCCCCAGCAGTTGGCACATGTTCGCTACTCCGTGAACAAGCGTGTGAAGCCCTTGACGCTGAACAGCTGGCCCGGGTTGCTGGTCTCGTTGAGCACACCGCTCATGCGCTTGAGCAGGCGCGCGCTCTTGCGTGCACGCCAGATCACGAGGTCGATCAACCACGGGTGGGCGTTGACGCGGTTGGCGCGCTCGTAGAGGTCAAAGCGCGGCTTCAGTGCCATCAAGCCGGCTTCGTAGTGCGCCCGCACGGCCGCGTCGTCCCACTGCTGCTGCCGGCCGCTCAGCAGAGCATGTGCGGCGAGCATGCCGGTCTCGAGCGCCTTGCCGATGCCTTCGCCGGTGAACGAGTAGGTGCTGCCCGCGGCTTCGCCGGTGACGAGCAGCCCGTCGCGCGAGAAGCGCGCACCCGACAGCGTGAAGCGCAGCGGCGCGCCTTTCAGGCTGCCCTGCATCACGCCGCCAGCCATCAACTCGTGTGCCGGCGCGTAGCACTCGCAGAAGCGCTCGAACACGCGCTTGAGGTTGACGTCTTGCATGGTGTGGTGGCCGTCGCGGCCGGTGCCGTGGCTGTCGACCACGCCCACACCGATGTTGAACACGCCGTCGGGACACGGAAAGATCCAGCCGTAGCCCGGCCGCAGCTTGCGGTGCCACACCACCTCGAGTTCGGTGATGCGGCCGACCATCGCATCGTTCTTCACATACGCGCGCATGGCCACGCCGGCCGGCGTCTGGCGTTCGCACACGTCAGCGGCCTTCAGCGCCTGCGGCACGGCACCGCTGGCCAGCACGATCCAGTGGGCGCGGATTTCGCGGTGCTCCTTGGCGTGCGACACCTTGGCGCCGCACACACGGCCGGCCGCGTCGAGCAGCGGCTCGTCGAACTGCACCGGCGCGTGCATGCGCGCGCCAGCCCTCACGGCGGCGCGGCAGACGATGTCGTCGAGCTCGCGGCGCGGCAGCACTGCGAGCCGGCCGGGCACGTCGATGCGGCCACCGCGCGGGCCGATGCAGGCCACGTGGCCGGCGGATTGAGCGCGCGCCATCACCTCTTCCAACACGCCGAGCTTGTCGAGTGCGGCATGGGTGTCGGGGATGAGGCCGTCGCCGCACACCTTCTCGCGCGGGAAGCTGCGCTGGTCGATCAGCACCACGTCGAGACCAGCCTTCGCCAATACATTGGCCGCCGCGCTGCCGGCCGGGCCGGCACCGACGACGAGCACGTCACAGCGTTCGGGGAGTTCAGAGAGAGAAAGATTCATGGAACGCGAAGCATACCGGCGTGCCTCGACATACCTCGAACGGCCGTGGGCGGTTTGCCAGAGAACCCGCAGCCATGGCGGGCTTTCTGCGCCCCATGCGCAGCGACTGCGCCGCCTGCACACAATGGCCACATGAGCACGCCTTACACCGAAGAAGCCTTGAACCGCACCGAGCTCGACGCGCTGCCTGGCGCGACCGTCGTCGAGTTCGGCACCAACTGGTGCGGCTGGTGCCGCGGCGCGCAGCCGCTGATCGAGACGGCGATGGCCGATCACCCGCAGCTGCGCCACATCAAGGTCGAAGACGGCCAGGGCCGCCCGCTCGGCCGATCATTTCGCGTGAAGCTGTGGCCGACGCTGATCTTCATGCGCGACGGTGTCGAGGTGACGCGCGTGGTGCGGCCATCCGGCGTCGGCGAGATTCGCGACGCATTGGCGCAGCAGGCCCAGGCCTCGCCGTCGTGACCCGCTAGCGCTGCCTCAGCGCTTCGATGACGAGTGCCAGCGCGGGGGCAATCTGCCGCCGGTTGGCGTAGTAGAGGTGGTACCCCGGAAATCGCGGCCACCAATCCTCGAGCACAGGCACCAGCCGGCCCGCCGCGATGTGAGGCTCCATCAGGTCGAACGGCACGTAGGCGAAGCCCAGGCCGTCCAGCGCGGCATGGAGCATCAGGAAGGTGTTGTTGAACACCGTCTGGCCGTTCACGCGGACGTTGAGCTGCTGGCCGTCCATCTCGAAGTCCCACGCGTAGAGGCCGCCATGGGTCGGCAGCCGCAGGTTGATGCAGCGGTGCGTCGTCAGCTCGTGCGGCGTGGCCGGAAGGGTCTTGCCCGCAAGGTACTCGGGCGACGCTGCGACGGCCATCCGCAGGTCCGGCGCGATGCGAACGGCAATCATGTCCTTGTCGACGCGGTCTCCCAGGCGCACACCCGCATCGAAGCGCTGCGCAGCGATGTCCGTAAACCCATATTCGACGCTGAACTCGACCTGGATGTCCGGATACGCTTTCAGCAGCGGCATGAGACGCGGCCAGAGCGCGGTGACGATGGCGTGGTCGTGCGCGGTGATGCGGACGGTGCCGGCAGGCTTGTCGCGCATTTCCGTGAGAACGCTGAGCTCGTGCTCGATTTCTTGAAGACGCGGCGCAACCGTGTTCAGCAGCCGTACGCCGGCGTCGGTGGTGGAAACGCTGCGCGTGGTGCGGGTCAGGAGCCGGACTCCCAGGCGGGCCTCCAGCGCCAACATCGCGTGACTCAAGGCCGAGCGTGACAGCCCGAGCTGGGCGGCTGCGCGGGTGAAGCTGCGCTCTCGCGCGACGACCACGAAGGCCTGCAAGTCGTTCAGGTTCTCTTTGGCCATTGGTGAATCCGGCACACCACCGTATGCGGATTTTTCCATCTTATCAACCAATGAACCGCTGACTACAGTGTTCAGACCGGACTGCTTTTGCACCCCAAAACGGAGCCACGAACATGAACTTTCCCATGCACATTGCAGCGTGCTTCGCTGCCACCACGGCCTGCGGCGCCGGAGCCGCCGACAACGCCGGCAGCGCGCCGGCGCAGCAGATCACACGCGCAGGTTCCCAGCCGTCGGCGGCTGGCCCGGCCGACTTCTTCACCGGCCGCGTGCGAGTCGACCCGGTGTGGCCCGCCGACGGCAACATCACGGCGTCCGGCGGGCTGGTGACCTTCGAGCCGGGCGCGCGTTCTGCGTGGCACACGCATCCCAAAGGCCAGCGCCTGGTGGTCGTGTCCGGTGTGGGCCTCACACAGGAATGGGGCAAGCCCATCCAGGAGATTCGCCCAGGAGACATCGTGTGGTGCCCGCCCGGTGTGAAGCACTGGCATGGCGCCGGCCCCTCTGCCGCCATGACGCACCTGGCGGTCACCGGCACCGCCGAAGGGAAGAACGTTGAATGGATGGAGAAGGTCAGCGATGCGCAGTACACAGCACGCTAGCCCTTGCGCGAAGGTCGCGCTCTCCATCGCGCTTGGTCTGGCAGCTGCGCTCTGCCAGGCAGGCACCGCCAACAACCCAATCCCGCCCACCATGAACCACGCACAACCCCGCTCAGACACGCTGTCGGCCCGACAGCAAGCCATCGTTCCGATCGCCGCCTTCGCAGCTGCTGGCGACCTGCCCCGGCTCAGCACCGCATTGAGTAACGGGCTGGACGCCGGCCTCACGATCAACGACACCAAGGAAATCCTGGTGCAGCTCTACGCCTACGCGGGCTTCCCGCGCAGCCTGAATGCCCTGGGAGAACTCATGAAGACGCTGGACGACCGCAAGAAGCGCGGCATCCAAGATGTAGAGGGGCGTGCTCCCAGCCGCGCTGCGCCCAAGGGCGACGCGTTGATGGCGGCAGGAACCGCCAACCAGACGAAGCTGTCGGGCGCGCCGGTCACGGGAGCGCTGTTCGACTTTGCGCCAGCCATCAATGACTACCTGAGGACCCACCTCTTCGGAGACATCTTCGAGCGAGACAACCTCGACTGGCAGAGCCGTGAGCTGGCGACCGTGAGCATGCTGTCTACCCTTCAAGGCGTCGACTCACAGCTGCAGGCGCATGTGCGCATCAGCATGAACACCGGCCTCACCGAGGGCCAGCTGCGTCAGCTCATCGACATGCTGGCCGACCGCGTCGCCGCGGAACCTGCGCAGCGGGCGCGCGAGGCCCTGGCGCGGCATCTCGCCACGACAGGACCTCGCTGACTTCGATGACCGCGCGGTGACCGCTCAGGCCGCCGCGATGTTCTCCGGCGTGAACGGCATCTTGCGCAGCCGCTTGCCGGTGGCGACGAACAAGGCATTGCCGATGGCCGGCCCGATGAGCGCGGTGGCCGGCTCGCCGATGCCGCCGGGCTTCTCGGTGCTGGGCACCAGCACGATCACGATCTCGGGCGACTCGTTCATGCGCATCAGCCGGTACTGGTGGAAGTTGGTCTGCTGCACGCGGCCGTTTTCCAGCGTGATCTCGCCCCACAGCGCAGCCGTGCCGCCGAAGACGATGCTCGACTGGATCTGTGCCTCCACCGTGTCGGGGTTGACCATGCGGCCGAGGTCGGCCACGACCGTCACCTTGTGCACGCGCACCTCGTTGTCCTTGTTGAGCGAGATCTCGGCCACCTGCGCCATGTAGGTGTCGTAGCCCTCCATCAGCGCAATGCCGCGGAAGCGACCTGCCGGCGCCGCTGTGCCCCAGCCGGCCTTCTCGGCGCACTGCTTGAGCACGTTGGCAAAGCGCGGCTTGTTCGCCAGCAGCGACATGCGGTAGGCGTACGGGTCTTGTTTGGCGTTGGCGGCCAGCTCGTCGATGAAGGTCTCGTTGGCGAAGGCATTCAGCGCATGGCTCACCGAGCGCCAGTAGCCCACGCGCAGCCCGGCGTCGTGCTTGACGACGTCGTGCCGCGTGGCCGGGATCTCATAGGCCGCGATGGCGGCCTCGGTCATCAGCGGGTCTTGCACTGCTGCCGGCAGGCCGAACACCCGGCCGGTGATCGACTGCGAGGTCAGGCGGAAGGTCATGGCCGTGGGCTTGCCGTCGTCGCCGACGGCGGCGCTCAGCTCGTGCACGGACTGCGGGCGATAGAAGTCGTGCGTCATGTCGTCTTCACGCGTCCACAGCAGCTTGACCGGCTTGCCGACGGCCTTGCTGATCAGCGCGGCCTGGAGGATGAAGTCGATGTCGATGCGCCGGCCGAACCCGCCACCGAGGAAGGTGGTGCGCAGGCTCACGTTCTCCGGCGGCACGCCGCAGACCTTGGCCACCGTGCCGGCCGCAGCGTCTTGCCACTGCGTGGGCCCGATCAGCTCGACGCGGTTGTCGTGGTACCAGGCGGTGAAGTTCATCGGCTCCAGCGGCGAGTGCGACAGCAGCGGCATCGTGTACTCGGCCTTGATGACCTTGGCCGCGCCCTTGATGACGGCGTCGGCATCGCCCACCTTTGGCAGCGCGAGCGGCTTGGCCGCCTCGGACAGGCCGGCGGCCTTGGTGCTCGCCAGCATGGTCTTCTCGGTCAACGCTGCGCCGGCGCCTTCGTCCCACACGACCGTCAGGCCTTCGCGCGCCTTGCGGGCATGCCACCAGGTGTCGGCCACGATGGCGATGCCGTCGGGGATCTGCACCACGTCGATCACGCCGGGCATGGTCTTGGCCTTGCTCGCGTCGAAGCTCTTCACCGTGCCGCCGATCACGGGGCATTGCTCCAGTGAGGCGTAGACCATGCCGGGCACCTTGACGTCGATGCCGAACTCGGCCGTGCCGTTGGTCTTGGCCGGCGTGTCGAGCCGCTTGGTCGGCTTGCCGACGATGCGGAAGTCTTTCGGGTCCTTGATGGTCGGGCTTTGCGGCACCGGCAGGCGCGACGCCGCAGCGGCGAGCTGGCCGTAGGTGGCCTTCTTGCCCTTGGGCCCGAGCACGAAGCCGTTCTCGGCCCTCAGTTCCGACTCGGGGACTTTCCATTTCTGCGCCGCGGCGGTGATGAGCATGGTGCGCACCTGTGCGCCTGCCAAGCGCAGCTTGTCCCAGCCGTCGCGCACGGAAGACGAACCGCCGGTGAGCTGTGGACCGCCGAGCAGCGCGTTGCCGTAGACCTTGCCGTTGGGCGGCGCGATGGCAACCTTGATGCGCCGGATGTCGACGTTGAGCTCTTCGGCGATCAGCATCGGCATCGAGGTGTAGACACCCTGGCCCATCTCGGAGCGGGCCGAGAGCAGCGTGATGGTGTTGTCGTCGGCGATGTGCACCCAGGCGTTGGGCGTGTGCACCGTGCCGGCGGCGAGCGCGTCGCTCACGCCGGTGAGGCTCACGCCGAGCATCAGGCCGCCGCTGGCGACGGCCGAGGTCTGCAGGAAGCCGCGGCGGCTGACACCGGCGCTCTTGGACTTGGTAGTGGTGGTGGTCATGGCAGTCCCCTCAGGCCTTGCGCATTTCAGCGGCCGCGGTCTTGATCGCGGCGCGGATGCGCGGGTAGGTGCCACAGCGGCAGATGTTGCCGCTCATCGCGGCGTCGATGTCTTCGTCGCTCGGGTTCTTGTTGGTCTTGAGCAGCGCGGCGGCGCTCATCAGCTGGCCGCTCTGACAGTAGCCGCACTGCGGCACGTCGTGCGCGATCCAGGCCTTTTGCAGCGGGTGGCTGTTGTTGGCCGACAGACTCTCGATGGTCGAGACCTTCTTGCCGGCCGCTGCCGACAGCGGCGTCTGGCACGAGCGGACGGGCTGGCCGTCGAGGTGCACTGTGCACGCGCCGCAGAGCGCCATGCCGCAGCCGAACTTGGTGCCGGTGAGCCCGACCTCGTCTCGGATGACCCACAACAAAGGCGTATCGGGCTCGGCCTTGACGGTCATTGTCTTGCCGTTGATCTGGATGCGAGTGGTCACGGTGATGTCTCCTGCAGGGGAACGTTGGAGCGCTGACAGCCACAGCCATGAGCGGCTTTCAGAGCATCGTGGATGCCCGGGTTGAAGTCCAACCTGGGCAAACCCCAATCTTCACGGGTGTTTGCAGATCGCCGGTGAGCAAGGTCTTTCCCGGTCGCGCCTCAGGCGACAAACCGATCTCGGCAGCCCAAGGCCTAACGCGGGGTCAGGGCGGCATGCCAAGCAGGGTGCGGGCGCGCAGCAGCTCGTTGCCGCTGAACTGGCGTGCGAGGTAGCGCTCCGCGGCCTCGCCTTTCAGCGTCTGCAGCTGGGCACGCGCTTCCGCCACGCGGCGCGACCACGCCCAGCGGGCTTCGTCTTCGGCGCGCAGGCGCTCGGCGGCCACAGCGCCGAAGCGGCCGACCCGTTGCGCTTGCAAATCCTTCTGTTGTTCGGCGCTGGCCAGTGGCTCGGGCATCAGCAGCATGCGTGGCGCCACAGGCGGCGGCGTGACGCTCGCGCCACGCGTCGGCGCATTCGGTGCTGGCGAGCCGCTGGCTTCCTGGTTCGAGGTGCTTCGGCCTTGCAGCCACGCCAGGTGTTCGTCCCACGCCACCAGCACCTGGCTGGCGATGGCGGCGCCTCGCTGTTGCGTGACTTCACGCTCGATCCACACGCGCAGCTCGCGCAGGTCGAGTTCGCCGACCGCCGTGAGCAGGTGGTCGAAGCGGCGTATCAGCGCGGCATCGGGCCGCGCGCCGTTCGCCGGGCCGATGACCCAGTCGCCATCGAGATCGGTGCCGCGCAATGAGCCGCTGGCACGCACCTGGTCCACGCTGCGCACGCCGGCTTGTGCCGCGGCCGGTGTCGAGCAGCACCCCGCCAGCCACAGCGCAGCGGCGAACCACAGCACACCGCGCACGGCCGTCGCCATCACAGCCCCGCCTTCTTGAGCCGGTTGGCCTGCAGGCGATAGAAGGCCAGCGGGTCCGGCGAGAGCATGCCGCGCAGGCCGAAGCTCTGGTTCACCTCGTCGAGGTGGTTCCATTCGTAGTTGTCGCGCAGCACCGTGCCCCAGTGGCTGGCGCAGCGGCCGACGACGCCGTCGTTCGGCTCGTCGCCGTAGAAGCGGCTGGTGGCCAGCAGCACGGCGTCGCTGAGGTCGAGCGGGTTGGTCGCGACACGGGTGCCGCCCACCGAGAAGTAGCGCACGCCGTTGACCACCGCCGCACCTTCGCCGCAAGGCGTGCTCGGCTGACCCTGCGGGAAGCGCCGATTGAAAACAGCCGCACCTTCGCTGTCGAGCGACTGCAAGGCACCGAGCGCGTCTTGCGGCAAGCCCGAATCACCCGCCAGGTAAGCCACGGCACCCGACAGTGCATTCGCCCACGCGGCCGGCACACCGCTGCCGCGAGCCATCTCCTTCAGCCCGTCGGCCGTCTTGCTGCCGGTGTGCGGCGCACCCACGGTGGTCACCGAAGCGACGAGCTCCGGCGCCACCGCCGCCACATAGCGCGCGGTCGGCCCGCCGTGGCTGTGGCCGATGAGGTTGAACTTCTCGTGCCCGTACGCTGCCTTCAGCGCACGCAACTCGAACAGCAGCTGCTCGCCACGCACTTCCGACAGGTTGGCAGCCGACACGCCGGGCGCGTAGACCACCGCACCGCCGTCGCGCAAGGCCTTGGCCACGCCGTGGAAGTAGTCGACCGGTCCGATGGCGCCGAAGCCGAACAGGCCGTGCACCAGCACGATGGGGTAACGGGTCTGGGCGTAGGTGTCCGCGGGCGCATCGGCAGCATGCGACGGGGCAATCACACCCAGCCAGCAGGCGAGCAACAGCATCCAGCAGCGACGTGAGATGGCGTTCGGCACGCCGCCATTCTCGATCAAGGTCGATCGATCACGCTCGATCAGCACGTGCCCGCAAGATCCCGCGCGAGGCGGTTGTGCCGTTCGATGAGCCGCGGCAGGTCCACCGTGGTGAGCCGCCCATCGCGCACCACCACGCGCCCGTTGACGATGCTGTGCTTCACGCGCGGCACATGGCAGAACAGCAGCGCGGCCAGCGGGTCGTGCAGGCCGCCGGCCATGCCGATCTCGTCGAGCGGCACCGTGACGATGTCGGCCGCCATGCCAGGCGCGAGCTGGCCGATGTCGTCACGGTTGAGCACCTGGGCACCGCCGCGCGTGGCGATCTCGAGCGCCTCGCGGGCACTCATCGCCGACGGGCCTTTCTCTGCACCGTGCGCGACCCGCTGCAGCAGCAGCGTCTGCCGCACCTCGGCGAGCATGTGGCCGCTGTCGTTGGACGCGCTGCCGTCGACACCGATGCCCACCGGCACACCGGCATCGCGCATCGCACGAATCGGCGCGATGCCCGAGGCCAGCCGCATGTTGGAACACGGGCAGTGCGCCACGCCGGTGCCGCTGCGGGCAAAGAGGCGGATGCCCGCGTCGTCGAGCTTCACGCAGTGTGCGCACCACACGTCGCGGCCGAGCCAGCCGAGCTGCTCGGCGTATTCGGCCGGCGTGCAGTTGAACTTTTCGCGCGTGTAGGCGATGTCGTTGTCGTTCTCGGCCAGGTGGGTGTGCAGCGACACGCCATGCTGGCGCGCCAGCAGCGCCGAGTCGCGCATCAGCTCGCGGCTGACCGAGAAGGGCGAGCACGGCGCCACCACGATGCGCTGCATCGCGAAGCGGCCCGGGTTGTGCCAGCGCTCGATCAGGCGCTGCGTGTCTTTGAGGATCGCGTCTTCGCGCTCGACCACGCGATCGGGTGGCAAGCCGCCTTGCGACTGGCCCACGCTCATCGACCCACGCGCCGCGTGGAAGCGCATGCCGATCTCGGCGGCGGCCTCGATGCTGTCGTCGAGCCGCGTGCCGTTGGGGTAGATGTAGAGGTGGTCGCTGCTGGTGGTGGCGCCCGACGGCAGCAGCTCGGCCATCGCGGTTTGCGTCGACACGCGTGTCATCTCGGGCGTGAGCCCGGCCCAGATCGGGTAGAGCGTTTGCAGCCAGCCGAAGAGTTCGCGGTCTTGCGCCGGGCGGATGGCCCGCGTCAGCGACTGGTACATGTGGTGGTGCGTGTTCACCAGGCCGGGGATCACCACCTGGTCGCTCGCATCGATCACCTCGTCAGCGGCGGTGGGCAACTCGTCGCTGGGGCCGACGGCTTCGATGGCGTTGTCGCGCACGAACACGGCGCCTTTGGCGATCTCGCGCCGGTCGTCGTCCATCGTGACGAGCAGACGGGCGTTGCGGATCAGGAGTGTGGTCATGGGGCGTCCAGTCCGCGCGGGAGCGAAGGGTCAGTGGGCTTCGACCATTCTCGTCTTCGACGGCCGCATGTGCACGGCCACCGCCTGTTCAGCCCTGCCCCTCAGCGGTCGACGCCGAGCAAGGCCCGCACCCGCACCAGCTCGGCCCCAGCGAAGTTCTGCGCGAGGTAAGCCGCCTGCGCCTGCGCCCGCTGCAAGGCCGACAACTCCGGCGCTGCAGCGATCTCTTGCAAGCGCATTCGCGCAGCCGCCAACCGGCGCTCCCAGTCGGCCCACTGCGCCTCTTCGTCGCGCAGGCGCTCGGCGCCTTCGGCGCCCAGTTGCTGCACCCGCTGCGCTTGCAACTGCGTGGGGTCGACCGCGGGCGCAGCAGGCATCAGCAAGGCCATCTGCGCATCGCCAGGAGCCGCGGTGCCCGCCGCGCGCTGCGCAGCCAGCTGTCCGGTGAAGGCCACGAAATCGCGTTCCTCGTCGGCGTAGAACGCCTTCGCCCATTCCTCACCGAGGATCTGCCGGCGAACCGCGGCACGTTCGGCCAGCGAGGGCTGCCAAGTCGCCGCATCGTTCGGGTTGACCAGCGCCTTGAAGCTCGTCTGCTGCAGGGCGATATAGCGGTCCCACACCGCAAGCACCTGTTGCGCCGCAGCGCTGCCGAGTTCGACGCCGATCTCCTGCGCCATCCATTGCCGCAGGTCGGGCGCCGTCACCTCGCCGAGCGCCGTCAGCAGGTAGTCGAAGCGGCGGCGCAGCGAGAGGGAGGGTTGCAATTGCTGGGTGCCAGCACTGTCAACGACCCACTGACCCCAGTCGCCGTCGAGGTCCGACCCGCGCAGCGAGCCGCTTTCCCACACCTTCATCACGCGTGCGCGTGCTGCGTCGAGCGCCAGGGCTTCGTCGGCGTTGTGCTGGATGGCCTCGCGGGGCGCGCCGTCGGCGAAGGGGTTGAAGTTCCAGTCGGTGAAGACGGGTGTGCGCGCCGGCGGCGTGGCGTGCTCCTGTTTCAGCAGCGACCACGCCACCACGAGCAGCGCGATCGCGGCCAGCAGCAGCATGCGCCGCGACAACCGCCGCGACGCATGGGTCAGGCCGCTCATCACAGGCCGGCGGCCTTCAGGCGGTTGGCCTGGCTGCGGTAAAACGCAACCGGGTCTTGCGAGAACAGGCCGCGCAAGCCGAAGCCCTGGTTCACCTCATCGAGGTGGTTCCAGGCGTAGTTGTCCTTCAGCACGACGCCCCAGTGGCTGGAGCACTGGCCGACGAGGCCGTCGTTCTGCTCGAAGCCGTAGAACACGCTGGTAGCGACGAGCAGCGCATCGCTCACGTCGAACACGTTGGTCGAGACGCTGGTGCCGCCCACCGAGTAGTAGCGCACGCCGTTGACGACCGCGGCGCCCTGGCCGCATGAGCTCGTCGGTGCGCCCTGCGGAAAGCGGCGGTTGAAGTCGGCCGAGCCCGCGGTGTTGAGCGACTGCAGCGAGGCGAGCGAGTTCTGCGGCAGCTGCGACGAGCCCGAGAGCCACGCAATGGTCGATGCGAGCGCATTGGCGATCGTGGCCGCCACGCCGGTGGTGCCGGTCCACGAGGTGATGGTGTTCAGGCCATCGGCCACCTTGCTGCCGGCGTGCGGCGAACCCACGCTCGTGATCGACGCCACCAGCTCCGGCGCGACCGCGGCCACGTAGCGGATGGTCGGCCCGCCGTGGCTGTGGCCGATGAGGTTGAACTTCTCGTACCCGTATGCCGCCTTCATCGCGCGCAATTGCTGCAGCAGCTGTTCACCTCGCACCTCGGACGAGTTGGCGGCCGACACGCTGGGCGTGAAGACCACCGCACCGCCTGACCGCAGCGCGCTGGGCACGCCGTAGAAGTAGTTGACCGGGCCGATGGCATCGAAGCCGAACAGGCCATGCACGAGCACGATGGGGTACTTGGTCTGGGTGTAGGTATCGGCCGCGGCGGCGCGATGGGCCAGGCCGAGCGAAAGCCCGGCCACAAGCGTCAAGCCGCACAGCGCGCGCGTGAGCGCAGAAGAAAGGCGCATGGTTTGTCTCCTATGCATTGGTTTTTGGTGCGGCCAGGGCGTCGCCCTGTCGATCGGTGCCCGGCGACTGCGCGCCGGTGCCTCCGATGCCGGAAATTCTCGAATGAAGCTTCGCTCGAGCGTAAGTGGCAATCCGCGCCAAACGATGGCGGATGGCGCCAAGGGGGCTGGGACTTTCCCTCGACTTTGAAAGTTTTACCCATGAAAAACGGCGCCCGAAGGCGCCGTGGAGGGTGGGTGCGACTGCGCGCGGGTCAGGCCCGGGCCTTCACCTTCAGGCGCCATGCGTGCAGCAGCGGCTCGGTGTAGCCGCTCGGTTGTTCCTTGCCCTTGAACACGAGGTCGAGCGCGGCCTGGTACGCGGCCGAGGTCTTGAAGTTGCCGGCCATGTTCTTGTAGAGCGGGTCGCCGGCGTTCTGCTTGTCGACCACCGCAGCCATGCGCTGGAAGGTCTCCTTCACCTGCTTGTCGGTCACCACACCATGCTGCAGCCAGTTGGCGATGTGCTGGCTGCTGATGCGCAGGGTGGCGCGGTCTTCCATCAGGCCGATGTTGTGGATGTCGGGCACCTTGGAGCAGCCCACGCCCTGGTCGATCCAGCGCACCACGTAGCCGGGGATGCCTTGCACGTTGTTGTCGAGCTCCTGCTGGCGCTCGGCGGCCGACCAGGTGGCCTCCTTCACGACCGGGATCTGCAGCAGGCCGTCGAGCAGCTCGCTGCGGGCCTCGTCGGCGTCGGTCTTTTCGAGCTCCTTCTGCACCTTCGACACCTTGACCTGGTGATAGTGCAGCGCATGCAGCGTGGCCGCGGTGGGCGACGGCACCCAGGCGGTGTTGGCGCCGGCCTTGGGGTGGGCGATCTTTTGCTCGAGCATCGCCGCCATCAGGTCGGGCATGGCCCACATGCCCTTGCCGATCTGTGCGCGGCCGCGCAGGTCCATGCCGAGGCCGACGAGCACGTTGTTGCGCTCGTAGGACTGGATCCATGCGGTGGCTTTCATGTCGCCCTTGCGCATCATCGGGCCCGCGTACATCGCGGTGTGCATCTCGTCGCCGGTGCGGTCGAGGAAGCCGGTGTTGATGAAGGCCACGCGCGAAGCGGCGGCAGCGATGCAGGCCTTGAGGTTGACGCTGGTGCGGCGCTCTTCGTCCATGATGCCCAGCTTCACCGTGCTGTCGGGCAGGCCGAGCAGCTTCTCGACGCTTGCGAACAGGTCGGACGCGAAGGCCACCTCGGCCGGGCCATGCATCTTCGGCTTGACGATGTAGACCGAGCCGGTGCGCGAGTTCTTGATGCCGGGCGTCTTGGTGCGCGCGAGGTCGTGCAGCGCGATGGTCGTCGTGATGACGGCGTCCATGATGCCTTCGGGCATCTCCTTGCCGCCGCCATAGAGGATGGCCGGGTTGGTCATCAAGTGGCCGACATTGCGCACGAACATCAGCGAGCGGCCATGCAGCGTGACCGTCTTACCCTTGGGGCTGGTGTAGACGCGGTCGGGGTTGAGCCCGCGCGTGAAGGTCTTGCCGCCCTTGCTGACCTGCTCGGTCAACGTGCCCTTCAGGATGCCGAGCCAGTTGCCGTA
>Ga0307516_10001906_pt1 | contig 28566 bp, 29 predicted proteins | sample 19_EM_MG_FD_203310 | JGI IMG/M metagenome (GOLD analysis project Ga0307516, IMG submission 203310) | Populus trichocarpa ectomycorrhiza microbial communities from riparian zone in the Pacific Northwest, United States - 19_EM | ecosystem: Host-associated > Plants > Roots > Unclassified | place...
ATCTCACATTCTTTCTTCACGCAATATTCCGAGCCAAGAAATTCCTTACTAAAACTGGCATGGAAGAACCCTTGTGGCATTGTGGACTTTTTTAGCGTATGTTCTGGCATTGTAGACCTTTTCTCAAAAAATATACGCTGAAAAGAACAGGCCCTAAGACTACAGCTCAAGGCTGCATGGTGTGAATTGACAATGGTAACCTCCACACGTTCGGTTGCCTTTTCCCAGTGCGCCCGTACCTTGGAATTGGGCACACACGACGACACTAATCTGGCCGCTGGGCTTTTGATAGCGGGTTGTGAATTCATCTTGCACAACCCACCAGAGGATCTGTTTCTTGAAGCCCTGAAAGCGAGGAACACGTTTTCACACTAGTATCGCCTCAAAAACGGGATGGTGCCTGGAATCCGGAATTGTGGGTTTTTGGTACGCATCTCATTTGTGGTCGCTGGGGTAGGAGATATGTTTGTATTTTGGTGAGTGTCGGACGTTGGGATGTTACGCTGCCGACCTCCCTCGTTGGTATGCAAGCTAGATATCACCCGAGACAAGCGGGCATCCGAGAGGGCGGTAAAAAAGAAAGGCGGATCATGCTATGAAGTCATTTTGGCGAAAAGCGGGCTCCCTCTCCGCCACCGTCGCTGCCATCGCCACTCCTGGGGACACTGATCACGAGGACGAGAATCGGCATGGCAAAGATAACTACCGAGGGAAAGATGAGCTCAATTTCGATAGATAGAATCGGCGATCTTAGTTGCATCCTTATTTTTTTGCTTTTTTCCCATCGGATTCTTATGTGCATATGTATAGGGTGAGTTCGCGGAAGCGATGAGTTGGGCGACCCGCACAATGCGGAGAGGTGTTGTCTGTGTCTGAGATTTCAAACAGGCACGCTTGTGCGTACCGTTTGCAGCTGCCCACAGGCTGCGCCTTCGCACCAGCAAGCATTATTGGTTGTAGTAGAGTTTATTCTCAAGGCTCATTTACCACTTGGGCTGGCAGCCGATGACTCAGCGCCGTGCAAACATCTCATCGTGCGTGACCAAGCCCGATCAGGCGCGTGGCAATGCTTCGGACGGGACAACCCCCGCGGCGCGAGGCTGGCGTCTCATGAAACCCAGAAACGTGTGCGCGAAACCGCAGAACTGACCGCAGAAGTGCGAGATCATAGTAGCGATATGTAACGCCTGTGCAGTCGACGTGCTGTGCTTCTACTGAGCACGGCCCCGCAACCCAGCCTAGCGGCCTCGCAATCGTCTCGTGGCTCCCCTGCTCAAACCCGCCGCTCCGCCTTTGCGCACCCTTTGTCCGGCTCAGCCCTTGCGGTTGGGGCTGCCGAACAGATCGGGAAACGGACGTCTCTCCGGGCTGGCTTAAATAGCTGTCTCCCGAAGGTCGGACGAAGGGCGAGGAAATGTGGGAAGGATAGATGGCGGAAAGTTCGCGAGAAACCTGGTATTACCCTTCCCCCAGCGTAACCGTCATCAGCTTTGGCCTTGGGAACAGATCGAGCAAAGATATACCTGCTACCAGCCCGGCGCGAGGCTCCAGGGCCTATCTGCCTACCTTCCTGCCTGCCAGCCAGTCTCCTTAGGCGGGCAACGTTCCGCCCTTGTCCACCAGAATCTTGCGGGCTGTGGTTCGTAGTCATATTCAGCTCTCGCAATGGGAGCAACGGAAATGGCCCGATCAGCAGGACGCGACCAACGAATTGTGGGCGCTCCCGTACCGAGAAAGCAAGAAGTGATACTGCCGGGTGACAACTAACTGGCAGATCCGGAAGTCAAGCCTACTCCGAGATCATCGAGCGTCAGCTGTCAACGGGATCCCCATAGGCTCGCGGCCATCATTACCTTGCACCGGAACACATGTTGAAAAGCGTGCATGTTCTCTGGGGTGTTGTCTGGGACTGCCCCCCATTGGCGGAAGACAACGAGCTGCGGCTCAGCCACCTTGCGTATGTGCTCAACGTGGAAGTTATATCAGCTCCATTTCCCAAGAGTGAATTCCAGCGAAAAAAAAATTGAACGGTCTCCTGCTTCGGCGCGTGCAGTCCATCGGTCCCACTATCCCCCATCCTTCCAGCGACGATGCAAGCCAGTATATTCGACACCAAATTCGACGACGGCAACGGCGCTACGGCGGCCGACTGGCTCGCGTACTTCGAAGAGCATGCGTACGATGTCGACGGCGATTGGTACTATGCGCGACTGATTAACGGGGAACGCGAGCTGCTCGGGAACGCGACGGCGTTGACCGCGACGACGTTTGGTTTGGCGAAAGGAGGTCCGTCCCATCCATCCCTGTTAGCGATTGCAGGGAACCCTAAGGCTGACCCTCGCGAGGAATCAAGATGTGCGGGGTCCGGTGCTCACCAAGATATTGGCAGATAAGGGTCAGTGTTCCATGGACGAACTCAGGAAGGTTGTCACGGTCAGTCCCCACGTTACTCTCGCACAACTTCGTTCTTGCGCACTGCTGACACGCAACCAAGCCCACCAACCAGATCACGTTCTTGTAAGATATTTGTTGGCTGTCCTTGTCATGTGAAAGCCTCGTGATCTAAGTGCTCCCCGCCCATCAGAACCATCCAGCCGCCGTTCTCCTTCGCACAGCTCCCGATCAGCCTCGATGTGTTGTGGCGGACGCTTTCGTTGCTGGCCATCTTTCCTGGATTCTTTGACGTCCTCCACCTCTTTGGCCAGAAAACGGACGAGGTGAACGAGGATTACGCTGTTTTCCGACAGCACTACACGCCTCCGACCGCCCCACTTGAATCCCAAAAAGCCAGCTTCGGTATGATGTATCCACTCTTGATCACTGCGTGTCATGCGTGCTGAGGGGCGAGCGTAGAAGTATGCTACAACTTCAAGTGTGTCGAGAAACGAAGGTCCTTGGTGAAGGAGTCCGAAATGATATGGACGACGCGCAAGATTGGCGTCTACGCAAAGCGCGAGCCGACGGAGTCGCGGAGCACTTGGATACTCATCCAGCCCGGGGCGAAGAGTTTCGTGGACCGGGTGGTCAAGCGACTGCGGAAGGCCGGGACGGCACACATGCACGATCTGGAGATCCACCTGGTGTTCATGAGGGCAGCGAGCCAGAACTGGACCGAGTACCTCAACGACCTGGACACGGAGTTCCGCCGGCTGGAGACCAAAGTGTTCCTGTGGCGGTCAGGCTCCGCAGCAGCTGCGAACCCCGCTTTGGACGACCCCCCCCCCTCCGGACTGGTGATCCCGGACACGCAGCGGATCCAGCACTACAAAATGAAGCTCCACAACCTCTCGCACGCGCTCGAGATCAACTGCGCCAACATCCAAGCTCTCCGTCGCACCATTGAGGTATTTCGGCTCTACGGCGGCGGTAGCGGCAGCTACGTGAACGATCAGGACCAAATCCGCAGGTACGACCAAGAACTGAACGAGCTCCATATCCAGACTGTGCAGCACGGCGTGCGCGCCAAGAACCTGGTCATGTGCTCGGAGGACCTCTTCTCTCTCGTCTGCACGCTGGCCAGTAGCATCCTCCTCACTAGACAATGGTGCGGCTCTGAGCTGACGCGCTGGTGGCAGATCCCGTACATGTTCGCTCAGACAGAGAACGGCTTGATGCTGCGGTTGTCGGAGAAAGCGACCGAGTACGCCAAGAGCATGAAGGTCATTACCATCGTGTGCATGTTTTATCTGCCCCCGTCGCTCGTTGCCGTACGCTCCTCCCCCTCCCTTGTCCACCATGCCCCCCCAAAGCATCCCTCACTGCTTGCCTTTCTCGTATTGACGCTTGTCCGGGTACAACAGGGCGTTTTGACGTTACTAAACCTCTTCGATGGCGGCAGCGGCGGCACCGCGGGCAAGCTGGTTGGAGTGTTCGTCGCCGCGACAGCCGTGCTGTTCGTAGTCACGTGGGCCTTACTGGCGATGCTCGGCAGGCGGTGGTGGCGGCGGCCAGAAGGAGGAGATTCTCGCTCGCGCAACAGCCAGCCTCCGGATTTGGAAAAGTGTAGTGGCAAAGCGGAATAGACGGAATGGATATATATAGAACAAAACGTGTTTATTTCCACACCGATCCCCCCTAAGTAGACTAGTACCAACGGGGTAGTTACACTATCGTTTAATTCGGACTTGCGGCTTCGTCCACTTCTTGTCGGTAGTTCGGAACCGATTCTTCGCTCAACGCAGCGCACGTGCGTCGAGGCGACATACGTACCTAGGTGCATCACGGCGAAGCCTAGGTCGGGGGAGTAAACTACTGATATCTTTGCTCTCCCAGCTGTAATATCAATTGGCCGCACTCCAGCCGCGGCTTGAAGCACACGGTGCTTGTGCGAGCATGTAGAGGAGTGTACGGCTGATTGTGCTGGGTGACAGCGATAGCCGACGTGCGTAGATACGTATTCGACAGAGGCAGAGCTGAGTTCTTCACGCGTAGTCCGAAGGCCTTCTCGCGCCCTGTTCGTATGTACTCAGGTAGTTCGCAAAGCCGCGCTCACCACGGCGATACCGTATAAGCGCCATGTATCTTTAGCCTAGGCTGTTAGAATAATAGATAAGAAGTTGGTGGAAACGGTGAGATCGGAGTATGTGAATTGCCTTAGAGAGAAAGACTGGAAACTGAAAAGTCTGAATAGTTACATGCAAATGACGTGAATTCTGCATGACTATCTAAATAGATTTGAATTTTCCGTTGTCATTAATCGCGTGCGACCTTCTAGATTATGGCGACACACAGTTCGTTTCCGTCCACTGTCCTTTCGGCTCGTTGTGGCTTTCGCTATGCCTGCGCACTGGCCTGTCCTGAGAAAGACAGAGCACACCAAAGAAATTACAAAAGAAAAGCCCAATCAAGAGGCGCCTTTCTAATCCTCTTCCCTTTTACTCCGCTCCCGGAGCTCCCCTCAGATGTGCCTCGCTCGGGGCGTCTTCCTCGGCCATCTTCGGGACCGCCTCCCAACATCCGTGGTGGCGAGGAAACCCAAGATCGCCTGACTGCATTGCTCGTTGGAAAAGAGGTCCTGGATTTCGAACTGGTCCTTACCTCTCTCCCCGTCTCCCTCCGCATCTCCACCCAAAGGGTTCTTCTGCTGGCGTTTCCAGTGTGTGCAGCACTTGGGGAGGTGCTCTCGCGTCTGGGTTCTGGAAGTGTCCTACCGGCAATTGACGGCAGGCTGCTTTTTCGTCTCATGAGGTGGCCAGTAAGGTAGTGACCCGTCTTCAACTAGTAGAACCTTGCAGCGAGCCGCTTGTTGGCGTTTGTTGGGCCCGAGTGGGCCTTCTGGCGTGGTCCCGGGGTCAATGTATCGGAACAGTTGAGGACACTAGTCGCGGAGGGAGTACATTCATTTCTGCTTAGTAACCTACACATACAAAATACCCCTGTAAAACCGAGTGACCGTCATGATTTCTCCGATTCGACCATACAAGCGACATTCCTTCCAAAAACCCCGTGTCTTTTCTCAACCACCAGAAGGTATATCAAAAATCCGAGTCTATCAGGCGACGCAGCGAGTGAAATAGAAGCTCCTGATACTGTTCTTTTTCTAATAAAGAGGAATAAGCGGCTCAAACTTGGGGTGTCAGATCCACTCCGGCTTTAGAAGGACCCAATTATATTTCTTCCCAGTAATCTTTGATTCTGCCCAAACCTCTGCTTCCCGCCACTTGGCCTCCGGATCGAGCGCTCCAAGTGTACCAGTAGCCTGGGGGGCTGAGGTCTTTGCCCTGGCTGGTCGCCGTACCACCCAGGTCGGCGGTGTTCCTGTGAGCGCCTGGCTCGGGCGCTGCCATCTTTGTCCGTCCATCCGCCTTCAAATCCTGGCACCCCCTTGTGGGCAGGGTGCCAGCGGAGTTCGATTGTAACCCCTGGCCTTCTCCGGCGGGTGCTTGCGATGTGATTTCTTGCCTCAAGCGCTTACCTCTGCATTGAGAGAGCTCTCAAACTGGTTGCCCGGAAGCAGCCCGTGGTCGTGCGGCCTTCTTGGTTGACGAGGCGTTCAAACGACTATTGGGCAACGACTTGAGAACGCCTTCGGATACTCGGGTAGATGGAGAGCACGTCCTATTAGAGGAACCAGAAACCCTCGAGGCAGAACTGTTGCAGGTAGAGGTGGCTGAAGCTAAGGCGGAGACGGAAAAACGCCGGCCTGGACTGGCCATGTTCACGGACGGATCGCGCCTCGACAGCGGGTCCGCCGGATACTTAGTGGTGCGGCAGAACGCGTCGTCCTGGGCAGGCATCGAAACTCATATGGGAAACAACCAAGTGGCCTACGATGCAGAATTGGCCGCTCTTGCCAGAGTGTCGGAAACGGCTACGAGACGACAGACGGTCCCGGAGAGGGCTACGGTATTCACGGACGCCCAGAGTGCCGCCATCAAGAGCATGGCCTCGGAGGAATCTGGTCTGGCCAGGTGTACTCACTCCAGGCAAGGAAGCACACCACGGCACTGCGGGGCGCCAGACCGGGCATCAACATCGAGATCCGGTGGTGCGTAGCGCACAATGGCGTCACAGGGAACGAAAAGGCTGGCGAGTAGGCCAAGCTCGCGGCAGAAGAGCCAGACGCCCGACGGGTAGAATGGCCAGGGTATTCGGACCAGACAGAGGAATGGACAATGCCGCTCCCCAGATCCCTCGCACACCTCAAGCGGGTGATCCCGGAGAAGAAGTGGGCTGAGGCTAGGCGATGGGCGGGCCGCGGGCGGCCGGGGTCACCCAGAAGAAGTACAAACTGCTGCCAGCCAAACAGCGGCCAGACGGACTGTAACGGGTAGGTCTAGGAGGCTTGCCTCTAGTTTTTACCAGCTGACGACCGGTCACCTCGCCAGACAGTACCTGAACTGGATGGAGCTGACCCACCGCTCAGTGCTGGTGGTGCTCATGTAGGGCGCGGACGCGGGACACATCTTCGCGGTATGCCCCGAGTGGAAGGCCCAACAGAAGATCTTGTGGGCAGAGGTGGGGAAGGAAACTGGAAGGTGGAAGAGTCTGTTCACGCTCCGGGAACTCTTCGCCGACAGGAGGTGTAGCCAGGCGGTATTGGGCTTCCTCTCCACCACGGATGTGGGAAGGCTGGTCCCGGCCCTGACTGAGGGAGACGCGAGGAGGGAGGCGTCAGAGTGGGAACTCCGGGTGCGGAGAGAAAGAGAAGAGAAGTAGAGGAAGGTCACAGTTTCCTTTGTTCTCTCTTTTGTCTTTCCTTTGTAGTTTCTTTGGTGCGCACCAGAACTTAGGAAAGGCCTGGACGGAGGGCAAAGGTGAGCTTGCAGCGTGCCGCCTTCGCGCGGACTGTGGACAGGAAACCCAGGCACTGTGTACCTCGCCATAAATAAATAAACGCCAAATGTCTAATGTCTTGTCTCGCTCCGGCCCCTTCCAAGTGTGGCGCTGTTGGTAGTCGCTAAAAACCAACTCCACCGCCACTTATTGATTTTGAGCTTGCGAAATAATCAAGTGCACGTGACAACGGCTGGAGCGAGACAACAATATGCCATAGTTTTTGATCATAAAGTCTAAACTACCATATGTAGTTTTGGTAAAAAGTCTATAATGCCATGGTTTTTCCCGGTGGGTCTCAATTTAGCTTAGTTACAATAGTAAAACAAACAGCACCGACTGGGAGTGAATTAATCCATTTCGAATTGTCCTCTATTCCACTGGGCATACAATTGTAAGCTGATAGAATTCATCACAGGTGGTTCTCTTTTAACCCACATTACTACACTGGGTACAACTCTTGGGAGCATTGCCCGTGTCAGAATGATGAACGTCCTGAGACGACACCTCCGGACTGATGGCTCTCTGCAGCACCGGCTCGGGAGGCGGTCTTCCGTACTTTCCCCTGACGAGTTCCTGAGGCCCGTTGTATATAGAGAGAATATTCTGTCTACGACTATGCATCCCTAACCCAACTCACCACCTTCATCTCCATCGATCCTATATTCCAACAGCCCGGAACATCTTCCAGCGCTGCGCGTCTTTCCGCAAATCTCTCGCTTTTTCTCCCTGTTTCTGATCCTTCTCTCCTTGGGACTGCCATGTGTTCGCCTGAATAGAAAATAGCACTCCTCTTCCCGTAGTACCTGAAGCAACCGGGTGCATGTCCCTCATGTTGGCCCACCTATATGTTTCCAAGGTAAAACGCTTGGGTATATGTTATGCAGCTGTTTGCGAAGATGTAAGGTCGGAGCAACTGCATGGCCGCAAAGGAAGTCGTCGATCTCGAACCGACCACAGGGGCAGGTTCTTGCTTCGATATCCAACGCACGGATATCCCTCGTCCGAATGCCATGGACTGCACCTCGTGTTTCACTAGCAGCCTCAACTCGGCAGCCCCGGCTGTGGTTCATGGATTCCGTGAGGAGCTGCAAAGTGAGTTTATTTTGCGCCAGGAACAGCAAGCTTCTGAATGGTGTCTTAAAATCCCGGGCGTAGCGTTGACCCACTAGGAAAACTATGGCATATTTGGCTCGCACTGTGGGATCAGATTGCCGAGGATAGAAATTTGAGTGCCGGGGGTGTCGGGAGCGGGGTCGATGGGTCGGAGGGGGCGGGAAAGGGAGAGGGTGTTTGCTCGGTGGGGTGAGACTTCTTCTGTACTTGACATCACCACCGATACCTTCACTAACACCACTACACACACATGCACAACCTGTCTTCGAGAATCTATTATTAGTTATCATTTTGGCCACGCCCCTTTCGGTCCCCCCCTCAGCACCAGACTAATTCCATCGTTGATGACTCACCTCGTACCACACCAGCCGCCACTTCGGTCATTAGTCTGGATTAAGTCCTCGCCCAATTTTGGTGTTACCCCAAAGCACCTATTTTTTTCGCGGAAAATCAATTTATCGTAACCCTAGCCACAATGGTGAGGTGTGATGGTCATGGTTTTTTTTTAATTTGATCATACTCGCACTTAGCCTATCTAGAATATGGCGGCGCACATTTTGTCCGTTTTTCCCGTCCGCTGTCCGCACGGTGGCGGCAAGTTGCAAGCTCCCCTACCACCCTCTGCCGAGGCCTGTCCCGAAAGAAAAAGTTAGGTGACAAAGGAAATAACAAAAGAAAACGTGAAACGTCCCCTACTCCTCGTCCGTCGATGCCACGAAGGAGGGCGTGGGCAGGAACAGCGGCAGCTACTCCCCGGCACCCAATTCCCCCGCGGCACCCAGCTCCTCCGCCTCCGCCTCCGCCTCCCGCTCCTCTTCCCGCTCCCGACGCTTCTGGTGCTCCCAACGCCTCACTTCCGGCGTCGCCCTCTTCCAGAGGCGGCACCAGCCTTCCCACGTCCGTTGAGGAGAGAAAGTCCAGTACCGCCTGCCCACATCTCCCATGGACCAACAGGTCCCGAACCGTCCACCGGCTCTTCCACCTTTTGGTCTCCTTCTGCACCTCCGCCCACAGAATCTTCTGTTGCATCTTCCATTCCGGGCACACCTTGAAGAGGTGGTCTCCCGTTTGCGAGGGGCACTGGCACCACCAGCACTGGGCAGTGGGGCGAACTTCGCCCAGTGCAGGTACTGTCCGGTGCGGGCGTGCGTCTTCAGCTGGTAGTACTTGAGGCGAGCTTTTTGGTGTGATGGTGATGGTGGTGTGTAAGATAGCTACATCTGAGTAGGCGAAAGAGGGCCAAAGGGGGGGGCCGCATAGCTAGACTCGCGAACGGATATAGGTTGGTGTTGTTGGTAGTGTTCGTCATAGTCTAGAAAGGCTTATAGATGCGAAATAAAATTGACGTCCCCCCCACGCTAGCCACAATCAGGCAACCATCCTTCAATGTCGCTTTGCACATGTAAATAGCCTATGTTTATGACCACGCTGTTCGCACAATAGGTGGCGTTAAGATGCGGTGGCGTTGAGATGCACTCAGTACTTTGGGTACTAAAGAGGCATGCAATTTAGAGTACAACTATAAGTACCAACAAAACCGGAAAAAAAACACAGCACCTACAGCGACAACTTCTCCACTACCGCCTCAGCGTCTCTCAGGCCCGCGAGGCCATCAGCTTTGAAGCACACCTGGATTGGGTGTGCGACACCTGGCACTTTCAACGGTTTGACCTTCTCGGGTCCACTCATTTTAAAGAACTGGAAGGGCGGATGAGTACAACCTGGTGTGGTTTGGGAGTAAGGGGTCCACCTACCGTCTCATTATTCCCTCCACTCGTGTAACCTCGAAGGATCTTCGCAATCAGGAATTTTTTCAGGCTCTCAGGGAACCTCCTGGAATCCATCCTATTGTGGTAGACAAACTGGGCAGTTAGTGCTAATCGGGTACGCCGTGGGTTGCAGTAGAAGTCCTTACCTGTTTCCATTCATCGCCGTGACCGACGTCAACTATTCCCGCAAGATCTGCAGTGCTGACAAACACCTGAAGAACACCCACGCCTTTGTTGCTGTCATCCATGCGTCTTGCCATCCGCGCGTAGTATGCCGCTACGGCGCGATCGGTGGCGAAGTATACCGCGCTTTTGACCGAGAAGTCGCCGGGAGGAGTGTGGTTGAGGGCCTCCGGAGTCCGTGCGCATTTGGTCTCCACATCGATCTCCAGGTATTTCTGGATCTTCCGCACGTATCCTCCGTGGTATAACGCGATATAGCTCCCGGGGGTAGAAACCCTCTCTTTCGTCGCGATTTCAACCCGGCTTTGGTCCTCAGGGGATGAGGCAGCTGCAAGACTACCTCCGACGCCTGTCGAAGCTGACGCCAGCGGTGCGCCAGCTGCCGCGGATGAGGTCACCTTTCCACCGGCGCCAGATTCAGAAGCAACTGTACGCGCTGCTACCATTGCTTGTCCCTGGCTGGCAGGCCATTAGGATAGTGCATTCAATCGAACGAAACGACAGAAGACTCACTTGAGAAACGCACAACGGCTTCCTTCAACGCGCATGTCCACCCAAAACCACAATGACTCGCTTGAAACTAGCCACCACCATTCGGGATCGCTCATCGCAGATACGAAGGTCTCATTCATGCCAAATTTCCTCGCAGCGCTCTCATAATTATTCGGAGTGTCTTGGGAACGCCAGTCAGCCATCCAGCCTTCCTAATAATGCTATAACACTTTGGGGGTGAGTACCATAGTATCCCGAATGTGTAAGTACGGCAGCCTCTAGTCGTTTAGTGACAAGGTAATACGCATCATCCTCGCCCTCAACGAACTGGCACGCATTGATCCATTTCTCCGCAGCCTCTGGCGCAATTCCGTACGCCTGAAGCAGTGACTTGGCATCCATAAAGTGCATCGGATATTTCCCAGCCATGGTGTCTACGAAACGTTAGAAGGTTGATAAAAGCCGAATTGACCGCCGCACCGGAAGGAGCAATTACCGTCCTCCATCCTCCTTTCAGCACCAGGCTCCAGCCTTCGGTCTGCCGCTGGCGGAAGAGCGGAAGGCTCTTCATCGTCGAGACCGTCCGTCCCTTCGTCCGCCGTATTCCATTCCAGAGAAGACGAGAACTGGATGTTTGCTCGAGTAGAAGCCAGTTCTCCGATCAGTGACGAGCATCGCTCCCTGATTGCTTTCATCTCGTCCGATTTTCCCGATCCCCGCGGACTCCTGATATCCGGCACCCAGGTCGATAGGTCGAAGTTAAAGATCGAGCCCCCACTCAAGTCGGCCAGCGAAAGCATATCGCTATCGAGAAATTCACTGTAGGCTGCAAAGAAATCTTTGGAAGCCTCGCGCAACCTCTTATACTGCGGGTAATGGGTGCAACCGCTTGTTTCGAAAATCGAGAGCGCCTTGTGGATGTCATTGAGCCAACGATACGTGAAGCTCTTTACCCATAGTCGAAGATGCTGCGTCCAATCCTGTAACATAGTCGCCCGGTTGGCATCGAGCGGAATCCGTTCGGACATGGGCGCGAAATGCGGCGAGGAATCTTGCGCTGTGAAAGAAACGGCGGGGTCGGACGATAAGATCTGACGACAGGATCTGAAGGCGATGGGTGTGCTGGAGGAGAAGGAGAAGGTGTCGGGTACCGAGGGGAGACAAAAGACACGGCCGGTTTTGTGAGGCAGTACTAGTTTAAACCTGGCAATAGGTATGTTATATTCCTTTGTCTATTGAGCTTTATCATCCATACTTAGTTTATTCCAGGATTTAAGGTACGTAACAGAGCGCGGGCGGGGAAAGTACCCTTCGCCCATACCGGGTATAGCGATACTCGTCTCGGGTTTTATTGTTTGCAGTCAGCCAGACACCCCGGAACAAAGATACTTTACTTCACTTCTTCTATATCCGGCTTCCGGCGCTGTGCGTAGCTCGAGACTTTGGATGTGTACATGCGACCAGAGATAAAACGCCATTTAACAGACAAAGGGAGAATAATAAGCTTGATAGTTCTCGTCTTGAAAGGGATTGAACTGCCGCTGTTTCTACCCACGCCCCCTTTCATGGCATCCGCAGAGGAGGAGTGAGGGAGGATACCTTTCCCTTTGTCTACCTTTTCCTTTTAGTCACTCTCTCATTCTTCCCTTGTCCGGGCTCGTTTCTTTTGTGGTTTCCTTGATGCGGCCTTGATACCATGCGTCTTAGAGCTTGCAGCTCAGCCAATATAAATCCCCTAGATAGCGCAAACCCCGTGATCGCCTGGCTCTCCCCCAGAATTCCACACCATCGACTTCACTATCTATCGCTGATACTAGGGAACGGCTCTGTGACTACATCTGCCTATATAGTCTCCTACTTCTTCTAGCTAAGGGCCTGTTCTTTTCGAGCGTGTGTTCTGTAGCGAATGTGCCTAGCGTATTTCACAACATACGCTCCCTAGCGCGTATATTTCCGCCCCCAGACCTCTGAACTACACCACACCCACTACTACTAGAAGTTCCAGCCGGTAAGAGTAGTTGACGGGGAGCGAGCGCAGGTGACCCATTACTCACGACGACAGATCCATCATGTAGCGGGAGGTTTCCCTATCCACATATCCACAATTCTCAGCGGGCAGCCCCAGGCGGACTTTCAATTGGGTGAGGAGAGTGTTGATTCGGAGTAGGGGGATGTCTATTTTTCCATCTTCTCTAGAAGATAGATGTTCCTCGACATACTGGCTGCCGATCAAAACTGATGAATTGGATGGAATCCTATCATGCTAAAGAGCAACTTCGTGTTGGGGCAACAAGTATACAATGTTGGATAGTATTTGCGGGGTGAACAACGGAACAGAATTGTCGGGTATTGTAATGATTGACTGACAGTGTAGAAAAAATTCGGGTCACAACTGATGGAGAATCTCCCCCCTTTTTTTTGTGGCTCAGTGAATACTCGTATGTGGCTCAGCCTAGGTTTGCGTATTTTCATAATACGCGTTGAGCCGAACGCTTACCGAGTCCGTATGTCAGATTTGTGTGGTAGAAAAAAAATATACGCTGAAAAGAACAGGCCTGGCGTGCCTGCGGCCCTGCGCCGAGCATGGCGTGAGCACGCCCGTCGAGCGTGCCGAGAACGCGCCTAGTGCGCTTAAAGTTAGTGTCGGCGGCAATACTCTAACTCTAGAAAAGGACCTCATTAGAGGGATTTGCACCGGTTGGGGATCGAGTTGGGGTTGGGTTTTGGGGTATCTATAACCGTGGCAACCGGTTAAAATCAGCAACAACAATCGATCCCCAACCCGAAAGTTTTGTCTTTGTTAGGAATAGTGAATATGATCTATAAGGCAGATGAGGAACAGCGCTGACATGGTGAGGCCTGGGATTTCGCACAGGTTTTTTTTTTGTTTATTCATTACTCGCGTGCGACCTATCAGATCATGGCGAGATTATTTACAGTCCGTTTCCTGTCCGCAGTCCGCGCAGTGGCGGCTCGTTGCAAGCGCCCCTTCGCCCTCCACCCAGGCCTGTCCCAAGAAGATGTGAAGCACCAAGGGAATTACAAAAGAGAGAAGAGCGAGCGTGAAAGACAAAAGAGATAGATGAAGGAAAAACACCGCCCGGTCCAGCGCCTAATCCGTTCCTGCGGACGCCATGAAGTCGGGCGCGGGCAGCAACAGTGGAGTCCCCCCAGCGCCCGCCTCCTCCGCTCCCGCTCTCTGCTCGTCCAGCCACTCCCGCACCTCCAGCTCAGACACCGCGCTGACGGCGTCATCCCCCTCCGCCGGCACCCGCCTCCCCACATCCGTAGACGAGAGGAAGTCTAGTACCGCCCGGCTGCACCTCCCATCGGCTAGGAGCTCCCGCACCTTCTACCGGTCTTTCCACCTCCTAGTCTCCTTCTTCACCTCCGCCCACAGGATCTTCTGCTGCGGCTTCTACTCGGGGCACTCCTTGAAGAGCTGGTCCCGGGTCTGCGTCCGATATCGGCACCACCAGCACTGTGGGGTGGATCGGTTCTTCGTCCAGTTGAGGTACTACCCGATTAGGCAGTGCCCTGTCTTGATCTGGTAGAACCGCGAGGCGAGCCTCTTGGAGCCACTAGCCACCGCGCCGTCGGGCTTCTGGCTCACTGGCATGCGGTACTTCGCCTTCGAGGTCCGGCCTCTAGCCCACTGGCGTGCCTCCACCTACTTCTTCTCGGAAATCTCCCGCTTGAGGTTGGCGAGAGATCGGGGGATGGGTCTGTGGTTGCCTGCCTGCTCTGCTGCCGCCTTGGTCCACTCATCCGCTTTTTCGTTTCCGGCGACACCCTTGTGTGCTGGGCACCATCGGATTTCGATGACGATACCCGGCCTGGCCTTACGCAGCGTGGCGATTGTTGGAAATGCTTCTCGTGGCGTTCTGTGTTGAGGTGCCGAGACGGTCTTTAGATTTGGCGCTTGTGCCTTACAGTTTTGTTGAGGACACGATTACGCAAGAGCGGGGAAGCGTAAGAGTCGGATATCTGTTGTTCCTGTTCTTCGCTTTCTATTCTACATACTAGTTCAATATACGCTACATTGATCTTCACCACCGAATCGATATTCTTTCAACAGCGATGTGCTTCTGCGCCTGGAGGGTGTACTGTTGCCCGGGGCCGGGTTCGTCCGATGCAATCCGTCTGATGGCAGCCTGCGCGCCTGTGAAGACTGTGACCCGTTCCGGGGTCGTGTTTCTTCTCGATGCCTCCTCCGGTGCGTGGGCGAGGGCAGCGCACTCAGCGTCGTAGGCCTTCTAGTTGCTGCCCATGTGGCCTTTGACACCCGCCTAGGTTAGACCCCTCTTCTACACCACCGCGTATCCGGTCGCCCCATTGTCCAGCCGTGACCCATCCGTGAACATGGTCAGCCCAGGCCGGGCCCTCTCTGCCTCTGCCTTTGCCTCGGCCTCCTCCTCTTGCAGTAGCTCTGCGTCGAGGGTTTCCGACTCCTCGAGCAGCACTGTGCCTTCTGTCTGTTCGCCGTATGCGAGGGCGTTTTTGAGCCGCAGCCCGATTTCGGTAGGGGCTTCCACCACTTCCCGTGCTTGGTCCCCTTGTGGTAGGCTCAGCAGCCGTAGCCCAAAGCGCCGCTGTCTGTTTTCCAGCTGTGCTGTTGCTGCTCTGAGGCCCGACTCCATCGAGAGAGCTCGTAGGTTGGTTGTCCGGAAGCAACCCGTTGTTGCCCGCGCCTCTTGGTTGACCAGCAGATGGAGTTCGTTCGCCCGGCCGATGGTGCCTTGGGCGAGATCTTCTTTCCACCATAACTCCGCCCTGAACATGGCGACCGACTGGACGCAGGCCATGGCCTTCCTGCAGTTGGCCGGTGAGAGTCCCATCTGCCCAGTGAGCCGCCTGAGTCTGGCCATTGCCTGCTTGCCCTCCTTCGTCCGAACGGCGTGGTGGTCCTTGAGCGTGAGTTGGGAGTCTAGCCATACCCCCAGCCACCGCGTCGCCTCCGAGATGAACGGGATGGAGTTGGTGCCCACTGTGATTGTCGCTGTGGTGGTCCGCTTCTTCCTCTGGAACAGGACGGCCTCGGTTTTGCTGTGGTTGAAGGAAACACTATTTCCCGCTGCCTATTCTAGCGCTGCCGCTGCTGCGGCTGAGAGTTTGGCCGCGACCTCCTCGTCATTCGCCCCGGCCGCCCACCATCCAATGGATTTCGCACAGGTGTGGCGATGAAAATCTAAATTTTTCGCCAAATCCCGCACCGACGATGAGGAACACGAACGGCGATACGGGCCCTCTGCAGAGAAGCAACTTGATAGCCCTTCGATTGAACTTCACATAGAGCGGTGGGCGATACTGATAGGGATGCTGCCTGGCAAGTCGCTCGGCCTCGAGATTATCCTTCTGTTGCGACCAATCGATAAAGTACCAGCTCATAGCCAAATTCCGCCGTTGAACATTAGTGCGGGCATGAGATGAGTTGGGGAAAAAAATTCCACTCAAATTTTTTTAGTCTTGTATTGGTAGCACCACATCTCCCATTCCCAACCCAAATTTGCAAAACCTCGTTTTCTAAACTTGGGGTACGGCACCAGAGATCCCACTACTATCTATCACCCCAGCTTACATCCCAACTAAACTGCAATATCCCTCTATTTGGAGCTGGGAGGGTCGTGTCATGGGAGGAAGGCCAAGACCTGGGGGCCTGGGACCTTGGCGACTTGGCGCTTGGCGTGAGGGTGATGTCTGCTGCCGGGAGGAGCCATTCTCGCTTCTTCATTAGACATCAACAGATACTTCTCTCCTCTTTTCGGGACGGTCCGTCCTCGCTTTTCTTCTCGTGATCTTCTCTCCGGGCCTCCGTGCCGGAAACCTTGAGTTTGCCGGCTGAGCGGACCGCTTAGCCCCCTTCTCCCCTCACAGGTAGGCTCGTGACCGTGAGCTGAAGTCCCTGCGCTTAGCAGCATCGTGGAACCTGCACAAAACACGCAACAGAGACCGAGTCAACAGGAATCAGTGGCAATAATGGACAACAGCGAAGTCAATTCCATCTGCCAAACACACCAGATATAGTCGTACGTATTGCGATTCGCGGCTCACTTTCTTTCATCTGCAATTCAAAAACCTACCGGCAATTTTAGAGAAGACGATTGCATCGAGATACCTATATAGTTGTCCGGCCACCTATCGCCCCGGATGCCTGTCTTCTTAGGCCGGGCTTCGATTTCGGTAACCGCAGACCTTTCTCGCAAATTTCGACCCGGCTACACATCTCGCCAGGGGGAAATGATCGTTTACGACAGCATTCAAATCGGGGGTCTTGCCCCCTGCGGGTGCTTGGGCTGCTGTGCCGGGGGTGATGATCGTCCGCGCACTGCACATTTTTGTATATATGCCTTTGGCAGGGCAGATGACGGCAAAGGTGGTCAACGAGCTCCGAGGGCCAGGGAGGTGTACGAGCGCTACAAGCTAAAGCATACACGATATTCGCACTGATGGCAATGGAGGAAACATTTGTACTTTGGACGAAGCCTTCACAGAAGAGATACCATCTCTCGCCTAAGTTTGAGAAGGCCTTGGTGCAAGTCTACTGACATTCAACGCCTCACAGCTGCCCAGTCATCCTCAACAGCCTCGGCGCTCGTCTCGGCATACTCTGCGGGCACGGCGCGTGCCTTCTCAGCTCGCTGCGGCGTACTCTAGGCCTCGGCGGGCTGAACGAGCGCGTTTTCAGCGGGCTCGGCAGGCGCGTTCTCGGCACGCTCGACGGGCGTGCTCACGCCAGGCTCGGCGCAGGGCCGCAGGCACGCCAGGGAAAATTTCTTGTTGAACTAATAAGTTTAGCTAGAAGAAGTAGGAGACTAGATAGACTATATAGGCAGATGTAGTCACAGAGCCGTTCCCTAGTGTCAGCGATAGATAGTGAAGTCGATGGTGTGGAATTCTGGGGGATAGCCAGGCGATCACGGGGTTTGCGCTATCTAGGGGATTTATATTGATTGAGCTGTAAGCTCTAAGACGCATGAAATCAAGGCCGCACCGAGGAAACCACAAAAGAAACGAGCCCGGACAAGGGAAGAAATGAGAGAGTGACTAAAAGGAAAAGGTAGACAAAGGGAAAGTTATCCTCCCTCACTCCTCCTCTGCGGATGCCATGAAAGTGGGCGTGGGTAGGAACAGCGGCAGTTCCTACCCGGCACCCAACTCTCCCGCGGCACCCAGCTCTTCTATCTCCGCCCTGCGTTCCCCTTTCCGCTCCCGGAGCTCCTGAAGCTCCCATTCCGACACCCCGCTCCCCACGCCTTCCCCAGGCGGAACCAGCCCTCCCAAATCCGTAGTGGAGAGGAAGTCCAATACCGCCTGGCTGCACCTCCCGTCGACAAGGAGGTCCCGGACCTCGAACCGGCTCTTTCCCCTGCATTTCTCCATCCACACCTTGCCCACTGTACCTTCTGTTGGGCCTTCCACTCGGAACACACTTGAGGAGGTAATCCCTCGTCGGCGCCGGGCACCGGCACCACCAGCACCGGGGTGAGACGGCTCTTCATCCATTGGAGGTACTGCCCGGTGAGGTAGTGACCAGTCTCCATCTAGTAAAACCTCAAGGCGAGCCTCTTAGTACTCCCGGCGACCATGCCATCCAACCTCTAGCTTTTCAGCATCCTATATTTCTTCTTGAAAGTCCAGCCTCGCGCCCATTGCTAGGCCTCCGCCACTTTTCTCCGAGATCTCTCGCTTGAGGTGTGCGAGGGACCTGGGAAGAGGCATCTCGCGTGCTTCCATCCGGTCTGAGTACCCCAGCCACTCCACCCCATTGGCGTCTAGCTCCTACGCTGCGAGTTTGGCCCACTCGCCAGCCTACTCGTTTCCTGGGGCCCCCTTGTGCGCTGGGCACCACCTGATCTCGATGACGATGTTCGGTCGGGCCCTCCGTATGTAGGAAAAAAGCTTACACTGTTCGCATGACCACACATGACACTCTCAGCGCATTCCAGTTCTAATCGCCCGCCGATGGGAACAAGTATCAGGTACCTTTCGAACCCCGAAATGCTTACTGCAGCAGAGATTACCGGCCTTCCCCAAATGAGCCACTGTCCTACTGCGGGCTAGCCTTCCGCCGAGCCCGGCCTCCAGCGGCATGTCAATCATCCCAGCCGCGACCCCGAGCCGGAACCGCTAGTGCGAAATAGGGACCTAACTACTGATGAGCGCCAATAACATGAGGCGAAAAGTGATTCTTTACGAGGACGAAGGAATCAAACAAAGTGATATCGACGGCCCAGTAGAAGAGGAAACCAGATGCGTCTAACAGTTTGCTAGATGAAATACGATCATCGACCAGCGATATCCACTCCTCCTTTATGCGTTCGTAGTTGTTTATAACTGCAGGGATGTCGACAATCACTCGTAGGCCGGTGATCGTACGTCGAATCTAGGCTCCATTAATACTCGTAGTTCGGGGTTGACAGCGGTTTTTGCTTACTATTCTGTATTCTGGTTGCTGATTGGAGAGTGGTGAGCATTTGAACGGTCTTCTGGTCTCGCGAGCACACTTCCTCCACCAACCGCCACGCTGTTCCCAGTGTTCCAGGGTACCGAGTCCGATAACTTCTTAGCTGAGGATGGGAAGGCATTGGCTCTAGCAATACTGGGGCCCGGTCCCAGCAATACCAGCATCTCGAAGGGTGGAAAGAAGTGAAACAGCGGTGAAGAGGTTCTCCATGTAGACGTTGAAATTGTATCTCTGTTGTGAGAGTGTGAGAGAGTAAACTGATACACGACAGATTGTGCAGCTGCGAATTGAGCGGAAAAATCGAGCTCTGGTGTTCCTCTGATACGAGAATAGAAGAGCCGGTTGTAGGTTTATCCACGCTGACAAATGGCAAAGATCTTGAAACCCTGTTTGACCAGTTTCTTCGGCATACGGAAAGAGTGCTTGTTTCGACCATGAAACCGGATCATCATCTCATCGGCCGCCTTGTCGGAAGCTGGCACAAACACTTCCTGAAAACTCCCTCTGATTCCGGAATTCAATGGTTCTACCTCCCTCAACCACTCCGCATCTGTGTAGGTTTCGAGATGTGATGGTACCACTTGATCGGCGTGTACCGGTTCTTCGGGAGAGCAGAGGAGTAGAAACAAGGAATCAATCTCAAGGGTCCGAAACCCGAACTTCCTAGCGCCTTTCCATTTTTCATCCCGAGTTAAATTTCATCTGCTTCCGCCAGACATCAGAAGTGACAATATCCATTGAACCGCCATTACGGTCTTGATTGCTACAAAAGCTACCATTTTCGGTACGCTTACAGGCTTTCCATCTTCTGCCCATCGGCCGTGGCCGCTGATCGTTGTTGTCACTCTTGTCTGCTTGACAAGGTTTTTGTTGAAAGAGTACCGATTAGCGATGAGAATAGAAATGAAAGATAGGAGTTCGAATGCTGTATAAGATGAGGAAACACAAGGCGTATGGATTCTGGTCGTTCAAGTGGTTCACAGCTTCGTTGTAGTATTCGATAGTATAGAAGAAAAGAAGAAGAGAAAGAACCCGCTGAACAAAGATCCTCCGCTCGCACTTCCCCGCTTGCAATCGTGTCCTCAACAAACTCTAAGGCACAAGCGCCAAATCTAGACGACGCGCGAGAAGCATTTCCAACAGTTTTCCCAATCAGACTCCTGCCAGAGCGACTGAAACGAATCCGAAGCACCTAGGACAGTTGGGTCTATCCCCTCTGGGATGTTGATCTCCATTGGATGATCCCGCCTTTTCATTGGCTCAAACTCTTTCGGCCCCACAGGATCAGTGCTCTCATCACTCTTTTTCTCCTCCCTGTACCGGCCCTCTTTGGCGGCATAACCAGGTAGCGACAGTCGATTGAGTTCCCACTGATGAAACTGAACCAGTACTGGTAACAACAATTTCAGTGACAATAGGATTGAGAGAGAGGTCCCGAATGTACTCTAGAAAGCTAGGGCGCTTACATACTCTGTGCCTCCGTTCGATGGAATACCCTGGAGCGGTATACAGGAGAGTTACAAGCGCCGTGCCGCTTCAACCTGGGCTTAATGAACCGAATTTGGAATAGTTCATTCACGGAAACAAATATTTCGATTCCTTCCTCCTCGTAAAGAATCTCTTTTCACTTCCTGTTTGTTGCCAGCACTCGTCAGTGGGTTATCTCACACCAGCACTTCCGGCTCAAAATCGCTGCTGGGTCAAGTGACATGCCGCTGAGGCGAAGCACGGCTGAAAGCTAGTCCGCAATAGAACAATGGCTCATTTGAGGAAAACCGATAATCTCTGCTACAGTAAGCATTTCGGGGTTCGAAAGGTACTGATACTTGTTTCCCATCGACGGGTGGTTCGAACTGGAAAGCGCTGAGAGAGTGTGTGGTCATGCGAGCGGTGTAGGCTTTATTTCTATACTAAATTCTTAAGCAAAAACTGTCTATCTACACATGTAACTAAGTATTTTCACTCTTTTCTCTGGTACAACACCGCCCTCGCCCCCCATACCGCTGCTGCCAGCGAGAGAGAGCTTTTGCTAGCCTCGCCTTCAGCTTCAGTAGGGTCGAGGCACCGTTGGAAGACCTTATGTGTGAGCGCCCATTGAAGCAGAGCCTTCGTGTGTTCCGCATTTAACTTTAGTCGCTTTTTTGCTCGTCATAGATATTTGTTGCACCGCGCTTAGTACCAGTCGAGAAAAGCTCTTCACAGACGGCGACACGACCGACAAATGAGGAGGGATACCGTGGCGATGACGCCGAAAGGATACCTGTGTTTCCCCTCTCCTCTTGTTGACCGACCTAACTGGCCGGCCGGCAGGATCGTGCACTCGGGAGCACGTGTGCTGACAGAGTAGGCGACTCGGGCGGGATGTGCAGTTTTGGGCATGGGATCAACAGCCATCGCCGCCATCGTGGGTTCGAGTGTTTGAGGTACACGTTGACCGGAATCTGGATGGGCTGAAACGAGAAAAGAACGAAAAGAAATGAAAAAGACGCGTGTTCTTTTCGACCTCCATCCTTTTTTCTTTTCGGTTTTCGTTGTCTTTTTTCGTTTCGTTCTTCCCTGCAATACGTAGCATGGAGGTCCCCATGCCAACGACAGAAAGAAAATAAAATCGTCTCTCTCGACTCCTCACGGCCGCGGTGGCGGACTTCGATGTCAGCAAGCACTGTAAAAACCTGTTCGCGTCGATGGCTGATTCCGCATGGCGCTGCAACGACGATCGTGGGCCCGGCGCGGGGGGGCCGTGAGGGACTTTTATCGCAAACAAGACGACATACGTGGGGGTACACAAACGCCGTTTCGGGGCGGAGAGGCGAAAGTGAGGGAGCGGCGATGCGGTGACCTGCTCTGGCTGACACGGAGCGCAGTCGGCGAGCTGGCAGGTACGCACGCAACTACGCTGTCCCGTTGACCGTGTGCAGACTTGCCGGCGACACAGGGTCACAAGGGTAGGGAACGCAGCCCTTGTGCTCCACGTGACGAAGTACTTCACGATAAGCGCAGCCCAGCCAACGCTAACTAACGTCTGGCAAATTTTTTTGTCGAACATGGGTATTCTGAATCGTCAAAGTGACAAACCCATGAGCTCAATATCAAAATTAAAGCTGCCCGCACGCAATCAGAGAAGGGGAGGAAAACGGAATTGTGAGAACCCAAAGAACTACAGGATCCCCTGTACACCACTTGCCCTACCGCAACCTTACCGTACTCACTGACGCCAGCGGACTGACCCCGTGTGCAGCTATTCTGTATCAGCAACTTTACCACATTTACTGACGCTGGTGCATTGAACCTCGCCTGCAGGTAACCTTTATCCTCATTGACTATGAGTACCGCAATTCCTGCTGGCCAGATGTAACGCAAAATGTGGCCTGCGCATTTTAACGACGCTGATGCCAATTTCCGCCACCGCCGCCAGACGGGAACTTTTCAAGCAGCCACCACACTAAGCCAGAAAAAAATAAGCGTGTATGTAGCTGCAACCTGCAGACGGTATTAGTAACCAAAAAAAGGGGGGATGCTCATCCTATACAATCGCTTCGTGCCAGCTAATTCCTATTACTACCACCTTCGCCAGCTCAACAGAACCTCTTCTGGTATGATTACCCTCCCCAAAGACGCGTCTCATTGGAAGACGCAATCCCTTCAGTTGGAAAATGCTATTCTACCACTTGCGGAGTTCAATGGCATTTGGCCATCAGTCAGTAAGTTTATAGGTTTCGAAACGGGAAGGCACATTACGAACTCCGCTTCCAGAACCATCCAAGGCAGGAGGGTTGGGGGTTGAAGGGCGGAAGGGAGCCGATGAGCGAACGCCGTCCGGAGGGGAGCTGAGTCATAACTACTAGCACTAAACTATAAGCCGAAGGGAATTCGATTAAACGGAGAACCAGTAGTATCGGCGAAAAAGTTCAATGTTCAGTTACAGTCAAGTTGACACGTCCAGCCAAATCATATTTACTCCCGAACGGAAAACCGAACACCATCGCAGCCATGCTTGGAACAGCTGTACGGTGAAAAGATTTGTACAACAGTTGATTTTGACGGAAACCGAGAAAATTATGCAGCACCACAAATTTTCAGGGCATTACGCGGTGCCCATTCGGAGGAAGGAACATCGATATGGTGAAAATTAAAGTGTTCTTGCCGGTATTTGTTTCCTTCAAATTAAAACGTGAATTCTACTGATTAGTAGATTTGCTCGTTGGTGTTATCCTGCATGTCGACATATTTTTCACCCCGATACTGTGGCGGGAGCGCTTAGATCTGACGTCTGGAACAGGAATATCCATATGTTCGATGAACTTGGATCGGAAGTGTATGAGATGGTCTGGATCTGTGCCAGTCGAGACTGCCGAAGAAGCACTAGTACATACGGGACAATGGACGGACGGAGGCAATTCTGAATCTTTGCGCCGCCGGGGAGTAGTTGCGGTAGACCGCTCATGGTATACACGAGCTGATGGGGGAGGATTGTTGGGAGAACCGTGAGCAACAGATAATTGCACGGGCGTGGATAGAGGAAGCAGTCGCGCCATTGGTAATTCACGATCGGAGGAGATTCCAGAGGGGCACAGACCTTGGGAGCTGTAATTATTTGTTTTATAAAAATATAGTCGCCGGTCTCTTTGGCATGTAATAGCAAGCACGCAAAAAGTAGAAGTAGCGAAAGAAAATTGGAGAGCGCCTGTTGTAACGAGACTGGGCAGGCAGGGCTCCAGGTGGCGGGCGGGCGGGTTGGCGTGCCGCGGGCAACAGGTGCGCAGGCGGCGGGGTTCCAGGTATCGGCCGCACGGGCGAGTAGGCGAACGCCTAATGCACGAGCGATGAGCAAAGTGTTGCCGTTGAAGTGGTGGTTTGTCGACAAGGGGTCGTTTGCGTAGGAACGTTTGGGATTGTGTTTGTGGATGGTGCTGTGAGGATAACAAAAATTGACACCGAATTCGACCAGCTGGCAGCCACACTCAGCCAATGTGTTACAAGCAAAAATTTCGTGTGGTGGCCACTTGAAACGATGCCCGCCAGACGCGCCGGCCGGCCAGCCATCTTTCGCTTAGATAGCGAGATGGGTGGATGGCCGTGCGCAAGTGCACTTAATGTTACATAGATTTGTATGTATGATAGAGGCCGACGGGATCTGCGCGCGTCGGTAGCTCGGTAACTTTATATCAACCTCGCTGCTTCGCTACTTGCCATCCACGCTGACTAACGCTGCGCAGCTGACCATGCGCGACAACGAGCGCGTGTGAATGCAGGCGGATACTGGCCTTCAGATGTTGAGCCCCAGCCTTCCTCTCTGCAGTGCTGGCCTTCAAAGCACACTGCGCGAGGCAGAGTCCGCGCCGGCTTTTGAACGGGCGAACGGACAGCGGCTAAGCCACAGTGCACCCCTTGAATCCCAAGTGGTTCCGCCCAACCCCAACCTTGGGCGGCCGTGGACCGAAAGGACTGGGGATCCTGAGTCTTTTGCACATTTCAGTCGACGACCGAGGCGTAGAACGAGATGGACACCAGGCAACAATGTCACAGATGATCACTCGTCCGCCTCGGTCCCGCGCTATCGATGGGGGCGTGCGGGATGTGCGGGGTCGCTCCATGCGACGGGCGGTGCTGTTCTCGAAAGCCCAGAGCGCAGTCGACTCTGTAGCCTCAGGAGGTGAGATCGGGCCTGAAGAGCGACAACACAGAAATACGCTACCAACGTGTGATGTGCTGTGCTGGCCGCTTGCCAGCGAACAGCAGGATTAAGGGCTGGTTGGTTTTTTGGGTGTGATCCACACGCATGCCAACACCCCCGTTCGGGTCGACCGGGTGTCTCAGCCTCACAGCGTAAATGGGGGAGGTGCTTCGACGACTGCTGCCCGCCGTAACCCGATGAAGCCACGCGTGCGTAGGGGGTTTGCTTGCATTCTGCGGCCGTTTAGGGGGTGCAGGCGGGGGACCTCGAAAAGCACAAATAACCTGGGACCGCCCCGTGTGTCCGTGTCATCGTCGCTGCTTTTCCACCTTGCCAACTGAGTGTGCACCGCAACGCCTGGGGCAGCCACAGCAGACAGCTCGTCAGCAGCACACACTCCTCCAGCCCTCTCGACACCCGCGCACACCTGACGGCCGCCCTGCTTCCTGGCCGCCGAGTCTACTAGTAGGCGCCGCCGTCCTGTTGGCGACGCTCGCGCTCCACGGCTCTCGGCACTCAATCCAGCTCTGTGACTGGCGACCCGACATCGAATGGGATGCCGACTCGACACGCCAGCGCCCTACGCGTGCTGGCCGGCCGGAAGCTTGCGCGACCCACACGTCTTGTGCCTGCGGCACATCTGGAAGCAACCCGGTCCTAGAAGGGAGCGCCGAGATTCCCGCCCAACACCTCGGCGAGCCGTCTGGCTGCCACCAGCAATTCTATCCTGGCTGGATGGCGCCACGGGCTGACGTGGTTGGTGTGCACAGCTATGTGGTCAGTGGTATTCTAGGAGCCTTTTCTCTGCTTCCCTCATTCTCCTAAGGTATAAGGAGCGAGCTAGCGGCCAAGTTGCTCCAACCCACAGCAACTAGAAATCCCGCAACCGAGCAGACAACCCGCACAGACGGTAGACAGACGGACCGTCCACGAAACACTCTCCATATCGCCAGCGACTACGAACAAATCCGCAGCGAGCCGTTGCACCGACACTCAATTGTCGGGATACAGCAGCCAGCAACCAGCAACCGCAGGCGAGACGACCCCTTGCACGCATCTGCCCATACACCCTCTCTGTCGAGATCAAGCAATTACGCTTGACGACGGTCAGTCCTCTGGAGCAACCGCTCATATCTCGCTCCGAAAGCGGCGGCTTGCGGGCACAGAATACTCTAGGACAATACCGCGCAGTCACGTCGGAGTCGCTATTCCGGCCATGTCGTGCCAGACCACCAAGGAGGCGCTCCGGCGTCGGATGGTGTCGCTGGAGAGGTGGGATGCACCGAGGCTCTCGCTCCCTCGCCTGGAGGTGCACGATTTCTTCGCGGCAAATGATGGTCAGAGGCTTCTTGATCTTGCTAATTGCACGTGTGGCGTCTTCCGAGGCTGCGTTTCCCGGCACAGTCCCTTCGACGAGGCCGTCATCCGCCGGATCAGGGATCCGGGAAACCCGTACATCGTCGTTCTCGGCTTCCTCTGCCATGTCGACCTCACTGGTCTGATCCACCGGTTCTTCGAGGGGGGGTACTCCGACGAGTGGCTGCACACAAAAGAACTCAGCCGCGAACAGCTCGACCATTTGTTCGGGTCGCCGGAGTCGGGCGGGAAAGCGGACAGCCACATCGAATTTGACATTCAGCTCTTCTTCATGCCGATCATCCGCGATGCCGCGAAGCAACAGTACTTCTCGCCCATGCGGACGCTGCCGTACACCGTCGAGGAGAAGATTGGAGGGGGAGGATACGGTAACGTGTACCGAGTCAAGATACTGGATGGTGGCTACTTCGCATTTCTTGATGAAGCCGATGTCGGTTCCCCCCCCCCAATCCTCCCACATCGTGATCGTGCTGACCGAAGACAGGACCGACTCGTCGCCATCAAACATTACACGTGCACGTCGGCATACGATGCCAAGGCTGACTGGGAGAAGGAATGGAAAAACAATTTGATGTACGAACACCCGCATATTGTCCCCATCTTGGCGTCGATCGCCCAGGGAGAGGTCTACATGAACTTCTACCCGTTATGCGAACACGATCTCCACGCATGGTTGACGCGAGATCCGCCGAAGCACGATCCGGAGTCCGTCTGGAGACAGTTCATGGGCCTGCTTTCGGCGCTCCGTCACGTCCACAGCGGCCATTCCGACAAATACGGCTACCACTTCGACATCAAGTGCCAGAACATCTTGGTGCGCAAGGGAAAGTGGATGATTGCGGATCTGGGGATTGCGCACAACAAGAGCACGGACGGGACATCCACGACTGGGAGGAGGCCCGGACCAGAAGAGTTCGGAGGACCGGAGACGAGGGTCACTCGGAAGTTCGACATTTGGGGGATCGCTTGCGTTGGGTGCATCGTGTTTGCGTGGCTGCTCGGTGGAGCCGGCAGCGTGGCCCAGTTCCGAGAAGACCGAAAGGTGGAAATTTCGGAGCCCCATGGAGCGGTCAGCATCTTGTACAATTTCTTCCAAATGGGACCTGACGGCGCGGTCGTACACTCAGCAGTGGAGGAACTCTTCTCGAAGGCAGACGACCCCATCTCGAAGGGTGTTGCTGCAATCTTGAGGGATATGCTTTCCATCGACGTGAATATGCGTCCTACCGCGGAGGAAGCTGAGAAGAGGTTCGGGGAGGTGCTGGCCGTTGAGCCCTTGGCACTTCAGCTGCCGAGGGGAGCTGGTAGTGTTAGTACCCGCCAGACCCGTCACGTCCCGAGACCGCCGCTAACGTCATGCGAACAGCGATCAACGCCCGCCCAGTTGTCTGTCCCTGTAGGTGGGGTTTCGGCTCCTCTCAGGCCGCAGCACTGTAGGTTGCCCATAACTACTCTGCTATCGTGACCAGCCGCTAACTGAAGCCAGCACGAGCGCGAAGCATCGGCAAAGAAGTAGTCGCCCCGGTCGAACTTCCCGTGGAAAATGGCCACCAGTTGCTCGGCGGAGAATTTCCAGCCGTCAACCTTAAGTTCTCCTTCTCGCCGGGCGCCGGTGGCCGGTCGGTGCCATCCGGCGGCCTCAACGGGGCACCTCTCTTCATGACTGCGGAATTGGTGGTAGCGACAGACAATGGTGACGGCGACAGTGACAGTGAACCACCGTCCGACGGCGCCGACGACCAAGACGCAGTGCCGCTCGTGCCTGGTTCCTGGCCCTGCAGAGTGGAACTGGGCTCTAATTACGACGCCGACTGCTCGAGACGAGTGGCAGCGCCCCCTCCACTCATGCCGCGGCCCCCCTTCGCAGGGCCGGCAGGCGGGTTGCTCCAGCCCACGGGAAGCTTCTCGGCGGTGCGCAACTGGGTGTGGCGCAGTGCGGTGGCGACCGCTGGGTCCGCGGAACACCACAGCGCCCTGAAACCCGTCGCTGGCGAGTTCGGTGGTGGTGTTTCGGGACTGTGATCACTTTTCCTTTGCCTTCCCCCCTTATGAATGGATGTGCCCCTTTTTTCATCTTTTTTTCCTTTTCTTTCTTCTTTGCTTGCTCTCGTGGGTTGTGTGGCATTGGGGGGGGGGGGGGGGGGGGGGCGGGGGTTTTTTGGTTTTTTTGGGGGGGGTTTTTTTTTAATTATTTTTTTTTTTTTTTTTTTTTTTTT
>Ga0307516_10001907_pt1 | contig 28557 bp, 25 predicted proteins | sample 19_EM_MG_FD_203310 | JGI IMG/M metagenome (GOLD analysis project Ga0307516, IMG submission 203310) | Populus trichocarpa ectomycorrhiza microbial communities from riparian zone in the Pacific Northwest, United States - 19_EM | ecosystem: Host-associated > Plants > Roots > Unclassified | place...
AGCCCGGGCCGTCCCTGGCGCGACGTGATGGTGGCGGGGCGATGGGCGCTGCGCAAGCATCACCATGCCCGGGTGGAGCGCATCAGCGCAGGCTTTGCGCAGGCGATGCAGGAGCTTTGGGGCGACGGTTGAAGCCGGACGCGACACGAGGTTGACGACGGCTTGCGGTCTCAGGCGGTCGATCGATGCATCGGATCGAGCGCAAGAGATCGGTCCGTCGGCCGCGCACCACAGTTTCAGTGAAGCTTGGTTGGTTGGCCCGGCTTGGCCGCTGAGCCGGTCGGATCCTTGCCCTGCCCACAGGCCTGCATGCACGCCTGCACGTCCTTCTTGGGCTTGCACAGCTCCTCGCAGGTCTGGTTCTTCAGGTACCAATCGAGCAACCGCCGCCCTTCATCCACGTCGCCCGGATTACCGTACGGGTTGGGGTACTTCAGATACGGCTGCGGCGAAGTCGTACTGCAGCCCGGCTGGTGATTCAGGCTGGTGCATACATACTTGCCCTCCTTGTTGGCCTTTACGGCCGCGATCAGCGCCTTGTTTGCCGCGTGCAGGGCCCTGCACAGTTCGGGCCGGTTCGAGCACCCCTGCGCCGCACCAGGAGCGCCGGACGCGGCCCGCGCCGGCGTCACTGCGGCCTTGGGCTCCGATGCAGCCTCGGCTGGAGGCTGGGCCCGCGCGCCTTCTCCGCATAGGGTCACCGCCACGCCCGCAACCAATGCCGCAAAAGAAGATCTTGCATTTCGTCCTGCCATCATCGACATCGTTTTCTCCCTGGTTTCACAACACCACCCGCTGCCAGACAGCCGGGCTGGCCGTCTGCGCATCGGGAATCTCTTTCCAGGCCGACCCCGGCGGCCAGGACTGCGCGTAGTCGGCCCGCGCTGCCTGCAGCGCCGTCCGGTCGCCCGCTCCTTGTGCCAGCCACTGCGCAATGGCAAGGTCGAGCGCGTTGCGTCGCCGCAGCGGATGCGCGAGCGGCAACTCGGCCGCGAACAGCACCGCCGCCTCGGCATGGAGCGCGACTGCGGCGCGGGCATCGCCGCGTTGTCGCGCCAGCACGCCCCGCAGCATCAGCAACTGCGCGCGGTTGGTGCCGACCAGCGGCACCAGCGGCCCCGCGATCGCATCGGCGGCGTCGAACCGACCCGCACGCAATGCGATCTCGGCGGCGAACCATTGCGCGCGCTGGCGCGGCACGCTCGCATCGGGCAGGCCGAGTCGCTGCAGACCGGCAGCCGCAGCCACGATGTCGCGCTGCGCTGCCTCGTGATTGCCGAGCGCCGAGCGGGCCAGCGCGCGGGTCTGCAGTGCGAGCGCAAGGTCCCAGCCGCGCTTGGCGTCCTGCGCAGCGCTCGCCGCCCGGTCGGCGGCCGCCTCGGCGGTGGGCAGCAAGCCCTGGGCCAGCAGCACCTGGGCCAACATGCGCTGCTGCTCGACCCTGGCCGCCGCGGGAGCAGTCTCGGCGAGCAGGGCGTCCAGCGCTGCCCGTGCTTGAGCGTACGCGCCCAGGTCGGTCTGCAGCAACGCTTCCTTCATGTGTACATCGAGCAAGTCGGCCGCGTGAAGCGGTGCCGTCGCGGCGATGCGGCGGGCCTCCGCGATGGAATCGGCCGCATCGCGCAAGGCGCCCTGGTTGCGCTGGATCACGGCGAGACTGCGCCAGGCGAGCGCTGTCTCGGCGTGTTCGTTGCCGAAGCCGCGCCGGTAGGCTTGTACCGAAAGGCGCGCCTGCAGCACCGCTTGGTCCAGGTCGCCACGCGCGTTGGCCAGATTGCGCAGCACGTCGTGGGCGTAGGCGCGCGCCTTCGCGCAGAGCGCCGTGTCGGCACCGCAGCCGGCCAGCGCAGCCTGCGCCCATGACGTCGCCTGCTGCGCTGCGTCGCCCTCGTCACGGTCGGCGAACGTGATCGCCAGGTAGGCTTGCGCCAGGTGCAACACGGGATCGTCGGCGGGCACCGTCTTCGCCAGCAGCGCATGGGCCTCGCGCAGCACCCGCATCGCCTGTTCGGGCTGGTCGAGTACCAGGAACATGTGGCCCAGTTCGATCAGCACGTTGCCCTGCATCGCGGGCTGGCCGACGAATCCCCGGTGCGCGCGGTCCAGCGCGCTGTTCAACATCTGCAGGCCGGTGACCGGACCGGGGCCGTGGCCGGCCGCCGGTTCGGCGTCTTCCAGCAGATCGAGCAGGAATTGCCCCGCCACGAGCGCCCGCTCCGCTTGCTCCTCTTCGCGCGCGTGTTGGCGCACGAGCAGGGCGCTGGCCGTCACCACCAGGCAGACCGCCGTCAGCGTCGCGACCAATCCGGCCCGATGGCGCGCCACGAAAAGCCGGGCGCGGTGCATCGGTGACGCGCTACCGGCTCGCACCGGTCGGCGTTCGAGCACACGCCGCAGATCGTCGGCGAGGCGGTCGGCCGAGCTGTAGCGCTGCGCCGGATCGGCATGCAACGCGCAGCGCAACACGCGTTCGATGTCCGGCCCCAGCGCGCGGCGATCCGGTTGTTTCTCGGGGTCGCTCGTCGACGGCAGGGTGCCGGTCAGCAACTCGTGCAGCACGACGCCAAGCGAGTAGATGTCCATCGCGGTCGAGACCGGTGCCGCGCCCCGCCGCTGTTCGGGCGCGGCATACCCCGGCGTGTGGGTGCGGCGGCTGTCGTCGGAGACGGCCGCAGCCGCGCCATCGGGCCGGGTCGAGTCGTCATCAAGGAGTCTGGCGATGCCGAAGTCGAGCAACTTGATCTCGCCGCGCGCATCGACCAGCAGGTTCGACGGCTTGATGTCGCGATGCACGACCAGCATTCGATGCGCATGCGCGATCGCGTCACAGGCCTGCAGCATCAAACGCAATCGTGCGGGCATGTCCAGCGCGTGGCGAGCGGCGTGGCTGATCAGGTCGGTGCCGTGGATGCGCTCCATGACCAGATACGGCCGGTCACGGGCGTCGATGCCGGCGTCGTACAGGCGCGCGATGTGCGGGTGCTCCAGCAGGGCCCCGATCTGGCGTTCGTGCGCCATGCGCTCGGCCAGGCGCGGCCCCTTGCTCAGGCGTGGAAGCTTCAGCGCGACCTCGCGTTCGAAGATGCCATCGGCCCGCGCGGCCAGCCAGACGCTGCCCATCCCGCCGCGGCCAATCTCTTCGAGCAGACGGTAGACCCCGACGAGATCGCCAGGCAGCGCGTCGGCAGGATCCGGCATGGCTGCGGCGCCGAGGTGGGGAAACGTCGAGTTCAGCGCGCCGACCTGCCCGCCATCATCCGCGAGCATGCGTCGCAACTGCGGCACCAGGACCTGCTGTTGCGGCGGCAAGGCGCGCAACCAGGCCTCCTGTCCGCTCGGGGGCAGCGCCAGCCCGATGTCGAGGAGGCGGCTCAGCGCCGCGATGTCAGCAGCGGACAGCGGCATCCGGAACTCGAATGAACGTACGGGCAGGCATGTCGGTCAAGCTTTCTTGCTCAACTGGACAGACGCAATCCCATGTTTGAACCGGACATCGTCACGCGACGTTCAGGCATTGCCCCTAGGATCAATCGCCACTTCGGGAGTCGGTTCATGCCCGATGACATCAGTGAATTGATCAAGCGTGTCAACGCCGGCATGCCCGGCGCGCAGGACGCCTTGTTCAGCGGCGCCTACAGCGAGTTGTGCAAGCTCGCGCGTGCCCGTCTGCGCGATGGCGGCCGCAACACCGTGCTGGACACGACGGCGCTGGTGCATGAGTCGTACCTTCGCTTCATTCGAGGCGGCGAGCTGCGCAGCGATGATCGGCGTGCCTTCTTCGCCTATGCCGCGCGCGTGATGCGCTCGGTCATCATCGACACGGTTCGCGAGCACCAGGCCGAGCGCCGCGGCGGCGACCTGCACCGCGTCACGCTCGACACGCACGCGGCCGACGGCCTGCCCGCCGGAGAGGATCAACTGCTCGCCGTCCACGAGGCGCTCGACGCCCTGGCCGACGTCGAGCCGCGGCTCGCCAAGGTCGTCGAGATGCGCTACTTCGGCGGCTACTCGGAAGCCGAGATCGGCGATGCGCTGGACCTGACCGAGCGCAGCGTGCGACGGGACTGGCACAAGGCCCGCTTGCTGCTCGGCGAGATGCTGGGCGGCTGACCTGGCGTTCCAGCACCCGCCGGGCCCGGCGCGACGGACCGTTCGGCCCGACATCACCGCCAGTGTCCGGGCTCTGCGGAACTCGAGCCTGCATGCCGACAAGGGCTCGCGAAGGTGCCGGACTCGAGGACCGACTCCGGCCTCAGCCGCGCCGCGCCGCTTCGATCTTCGCGATGTCGATCTTGCGCATCGACATCATGGCCTCGAAGGCACGTCCGGCCGCCGCGCTATCGGGATCGATGATCGCCGCCGTGAGGGCGCGCGGCGTGATCTGCCACGACAGGCCCCACTTGTCCTTGCACCAGCCGCAAGCGCTTTCCTGGCCACCGTTGCCCACGACGGCGTTCCACAGGCGGTCGGTCTCGGCCTGGTCGTCGGTCGCGATCTGGAACGAGAACGCTTCGGTGTGCTTGAACTGCGGCCCCCCGTTCAGGCCGAGGCACGGGATGCCGGCCACGGTGAACTCGACCGTGAGGACATCGCCTTTCTTGCCGGAAGGGAAGTCGCCCGGCGCGCGATGCACCGCGCCGACCGCGCTGTCCGGAAACGTCGCGGCGTAGAACTTGGCGGCATCCAGGGCGGTGCCGTCGTACCAGAGACAGAGGGTGTTCTTGGAAACCATGGTCGTGCTCCTGCTCGAGAGGAAGGGGACAAGTGACGATTCTTGCCGTGCAATCGCGGCAAGATCAAGGCCCATCCCACGTCGGGAACCAATGCCGGGCTGCCGGATCTCATCCATGTCTGCCAGGTAAAGCTGGATTCCCAGCTCGACTTGGCGGCCTGAAAGCAGAAAATCAACGAATGCGCGTCCAGCGCGTTCCCGAAGGAGTTCGACATGAGTGCAACCATCGTTCAAACCCCGGCGTTGGTGCCGTCCCCGGCGCGCGCCGTCCGCCGTTCATTGGCCATCGTCGTCGGCGCGCTCGCGCTGGCATGCACCGGCGCGCAGGCGCAGTCCCATGGCGGTGGGCACGGCGGCTGGCACGGCGGCGGGGGGGGCTGGCATGGCGGTGGTGGCGGCTGGCACGGCGGCGGACACGTCGTCTACCGTGGCGGCTGGGGCTATGACCCATTCTGGGGCCTGGGCCTCGGCCTGGGGCTCGCCGCGCTGGCGGCACCGGTCTATTACGACCAGCCCGGCTACGTGGTCGTGAATCCGCCCGTCTACTACCCGCCGGCGCCCGTCTACGCGACGCCGGCCCCGGTGTACGCCGCGCCCGCCCCGGCACCCGTCGCGGCCGACCCGATCTTCTACCCGCGCAATGGGCAGAGCGCCGCGCAGACCGAGGCCGACCGCCAGGATTGCAACCGCTGGGCCACGACCCAACCGCGGGCGATGGCCGACGCGAGCATCTTCCAGCGCGCGACGTTCGCGTGCATGGATGGCCGCGGCTACACGCCGCGCTGAGCGTCCAGTCGTCCCTCGACCAGGTCGCGCAACACCAGCGCGGCCTGCGTCGAAGCCTCTCCCCGGAGAACATCGACGACGACGCGGCGTCCGGCCGGCCACTCGGCCAGGCGCCGTCGCAACGCGTCCAGCCCGATCGCGCCCACCGGCTCGCCGTCGATCGCCGTGAGCTGGTCATCGATGCGCAGCCCCGCTGCGTCCGCCGGGCCGCCCGCCATGACCGCGCCGACCACGGCGCCGAGCGCGTGGCGGTTGATCCACATCCCTGATCGATCGGCCTCGAACGGCCGCGCCGCGTCGTCGTTCGCCTGCAGGTGCACGAGCCGGCGCGCGTAGTCGAACGTGACGACGAAGCGGCGCAGGATCTCGCCGCCAATGTTGCCGGCGACGTGGCGGATCGCCAGCGCCCCGCCGGGGTCGGCGGGCAGGCGCAGCACCGGCGCCTCGATGGCGACGTCGGCGATCGTGAGGCGCCCGCCGCGCGCGAGGCGACCCTCCGCGCGGCCGCCGATGCCCCAGCCGATCGTCGTGAGCGCGCTCGTCGCGTAGCGCTCGGCCAGCCCGTTCGCCTCGACGAAGGGCATGAGCAGCACCAGGCCGCCGCGATTGCCGGTGTCGAGCCAGAACTGCCCGGCGGCGCCGTCGATCTGGCCCGCGATGCCCGGAAAATGGCCGAAGAACGTGATGGGGGACGACTGCGCGGCCGGCGGCGCAACGAAACTCGGCGAGTCGGCGAGCAACAGCTCGCGTCCCGCATAGTCGATCTGGACGACCAGGCGCTTGAACAGCTCGACCCCCAGCACGCCATCCACCTGCACGCCCTCGATGTCGTCGAAGCCCGGCATGTCCAGCACGCGCAGCAACTGGCGCTCGAGCACGACGGCGCCGCCGATCACGAGCCGCTCCGCGCGGGCGAAGCCGCTGGCGACCGATTTCTCGCCCGGCCCGCGTGCCTCGATCGCGCCCAGGCTCGCGAGGCCGATACGCTGGGCCGCGGTCGTCGCCACCAGGTTCACGCCACCGGTGTCGAGCATGAAGCGCAGCGGGTGGCCGTCGATCTCCACGCCGACGAAGACGTGGTTGTTGTGGATCTCCATCGGCAGCCGCGCGCTCGCGCCGCCGTTCGTGAACGCGACGTCGCCGAAGACCTGCCGCGGGACGTCGAAGGCATCTGCCGGCGGCGTCTCGTCGAGCGCGATGGTGGCGAACTCGGTGACGCGGTCGAAGCGCGGATCGCCGTTGCCCGTCGCCACCCGGTGCGGCAGGCACAGGCCGCCGACCTCGCGATGCGCCTCGAATCGGCGTACCGACGGCTTGCCCAGCACTTCCTGCACCAGTCGCGCGAGGAGGTGGGTCGAGGCGTCGAACCACAGTTCCACCCACTGCCCATGCTCGGGCACGCAGCGCAGCACGTCGAAGGCGAGTCCATCGACCTCGCGCCGGCCCAGCGACTCGACCGCCGCCGCATGGCGTGATGCAAACCACCAGCCGCGCGCATTGATCCAGGCATCGGTGGCGGCCGCGCGTCGGCCGGCCTCGCTGTCCTGCACCAGCACTTCGCCGTTGGCGCTGCGCTGCCACGCCTGGACGCCGTCGTGGCCGACGGACATCGTCGCGGGCCCCAGCGTCAAGCGCATCGCGAAGCGCGCCGTTGGCAGGTCGACCCATTGCTCGCACGGTCCCGTCAGGCCGCCGGCGCGCACGCTGCCCTCGAGGTGCAACGTGCGCACGCGCGCCCATGCGGCGCCGCCCGCGGCCGCGAGCGAGCGCGCAAGGATCTGGTCGACGGGGTTGGAAGAATCAGTCATCGAGTGCTCCGGCGCGGCACGACGGGCCGCGCGAGGGTCGGATTCTGGGATCGCTCGAGTCGACCGCGCGAAGATTTTCGGAGCGCGTCTGCAATCCGCACCCGGCAACACGCGCCTCACGCGCGCCGCTTAGAATATGGAGACGGAAAGGCGTCGGGAGACGGCCTTCACCGGCGACAGGCGGTTCTGCGGCCGCCGTGCCACGCGGAAATCCGGGACGCGCTCAATCCGCGTCGTCGTCCCCGGCGCAGTCCTTGAAGTAGCCCGATTCGATGCGGCTCTTCAACCCGTTCTGCACCAGCGCATGGGCATAGACGCCGCCCTGTACGGTCTGCGAGATGTAGAGCGGCGGCGCCTCGAAGGTGAGGTGCTCCGTCACCTGGGTTCCGCCGCGCACGCGCTTGAACGTGATGTGCTGGTGCGTCACGATGCCGGGTACGTCGTAGCTGTCGGCGTCATAGTAGCGAGCACTGGCGAAGAAGCGCTGCTGGGCCACCGTCACGCCGTGGAAGGTGGTGCCGTCGGGCAGCGGGATGTCCTCGTAGGCGATGAAGTCGTAGGTCGGCACGCCATACGCATCGAACCGGCGTACCGGAACGATGGACTTGAGGAAGGGATGCAGGCCCAGCGCGTTGTTCACGTCGGAGTAGATTCGATAGACCTTGCGCAGGGGCGCGTCGATCTCGATCGTCAAGTCCTGCGACGCCGCGACATAGCCGCGCGCGGCCAACGGAACCGACTCGAGCGACAGGTACTGAGCCCAGTTGCCGTTCCAGAGCGCGACGTCGTCCGCGTGCGTCTGAGCGCTGGCCTGGAGCGCGAATGTCGCGCCGACGATTACCAGCAAACCCGCCAAGCATCGCTTCATGGTGTCTTCCTCGTTCGATGGATGAATGAAACCGTTCAGGGCAGCCTGGCGGCGTCCTGATTGGAATCAAGCACCCTTGGGAATGCATCCCCCTAATTCAGTGGTTCGCCTCGCCGCTGCCGCATGTCGATGCGGAAGTCACGCAGAGCAGAGGCCGGATTGAAGCTGCGGGCGCAGTTGGCTGTCGGTTGCCATGGCTTGTCGGGACGTCCCCTTTGCCCGCCTCCCAGCCAGGAGTTGCAGACCGGCGCGTGCTCAGGTCGCCTCGCGCGGAGGAGGCGCGAGCAATCGCGCGGCCGCGGCCGCATCCTTCAACCGCTTCAGCAACGCCGGCAGCTCGTCCGCCGGCACCGGATGCGCCAGCAGGAAGCCCTGCATCTCGTCGCAGCCCTGGCTCACCAGCTGCAGGCGCTGCTCGAGCGTCTCGACGCCCTCGGCAATCACGCGCAGGCCGAGCTTGTGGGTCATCACGATGATGGTCTCGACGATGGCGGCGTCGTCCGAGTCGGTGGGGATGCCGCCGATGAACGAGCGATCGATCTTCAGGCGGTCCAGCGGCAGGCGCTTCAGGTAGGCGAGGCTGGAATAGCCGGTGCCGAAGTCGTCGATCGACAACTGCACGCCCAGCTCGCGCAGCGACTGCAACACGCTTTGCGCGTGCAACGGGTCGAGCATCACGCTGCTTTCGGTGATCTCCAGCTCGAGGCAGTCGGCCGGCAGGCCGCTCGCCGCCAGCGCGCGTCGCACCGCGCCGTCCAGGCCCGGGCGCTGCAGTTGGCGTGCCGAGATGTTGACGGCCACGCGCAGCGGCGACAGGTTGTCGGCCAGTCCTTCGCGCTGCCACTGCGCGACCTGGCGGCAGGCCTCGTTGAGCACCCACTCGCCGATGCCCAGCACCAGCCCCGTCTCCTCGGCCATCGGGATGAATGCGTTGGGCAGCACCAGGCCGCGCACCGGATGACGCCAGCGCACCAGCGCCTCGACGGCGCAGACCTCGCCGGTGGCCAGGTCGAGCTGCGGCTGGTAGTGCAGCTCCAGCTCGTGGCGCTCCACCGCGCGCCGCAGGTCGTTCTCCAGCCGCAGGCGGCCGTGCGCCTGCGCGTTCATCTCGGGGCTGAAGAAGCGGTAGGCATTGCGGCCCTCGCCCTTGGCCTCGTACAGCGCCGTATCCGCGTACTTCAACAGCAGCTCGCCACTGGCGCCGTCGCGCGGGAACAGGCTCACGCCGAGGCTGGCCGTGACATGCAGCTCCTGGCCCTCGAGCACGAAGGGATCGCCGAGCACGCGCATCAGCTTCTCGGCGATGCGCGCGGCGTCGGTCGCTCCGGCCACGTTGCAGACCACCACCTGGAACTCGTCGCCGCCCACCCGCGCCACGGTGTCGTTGTCGCGCAGCGCGGCGCGCAGGCGGCGCGCGATCTCCTGCAGCAACTGGTCGCCCACATGGTGGCCCAGGGAGTCGTTGACGAGCTTGAAGCGGTCGAGGTCGAGGAACAGCACCGCCACCTGTTGATCGAGCCGCTGCGCCAGCGACAGCGCCTGGGCGAGACGATCCATCAGCATCGGGCGGTTGGGCAGGCCGGTGAGCGAGTCGTGGTAGGCCAGGTGCTCGATGCGCGCTTCCTGCGCCTTGCGCTCGGTCACGTCCTGGATCACGCCGGCGCGCCGCACGAAGCGGCCGGCGCCGTCGCGCACGAGGTACACGCGCATCTGCACGTAGCGAGTCTCGTGGCCAGGCGGACAGACGCGGAACTCGAGCTCGAGCTCGGTCTGCTCGAGGTCGTCCATGTGCGCGCGCACGGCCGCACGGTCGTCCTCGTGCACGTGCGCCAGCCACGCGCGCCAGTCGGCATAGACGGCCGACACCGGCATGCGCCAGATGCGCTCGAACGCCGGGCTCATGTACAGCGCGAGCTGGCGTTGCGGGTCGCTGAGCCAGAACACATCGCCGATCGACTCGGCCATCTGGCGGAAGCGTTCCTCGCTCTCGCGCAGCGCACCCTGCTCGCGTTCCAGCTGCGCGCGGTACCAGGCGTTCTCGATGGCCACCGGCAGCCGGTGCAGCAGGTCTTCCTGCTTGACGAGATAGTCGGTGGCGCCCAGCTTGAGCGTCTGCGCCGCGCTCGTCTCGTCGCCGTGGCCGGTGATGACGATGATGGGGATGTGCAGGCCGCGCTCGTGGCGTACCTCGCGCACGACATCCAGCGCGTTCATGCCCGGCAGCTTGTAATCGAGCAGCAGCACGTCGGGCCCCTGGGCCACCGTGGGCGGCAGCAGCGCCAGCGCCTCCTGCGCCGTGAACACCGCCTCCACATGCAGGTGCGGAGCGTAGCGCGCGAGGTGGCGCTGCAGAAGGTCGACATCGCTGGCGCTCGGCTCGGCATACAGCACGCGGATCGGCGTCGAGCGATGCGTCGCGGTCTGGCGGAAGGCCTCGACGACGCCCGCCAACGTGGCGGGCAGGCGTTCGATGTAGGTGCCCGACTTGACGACGTAGTCGTCGGCGCCGCTGCGCAGCGCGGCGACCACCAGGCCCTCGTCGCCGGAGCCGGTGAGCATCACCACGGCGACGGCCCATCCGCGCGCGCGCACCTCGCCCAGCAGTTCCAGGCCGTTGCCGTCGGGCAGCCGCACGTCGACCAGCAGCACGTCGGGCAGCGTGCCGGCGGCCTCGTCGGCGGCCAGGCGCGCGCGCGCGTCCGCGAGCGTGAGCGCGGTGGCGAGCACGATCTCGGGGGCGAGCCGTGCCAGGCGCCGGCAGGTCAGGTCGGCATCCTGTTCGTTGTCTTCGACGTACAGGACTCTCATGTCGGTCGCCCGATCAGTGCGACCGGTGGTTGAGCACGCACCAGTACAGGTCGATCTGGGCCGCCACGTCGATGAACTTCTCGAATTCGACGGGCTTGACGATGTAGGAGTTGACGCCCAGTGCATAGGCCGAGGCGACATCGGCGTCTTCGCTCGACGTGGTCAGCACCACCACCGGAAGGCGGCTGTAGTCGGGATGCGCCTTCAGCTGGCGCAACACGTCGAGTCCGCTGACGCGCGGCAGCTTCAGATCCAGCAGGATCACGACGGGCAGCGGATGGCCGGCATCCCAGCGCGCCATCCAGCCCAGAGCCTCTTCGCCGTCCCGGGCGACCTCCACCGTGTTCAGGATGTGGCGCTTGGCGAACGCACGCTGCGTCAGGTCGACATCCATCGGGTTGTCTTCGACGAGCAGGATCGGGCGACGATCTTCCATCCAGGCAGCATAGCGAAATGCAACGACTTGTACACGGCATTTGCACCGCCCCTGTTTGAAGGCTTCACGGACATCCCGGCATCAAGTCACACGTTCGGCATCTGGTGCCGGGGCTTGCGCCACGGCCGGCAGCCGGATGTAGAACGTCGCCCCCTCGCCTCGGACGCTCTCCGCCCACACCGTGCCGTGCATGCGTTCGACCGCCTTGCGCACGATCGCCAGGCCCACGCCGGTGCCCGGGAACTCCTCGGCGCGGTGCAGCCGCTGGAAGATCTCGAAGATGCGGTCGTGGTATCGCATGTCGAAGCCCGGCCCGTTGTCGCGCACCCAGAACAGCGCATCGCCCTGCGCGCGGCGCACGCCGACCTCGATCGCGCGACCGGGCCGGCCGGCGGTGAACTTGATCGCGTTTTCCACCAGGTTGCGCAGCGCCAGCACCAGTCCGTCGCGCTCGCCCAGCACGGTCAGGTCGGGATCGACGTTGCGGCTCAGCACGATGGCGCCGGCGGCGGCCTCGGCCAACGCACCGTCCATCACCGTGGCGACCACCGGCCCCGGCGCGACAGGCCCCAGCTTGGGCCGGCCGCGCTCGACACGCGAATAGGCGAGCAGGTCGTCGATCAGGTCGCCCATGTGGGCGGTGGCCTTGCGGATCATCGACACGAAGAAGCGGCCTTCCTCGTCGAGCTGGTGCTCGTGGTCCGACTCCAGCAACCGGCTGTAGCCATCGATCCCGCGCAGCGGCGCCTTCAGGTCGTGGGACACCGAGTACGTGAACGACTCCATCTCGCGGTGCTTGGCCTCCAGCTCCGAGGTACGGTCGGCCACGCGGTGCTCGAGGTCGATGTTGAGCGACCGGATCTCCTGGTCGGCGCGGCGCCGCTCTGTGATGTCGATCAGGATGCCGTGCCACACGACGCTGCCGTCGGCGTCGCGCACGGGCATCGAATGCGCCTCGACGCAGCGCTCGCCCCCGGGCGTGTGCGGCACCCGGAAGGTGGCGAGCCAGGCGCTGCCGAGTTCCGCGGATTCGCGCAGGGACTGCGCCACCTGCGCGCGGTCGTCGCGATGCACCAGGTCGAGGAGATCGATGCCGCGCGCGACCAGCGTGGCGGCATCGACGCCGAGCAACCCGTGGATCGCCGGACTGGCGAAGACGAACTTGCCGCCGCCGTCGGCGCCCTGGCAGTACGAGTGCACCGCACCGGGCGCGGTCGCCACGATGCGCTCGAGGCGCTCCTGCGCAAGCCGATGCGCGCTCTCGAGCGCCTTGTTGGTATGCGCCAGCGTGACGTCTTCGGCGAAGCCGGCCATGTAGCGCATGCGGCCGTTCGCGTCGAACAGCGGGAAGGCGCGGCCGCGGATCCACACGAGGCAGCCGTCGGGGCGGATCACGCGATATTCGGTCTGGTAGAGGCCGGCCGCGTTCGCATGCAGGGCCGCCTCCGCGACGCGCTGCCGGTCCTCGGGATGGACGCCGTCCAGCCAGTGCGCCAGGTCCTCGTACAGCGGCGCGGCCGGGCGGCCCCAGATGCGCTCGTAGGCCGAATTCACGTACAGCAGTTTCTGCGCACGCGGATCGACGATCCACATCAGGTCCACCGCATGGTCGCCGAACATCCGGAACAGCTGCTCGCTCTCCAGCAGCGAGCGCGCGGCGTTGCGTTCGTCGGTGAAGTCGGTGAACGAGACGACCGCGCCGCGGCCGAGCTCCGGGCCGAGCGAATCGACCGGCACGGCCCGCACGCGCAGCCAGCGCTGGCCGCGCCGCGTCGTCTGCACGACGACGACGCCCGACGTCGTCTCGCCATGGCCTCGCAGCGCGCGCCGCACGGGGCGGTCTTCCTCGGGCATCGGCACGCCGCAGTCGTCGGACTGGGCCCAGCCCAGGTCGTCGATGCGCACCCCCAGCGCACCATCGCCCAACCCGAGCACCTCGCGCGCGGCCCGGTTGGCGTCGACGATGCGCAGTTCCTCGTCGAACCAGAGCAGCCCTGATTCGAGCGAGTCGAAGATGCGCCTGTCCATGCCAGCTGCCACGAGTCCTCCTGCCGTCGAGTTGTGATGACTCTATCGAGAAATTCACGCCTGGGGAAAAAGATCGGCGGCAAGCTGCGCGCCGCCCGCCGGCGCATCGTGCAGCCAGCGCAGCACGTGCGCGCCGGCCAGCGTCGCGCCGATCTTGTGGCGCCGGCTGGGCCGCGCCTCGGCGAAGCCGAGCTCGAACACGAGCACCGGCGCCACGGCGTGCACGCCGCCGAAACGCAGGCCGACGTTGGACCGCAGCCACGCGTGCAGGCGCACCAGTTCGTCGTCGGGCAGCGCGATCGGCAGGCGGACCAGCGGCAGCAGGCGCAGGCCCTCGACCTCGGGCGCCTCCTGCGGCGGCGGCAGGAATTGCCCGGACATCGCGGCCGTCATCGCGGCGCCTTGCTCGTCCTCGGATCGCGGACTGCGGTTCCACAACCCGAAACCGCATTCGACGAACGCCAGCGCCCGGGCCGCCAGCGCGCCGGCCGCCAACGCGTCGCCGGGCACGTACTGCAGCACGGCGCGGATGCGGTGGACGGTTGCGCGCACGACCCACGCGTCGCTCGCCGTGCGGCGCCGCAGCACGAGGCCGCTCCAACCCGCGGCGCGCGCCGCATCGGCGAGCGGCACGAGCGCGGTCGCGGCGTCATCGGGCGGTGGCAGCACGGGCGTCGTGAAGATCGGCGGCGGCGCCCCGGGATCGGATGCCGCCGGCGCCGGCCAGCGCGCGAGCAGGCGGGCGCGCCGGTCCTGCGGGTCCCGTGTGTCGTCGTGCCAGTCGACCAACGCCAGGTGCAGCGTGGGCCGCGGCTCCGCGGCGCGCGTGCGCGGCGTCCAGGCCTGGGCGAGCGCGGCGACCCGCCCCGCGTGCCACGCCAGCAGCACCGCCTCGATCGTTGCGCCGTCGGGCCATTGCTGCGGCGCCAGCCAGTCGGCAGGCAGCCGGGCATTGAGCAGGCGGCCGCCGCGCTGCCAGACGGCCACGTCGTCGCCACGCCGCACCACGTGGACGCGCACGCCGTTCCAGCGCGGCTCGCCGTGCAGGTCGCCGTGGCGCCAGGCATCGAGCAGGTCGTCGTGCCGGTCCGGCGGCGCATCCGCCAACGGCGCGAACTGGCGCGGGGGTGACACGGACGCGGCCGGCGTCGCATGCAGCAGCGCATCGCGGCGTCGATGCCACCACCACGCGACGGCCCGGGCATCGGCATCGAACGCGCAAGCCCAGGCGCGTTGCCACTGCCACTCGTCGACGCAGGGCTTGGCCAGGCCGCAGACGGCGCGCACGGCCCAGCGGCGGGCGATCGCGTCGTCGAGGCCGGCGATGATCGCGGCGATGGCGTTCGCGCGCGCGGGCGATGGAAGCGCCACGGCGGCCGCCCAATGCGCCATCCAGTCCGCCAATGCAGGCCGGCTCGCCGGCGTGGGCGCGCCCTCGGGCCACGGCAGCAGCAGCGCGGTCGCCTCGGCCGCCTCGTCGCTCGCCGCGCGCCCGACATCGAACAGCCACGGCGCCATGCCCCGGTCGGCCGCCAGCGCCCGTGCCGCCTCCGCCAGTGCCGCCTGCGTCAGCCGCGCCGGCCGCGGCGGCCGGCCGTCGGGCACGGCCACCAGCCACTCGCCCGCGAGCGCGCCGGCACGGCGCCCGGCCGTGCGCAGGTAGCGCGCGAGCGCGTCGACGCGGTCGGCGTCACCGGGGCGGGATTCGAGTTCTTCGGTGAGGATGGCAAGCGCACGCATCCCTGCATGATGCCGTGCGCGGAAAGATCAGGCGGCGCAACGCCAGGGCCGCGCCTCGATGCGGTTCAGCGCCCCTGCCGCCCACTCGCGCGCCAGCGGGAACGGGCCGTAGCCGGAGTCCACGTTGATGTGTCCCGCGTTGCCGAGATTGATCCAGCCGCTGCCCCAACGCAACGCCCAGTCATGCGCCTGCGTGGCGGACATCCACGGGTCGTTGTCGCTGGCGACGACGCAGCTGTGCGGCGCGAGCGGCGACTGCGGCAGCACGGACGCGACGTCGAACCGGCTCGGCTCTGCCGGCGCGACCAGCAGCACCTGGGCGATGTCGAGTGCCGGATCCCGTGCCGCGGCGCGTACCGTGGCCAGGCAGCCGAAGCTGTGGGCGACGACCACGTGCGGCCCCGGGCCCAGCGCCGCCAGGGTGTCGGCGACGCGTTCGCTCCATCGCCCGAGATCGGGCGCGCTCCAGTCGTCCTGCTCCACGCGCACGGCGCCGTCGACCTGGTGCTGGAGCCAGCTCTGCCAGTGCTCGGCGCCGCTGCCATGCAGGCCCGGGACGATCACGAGGCGCGGTCGCGCGGCGGCGCGGGCCAAGGGGGTGTGCGGCGAGTTCATGGACAGCAGCGTAGGGAACGCGGCGCTGCTCGCCAACGAAGGAAATGCCATATGCAGCGTCGTCCGCCTGCGGTGGCGCAAAAAATGTCTCGCGACGGGCTCAAGTATCGCCGCGAGCGGCCGAAGAGACGTACAAGCGCTCTCTCCACCTTGCACGAAAGGGCGCCGGCCGGTCGTTGGAAGTGATGAGAAAAGCACCGGCATTTCTTCACGTCGCCGCCGTCGCGCTTGTGCCAGCCACTTTCGCGATGTCCGGCACGCCGGCAAGATGAACGCGCGCGTCTTCGTCAAGGGATGCGCGCGAAGGACCTCGCATGTTGACGCCCAGTACGCCCAGCCCGACGCCGCTCTCGCCAGACAGCACGAACACCGCCAAGGCGGCGCGTGTCGAGGCGTCCGCGCGTTCGGCGGTCCGCAATGAGCTGCGCACCGGCGTCGCGAACGAGACCCGCCTCGCCGAAGCGGCGGCCTCGGCGGTGGCGGCGCACCGCGCCGCGATGGAGGTGCCCGATCCGATGGCCAGCCTGTCCACGGTAGCCGTCGCCGGCGCGATGAACAGCCTGCCGGCGGCGCTGAACATGATGCGCAACATCGTGATGGCCTCGGCCAGCGGCACGCTGTCCGACGCGGATCGCCACGCATTGCAGACGGAATACGCGCAGCTCACCGACAAGGTGGCCAGCAGCGTCGGCAGCGCCGGCGCCGGCGAGCCGTCGCAGCAGTCGACCACGCACGACGGCGAACGCGAGGACAACGCCGAGAACACCTGGCGCGAGGACAGCGACGACCATCGCAGCACGCTGACGCAGACCGTCGAGGCGCCTCGGCAGACCGTGCAGTACCTGCCGGTCGAACACACCGTCACCACGCAGAAGCAGACCCTGGTGCCCGACGGCCACGGCCCGCAACGCGATCCGCAGGTGGACTACCGAACGCACGAACTGCATGTGGGCACCGACTCCTACGAACCCGTGTCCGCGCGCCAATCGATGACGCATCCGATGACGCCCGAGATGTTCGGCCGCATCGAGTCGCACGCGGAGACGACGCGTACCTTCGTCGCGCAGGCGGCGCAGATCACACAGTTCGTGCAGGTGGCGCAGACGGAGCACATCGCGCCGGTCGTCGCGGTGGCCTGACAACGACTTGAGGCGGCGACGGCTGGCGACCGGAGCCTGGCATGAGCCCGAGGTGTCTGGCATCTCCTCCATCCGCGGCATGATGCAGGCGATGGAGACGGCCCTCCATCGCGGATGGAGGCAATGCCTGACGCCGATCCCGAGCGAAACCGGCGTCAGGCATCGCCTCGAATCGCGGCCAGCGTCGTGGTCTCCGGGGACGGAGCGGCGCGATCCGAGGAGATGCCAGACACCTCCGGCACCTGCCCGGCGCGCGTACAGTCAGCGCAGGGCCGATCTTCCTTACGCGGCCAGCCTGTCCGCCTCACCCGGCGGTTCGTTGAGCACCCGCGCCAGCACCCTCCCCTCCAGCTCCGCGAACGCCGGCGATCCGTGCGCGCGCGGGCGCGCCAGTGCGACCGGCTCGTCCAGCGTGATGCGGCCGTCTTCCACGAGCAGAACGCGATCGGCGAGTGCCACCGCCTCGGCCACGTCATGGGTCACCAGCACCGCCGTGAAGCGGAACTCGCGCCACACCGACTCGATCAGGCGCTGCATCTCGATGCGCGTCAACGCGTCCAGCGCACCCAGCGGCTCGTCCAGAAGCAACAGGCGCGGACGGTGGACCAGGGCACGCGCGAGCGCGACGCGCTGGCGTTGGCCGCCCGACAGCACCGAGGGCCAATCGTCCGCACGATCGGCGAGCCCCACCTGCGCCAGCGCGTCACGCGCGCGGGCGGTGGCATCGGTCGAATCCAGGCCCAGCTTCACGTTCTGCAGCACCGTGCGCCAGGGCAGCAGGCGCGCCTCCTGGAACATGATGCGCACGTCGTCGCGCGCTGCGGCGGACGGCGCATCGCCGAGCCGCACCTCGCCAGACGACGCTGTCTCCAGCCCGGCCAGCAGCCGCAGCAGCGTGCTCTTGCCGCAGCCGCTGCGCCCGACGATGGCCACGAATTGGCCGGGGCTCACGTCGAGCTCGATGTCGTCGAGCACGGTGCGCTCGCCGAAGCGCTTGCCCAGCCCGGCCAGGCGGACGCCCAGGCCGGTGGCCGGCGGGGTGATCCAGTCGCGTTGCATGTGAGCTCTCTCCACGGGTTCAGGCGCTGACGCCCAGGTAAGCCGGATTCCAGCGCAGGAAGCGGCGCTCGAGTCCGCGCGCGACGAGGTCGGCCAGCTTGCCCAGCAGCGCGTACAGCAGCACGCCCACCAGCACGACGTCGGTCTGCAGGAACTCGCGCGCGTTCATCGTCATGTAGCCGATGCCCGATTGCGCGGAGATCGTTTCCGCCACGATCAGCAACACCCACATCAGGCCCAGCGAAAAACGCAGGCCCACGAGGATGGAGGGCAGCGCGCCGGGCAGGATCACCTCGCGGTACAGCGGCCAGCCCTCGAGGCCGTAGCTGCGCGCCATCTCGATCAGGCCGGCGTCCACCGACTTGATGCCGTGGGTCGTGTTCAGGTAGATCGGAAAGAACACGCCGATCGCGACGAGGAAGAGCTTGGCCGACTCGTCGATGCCGAACCACAGGATCACCAGCGGGATCAGCGCCAGCGGCGGCACGTTGCGCACCATCTGCAGCGTGGTGTCCAGCAACGTCTCGGCCGTCTTGAAGGTACCGGTGAGCAGGCCCAGCAGCAGGCCCAGGCCACCGCCGATGGCCAGCCCGGCCACGGCGCGACCGGTGCTGATCGCCACGTCGTGCACCAGTTCGCCCGATTTCAGCAGGTTCCAGAACGCCTGGGCCACGGCAACGGGCTCGGGCAGGATGCGCGTGGACAGCCAGCCCGAACGCGAGGCCGCCTCCCAACCCGCGATGACCAGCAACGGCACGATCCACGGGGCCACGCCGCGCAGGCGTCCGGCGTTCGCACGCATGGTCAGCTCGCTGCGCGCGCCAGATCGGTCGCGGGCTTGGGACGGATGTCGTTGGCGACGATCTCGCCGAACGGCCCGGTGAGCACCGGGCCGTTGGTCAACTTCTCTCGCGTGGCCAGCGGCAGCAACGGGAACACGAGTTCGGCGAAGCGGTAGGCCTCCTCCAGGTGCGGATAGCCCGAAAGGATGAAGTAGTTCATGCCCAGATCGGCGTACTCCTGGATGCGGTCGGCCACCTGCTGCGGGTTGCCCACCAGGGCCGTGCCGGCGCCGCCGCGCACCAGGCCGACGCCGGCCCACAGGTTGGGCGACACCTCCAGGCCCGCGCGCGGATTGGTCTTGTCGAACTTGCCCTTGTGCAACTCCGCCATGCGGCGCTGGCCGATGGAATCCATCGCCGCGAACTTCTTCTGCGCCGCGGCCACGATGTCGTCGTCCAGGTGCGAGATCAGCTTGCCGGCGGCGGCCCAGGCCTCCTCCTCCGTCTCGCGCACGATCACGTGCAAGCGGATGCCGAATTCGAGTTGGCGACCCAGTTTCTCGGCGCGACCGCCCACGTCACGCACCTTCTCCGCGACGGCGGCCGGTGGCTCGCCCCATGTCAGGTAGGTGTCGCATTGCGCTGCCGCGAGGTCGTGCGCCGGGCCGGACGAGCCGCCGAAGAACAGCGGCGGATAGGGCCTGGTCACCGGTGGATAGATCACCTTCGCGCCCTTGACCTGCAGGTGCTTGCCGTCGAAGTCGATGCTGTCGTTGGTGTGGCTGGCCTCGAGCACGCCACGCCAGATGGAGACGAACTCCTCCGAGACCTGGTAGCGCTCCTCGTGGCTCAGGAACAGCCCGTCGCCAGCCAACTCGTCGGGGTCGCCGCCGGTGACGAGGTTGACCAGCACGCGACCGCCGGACAGGCGGTCCAGCGTGGCGGCCATGCGCGCGGTCTGCACCGGCTGGATGATGCCGGGCCGCAGCGCGACCAGGAATTTCAGCCGCTTGGTGACATCGACCAGGCTGGCAGCGACCATCCACGAGTCCTCGCACGAGCGCCCCGTCGGCAGCAGCACGCCTTCGTAGCCCAGCGTGTCGGCGGCGATCGCCACCTGCTTGAAGTAGTCGAGGTCGGCCAGGCGCGCGCCCCTGGACGTGCCGAGGTAGCGCGAATCGCCGTGGGTGGGGATGAACCAGAGGATCTTCATGGAGTGCCTTCGTTGACGGACGAACAGGAGAGATCAGGTTCTCGAGACCGCATCCGAAACGCGGATGGGTTTCGGGATCAGGCCGAGGCGCGCGAAGGCGTCCGCCACGCGCTGCTGGTCGGCGATGTCAGAGTCCTTCAGGCGAGTGATCGGGCCCGACGTGCGGCGCTCGATGAAGCGGATCGTGGTGGACAGCGGCAGCCCGCTGGCCACCGACAGGAAGTGCGCGGTCTCGGTTCGGTTGGACTTGACCCAGGCGTCGGCCTCGCTGAGCGAGTCGAACAAGGCCTTGAGCGCGCGCGTGTCCCGCGTGAGCGCGCGCGAGGCAAGGTAGTAGCTGTTGTTGCTCGTGAGGCCGACACCGGTGGACAGCACGCGCGCCTTGCCGTCGATCTCGGCGGCCGCGTAGTACGGATCCCAGATGCCCCAGGCGTCGAGCGCGCCGCGCTCGAACGCCGCGCGCGCGTCGGATGGCGTGAGGTAGACCGGCGTGATGTCGGACCACTGCAGGCCGCCCTTCTCCACGGCGCGCACGATCAGGAAGTGCGCGCTGGAGCCCTTCTGGAAACCGACGCGCTTGCCCTTGAGGTCGGCCAGCGCACGGATGGACGAATCGGCCGGCACGAGGATCGCGGAGCTGGTGGGCTTGGGCGGTTCCAGGCCGGCATACCAGATGTCCTTGCCGGCAGCCTGCGCGAACACGGGCGGCGTGTCGCCGGTGAAACCGAAGTCGAGGCTGTTGACCGCGAGCGCCTCGAGGATCTGCGGGCCCGCGGGGAACTCGACCCACTTGGTCTGCGTGCCGGGCAGCCGCGCCTCGAGCAGCTTGCGCTCGCGCACCACCATCAGGTTCACGGAGGACTTCTGGTAGCCGATGCGCAGCTCGGGCGTCGCGGCGCGCACGGGCAGCGCCGCCGCGCCGGCCGCGGCACCGACCAGTGCCAGCGCCTGGCGGCGATTGAGGAACGAGGTCATCGGCCCGCTCTCACTTGCCCGCGACCGTCGCGGCGGCGGCGTTGGCCGGCAACGCGTCGGCGATGCGCACAGCCTTGGGGATCAGCTTCAGCTCGTAGAACGTGTCGGCCACCTTCTGCTGCTCGGCCGCCACGGCGGGCGTGAGCGGCACGACGCCATAGCGATAACGCTTCAGGCTGGTCTCGACGACTGCCACGTCCAGGCCCTGCAGCGGCGCGATCAGCGCGGCGGCGCGCGGCACATCGGCCTGCACGGTGCGCGCGGCATCCTGCGTGTTGGCGAACAGCTCGTGGATCACGTGCGGATTGGCCTGCGCGTAGTCCGTCTGCGCGAGGTAGTAGCTGTAGCTGTTGACGACGCCCGTGCCGTCGGCCAACTGCCGGGCGTTGATCTGGTGTTCGGCCGCGGCGAGGAACGGATCCCAGATGACCCACGCGTCGACGGCGCCCTTCTCGAACGCGGCGCGCGCGTCGGCCGGGGGCAGGAACACGGGCGTGACGTCCGAGTACTTGAGGTTGTTCTTCTCGAGCAGCTTCACGAGCAGGTAGTGCACGTTGGAGCCCTTGTTCAGCGCGATGCGCTTGCCCTTCAGGTCGGCCACCGACTTCAGCGGCGAGTCCTTGGGCACCACCACCGCCTCGGTGGTCGGCGACGCCGGATCGTTGCCGACGTAGACGAAGCGCGCGCCCGCGGCCTGCGCGAAGATCGGCGGCGCCTCGCCGACGAAGCCGACGTCGATCGCGCCCACGTTGAGGCCCTCGAGCAGTTGCGGTCCGGCCGGGAACTCCACCCATTTCACCGCGACGCCTTGCGGCGCGAGGCGCTTCTCCAGCGTGCCCTGGGCCTTCTGCAGCACGAACAGGCTGGCGGACTTCTGGAAGCCGATGCGCAGTTCCTTCGCCGGCTCGGCGTGCACGCAGAAGGTGGCGAGCGCCGTGGCGAGCGCGAGCATGCCCTGCAACCAGGGCCGGCGCGTGGATCGAAGATGAGTGGTCATCGGGAAGTCCTCCAGGACGTTGTGCGAAGCGGGAAAGTCAGGCGACCAGCGCCAGCGGACTCGCCGCCCGCAGCGCGAACGGGCCGTCGGCCAACGCGCGCTCGACGCGCTGCGCCACGTCGTCGTGCACCACGTGGCCCAGCACGGCGTGCGGCGTGAACTGCGCGTCGACGGCGTAGATCGAGTCGAGGAGGTGGCGCGCGCCGAGAGCGGCCAGCACCGGCTTGAGTGCGTAATCGAGCGCCAGCAGGTGTGCGGCGCTGCCGCCGGTGGCGAGCGCGAGCACGGTCTTGCCGCGCAGCGCGTCCTGCGCCAGCAGGTCGAGAAAGGTCTTCAGCAGGCCGCTGTACGAGGCCTTGTAGATGGGCGTGGCCACCACCACGAGCCGGGCCGCGGCGACGAGGTCGCGCGCACGGCGGATCGCCGAGTCGTCGAAGTCCGCGTGCACCAGCGCGACGGCAGGCAGGTCGCGCAGCACGATCTCGTGGCGCGGCTGCGTGTCGGCGAACCGATCCAGCACGTGGCGCAGCAAGGCGGTGGAACGGGAATTCGCCGACGGACTGCCGGCGAGTGCAACGATGGACATGCGACGGGTGTTGCCTTGTGAACAGTTCCGTCACGATAAGGACAGCGCCGCGCTGCGAAAACGAATCCAAACGGCTATCGATATCCGAGCGTCGCCTTTGTCGGCGATCGCAGATCGTTATGCGTTCCCCGGGCGCGTGCGTGTCGACAGGCTGGCCACCAGCGCCAGCTGGGTGCTCGTGTCTGCCGGCTCGCGTATTGGCTACGCTCGAGCGGGCTCGGCCGAGCCGGACTCCGCCACGTCGCCGAAAGCGGTACGGAACGTGCCGCAGGCTAGGCCCTTCTCGCTCAACGCGCGCACCAGCACGGCCTCGTCGCCGTGCGTGACGATCACGCGGGCGCAACCGGTCGACTCGACGGCCGCGAGCAGCCCGGACCAGTCGGCGTGGTCGCTCAGCACGAAGCCGCGATCCAGGCCCGCTCGATGGCGTGCGCCGTGCTGCTGCATCCAACCGCTGGCGAACGACTCGCGCACGCGCACCGCGCGCTGCCAGCGCCAGGGGGCCTGCGCGCTCGGGGGCGCGACGATCAGCGCGCCGCGCAGCGACCGCGCGTCCTCCAGTTCGCTCCAGGGCCGCGTCGGCGGCAGCGCGACGCCTTCGGCGATGTGCGCGGCGTTGATCGCCTCGGCGGCCGGATGCACGTAGATCGGTCCGGCACCGGGCTCGATGCCGGCCAGCACGTGCTGCGTCTTGCCGAGGCTGTAGGCGCCGACCAGGCTGGCCTCGCCGGCGGTGGCGTTGGCCTGCCACCAGCGGTTCATGTCGTCGAACACGTCGGCGTGGCGCGGCCAGCGGTAGATCGGCAGGCCGAACGTGGCCTCGGTGACGAAGCAGTCGCAGCGCACCGGCTCGAACGGCTCACAGGTGGGATTGGTGTCGCCGCGGATGGAGACGTAATAGTCGCCGGCCAGCACCCACACCTGGCCGTCGACCTCGATGCGCACCTGGGCCGAGCCCAGGATGTGGCCGGCCGGGTGCAGGCTGACGCGCGCGCCGCCTATCGTCACCTGCTCGCCCCACGGCAGCCCGGTGACATCGATCGGGCCCAGGCGGGCGCGCAGCACGCCGACGCCGCGCTGCGCGGCGAGGTAGTGGCGGTGTCCCGCGCGCGCGTGGTCCGCGTGCGCGTGCGTGATGACGGCGCGCTCGACCTTGCGCCACGGGTCGACGTAGAAGTCGCCGGCCGGGCAATAGAGGCCTTGCGGGCGGCGGACGACGAGGTCAGCGGCCACGACCCGCCCGGGAGTCCGCCTGGCGGGTGCGGCGCGCCAGCAACGCCCGGAGCGTGTCCGTCACACCTGCGCACGCGTCGTCACATTCGCGCGCGACCCGCATGGAATACTGTGGCGCATGGAGCAGCCCTCTTCCCCAGCCGCCGCCGCGCCGGCCGCGCCGACGACGCGACCCGGCCGCCTGGCGCTCGACGAACTCACGGCATTGGCGCTGGGCGCCGATCCGGAGCGCATGTCGTTCGTGCAGCTCTACCTGGGCATCCGGGGCCGTATTCCACGCCGCACGTACTGGCTGCACGGCGTGCTGTCGCTGCTGTTGCTGGGCGTCGCCGTGAATGCGCTGCTGGCCATCGCACGCGTCGACGACGACACGTCCGGCAAGCTCGTGAATCTCTTGTTCCTGTGGCCGTTGATCGCGGTCTCTGCCAAGCGCCAGCACGACTTCAACTTCTCGGCCTGGTGGGCGCTGATCCATTTCGTGCCCGCGGTCGGCTCGATCATCCTGGTCATCGTGGACGGCGTGATGCCCGGCACGCACGGCCCCAACCGCTTCGGCGTCGATCCGCGCGAGGCGCTCGCACGCGCCAGGATCAGTAGCGCCCATTGATGCCGGCCATGCGCAGGAACCAGTGCGCCACCATCGCGACGAACGTGCGGCGCAGCACCGCCAGCCAGCCCTTGGCATAGGGCGGCGCCATCACGGCGCTGGACGCCGCCATCGCGATCTCGAGCTCCTCGGCCACGCGCTGCGTGAACGGTGCGTCGCACACGACGACGTTGGCCTCGAGGTTGAGCAGCAGCGACAGCGGATCGATGTTGGAGCTGCCCAGCGTGGCCCAGTCGTCGTCGACGACCGCCATCTTCGCGTGCAGGTAGGCCGGCGTGTACTCGAAGATCTGCACGCCCTTGGCGAGCAGTTCGTCGTACAGCACGCGCGCGGCCACGCCGGCGATGCGGTAATCGATCTTGCCTTGCAGCAGCAGGCGTACCTTCACGCCGCGCGCGGCCGCGTTCGCGAGCGCGACGCGAAAGTGGCGGTCGGGATAGAAGTACGGCGTCACCAGGTCGATGCGGCGCTGCGCTCGCTGGATCGCCTCCATGTAGACGCGCTCGATCGAGCGGCGCTGGCGCAGGTTGTCGCGCACGACGAACGCGAGGTTGACCGGCGGCTCCGTGATGCCGGGGTTGGCACGATGCGGCCGCACGATGCGCAGCCGCGTGGCCAGGCGACGCGCGCGCGCCATCGGAGCCGCGCTGCGCACCAGGCTCGCGAGCTCGTCGCGCCACACGTGCCCGAGCATCGCGCGCGTCCAGATCGCCTGCACCGACTGCTCCACCTCGGCCACCGCCTTGCCGCGCAGGCACGCCGCGAAGTCCAGCCGGGGCGCGTCGCTCCAGCCGTGGTGCAGGTCGTTGCGGTCGGCGATCAGGTTGATGCCGCCCACGAAGGCCACCTGGCTGTCGACGACGCAGAGCTTCTGGTGCAGCCGGCGCGCCTGGCCGGGCTGGAAGTAGCTCCACCAGCGGTCGATCGGACGGAACACCGCCAGCTCGACACCCGCCGGCACCGTCCACTCGCGCAGCGCCGCCAACGTGGCCTTCGAGCCGAAGCCGTCCACCACCACACGCACCTGCACGCCGCGGCGCGCGGCTTCGGCCAGCAGCAGCGCCAGCGTCTGCGCCACCGCGTCGTCGTGGAAGATGTAGGTGGCCAGCCAGATCGTGTGGCGCGCCCGGGCAATCGCCGCTCCCATCGCCGGGAACAGGTCGTCGCCGCCGCGCAGGAGCTCGATCGAATGGCCGCCCTCGAACTTCGGCTTGACGCCGAGGCTCCAGGGCGCGCGCGCATTGGCACGCGCCTTGGCACGCTCATGTCGCTTGGCGCGAATCGTGGGCTCCATCAGGTCAGTACCGAGGGCGCCGGCGAGCCGGCGGCGAGGGCGCGAACGCGCACCCCGTCAATTTAGCTCAAGCTCGGCGACGTACGGCAGGTGGTCGGACATTCGCGCCCAGCCGCCGCCGCGCGGCACCATCGTGCCCTCGCAGCGGAACCCGCGCATGTAGATGCGATCGAGGGAGAACACCGGCAGCCGGGACGGGAACGTCGGGCGCTTGGGCACGCGCTTGTCCGACGACAGCGCGCGCGTGAGTCCGGCGGCGGCCATCGGCACGTCCAGCCGTTCGCCCCAGTCGTTGAAGTCGCCGGCCACGAGTACGGGCTCGTCGGGCGGCAGTTCGTTGGCGATGTACTCCGCGAGCCGCTGCGCCTGGCGCAGCCGGCTGGAATGCACCAGGCCGAAGTGGGCGACGATCGCGTGCACCGTGGTGCCGTTCCAGCTGACGGGCACGTACAGCAGGCCGCGCTGTTCGAAGCGATGGTCGGACACGTCGTGGTGACCCACGTCGCCCATCGGCCAGCGCGAGAGCAGCGCGTTGCCGTGCTCGCCGTGCCGGGTGAACGCGTTGGAGCGGTACGCGGTGTTGTAGCCCTCGGGCGCGAGGAACTCGGCCTGGCCCTGGTCGGGCCAGCCCAGGATGGTCTGGTCGAAGCGCGCGGCGTCGCGCGTATGGTGCAGCCGGACCTCCTGCAGGAACACCAGGTCGGCATCGAGTGCCTCGACGCCCAGCACCAGGTTGTGGATCTCCAGCCGCTTCGCCGCGCCCAGGCCCCTTACGCCCTTGTGGATGTTGTAGGTGGCTACGCGCAGTCGCGTGGCCGCGGTGGCGGTCTGGGGCGGCAGGACGGTGAAGTCCGACGTCATGTTCATCACGGCAGGAAGTTCACGCCGCAAGGCGTGCGAAAGGGGTGGACGGAGGCCGCGAATGCGTCTGCGGGTGATCCACTGGGCAATCCTCATGCCGTTGCATCCTACGCGCACATCAGGCCACGCTCCACCTTGCGGTTGCGGTGCGAGCGCCTGCTGGCGGCCGGGCGGCGGTCATCAGGCGAGCCTGCGCCTGACGGCTGCGGTGCGAGCGCCTGCTGGCGGCCGGGCGGCGCTCATGCTCGACCGTGCGGGCTCACCCATCTCGGCAGGTGCAGGATCGCCTCGGCGTTGGAGGGCGAAAAGCAGGCGTCCGCTGCCGCGCGCCAGGGCAGCCACTGCAGGGCCACGTGCTCGCGTGGCGCGAGCGTCACGCGCGTGCCCGCGGGCACCTCCAGCGCGAACACGTGCTCGGTGTTGTGCGTGACGCCCGGCGCGTAGCGTGCGCGCCAACGGGGATAGATCTCGTAGACGTTGACCAGCTCGCAGTCGCGCAAGGCGCTCGCCGGCACCAAGCTGGTGCCGATCGCGATGCCGGTCTCCTCGGCCACCTCGCGCACGCAGGTCTCGACCAGCGACTCCTCGAGCGTGTCCTTGGAGCCGGTGACGCTCTGCCAGTAGCCAGGTGCGTCCGCACGTTCGATCAGCAGCACCTCGAGCGCGGGCGTGTGGATGACGACGAGCACGGATTCGGGGATCTTGGGCGGGCGTGGATCGGAGGGCATGGCGCCCATGCTAGCGGAGCTTCCTGGTCCGGCGAAAGCCGAACCCGACCGCGGCGGCGCGGGGCCCGCCCAGTCCGATCCAGGTGAACCGACGCGATCACCCAGGGGGCGCAGCCACGGTCGCGTGCCGGACGCTGCCCGACGCCCTCGCCCGCGCGACCTGCGAAAATGGCGGATTCACCGTTTCCCAGCCCCATGAATCCTCAAGTCGAAGCCGTCCAGGCCCAACTGCGTCAAGTCGACGACTACCAGAGCAAAGGCCTGCTGCGCGCCGATGAGGCCGAGGCCCAGCGCACCGCGCTGAGGAGAAAGTTGATGGAGCTGCTGGTGCCAGACACCCCGGCGCCGAAGCTGCCGCTGCGCGTGCGCGCCTGGGGCGCGGTGGCCATGCTGGTGTTGGTGGGCGCCTTCACGGCCTACCTGATCTCGGGACACGCAGGCCTGCGCGCGCGCAGCGAGCTGATCCTGGCGCAAGGCAAGATTGCGGCGGCGCAGGACGCGCAGAACCGGCGCGAACGGATGGAACGCCTGCGGCGCGGCGAATCGCTGGCGCCCGACCAGTACGGGCGCTTCGCGCCCGCGTCAGGCGCGGAGTCCGTGGCGTTGCCGGCGTCCGGCTCGCTATCCGCTTCAGTCTCCGGTCTGGCGGCGGCTTCGGGCGCCGCGTCCTCCACGAATGCCACCGCGAGCGCCACCTCGGAGGCGATCGCCCCGCTGCTGTCGGGCCGCATCGTGCTCGATCCGAAGTTCGAGGGCCAGGTCGCCTCGGACGACACTGTCTTCGTCGTTGTGCGCACACCCGACGACCCCGACGGCCTGCCGCTGGCGCAGATCCGCGTGGAGGTCAGCAACCTGCCGTTCGACTTCAACATCGGCACGCGCGAGATGATCGGTTCGCCCGATCGTTTCATGCACGCGGACAAGGTGATCGTGTCGGCGCGCATCTCCAAGAGCGGGAGCGGACGCGTGAAACCGGGCGACCTGATGGGCCGGTCGGCCGTCGTGCAGCCGTGGGCGAACGACGTGCGGTTCACGATCGACAAGGTCGCGCGCTAGCGCGAACGGCCTGCGCCCGCCGCCCTTGGCACACGCCTGCACGCCGGGACGCGCTCAATGCGCCAGCGCCGGCCCGCGAACATAGGCTTCGATCCGCCCCACCCCACCCGTTGGCGCGACCGCCACGAAGACGACCCGGCCGGCGGCCCGGTCCGGGATCGGATAGGCCGGATCGACGAAGAGCCAGCGCCGGAACTGGTCGGTGG
>Ga0307516_10001908_pt1 | contig 28553 bp, 26 predicted proteins | sample 19_EM_MG_FD_203310 | JGI IMG/M metagenome (GOLD analysis project Ga0307516, IMG submission 203310) | Populus trichocarpa ectomycorrhiza microbial communities from riparian zone in the Pacific Northwest, United States - 19_EM | ecosystem: Host-associated > Plants > Roots > Unclassified | place...
ACCCGAAGGTGCATGCGGCGATCCTGAGCCGCGCGAGTGCGCAGGTCAAGGGGTGCTAACCGAGAGTTGTCCGGGCCGCCCGTGGGACCTGGGCCGGGGCCACCTCGTCGTAGGCCGCACCAAGGCGTCGTACCCCCTCCGCGATCTCCCCCGCTCCCGCCACCGCGGCGAAGCTCAGACGCACGTGTCCGGCGGACGGCTCGGCACTGAAGTACGGGCGGCCGGGGGTGATCGCGACGCCGGCGCGCAGGGCGGCCGCCGTCAGAGCGGACTCTCCCCCGGAGCCGAAAGCCTGGGAGGCGTCCCCGGTGCCGTCGGGCAGCCGGAGCCAGAGGTGATAGCCGCCCGTGGGGATGTGCGGGAGGGAGAGTTCGGGCAGGCCGAGCCGCAGGGCGGCCGTCACGACGTCCCGCCGTTCCTTCAACTCCGCCGAGATCGCCCGCAGATGGCGGGGCCACGCGGGCGAGCCGACCAGTTCGAGTGCCGCCTCCTGCAAGGGCCGGGGCACGAAGAAGGTGTCGACGACCTGGATGGCGCGCAACCGCTCCAGGACCGGACCGTGCGCGGCGAGCGCGCTGACCCGGAAGCTGGGCGAGGTCGCCTTGGTGAGTGAGCCGACGTGGACGACGACTCCGTCGGGGTCGTCGGCGGCGAGCGGACGCGGCACCGGCCCGGCGTCCTCGTGCACGAGCCGCCGTGCGAAGTCGTCCTCCACGACGAACGCGCCGGCCGCGCGCGCGATGCCCAGCACCTCCCCGCGCCGCTCGGGTGCGAGCACCGCGCCGGTCGGGTTCTGGAACAGCGGCTGGCAGACGAACACCCGGGCGCCGGTGGCCCGGAACGCGTCGGCGAGCAGGGACGGCCGTACCCCTTGGGCGTCGACCGGCACCGGAACGGGCCGCAGGCCGGCCGCCCTCGCGATGGCCAGCATGCCCGGATACGTGGGCGATTCGACCAGGACCGGCGCACCCGGCGGGGCGAGGGCGCGCAGAGCGGTGGTCAGCGCGGTCTGGCCGCCCGAGCTGATCAGCACCTCCGCCGCCGTGACGCCACCGCCGGGCCCGCCGATACCGCGCGCGAACCACTCCCGCAGCTCCGGCAGCCCCTCCATGGGCGGCCGTCCCCACGCGCCCGGCCGGCGTCCGGCGCGCGCCAGGGCCGCGGACATCGCCCGTTCCGGTTGCAGCGAGGGATGGAGATAGCCCCCGTTGAACTCGATCACGCCGGGCGCCGGTGCGGCCAGCGAGACCAGGACGCCGGACGCGTCCACCGAGCGCGGTACGAGGTCGGCGGCACCGTCCGCGCTCAGCGCCACCTCCTGCCAGGAGGTGTCCCCGACCGTCGTGGCGCTGGTCGGCCGCGGCCTGGCCCGGAAGGCGCCGGCGCCCGGCCTCGTGACGACCAGGCCCTCGGCGGCCAGCTGCGCGAGTGCCCGCGAGACGGTCACCGGACTCACCCGGAACCGCTCCACCAGGGCACGGCTCGACGGGAGCTTTCCACCTGGAGAGTAGCGGTCCAGCTCCCTTCGCAATTGTTCCGCCAGTTCACCCACACTGCTACGCTCTTGCATGAGAGTACAGAGTAGCGCTATCGAGCCGACCCGGATAGCGGTCACCACCCCGGCCAAGCCACCCGCCACCGGCACCCTGCTGGCCGCCCTCGGCGTCGTCGGCTTCTCTCTCACCTTCCCGGCCACCGCCTGGGGCCTGGAGGGCTTCGGCCCCTGGGCGCTCGTCGCCCTGCGCAGCGTGCTCGCGGCTCTCATCGCGGGTGTGTGCCTGCTGGTCCTGCGGGTGCCGCTGCCGGCCCGGCGGCACCGGCCGGGGCTGGCTGTCGTCGGCGCCGGGGTCGTGGTGGGCTTCCCGCTGCTCTCCACGCTGGCGCTGGAGACATCCACCACCGCGCACGCCGCCGTCGTGGTCGGCCTGCTCCCGCTGACCACCGCGCTCCTGTCCGCCCTGCGGTTCGGCACCCGCCCCTCCCGCGCCTTCTGGGCGGCGGCGCTCGCGGGCGCCGCCGCGGTGGTCGCCTTCACCGTGCAGCAGAGCGGCGGCGCCCTCACCACCGCCGACCTGTATCTGTTCGGTGCGCTGCTGGTGTGCGCGGTCGGCTACACCGAGGGCGGCCGGCTGGCCCGGGTCATGCCGGGCTGGCAGGTCATCGGCTGGGCGCTGGTCCTGTGTCTGCCGCTCACCGCGCCCGTCGCCGCGGTGGCGCTGGCGTACGAGCCCGTGCGGCTGACCGCGCACAGCGTCGCCGGGCTGCTGTGGGTCGCGGCGGGCTCGCAGTTCCTCAGCCTGCTCGTCTGGTACCGGGGCATGGCGGTCATCGGCATCCCCAGGGCCAGCCAGTTGCAGTTGGCCCAGCCGCTGCTCACACTGGTGTGGTCGGTGCTGCTGCTGGGCGAGCACCTGACGGTGGCCGCCCCACTGACGGCCGCGGCGGTGCTGGTGTGCATCGCGGTCACCCAGCGGGCACGGAGCTGAGCGGCGCGCACGCGCCGGTCCCCACCGGGCCCCCGCGCCGTAGACTCAGGGACACGGACCACTGCTCTCGCAGCAGGTGAGGAGACCCGACAGATGCGTGCAACCGTGGGCGACCAGCTTGTCCAGCACGGCAGGGTGGTCGGACAGCAGGACAAGGTCGGCGAGATCGTCGAAGTGATGGGCCCCGAGGGCAACCCCCCGTATCGCGTCCGCTTCGAGGACGGTCACGAGGGCGTGTGCTCACCCGGCCCCGACACCGAGATCCGGCACCGGGAAACCCACCGGTGACTCAGCGCGGAGGCTTCGCCGGCCGCTGGTAGTGGTCGGCGACCACCCGCGCCATCGCCCCGATCCGGTCCACCGCCACCTCGTCGGCGGCGAAGAAGACATGTCCGCGCGCCTGTGGGAAGGCACGGGCGCGGGTGAGATGGCGGGACAGCTCCGCCGGGTCCTGCCAGGCCGCGGGCTGCGCCGGGTCGCCGGCCTTGTAGAGCGCCTCCCCCAGGTACAGCTTGGTCCTGCTGCCCCGCGCCGTCTCGGCCCACCAGCCCAGCAGTTCGGCGTAGTCGGCGGCTGCGAAGCCGATGTTCCAGTAGAGCTGCGGGACGATGTAGTCGATCCAGCCCTTGCGCACCCAGGTGCGGGTGTCCGCGTGCATGTCGTCGTACGTCTGCACGCCTGCCCGGGTGTCCGAGCCGAGCGGGTCGGTGTCGGCGTTGCGCCACACCCCGAAGGGGCTGATGCCGAAGCGGGCGGCGGGGCGGATGCTTCTGACCCGGGCCGCCGTCTCCCGCACCAGCTTGTCGATGTTGTCGCGCCGCCAGGCGGCCCGGTTCGGGAAACCGCCGCCGTGACGGTCGTAGGCCTCGTCGTCGTCGAAGGTCTGGCCCGCCACCGGGTACGGATAGAAGTAGTCGTCGAAGTGCACGGCGTCCACCGGGTACCTGCGCACCGCGTCCAGCATCGCGTCCTGCACGAACGCCCGGACCTCGGGCAGCCCGGGGTTGTAGTAGAGCTTCCCGCCGTACGGCACCACCCACTGCGGGTGCTTGCGGGCGGGGTGGGAGGCCACCAGCTTCGTGGGGTCCGCGTGATTGGCGACCCGGTACGGGTTGAACCAGGCATGCAGCGCCAGGCCCCGGGCGTGCGCCTCCGCCACCGCCGTGCCCAGCGGATCCCAGCCCGGGTCCGTGCCCTGGGTTCCGGTGAGGTACTCGGACCACGGCTCGTACGGCGAGGGCCAGAGCGCGTCGGCCGTCGGACGCACCTGGAAGATCACGGTGTTGAGGCGGCTGCGGACCGCCCTGTCCAGGTGCGCGAGGAGCTCGCCGCGCTGCCGCCGTGCCGGCAGTCCCGGCGCCGAGGGCCAGTCACGGTTGTTCACCGTGGCCAGCCACACTCCCCGCATCTCCTCGAACCGCCGCTCCCGCGCGGCGGCCGCGCCCGAGGCCGACGTGAGCGTCGACAGCGCGGCCAGCGCGAACGTCCGACGTGACAGTCGCCCCACCCGAACACCCCCATACACCACGGATCCGCACGGTCACGGATCGTCTCCGCGCCCCAGGATGCCCGCACCCCCCGCGATCGATCATCGATACTTGGGAGTAACGTGCACGAACGGAGCAGGCACCGCACCAACCGCGAACCTGCGACAGCCGTAGATCAGCGAAAGGGACGATGTGACGGACATCCCGGCGGGAGACATCACGCGGGTCGGAGTGGTCGGCTGCGGTCAGATGGGAGCGGGCATCGCCGAGGTGAGCGCCCGCGCCGGCCTGGACGTGAAGGTCGCCGAGACCACCGGCGAGGCCCTGGAGATCGGCCGGACCCGGCTGTTCAACTCCCTGACCAAGGCTGCCGGGCGCGGCAAGATCACCGAGGAGGAGCTGGCGGCGACGCAGGAGCGGCTCAGCTTCACCACGGACCTCGGCGAGTTCGCCGACCGTGATCTGGTGATCGAGGCGGTCGTCGAGAACGAGCAGGTCAAGACCGAGATCTTCCAGGTGCTCGACCAGGTCGTGACCCGGCCGGACGCCATCCTCGCCTCCAACACCTCCTCCATCCCGCTGGTGAAGCTGGCGGTCGCCACCGCACGGCCCGACCACGTCATCGGCATCCACTTCTTCAACCCGGCCCCGGTGCAGCAACTGGTCGAGCTGATCCCGGCGCTCACCACGTCCGAGGGCACGCTCGGCCGCGCCCAGGCCTTCGCCGAGAAGGTGCTCGGCAAGCACGCCATCCGCGCCCAGGACCGGTCCGGCTTCGTGGTGAACGCGCTGCTGATCCCGTATCTCCTGTCCGCGATCCGGATGTTCGAGTCCGGCATCGCCAGCCGCGAGGACATCGACAACGGCATGGAGCTCGGCTGCGCCCACCCGATGGGCCCGCTGAAGCTGTCCGACCTGATCGGCCTGGACACGGTCGCCTCGGTCGCGTACTCGATGTACGAGGAGTACAAGGAGCCGCTGTACGCCGCTCCCCCGCTGCTCCAGCGCATGGTCGACGCGGGCCGGCTGGGCCGGAAGTCCGGGTCGGGCTTCTACACGTACTAGCGAGTGCGGCGACGCCGCCAAGTGGCGCTGTTCAAGGGCGAATTCACCCGGAACAGCGCCCACGGCGGCACTACCGTCGGGGGGCTCTCGCGGCGCCCGCCAGGTCTCCCTCCGCGCGCCCTCGCCCAGCCCACGTGGACTGCACGGGAACACGGCCTGTCGAGCGGCATCGACCGACAGCGAACTTACTCCCTGGTTCGGAGGAGCTCGGCACGGGTTCCGCCAACAGCTCCGCAGCCACTCGGGGGCGGGCCCTGACCCCGGCTGAACACACGGGCCACGGTTTCCGCGCGGCGACCGACCCCAGCGGAGTTCGGCTCCGCTCAGTAGCCGGGCGGGATCCGGTCCTGCGGCCCGTCAGCGACCTCCACCGCGCCTTCTTCCTGTGCCCTCTTGGCCACTCCCGGGTCGGTCGAGTCCGAGACCAGCTCCGCGATGCGCAGAGTGCACTCCCACTCCGTCAGCTTGCCTTTGATCACCACCAGGTATGACTCCTGGTCGGCGAAGCGGTACACACGGCGCCGCTTCTCGACGATATTTCTGCTCGGCACATACGTGTGGAGGACAGCACGGAGCTCCCCCAGTGCCTCGTCCTTCGTTTCCCGCCCACGGCAGATGAACTCGGTCCTGCACGACTCGCCGTAGCAGTACTGCGCGATCACGGCCCAGTTGCCCATGCCCACTCCCCCTCGGTGCCGCCGCCAGTCAGCCACAGCTCAGCCGCCGGGACAAGACCAATACAGACCGTGGGGTGGCCACCACGCCCCGACGCCAGCGGGTCAGCACTCGCCAAGTCACGTCACCGATGTCCCGCCACAGCACCCGCCACGAGGACGGCAGGCCCGCCCGACACCAGCCGCACCGTCACCGGTCTCGACATCCTGCTGGAGCTGGTCGGCTCCCCGGCCGAACGGCTGCCCGTTCAGGCGCCGCCCCGTGCCGCCCGAGGACAGGGCGATGATCTCGGCCGCGACGGCGATCGCCGTCTCCTGCGGGGTACGTCCGCCCAGGTCGAGGCCGATGGGGGAGGACAGTCTGGTCAGTGCCGGTTCCGGGACCCCCGCCGCCCGTAGGCCGGCGAGCCGGTCCTCGTGCGTGCGGCGGCTGCCCATCGCGCCGATGTAGCCCGCCCGGGTCCGCAGAGCGGCCTCCAGCAGTGGGATGTCGAACTTCGGGTCGTGGGTGAGCACACACAGCACGGTGCGCTCGTCCACGACGTCCGCCGTCTCGGCCAGATACACATGGGGCCAGGCCACGACGACATCGTCGGCGTCCGGGAAGCGTCCGCGGGTGGCGAAGACGGGCCGGGCGTCGACCAGTGTCACGTGATAGCCGAGGAAGCGGCCCGTACGGATGACCGCGGCGGCGAAGTCGTTGGCGCCGAACACCAGCATCCGCGGCCGGGGCGCGAACGACTCGACGAAGACGGTGAGTTCGTCGCCGCGCTGCTCGCCGTGCCCGCCCGGACACAGCTGGAACGTACCGGTCTCGCCCCGGGCGAGCAGCCCGTGGGCCCGGTCCGCGATGCGACGGCCCAGTTCCGTACCGCCCAGCGTGCCGTGCCCCTCGTCGCCGGGCCCGACGACGAGGGTGGAACCCACCGCCGCTCCGGGCCACCCCGCCGCCGATGCCGTGACCGTCGCCGTCGCCACCGGACGGCCGTGGCGGACGGCCTCCGCCACCAGGGACACCTGGGAGAGGTCAACCTCCCGTACGAACACCTCGACCGTGCCGCCGCAGGTCATCCCGACGGCGAAGGCGTCGTCGTCCCCGACGCCGTAGACCGCGCTCGCGGGGACCCCGGACTCCAGTACCTCCAGGGCGAGTTCGTACACAGCGCCCTCGACGCAGCCGCCGGACACACTCCCCGCCACCTCGCCGTGCTCGGACACGGCCATGGCGGCGCCCGGCTGCCGGGGAGCGGAACTCCAGGTCCGTACGACGCTCGCCAGCGCGAACCGGGTGCCGGCCGCACGCCACCCGTCGAGGGTCTCCAGGAGGTCGCGCACGGTCAGCTCGCCGTGCCGACGGCGGGAGCGACGTTCGTGGCGGGGTGCGGCACCCGGCCGCTCAGCAGGCTCCCCGCGTCCGGGACGACCGTGTCCAGGCCGAGTTCCGAAAGGATGCGGTACGTGGTGGCGGTGGCCGCCGACAGCACCGGCAGCCCCGCTTCGTCCTCGACGGGCTGGATCGCGGCCAGCGACGGCATCTGCACACAGGCGGAGATCACCAGCGCGTCCGCCCTGCTCAGGTCCAGCTTCCGCCAGTGCTCGCGCAGACCGGCCGGGTCGAGGCGGGCGACCGCCAGATTGTCCGGGACCTCCAGGCTCAGCGCGTCGACGACCTCCACGCCCGCGTCCTCGATGTAGTCCACGACCAGCTGCGTCAGCGGCTTCATGTACGGGGTGATGACGGCGATCCTGCGGGCACCGAGCGCCGCGATACCGTCCAGCAGCGCCCCCGCGCTGGAGATCACCGGGGCCTGCGCGCCCTCCCCGCGCAGCGCGGACGTGATCTCGGCCTCCGCCGTGCAGTGGTGGCCGGGGCCCTGCGCCATGATCGCCACCAGACAGGCGGAGGCGACGACATCGGGCCGTGCGTCGGCGAGTTCGAGCGCGGCGCGCTGCGTCTGTGCGTTCATGCCACGCAGCTGCTCGGGCGTGACGTGCCGCATCCGCATCCGGCTGCTGTGGAAGACGAATCGGTCCTCGGGCCGTTCCCCCTCGCGCGCCCGCAGCATGCGGGGCAGCTCGGTCTCCATGGTCAGGTTGGAGCTGGGGACGATCATGCCGATGTGGTGGTCCGTCACGGGTTCTCCTCGGAAAGGCGGTATCGGAGCACCCGTGGCGTACGGGTGCGGTCAGAACTCCCTGGCCAGGGCCTCCCAGTGGTCGGCCAGGGACGTCAGGAGGTGCATGAACTCGGTCTGCTGCGCCGCGTCGTACGGCGAAAGGAGCCGTTGGTCGAGCTGACGCGCGCGCTTGTTCGCGTCGTGGAGGGTCTGTGCGCCCTCCTCGGTCAGGTACAGCAGCTTGCGGCGGCCGTCGTCGGCGGCGGTGCGGCGCACGAGCAGGCCGCGGCCCTCCAGGCGCCGGGCCACATCGGCCATCGTGGAGGTGTCCAGAGCCACGGCCGACGCCATCGACCGCTGGTCGCGGCCCGGCGCCGCGTCCACGGCAGTCAGTACGGCGAACTGCGGTCCGGTGAGCGTCGGGTCGACCGCACGCACCCACACCGCGAGATACGCCTGGTAGAGGCGGCGTACCTGATAGCCGGGCGCGGCCGTCAGGGCCGCGGGAATCACGGGCGAGGACTCTGAGGCGGATTCGTCAACCATGGGCCAACTCAATCACGGCGTGCCCAGGCAGCCCGCCCGGTCCGGAGTGTGATCACGCAGGCATCCGCCGCAACGTTTCGCGCAGCGCGCCGAGAGCGGCAGGCGGGTTGTCCCAGAAGAGCATGTGGCCCGCGTCCGGGATCCGGGTCAGGTCGGCCGAGGGCTGCAGCGCGGCGGCCTCCGCGGCCCCGGCTGCCGTGACCACCGGGCTGTCCGCGCCGTACAGCAGTGCCGTCGGGCCGGGCACCGAAGGCCACCAGTCGAAGAAGTCCTCCGTCTCGAAGCCCCGGTGCGTGGCGGCGATCGCCTCCTGCTCGCAGCTGGACAGCCAGCGGGCCCGCAACTCCTGTTCCCGGCGTGGCCAGCGGGGCCAGGCCCGGGCCACCTCATCGGCGTCCGTGCCGCGCTCGGCCTCGGCCAGCTGGCCGAGGAAGGCGTCGAGGCTCGTCGGGTACGGGCCCCGGCCGGGACCGCTCATCGGCGGATCCCCCAGCACCGTGCCGGCGAGCGGAACCTTGCCGCGCGCCGCCACGACCGCCGCGATCCGCGCACCCATCGAGTGTCCGAACAGCAGCGGACGCTCCAGGCGGAGACCGGACACGACCGCCTCGGTGTCTTCGGCGTACTCCTCCAAGGTGTACGTCCCACCGCCGTCGGACAGTCCACGGCCGCGGATGTCGACCACCAACGGGCGTACCAGATCGGTGAGTTCACGGGCGACGAAGTCCATCGTGACGGCGGGGCTGCTGATGCCCGGCAGGATCACCAGCGGGGTGCCGTCACCGCCGTAGTCGAGGATGTGCAGCCGGGCGGATCCGGAGCGCACCCACCGGCTGGTGGCGGGGAGGTCGGCGAGATCGGCGAGAGCGGACTGAAGTACGGACCGCTGCGGGTGCGGCACGGGAACCTCCTGAAGGGGTACGGGGGCGGGCGGAGCGGTACGTCAGAGGGGCGCGACGGGCCGGACGGTGGGCAGCTGTCCCAGGTACGCGGCGGCCTCCGCTAGGTCGACGACGTCCCCGTACTTGGCCTGGATGTCGAAGAGATTCGCCTCGTGCGGGCCCTGGGCGCGGTCGCCGACGCATTCGCGCGGCACCAGAACCGAGAAGCCCGACTGGACGGCGTCGACCGCGGTGGCACGCACACAACCGCTGGTCGTCGCGCCGCACACCAGCACGGTGTCGCAGCCCAGACCGGTCAGGGCGGCGGCGAGCGAGGTGCCGAAGAACGCCGACGCACCCTTCTTCACCACCAGCAGATCCTCCGGGCGGCGCGGCAGCCGCGGGTCGAGGTCGACGGCCTCGCTGCCCTCCAGCAGCGCCCGCATGCCCTGCGCCTTCTGGAGCCAGGTGACGGAATCGCCGGCCGCCTCGGCAGCGGAGTACGCGATGGCGGTGAAGATGACCGGCACCTCGGCCGGGCGGCCCGCCTCGATCAACTCGGTTGTCGTGCCGACCACTTCGGTCAGGTCGGCGCCGGACGGGAAGGCGTCCTCGGTGAAGCCGCGGGTGAGGTCGACGACGACGATGGCGGGCCTGCTGCCGCGGCGTACCGGCGCGCCGAAACCGGCTCGGGCGTAGGTGTCGTCGGTGGACTGTCCGTACCGGCTCGGGTCCGTGCTCGTGTCCGTGCTCGCGTCCGTGGTCATGTCTGCTTCGCCGCCTTCAGCTGTCGGCTCATGGTGGTCAGCCGGCCCAGCAGCCAGCCCTCGAACAGCCCGAAGGCGAAGGCGGCTGCCACCGGTCCGTAGGTGCGCAGTGCCGGTCCCGCCAGCATCGCCAGCCCGTCGAGTTCCGCCGACGGGGCGAGCGTGGCCGGGGCGGCCGAGCCGCGGCCCGCCTGCTGCGCGGCGTTCACGTCCGAGGACACCGCCGCGGCGACCCCCTGGCCGCGGTCCTGGTCCAGCAGACTGCCGAGGTTCCGCGCGAACTGCTGGAGGATGCGGTCCGACACCGTGCCGATGGCGCCCTTACCGAACTGGGCGATCTTCCCCCGGATGACGAGGTCCGTGGACAGCCGCAACAGGGCACCCTCCGGCGCCTCCTCCACCACCAGCGTGACCGCGGCCTCCGCGTCGCCGCTGCCGTGCGTGTCGGCGCCGCGCGCCTGGACCCGCAGCAGCCGCTGCCCGGCATCGACCTCCAGGAACCGGACCGTCCCCGCGTACGCGGCGGTGATCGGGCCGACCTTGACCTTCACCTTGCCGTGCCAGGAGTCGCCGTCCTGTCCGTCGAGGGAGGCGCCCGGCATACAGGAGGCGACCCTTTCGACGTCGTTCATCAGGGCGAAGACCTCGTCCGGCGGGGCTTTGACCGCAACGGTGTTGGTGAGCTGCATCAGTTCCCCTTCTCGCGGCGCCGGGCGGTGGCGCAGCCGTCGATCGCTTCGACGATGGTCTGGTAGCCGGTGCACCGGCACAGGTTGGCGGCGACGACCTCGCGGATCTCTTCCTTGGTCGCCTCGGGCCGCTCGGCGAGGAATCCCTCGGCGAGCATCAGGAAGCCGGGGGTGCAGAAGCCGCACTGCAGCGCGTGATGCTTGCCGAACGCCCGCTGCAGATCGCTCAGTTCGCGCCCGTCGACGCCGCCCGACAGGGACTCGACGGTGCGGATCTCGGCGCCCTCCGCCTGTGCGGCGAACATCAGACACGCCCGTACGGGCCGGTCGTCGACCAGCACGGTGCAGGCGCCGCAGACGCCGTGTTCGCAGCCGACGTGCGCGCCGGTCAGCCGCAGGTCGTGGCGGAGCACATCGACCAGCGTGCGGCGCGCCTCGGTGATGACCTCGTGCCGCTCGCCGTTGACGTCGAGGGTCAGCAGGTGCAGATCTCGCTGATCGGTACTGGTCATATCGGTACTGGTCATGAGGCGTGCTCCAGATTCCGCCGCAGTGCGCTGTGCACCGTCTCGGGTGTGATCGGGGTGTGGTCGAGTTCGATGCCGGTCGCACGGAGGCCGTCGTTGACGGCGTTCAGCACGGCGGCGGGTGCGCCGATCGTGCCGCCCTCGCCGGCGCCCTTGGCCCCGGTCTCGGTGAACGCGCAGGGCGTCTCCAGGTGGTGGATCGTCACGTCCGGGATCTCCTGGGCGGTGGGCACCTTGTAGTCCATGAAGCTGGTGGCGGACGGTTCGCCCTGCCCGTCGTACGTCACCTGCTCGAACAGCGCGCCCGCGATGCCCTGGGCGATGCCGCCCCGGCACTGGCCCTCCACGACCTGCGGGTTGATCGCCACGCCGACGTCCTCGACGCAGACGTACCGCAGGATCTCCACCTGGCCGGTGCCTTCGTGGAGCTCCACGACGACGCCGTGCGTGGCATTGGAGAACGTGCCGTCGTTGAAGACGTCGAAGGTGGCGGTGGCCGTCAGGCCCGGCTCCACCTCCTTGGGCAGCAGATGCGACCTGAGATACGCGATGTCGGCCAGCTCCTCGTAACCGATCACGGTGGAGTGGTCGTCGCGGCGGCGTACCTGTGCGCGGTCGAGTTCGGTCTCCTCCAGGGTGATGTCCCAGTGGGCCGCCGCGATACGGCGCAGCTTGTCGCCGAGCTTGGCCGCGGCCAGCCGTACGGCGCTGCCGCCCACCGCGATGGACCGGCTGGCGAAGGTGCCCCAGCCGTAGGTGATGCGCTCGGTGTCGCCCTGATGGATGCGGACCTTGCCGAGATCCAGACCGAGTTCGTCGGCGACGATCTGCGCCATCGTCGTCTCATGGCTCTGTCCGTGGCTCATGGTGCCGGTGGTGACGGTCACCGCGCCGCTGGTGTCCATGCGGACCTCGGAGATGTCGAAGCCGGGAACGACCGCCATCTTGCGCTGCGCGAAGGCGGTGGAACCGTAGCCGGTGCGTTCGCTGAAGCAGGAGTAGCCGATGCCGATGTGGCGCCCCTCGGCGGCCGCCGCGCTCTGCCGCTCGTACCAGCCCTCCTCCCTGAGCGACTTCTCGCACAGGTTCAGCGCCTCCAGGTAGGAGCCCGGGTCGTAGGTGATGCCGTTCACGCCCGTGTACGGGAAGTCGGTGATGACGTTGCGGCGGCGGATCTCGACGGGGTCGAGGCCCAGTTCACGGGCGGCACGCTCGAAGAGCCGCTCCACGACCATCACGTACTGCGGCCGGCTGACACCCCGGTACGGCGCGGTGGGCGCCTTGTTGGTGGTGACCGCCCGCCCGCGCACCCGGTAGGCCGGCACCTTGTAGACGCCGGGCATCTCCGCGGACGCCATCAGCGGCTCGATGCCGGCGGTGAACGGATAGCAGGAGTACGCGCCCATGTCGCACACCACGTCGGCGTCCAGCCCGAGGATCGTGCCGTCCGCGTCGAACGCGGCGCGCACCTCGTAGTGCTGTTCGCGGGCGAGGAACGACGCGGACAGCGCGTCCTTGCGGTCCTCGATCCATTTCACCGGCCTGCCCAGGCGCAGCGCCGCGGCCGCAGCGGCGATCTCCTCGCGCCCGACCGCGCACTTGAGGCCGAAGCCGCCGCCCATGTCCGGCACGATCACGCGCACCTTGCGCTCGTCGAGTCCCAGACAGCGGGAGGCCACCGTGCGTACCTGGTGCGGGACCTGTGTGCAGGTCTGCAGGACGAGCTGCTCCTCGCGGTCGTCCCAGTGGGCCACGACGCCGCGCGTCTCCAGCGGCAGCGCGTTCTGGCGGCCGGTCCTGGTCGATACCTGTACGACGCAGGGGGCGTCCTCGAAGACGGCGTCGATGCCGTCCGTGGCGAACAGTGACACATCGACGAGCGTGTTGTGCGCGGCCTCGTCGTGGACCAGCGTCGCACCGGGTGCCAGGGCCTGTTCCTCCGAGGTGATGGGCGCCAGCGTCTCGTAACGGACCTTGGCCGCCTCGAGCCCGTCCTCGGCGGCGTACGCGTCGCGGGCCACGACGACGGCCAGGGGCTCGCCCACGTAGCGGACCCGGTCCCGGGCGAGGACGGGCATCGCGGTGGGGACGAACTCGTGCAGCGGGCGCCCGAGCAGGGCGGTGATGTCGCCGAGCGGCAGATCCTCCGCCGTGTACGCGGCGACCACACCCGGCACCTCCCGCACCGCGGACAGGTCGATCGAGGTGATCAGACCGTGTGCGACGGTGCTCCGCACGAACTGCGCGTGCAGCATGCCGGGCAGCTGGATGTCGTCGACGAACCGGCCGCGCCCGGACAGCAGCCGGGGATCCTCGCGGCGGGCGACCGACGTGCCGATCAGCCGACGGTCGTTCTTCGGCGCGTCGTTCTTCTCCGGGAGGTTCTTCTCCGGGACGGCTGTCATCGGGACATCGCCTCCTCGCAGGCGCGCTGGACCAGCGTGCGGATGAGCTGTTTGCGGTACTGCGTGCTGCCGTTCGCGTCGCCCGGCGGCTCGACGGCGGCCGCTGCCGCCGCCGCGCACTCGGCGAAGGTCCCGCCCCCGGCCAGGACCGCCTCCGCTTCCGGCACCCGTACCGGCAGCGGCGCCACGCCACCGAGTGCGACGCGGCCGCCGCACACTGCGGGTCCGTCCAGATCGAGGTCGACCGCGGCGGCGACGATCGCGAAGTCCCCGCGCCGTTCGGCGAATTCGGTGAGCGCGGCGTGGGGTGCGGGACGCGGGAAGACGATCTCGACGAGGAGTTCGTCGGGGTCGAGCGCGTTCGTGTAGTAGCCGAGGAAGAACTCCCCGGCCGGGATCCGGCGCTGCCCGCGCGGGCCCTGGGCGACCAACTCGGCGCCCAGCACCACGGCGAGCAGACACCACTCGGCGGTGGAGTCGGCGTGCGCGATGCTGCCGCCGACCGTGCCGCGGGTGCGGATCGGCAGATGGCCGATCCACCCCATGGCGTCCCTGATGACCTCGAAGCCCGCCCCCAGCGTGTCCACCGGGGCCGTCTCCACGGCGTGGTGCGTGGTGAGCGCCCCGATGCGCAGTGCGCCGTCGGCATCCCTGCGCAGCCCGGCCAGTTCTCGCAGGCCGCCGATGTCGACGAGATGCGAGGGCCTGGCCAGCCGGAAGTTCATCATCGCGACCAGGCTCTGGCCGCCGGCGATGACCTTGGCGTCGTCACCGAGCTCGGCCAGCAGCCGCGTCGCACCTTCGGTGTCGCGGGCCCGGTGGTAACGGAAGGGGGCGGGCTTCATGTCTCTCCTGTTCGTACGGAGGGCGCCGTGCGGGTGTCCCGGACCGCCGCTGTCAGACGGCGGTGTTCTCGGGTACGGGCACGGTCAGCGGTGCGGGCTCCGCGGCCTTGTCCTCCACGTCGTCCAGGGCCAGTCCCTTCGTCTCAGGGGCCGCGAACGCCATCCACAGGACGGCGACCAGCACGGCCAGTCCCAGCACCCCGAAGGTCAGGGGCAGCCCGAGCGCCGGCCACATCACCGAGCCGAACAGCAGTGGGGCGAATCCGGTGGCGGCCCGGCTGACCGAGGAGGCCCAGCCGAAGCCGCTGGCCCGCAGATGCGTCGGGTACAGCTCGGAGACGTAGGCGTACAGGGCCGGGATGGTCAGCTGCATCAGGAAGCCGAAGGCCGCGATGGCCACGACGGATCCGGTCGGCATGTCCATCACCAGCGCGAACACCACCAGGGCGAGCGTGGCGACCGGCGCCGAGATGCCGATGAGCCACTTGCGGCCTATGAGGTCCACCAGCGCGGTCGAGACGAGTACGCCGACGATGCCGACGCCGCTCATCACGGTGGTGCTCATGAACGCGGCCGTCTCTCCCAGGCCCTGCTCGCGCAGGATCGAAGGCATCCAGCTCAGCGCCGCGTAGTACACGAGCATCACGGTGACGAACAGCAGCCAGGCGGACGAGGTGATGCGCGGGCTGAACTTCCAGATCCTGGCGAGCTGTTCGCCGGCCGCCCGCAGTCCCTTCGCGCCCGCGTTCTCGACCGGTGCGGGAATGACGTACGGCTCCACGGGGGCGCCGGTGCGGGCCACCAGGTCGTCGATGACGGCGCGCGCCTCGGCCTCCCGGCCCTTCTTGGAGAGATAGATGGGCGACTCGGGAACGCCGCGCCGTACGAAGAACAGCAGCAGCGCGGGGAGGCTCATCGTGGTGAGCATCCAGCGCCAGTTGTTGTCGAGCGTCAGCATGGCCGTCGACAACAGACCGCACAGCGTCACACCGATCGGCCACCACACATCGAGCGCGGTGAGGATACGTCCGCGGTACTTCTTCGGCGAGAACTCGCCCACCAGGGCGTAGTCCACCGGGATGCAGCCGCCGAGCCCGACGCCGGCCAGGAACCGAAGGCCGAGGAAGACCATGTAGTTCGGGGAGAGGGCCCCCAGTACCGAGAAGAGCGCGAAGATCAGCAGCGTGACGCTGAAGGCCTTCTTACGGCCGATGCGGTCCGCGACCGCGCCCCAGGCCACGGCGCCGACGGCCATGCCGACGAGATTCGCCGTGGCGACGAAGCCGCGCTGAGACAGCGAGAGGTCGAAGTGCTCGCCCAGCAGCGGCATCAGGAAGCCGTTGAGCGCGATGTCGTACGCGTCGAACAGGTAGCCGAGGCCACCGATGATGAAGATCCTGCCTTGGACTCCCCATCGCCAGGGGAGATTCTGGACGATCTGATCGCCTGTTTTCACGTTCGCTCCATGGTTGCTCAGGGGAGGGGGACGTCCCGCACCCTTGCGGACACCGGGCCGGGCCCGGGGGAGTAACGAGTGCTCGTGCGTTCGCACCACTGCTGTGGAGAGCGGGTCAGCGGGCGAACTGATAGGAGAACGCCCCCAGATCGGGGTCGTTGAGCGGGGTGCCGCTCCACAGCCAGTCGTAGGACAGGTCGGACTCCCCGTCGAAGTTCCTGAGCTTCGCGTCCCTTGCCTGCTGTTCGGGACCGTCGGGGAGGTGGTAGAAGGTCTTGTTCCGCAGGGAGGCGTCCTGCACCATCCCGGCATGCTTGGCGCGCCGGTCGACGTAGCGGCGCAGCGCGTCGTCGATCCCGGAGCGGGTGACGGCGCCCAGTTCCTCGGCCAGGACCGCCGCGTCCTCCATCGCCTGGGAGGCGCCCTGCGCCTGGTAGGGGAGCATGGCGTGGCAGGCGTCGCCGAGCAGGGCCACCCGGCCGTCCATCCACACCGGGTCACGGCGGCGGTGGTAGAGGGCGAAGCAGGTGACGTCCTCCTTGGCCTTGGACAGCATGGCCGGGACCCGGTCGTCCCAGCCGGGGAACGCGTCCACGAGATCCTGGGCGGTGGCGGACATGGTCCACTTCTCGGCGACCTCGTCCGTGCACGGAACACACGCGACGACGTTCAGATACTCGCCGCCGCGGATCATGTAGTGGACGAGATGCCGGTCGGGGCCGTACCAGATGGTGCTCTGGTAGCGGTCGACCAGCCAGCGCGTGGACGGGTCGGCGGCGATCAGGTCACCGGGGATCAGTGCCCGGAACGCCATCTCGCCGGAGAACTGCAGGGTGTCGGGGACGTCCATCAGCTCGCGTACCCGCGAGCGGACGCCGTCGGCGCCGATCAGGACGTCACAGGCGTACCGCCGGCCGTCCTGGGTGACCGCCACGGGACGGGCGGGGTCCGTGCGGTCGACCTCGACGACCCGGCTCGCGGTGTGGATCTCCACGACCGGGCCCGGGCCCGCGGGGTCCAGGCAGGCGTCCATGATCACGCGGTGCAGATCGGCCCGGTGGTAGTGCCAGTAGGGGGCGTTGAACCGGTCCTTGCAGAACTGGCCGAGTGAGGTGAGACCGACGACGCTGCCGTCCTGCCAGCGCCGCCTGACCTGGTCGAGCGGCTCGGTGCTGATGGCCTCCAGCTGCCGCCGCAGGCCGAGTCCGAACAGGATCCGGCTGGCGTTCGGCGCGGTCTGGATGCCTGCGCCGACCTCGCCCAGCCGGGCCGCCTGCTCGAGCACGGTGACCCGCAGCCCGCGGTGGCGCAGGGCCAGCGCGGCGGTCAGGCCCCCGAGACCGCCTCCGGCGATGATGACTTCGTACGACTGGCTGGACGCCACTGACTTCCTCCAAGTCATTGAACGGGCGCGGCCGGTGACCCGCCGCTAACTGGTCGCGTTGCTGGTCGCCCTACGCGTCGCCGGCGAGCTTGCCGTTCACGACGGTGTCCGTACCGTCGACCGAGACGGAGCAGCCGCGCATCGCGATGTCGAGGTGCGCGTACGACTCGCGCCCCAGGATCGGGTGCGGCCCGGTGGACCACAGGAAGTTGCCCGCGAAGGCCCGGGCGTCCATGCCCATCAGCTCGTCCTTGCCGTACATCGCGGTGGCGAACCAGTCGGCCGTGCGCATCAGGCCCCATCCCATGTGGGAGAGGCTGCGCGCCCACTCGTCCCGGGCGTCGTCGAAGAAGGTGTTGAGCAGCTCGGCCTCGGCGCCGCCTGTGACCTTCTCGATGTGGCCGCCGACGATCTCCAGGGTGACGGGAGTGCGGACGTACTCCTTGAACGGCAGCAGGATGTCGCCCTCCGCGAGCACGATCCGCCCGTCGGAGATCTCCGGCCAGCACAGCACCATCGTGCTGGGCCAGTGGTCCCAGCGGCCCGGGTCGTCGGCGAAGCCGCACTGGAACTCGGGGTGGGCACCGCTGAGCTGGACGGTGAGATCGGTGCCGGCCTTGGAGGTGACACGCATGACGGACGACTGCTTCAGCAGGTCGACCCCCTGCAGCACCTCCGCCTTGTCCTCCTCCTTGGGGAGGTTACGGATCAGTACGTCGGGCGCGTCGCAGATGAAGAGGATGCGGGTACCGGCCTTGAGGATCTCCTGCTGCACCGGGGCGTGGATGAAGCCTTCGCGGGTCAGGTCGACGACAAGATCCGCGGACTTGAGCAGCTCCTGGGCCGTCGTGTCGTTGAGTACGGACGTCAGGCCGGGACCGGCACCGGTGTGGGTGCTCGGCATGGGCGCGGGGGTGCCGCCGGGCACCGTGGCCGCGATGACATGGGCGCCGCACGCCTTGGCCGCTCCGAACGCGGCCGCGACGTAGTCACCGCGGCTGCCCGGCTCGGAAAGGACGACGACATGCTCGTCGGAACTGAGTTTGCAGAGCTGAAGTTCACGGGTGAACGCGTCGAGCAGATCGACGGACGAGAGATCGAACACGAGAGAACCCTCCAGGTCGTGAGGATGCGTCTGGCGGTGAGGAACGTCGGCCGCTCCAGCGCGACGGGTACGTGCGGAGCGGCTCGCGCCTGACGTGCGGCGCGGGACCTCCCTGGCCCAACGGAAACGCGCCGAACTGCCGTGATGCACTGGGGTGCGTTGTCCGACAGAGATAATCCGAACACGTACTATCTCCGTTGGCAAGGGGCGCGCATGGAGTTAACCGCGTTGTTTCGTGAGGAGCCGCCAGGGGGGAAGCGCGCCGTTCCAGGCGACCTGCGGCTTTGTTTACGAATGACACCAATGGCGCATGTTAAGTCGATGTAAAGCGTTGAAGTCGCCAGGCCGGAAGCCTTGCAGTAGTGAAGCTGTACGCGCTCGGATCAATGCCGTACGTATCCGGACTGTTTCCGCGACGAAAGGAAGGAGCCGCTGCACGCCGCTCCCCCGCTGCTCCAGCGCATGGTCGACGCGGGCCGGGCTGGGCCGGAAGTCCGGGTCGGGCTTCTACGCGTACGGCTGACTACGCACGGTGGCTGGAACGGGCCCGGCGCTCTTCGGAGCGCCGGGCCCGTTCTCTTCACACGCCGTGTGCGCGCCGGGCCCGCATATGCCCGTCGCACACTCTCCCCACCTGTCCACCAGGCGAGTTGACTCTCCATGCACATGCAAGGGATGTGACGACTACGGAAAGGAGCGGACTCGTGACCGCCGACCCCGAGCATCCCGTCGTTCATGGAGAACTCGCAGAGTTACGCCGTCGCCTCGATGTCGCCTACGCGCGTGTCGAGGGAGGGCTTGCTCTGCTCAGCCACCGCACCGAGGAGACTGGCAAGGAAGTCGACGACCTGAGCACACGGATCGTCGCCCTGGAGCACGCCCGCTGGCCGCTGCCCGCGGTCGCGGCACTCAGCGCCCTGGGCGCGCTCGTCGTGACGATCTGGCAAGCCCTTGGGCGCTGAAAGCGGCTCAAGGACGTGTGGGGGGACTCAGGGCATGGCGTCCTGACCGAGCCTCAGATGGTGCAGCAGTAATAACGCGGCCGCCATGTTGGCGGCCGGGACCTCCCCACGGGCGACCATGTCGGGGACGAGTTTGAGGGGAACCCATTCCCGGCGGTCCGACTCGAAGTCGTCCACGGGGTGCCCTGTGTACTCGCCCTCGTCCGACCAGTAGATGTGGTGCCGGGCGTCGGTGAGCCCGTTGGACGGCTCCACGCTCATCAGGTGGTGCAGGGGCCCCGGCCGCCAGCCGGTCTCCTCCTCGAGCTCCCTGGCGGCCGCGTACGCGATGTCCTCGCCGTCCTCGACGACGCCCGCCGCGAGTTCCCATCCCCAGCTGTCGGTGATGAAGCGGTGGCGCCACAGGAGGAGCACCTCGTTGGCCTCGTTCACCACCGTGGCCACAGCGACGGGCCGCAGCCGTATGACGAAGTGGTCCAGGTGCCGCCCGTCCGGCAGTTCCACATCTGCCAGATTGACGGTGAACCAACGGTTTTCATACACAGTTTGTTCGTTCTGTTTCGTCCACTGCACGGTTCTGCCACCTTCCGTCGGGTAAGTGGCAATATCGCAGTAGGGACGATGGGGTGTCGGTGCTCAGGTGCCGGTCTACAGCGGTACGCGCAGTGCTCCGTCGATGAGTTCGGCTGCCTCGGCCGTGCCCGCGCAGCCGCTCCGCACCAGGTATTCGCGCACCGCCCTGAGTCTGTCGCGCAGGCGCTGGGACTCCATTCCCCGGGCCTGTTCGGCCATCTGCACCGCCGTGGCCACCGCCTTGTCGGCGTTGCCCCGGCGCAGCTCGATCGTGCTGAGCATCGCGAGCCGGTGCACCCGGCCCCGGTCGTGGGCGGGGTTGTCCACGGCCGCCGCGGCATGCTCCCACGCCGCCGCCAGTTCACCGAGGCTGAGAAGCGCCTCCGCCACCTGGACGTTGACGAGCCCCGGCTGGACATAGCCCGTCTCGTCGGGCTCGTGACCGCGCCGGATGCGTTCGGCGGCCTGCTCGGCCCGCCGGATGCAGGACAGCGCGCTCGTGCCGTCGCCGAGGTGGGCGTACGACTTCGCCTGCATCGCGTACAGGTCGGAGGCGAGCGCCGGGGTGATGTGCTTGCCGGCGGCGCGCAGCGCGGCCTCCGCGAAGGCCACGGCCTGTCGGTACTCCCGCATGAACAGCGCCTGGTTGACCAGGAGCGCGATCACATAGGCGCCGAGTCCCCGGTCCCCACTGGCCTTCGCCAGCCTGAGCGCCTGGTGGAAGTAGCGCTGGGCGAGCCCGTGCGCGTCGGAGTCGTAGGCGCAGATCCCGGCGACCGCGACCAACCCGCCGGTGGCCCGGTGCAGTTGGCGGCCGGTCTCGTCGGTGTAGCTGCCGCGCAGCAGCGGTGCGGTCTCGGCGTTGAGGAAGCCGACGATCCGGGTGCGGGTCGCTATGCCGCCCGCCTTGCGGTACATCTGCTCGTAGTGGGCGCGAGCGGCGCGCAGCATCTCGATGTCGGCGGAGGTGACCCGGTGCCGGCCGCCGCGCGAGACGTCGACGTCCTCGGGCGGGTTCTCCCACTCCCACACGGGCATGACGGCGGGTGTGCCGGTCACCGCGGGCGCGCCCAGGATGTGCGGGCGCTGCTGTTCGTCGGAGCGCCACAGAGCGGTGGCCCGCTCGACGAACCCCGACAGTGAGGTGCCGTGCGGGGCGGCGGGCTCGCCCGGAACGCCGAGGCCGATGTCGTCGAGGGTGACGGGGCGTTGCAGCCGGGCCGCGAGCACCTCGCAGATCAGGTCCGGCACCTGACCCCGGGGCCGCTGTCCCTTCAACCACCGGGCCACCGCCGTGTGTTCGTAGCGGAGGGCCAGGCGGCGCGCCCGGCCCGCCTGGTTCACATGTGCGGCGAGACCCGCGTGGGAGATCCCCGCCTCGTCCAGGATCGCGTCGAGCAGAGTGTTGGGCTGCATGGAGGGCCCCCGGTGACTCGGTGCCGTCAGAGTACTGGGTGTGTCTTCACACCCCGTGTGAACGGAGTACTCGAATCCGCAGCGTGTGCGCACTGACGCGGAGAGTTTCCAGCCGGTTGACTGAAATGCCTCGCAAGAGGCCGGCCGGGCCGCCGGCTCCCCCTCGTACAGTGCGGCGGCCCGTTACCGAGCCGTCCGCCCAGCTGCCTGCCCGACACTCCGTGGCAGGGCGGACGGCTTTGTCGGCCGCCGTTCAGCTGAAGGTGCGTTCTCGGCTGCGGGTGCGTTGTGGCTGGTCGCACAGGTCCCCGCGCCCCTGAGGGGCGTCGGTCTGACCGGTCGTCACGAAGTACCCGTAGCGCAATCGGACCGGCCCCGAGAGGCCGGTCCGATGAGGTGACTACCCGCGCCCCGACGGGGCGCGGGGTGATGGCGCGCTAGCTCCGCAGTACCGCCCCGATGCGCTCGCCCGCCAGTGCGACCGCCGCGTCCCGGGCCGCGGACGCCTCGTCCACTGTCAGCGTCCGGTCAGCCGCCCGGAATCGCAGGGCGTACGCGAGTGACTTGCGTCCCTTGCCGAGCTGCTCGTCGTTCTCGTACACGTCGAACAGCCGGATCGCCTCCAGGAGTTCACCGGCCCCCTCGCGCAACGCGGCCTCGACCTCGGCCGACGGCACGTCGCGGGAGACGACCAGGGCGACATCCTGCGTCGCCACCGGGAACGTGGAGATTCCGGGCGCCCGCACAGTCGCGTCGCCGACCCGCTCCAGTGCGTCCAGGTCGAGTTCCATCGCGGAGGTGCGCGCGGGCAGTCCGAGCGCCTTCAGCACCCGCGGGTGCAGCTCGCCCGCGTACCCCACGATCCGCTCGCCGGCCTCGCCGGTCACCACCAGCTCGGCACACCGGCCCGGATGCCACGGCCCGTACTGCCCACCGCGGACGGTCAGTTCGGCCCCGGCCTCCCGGGCGACGGAGCGCGCCGCCTCGACCGCGTCGGCCCAGTCGGCCGGGCGGCCCTTGCCCCACCAGCCGGCCTGCTCGCGGGCGCCCGCGAGGACGACGGCGACATGGCGCGGCTGCTCGGGCAGCGCGGCGTTCAGCTCGGCGATCTCCTCGTCGGTCGGACGCCGGTCCACCGGCGGCGCGGCAGCGACGCGCTGCTCCTCACGCGGCTGGAAGACCAGCCCGGTCTCGAACAGCGCGAGGTCGTGCGAACCCCGGCCGTCGTTGCGGCGCAGGGCGGCCAGCAGGCCCGGCAGCAGCGACGTACGGAGCGCGGGCTCCTCGTCGTTGAGCGGGTTGACCAGCTTGACGACGCGGCGGGCCGGGTCGTCGGCCGCGAGGCCCAGCTGGTCGAAGACCTGCTCGTTGACGAAGGGGTAGTTCGGCGCCTCGACGAATCCGGATCCGGCCAGGGCCCGGCCGACGCGGCGGTGCAGCCGCTGCCGGTGGGTGAGGCCGCGGCCCGCCGGGGGCCTGGGCAGTGTGGAGGGCAGGTTCTCGTAGCCTTCCAGGCGGATGACCTCCTCCGCCAGGTCGTTCGGGCGGCCCAGGTCGGGCCGCCAGGACGGCACGGTGACGATCAGCTCGTCCTGCCCGCCCGTCGCCCGACCACCGCCCCTCAATGACGCGTTCCACGCGGCAGTATTTCCCATAACGTCGCAGCCGACCTCCTGCAGCCGGCGTACGACGACCTCGCGGCCGTACGCGACGCCCGCGACCTTGTCGGGGTGGTCGGCGGGGACGGTGATGGTGTGCGGCCCGGACGGGGCGATCACCTCGGTGACGCCGGCCTCGGCGGTGCCGCCCGCGAGCAGCACCAGGAGGTCGACGGTGCGCTGCGCCGCGGCGGAGGCGGCCTGCGGGTCGACCCCGCGTTCGAAGCGGCGGGACGCCTCGGAGGACAGCTTGTGGCGGCGGGCCGTGCGCGCGATGGAGACGGCGTCGAAGTGCGCGGCCTCGATCACGACGTCGGTCGTGCCCTCGGCCTCGGCGTGGTCGGCGATCTCCGTGTCGGCGCCGCCCATCACGCCGGCGAGCCCGATCGGGCCGCGGTCGTCCACGATGACCAGGTCCTCGGCGTGCAGGGTGCGCGTGGCGCCGTCGAGGGTGACGATCTTCTCGCCCTCCTCGGCCCGGCGCACACCGATGGTGCCCTGGACGAGCCCGCGGTCGTAGGCGTGCAGCGGCTGGCCCAGCTCCATCATCACGTAGTTGGTGACGTCGACGGCGAGGGAGATCGGACGCATGCCGACCTTCTGCAGCCGGCGCTGGAGCCAGATCGGGGAGCGGGCCTCCGGGCTCAGACCGGTCACCGTACGCGCGGTGAAGCGGTCGCAGCCCATCGGTTCCGAGACGCGGACCGGGTAGCCGAACGCGTTCGGGGCGGGGACGTCGAGCAGGGCCGGGTCGCTCAGCGGCAGACCGTAGGCGATGGCGGTCTCGCGGGCGACGCCGCGGATGGACAGACAGTCGCCGCGGTTGGCGGTGACGGCGATGTCCAGGACCTCGTCGACCAGTTGGAGGAGCTCGACGGCGTCCTTGGCGACCTCGGTCTCCGGCGGCAGCACGATGATGCCGTGGCTGCCGTCGTCGCCCATGCCCAGCTCGTCGCCGGAGCAGATCATGCCGTGGGACGTCTTGCCGTACGTCTTGCGCGCGGAGATCGAGAAGCCGCCCGGGAGTGTGGCGCCGGGCAGCACCACGACGACCTTGTCGCCGACGGCGAAGTTGCGGGCGCCGCAGACGATCTCCTGCGGCTCACCGGTGCCGTTGGCCTGTCCGACGTCGACGGTGCAGAAGCGGATGGGCTTCTTGAAGCCCTCCAGCTCCTCGATGGTCAGCACCTGGCCGACGACCAGCGGACCCTTGAGGTCGGCGCCGAGGTGCTCTACGGACTCGACCTCGAGGCCGGCCGAAATGAGCTTGGCCTGGACGTCACGGCCGGTTTCGGTCGCCGGCAGGTCGACGTACTCCCGCAGCCAAGAAAGCGGGACCCGCATCAGATCTCCATCCCGAACGGCCGGGTGAACCGGACGTCACCCTCGACCATGTCTCGCATGTCCTCGACGTTGTGGCGGAACATCAGCATCCGCTCGATGCCGAACCCGAAGGCGAAGCCGCTGTACTTCTCCGGGTCGACGCCGCAGGCGGTGAGCACCCGCGGGTTGACCATGCCGCAGCCGCCGAGCTCGATCCAGCCCTCGGACGAGCAGGTGCGGCAGGGCCGGTCGGGGTTGCCGACGGACTCGCCGCGGCACACGTAGCAGACCATGTCCATCTCGGCGGAAGGCTCGGTGAACGGGAAGAAGTTGGGCCGCAGCCGGGTCTTCATGCCCTCGCCGAACAGGGACTGGACCATGTGGTCCAGGGTGCCCTTGAGGTCGGCCATGGTGAGGCCCTCGTCGACGGCGATCAGCTCGACCTGGTGGAAGACCGGGGTGTGGGTGGCGTCCAGCTCGTCGGTGCGGTACACGCGTCCGGGGCAGATCGTGTACACCGGCAGCTCGCGGTCGAGCAGCGAGCGGATCTGCACGGGCGAGGTGTGGGTGCGCAGGACGACGCCGGACTCGGCGGTGCCGTCGCCCGCGGCGGAGCCGCCGTCGGACGCGGTCTGCACGAAGAAGGTGTCGGCCTCGCCGCGGGCCGGATGGTCCGGGCCGATGTTGAGGGCGTCGAAGTTGAACCACTCGGTCTCGACCTCAGGGCCCTCGGCGACCTCGTAGCCCATGGCCACGAAGATGTCCTCGATGCGCTCCGAGAGCGTGGTGAGCGGGTGGCGGGCGCCGGCCGGTACCCGGTCGTACGGCAGCGTGACGTCCACCGCCTCCTCGACCAGCACGCGCTGGTCCCGCTCGGCCTCCAGCTCGGCCTGCCGGGCGGCGAGGGCCTTGTTCACGGCGCCGCGGGCCTGGCCGACGAGCTTGCCGGCGGCGGCCTTGGCGTGCGGGGGCAGGGCGCCGATCTCGCGGTTGGCGAGGGCCAGCGGGGAGGCGCCGCCGGTGTGGGCGACCTTGGCCTCCTGGAGTGCGTCGAGGGAGCCCGCGGCGGCGAAGGCGGCGAGCGCCTCGTCCCGCATGCGCTCGATCTGTTCCGGTTTCAAGGCCTCGACCTCTACCGGGTCGTACGACTTATTCGGTGCCGACATCTCTTCCCGTGCTTCCGATTGGCTGGCTGAAGGTCCCCGTCACCGACCCACTCAGAGGTCGGAGGGCCGTCCCTGGGACACAAAGGTGCCAATGGCCGAGTCTAACGGGGTGCGGATGGGCGGATGCGCCCGCGGGCTCTCAGGCCCTCCCGTCGCCCACCCCCGCCCTACCGGACACTACGTGGCAGATCGAATTCAAAGGCCGGAGCGCTCACGGGCAACGTAAATCGGAACTCGGCGCCGCCGCCGGGGGCGCGGCCGACCGTGATGGTGCCGCCGTGGACCTCGACGATGCCCTTGACGATGTAGAGCCCGAGGCCGGTGCCACCGCGCTTGCTGCCCCGCCAGAAGCGGGTGAAGACACGGTTCATGGACTCCTCCGGGATGCCGGACCCCTCGTCGCTCACCGTGACCGACGTGGCGGCGTTCTCGTTGCTTTCCCCTTCGCGCGGGGACGCCGTGGGCGTGATGTCGATCGTGACGGTTCCCTCGCCGTGGCGCACCGCGTTTTCCAGCAGGTTGCTCAGCACCTGGTCGATCTTGTCGGGGTCGGCCCACAGGTCCGGCAGCGGCTGCTGCAGCCGCAGCAGGAACCGGTCGGCGGGCAGCCCGGCGGCGACGTAGGCCTGGATGTGCCGGCCCACGGCGGCGCCCATGTCGACGGGCTGGCGACGCAACTCCAGCCGCCCGGAGTCGATCCGCGAGATGTCCAGGAGTTCGGCGATGAGCCGGGTGACCCGGTCGGCGTCCGCGTCGACGGTCTCCAGCATCAGCCGCTTCTGGTCGTCGGTGAACCGCTCCCACTTGGCGAGGAGCGTGGCGGTGAAGCCCTTGACGGAGGTGAGCGGGGAGCGCAGCTCGTGGGCGACGGTGGCGATCAGCTCGGCGTGGCTGCGTTCGGTGCGGCGGCGGGCCTCGGTGTCGCGCAGGGAGACGACGACCCGGCGGACGGGTCCGGTGGGCGCGGTGCGGACGTAGCGCGCGGAGACGAGGACCTCACGGCCGCCGGGCAGGAGGAGGTTGCGCTCGGGCTGGCTGACCCTGATGGCGAGCCCGCCGTACGGGTCGGTCAGCTGCCACCAGCGGCGCCCCTCCAGGTCCTCTAAAGGGAGCGCCTTCTCCAGACGCTGCCCGAGGGCGTCGGCGGCGGGCACGGCGGTGATGCGTTCGGCGGCGGCGTTGAAGCAGATCACGCGCCCGTCCTCGTCGGCGACGACCAGGCCGTCGGGCAACTGGTCGGGGTCGATGCCGAGCTCGGCGAGGTCACCGGGCCGGGGCGCGCGCGGGTGCCGCACATCCCGTGCCCCCGGTGCGCTGCTCGTGCCGACGCTCATCCCCGTACCCCACCTCTCAGACGGCCTCTCAACTGGCGCAGTGGGCCCCCGAGCTGGTCACCTTACTAGCTCTCGGTGACCGAACGGCACCCTCCGGAGCCGCGCTGTGCCCGGGCCGACGCATAGAGACATACGGCGGCGGCGGTGGCGAGGTTCAGGCTCTCGGCCTTCCCGTGGATCGGGACGCGCACCACGGCGTCCGCGAGTGCGCGGGTGTCCTCCGGCAGCCCCCAGGCCTCGTTCCCGAACACCCAGGCGGTCGGCCCGCCCATCGTCCCCTTGTCCAGCTCGTCGTCGAGATCGTCGGTCCCGGCACCGTCGGCGGCGAGGATCCGCACACCGGCGTCCTTGAGTCCGGCGACGGCATGTTCCACGGGCACACCGACAGCGACGGGAAGGTGGAACAGGGACCCGACGGACGCCCGTACGGTCTTGGGGTTGTACAGGTCGACGGAGGCGTCGGTGAGGACGACGGCCTCGGCGCCGGCGGCGTCCGCGCATCGCAGCACGGTGCCGGCGTTCCCGGGGTCCCGTACGTGGGCGAGCACGGCGACGAGCTTGGGCCGGGCCCGCAGGATGTCCTCGAAGGGCGTGTCGAGGAACCGGCAGATGCCGACGAGGCCCTGCGGGGTGACGGTGGTCGAGATGTCGGCGATGACGTCGTCGGTGGCGAGATGGACCCGGGCCCCGGCGGCGCGGGCCTCACCGATGATGTCCGGATAGCGCTCGGCGGCCTCGACGGTGGCGAAGAGCTCGGTGAGGGTGCCGCTCCCACCGCTGCGATGCGCCGCCGCCTCCCGCACGGCCTGCGGCCCCTCCGCGAGAAACAGCCGCTCCTTCCCCCGGAAGTTCCGCTTGGCCAGCCGCCGTGCGGCGGTGACCCGGGCAGAACGGGGGGAGATCAACTCGGGGGTGGTGGGCGGCATGTTCAGCATCACCTTCACTAAGGGGCTTGTGGGGGCGCGGGGAACTGCGCGACCAGCCCACGACAGCCCGCACCCGAACGACGGCCATCACATCGGCAGCAAAGGACCCGCAGGTCAGGAAACCTGCGGGTCCAGTGTCACGTCGGCCTAGAGCCGGCGCGGCGTCACGCGGCCTTCGGCGCGTTCACGTCCGACGGCAGCGCCTTCTGGGCCACCTCGACGAGCGCGGCGAACGCCGTCGCGTCGTTCACGGCGAGCTCGGCCAGGATCTTGCGGTCGACCTCGATGTTCGCGGCGTTCAGACCCTGGATGAAGCGGTTGTAGGTGATGCCGTTGGCGCGAGCAGCGGCGTTGATGCGCTGGATCCACAGCCGACGGAAGTCGCCCTTGCGCTTCTTGCGGTCGTTGTAGTTGTAGACCAGCGAGTGGGTGACCTGCTCCTTGGCCTTGCGGTACAGGCGCGAACGCTGACCGCGGTAGCCGGAGGCCGCCTCGAGGATCGCCCGGCGCTTCTTGTGGGCGTTGACTGCCCGCTTGACGCGTGCCACTTGTTAACTCCTTGTAGCGGGGCCGTGGTTGGACTCACACGGCCCGGTATCGATGGGGTCCCGGTCCAGACGTACGGCGCTCAGTGAAGGCGCCGCGTACGTCACTTGCCGAGAAGCTTCTTGATCTTCTTGGCGTCGCCCGGGGCCATCTCGGCGTTGCCGGTGAGGCGACGCGTCAGGCGCGACGTCTTGTGCTCGAGGTAGTGGCGCTTG
>Ga0307516_10001909_pt1 | contig 28543 bp, 30 predicted proteins | sample 19_EM_MG_FD_203310 | JGI IMG/M metagenome (GOLD analysis project Ga0307516, IMG submission 203310) | Populus trichocarpa ectomycorrhiza microbial communities from riparian zone in the Pacific Northwest, United States - 19_EM | ecosystem: Host-associated > Plants > Roots > Unclassified | place...
ACCGGTTCCCGAGCTGGCGATACCGCCCGGCCCGCCGACCCCCGGGCCCGCAACGCCGCCGCCCTCACCGGTTCCCGAGCTGGCGATACCGCCCGGCCCGCCAGTTCTCGAACCAGCGATACAGCCCGGCCCGCCGGCTTTCGGGCTGGTTCGACGGCGGCTCGGCTCGGGCCGACCGCGGTGAGGATGACCTTCGACGCCGCGCCGGAACCGGCTACCAAGGGGGCGGCCGTGACGCTGACCGGCCGGGTGTGGCAGACCGCTCGGGGCAACCAGGCCCGGGTGGATTTCTACTTCCACGCGGACGGGACCCCCGCGAATGCCTACACGCACCAGGGCTTCGCGACGACGACGGATGCGGGGAACTTCAGCCGCAGGTTCACCGCGCAGACGACCGGCACGTGGAAGGCCGTATATGCCGGCTCCACAAGCCGCCGAAACGCGGCCCGGCTGGATGCGGTGCAGGTGTTCCAGCGTCGCTCGCGGGAGGTCGCCGGTTGGTCGGAGCGGACCAGCTCCTGGCAGAGCCCAACGATCCTGATCCCCACCCAGGACTACAAGGCGATCGTGTCCTGGACCTGTGCCGACGGCGGCTCCCCCTTCGCGTCTCTGACCTGGACCGGCGAAGGCGGCGGCTACGAATACGTCCGCGGCGAGAAGACCACCGGCACCCTGACCCTGAACGGCCACGCGGGCAGCCGGAAAGGCTTCTTCAAGGTCAGCACCTCGACCGACTGCACCTGGAGAGTCCGCGTCTTCTCCGGAATCACCGCCTTCCAGGTCTGAGCCGGCGTTCTCCTTTCGGGCAGGCCCCGGGTCAGGGCAGGAGGAGGATTTTGCCCAGGTGGTCGCTGCTTTCCAACAGGCGGTGGGCCGCCGCTGCCTCTGCCATCGGGATCGTGCGGTCGATGATCGGGCGGATCGCGCCCGCGTCGATCAGCGGCCAGACCTGCTCGCGCACGCCCCTGACGATGCGGGCCTTGTCGGGGATCGGCCGCGCGCGCAGGGTCGTTCCGGAGACCGAGCCGCGCTTCATCATCAGCGCGGCCAGGTCGAGCTCGCCATGGCGACCGCCCTGCAGGCCGATGACGGCGATGCGGCCGCCGGGGGCCAGTGCTGCCAGGTTTCGGTTCAGGTATTTCGCGCCGATGATGTCGAGGATGACGTCGACGCCCTTGCCGTCGGTGAACTCCTGGGCCTCCGCGACGAAGTCGGCCGACGTGTAGTCGATCGCCAGGTCGGCGCCGAGCGCACGCAGCTGGGCGTGCTTGGGCTCGCGGGCCGTGACCAGCACCCGGGCGCCCAGGGCCTTGCCCAGCTGGATCGCGAAGGTGCCGATGCCGCCGCCTCCGCCGTGCACCAGCAGTGTCTCGCCTTTGCGGAGGCGGGCGACATCCACCACGTTTGACCAGACCGTGCAGGCGACCTCGGGGAGAGCCGCCGCCTCCTGCACGGACATCTGCTGCGGGATCGGTAGGAGCTGGCCCGCCGGCACCGCCACCCGCTCCGCGTAGCCGCCGCCGGCTAGCAGGGCACACACTCGCTCGCCCACGTGGTGGCCGGTCACGCCGCCGCCGATCGCGGCGATCACGCCGGAGCACTCGAGGCCCGGATATGGCGGCGCTCCCGGCGGCGGCGGGTAGTGACCCTGGCGCTGCGCCACGTCGGCCCGGTTGACCGCGGCGGCCGTCACCTCGACCAACACCTCGCCGGCGCCTGGGGTCGGGTCGGGCACTTCGGCCCAGACGAGGGCATCCGGGCCGCCGGGCTCTTCGATCGTGATCGCGTGCATGACTGACAGCTTGCCCGACGCGTACGACAAAAAACGGAGACCGTCCGGCAGGCCTCGGCCCTCAGCCGGGCACGTTCCATTTCTGGTTGGCGGCACCCGTACAGGTCCAGATCTGCAGCTTGGCGCCGTCGGCGGTGTTGTTGTTCACGACGTCGAGGCACTTGCCGGACGCCGTGTTGACCAGCGACCCGTTGCCGGCGATCCACTTCTGGCTGGCCACCGTGTCGATGCAGTCCCACAGGTGTACGGCGGCGCCGTCGGCCGTTGAGTTGTTCGACACATCCAGGCACTTGCCGAGGCCCCGGACCGTGTTGTCGGCGCCGAGCGTCCAGACCTGGTTCGGGCCACCGGTACACGTCCACAACTGCGGCAGGTTGCCGTTGGCTGTTGAGCCCCCGGTCACGTCCAGGCACTTGCCACCCAGACCCGAGACCGCCCCGGTACGCGTACCCCCGTTTTGGCTCCCGCCCCAGGTGAAAGTCGCCGAGGTCTTGGTCGGCAGGCTGTACACGAAGGACTGTCCGCCCCAATTGACCTTGACGGTCTGCGCGCCACCGCTGGTGTTGTACGCGATCAGCGCCTTCGACCCGTCCGGGTTCTTCCAGGCCACGTTCTTTACGGTCGTGTTCGCGGTCGAGTCGATACGCACCGCGCCCGGCTTCACGAACTTGGTCAGGTGACCCATCGTGTAGTACTCGATGGTGTAGTCGACCTGCCCGTTGCGGCTGTCACCGTTGTGCACGGTGATCAGGCCGGTGCAGGTGCCACAGCCGCCATTGTGCGGGCCCATGTTCTGGTCGACCGCGAGGCTCCACTTGGTCCACGACCGCGCCCAGTTCCGGGTGTAGTCGATCAGGTTGTTCATGTCCTCGGCCTGCTGATTGCCGACCCAGGTGCCACCGGAGTGCTCGGTGAAATACTGATTCATGGACGGATACTGGTTGCGTACCGTGGAAGCCTTGCCGGGATCGCCGCCGTAACCGTGCCAGCCCACCCCGCCGAAGTTCGGGTGATTGCGGATCGCCGCGTCGTTGACCAGTGGCGCACCCCAGGTGTCGTAATCGCTGTAGTTCCAGTCGTGCACCAGCAGTTTCGTGCTCAGGCCGGCCGCCTGCAGCGCCGGCAGCAGGTCGTTCCTGGCGAACGACTGCAGCCCGGAGACACTCCATTGCATGGAGGGATAGCCGGGACAGCAGCCGGGCTCGTTCTGCTCGGTGACATAATTGACGTGTACGCCCTGAGCCTCGTACCCCTGGATGTACTTCACGAAATACTGGGCGTACGCCTGGTAATACTCGGCCTTGAGATATCCCTGGTTGTAGCTGTTGTTGTCCTTCATCCAGGACGGCGCCGACCAGGGCGACGCCATTACCAGCAGGTTCGGGTTGAGGCTCCTGGCCTGCTTGGTCAGTGCCAGCACGTCGACGTCGCGAGCCAGCGTAAAGTCGCTGACGTCGCAGCAGGTGCCGTCGTAGGAATAGCTGGAGCGGGCCAGATCCGACGAGCCGATGACATTGCGGGTGGCGCTCACCCCGATCCCGCCGGCCGGGCTGAAGAGCTTGGTCATCACATCGTTACGGGTGGCGGAGGAAAGCGCGCCGCTGCCGTTGATAAGCCAGGCGGCGGTGTCGGTGAACGAGGCGCCGGCGCCCTCGAACTGCTGGTACGTGGTGTTCTCATTGACGGTGATCGTCTGGTTGGCACTGCCGGTGCTGCCGGCGAAACTGACCGGCGTCTGCTGCTGCAGGCCACGGGTGACAGCACGCCCGGCGCTATCGCTGGTGGTGGTGAGATAGATGTCGACCTGCTCGTTGGCGGCGAACGCGCTCGGGGCAAAGACGGTGCCGGCGCCGGCCGCGAGCACGACGACGGCCGCGGCAAGCGCGGTCCTTCTTCCGGGGATGGACATGGAGGGGACTCCCTTGACCGAAGGTGGGGGCCTGGCCGGGACAGGTAAGGCAGCGAACAATAAACACGGTTGTCTATACCGTGTCAACCGTGGGCACTGTGCTTGGATGTGGCGTTTGTGCAGCTCAAGCACCTGTTAAGAGACTTAATATAAGTTTCGATCGGGGTGCCGGGGTGGACCTTGTGCGTCAGAGGCAGTGTCCGTTCCGCTTCGCGCGCACGGATCTGGCAGACTGAGTGCCGCCGTACGGGAGGGCTCGCCTAGTGGCCGATGGCGCCGGTCTTGAAAACCGGTGAGGCGTTCCGCGTCTCCGTGGGTTCGAATCCCACGCCCTCCGCTCCGAGCACGAGAAAGGCCCCGCTGACCTGCGGTTACACAGGACAGCGGGGCCTTCCTCATCGACGGGCGAGTCTCACTGAGTCTCAGATGATCTAGCTACAGCTCACTCGTCACGGCAAATATGCGGCAAAGTTTCGGCAGGCCTATGCCTCGTCCTCCTCCACCTCCACGGCCTCCCCCGATCCGACGGCGCGCCGCCTCGTCCTGGCCGTCGATGCACTTCGAGAGGGGTGCGCTGCTGCGCCGGGGTCAAAGCCAGAACACCGCGGCGAAGACCCGGTTGACGCCGTGACTCCTTGCATGCGGTGCGGCGGCAGCCGCGTCCACCCCGCTGACCTGGAACGAGACGGCCGCGATCGCCGCCGAGGCGCCTGCTCACCGACCTGCTGAGTCCTGGCCGGGTGGTTCCGGTGGCGGGGTCGAAATAGTTGATCAGCGCGCGTATCGTGTCCGCGAAATCAATAGATGGGGATGCGGCATTGAAAACGCTCCACATTGCCGCAATCGCGGCATTGTCCACGTCCCTGATTCTCGCCACCGGCACGCCGGTTTTCGCCGACGACCAGCCGGCCGACACCACACCACCCGTGATCTACTCCACCGGGCTGAGTGTGGGACAAGACTTCGGTCGCTTCGCGACCTTCACGCCCAGCTTCAGCGACGACGTCGTCGCCGTGCAGACCTCGGTCAACGGTCACGCCTTCGCGTACGGTGGCGTCAAGTTGCACTGGCCGGTCATGGCCAATCTTGCCGGGGTCGGCGACAACACTGATGTCGATGTCACCGTCCGGGTCTACGACCAGGCCAAGAACTACAGCGAAGTGATCACCCGGGTGCACACCGAATTCATCGCGCCGGAGGCGTCCTTCTCGCCGGCGGAAAACACTGTCGTGCACGGCATCACCAAGATCACTGGTACGGCCATGTCCGACGACGTCGCCGAGATCGCGATCATCTGGGGTGGTGAGAAGGTCAGCCGGGCGACGGCCGCGCCGTGGGAGTTGGCCTGGGACACCACCAAGCCAGCGCCCAGAGGCGAGCTCACCCTTTGGGTCACCGATCGCGCCGGCAACGTAACCACCTACCACCGCTACTACGCGGTCGACAACGTCGGCCCGGCGGTCCGGGACGTGCCGGATGTGGTTCAGGCCGGCACGTTCTATCTAAGCGCGTGGATCTCTGATCGGGCCGGGGTGGACCGCGTCGAGTGGTGGATCGACGGTGCGCTGCGTTCCACCAGCAAGACCGGCTTCAGGTACGACTTCGGCGGCAGGAGCCGGACCAGCATGCTCGAGATCCGGGCCTGGGACGTGAACGGCTACGCCTCCACGGAGAACTTCCCGCTTACGGTCGACGCCGACGCACCGAAGGTTGTGTCCGCGGCCCCTGCCAACGGGACTCTCGTCCGGGGCACCAGCGTCGCGGCCAGCCTGCGGCTGTCGGACGTCTCCGGAGTCGAGTACGTGACCCCGGTCAGCGGGTACTCCGGCACCGATCGCACCTCGCCGTATACCGGCAAGTTCAAGCTGGGCAAGGACGGCAAGCTGACCCTGAAGTGGTGGGTCACCGACCTCTGGAACCAGGGCAAGTACGTCTACCAGACGGTCGTGGTCGACAACACGAAGCCGAAGCTGACGGTGACCAAGGGCCCGAAGAACGGGGCCAAGGTCAAGAGCACCGTCACGGTACAGGCGGCAGCGAGCGACAAGAACAGGATCGCCAAGGTCCAACTGCTGATCAACGGCAAAGTGGTCGCGTCGGACAGCACGGCGGCCTACAAGTTCACGATCAACACCAGGAAGTACGGCAAGAAGTTCACGGTCAAGCTGCGCGCCTACGACAAGGCGGGCAACGCGACCACGACGACGACGCGGACCTGGCACCGCTGATCGTCCGGGCCGCCGCTCCCAACACGGAAAAGACCCCGCTGACCTGCCCGGTGCCTGGTGCCAGGCCGGGTGCCGCCTGCCGGCTGCACCCGGCCTCGGGGCAGCGCAGCCCGGCGCCAGTCCGTTACGGTGAGCGCTCTTCCGTCTAGCCAGTTGGGAGTGTCTGTGGCAGAGCCGACCCATGAGGCACGCCCCGGCTTCTTCCCCGAGCTGAAAAGCCTGGAACGGGGCGCGGCACTCCTGGCCGGCAGGTTGAACGCCGCCGAGGCCGCAGCGGCCAAGGCGTCGGGCAGAGACCCTTCCGAGCAGGTGCGAGTCGTGCTGGCGGCGCTCGGCAGGATCGCGTCCGTGGAGGTCGACCCGGATTGGCAATCTCGGATCAGTCCCAGCGACCTACCCGCCGCCGTGCTGGCGGCATATCGGGAGGCCGGCAGTCGGCGCCTGGAGACCTGGGCCGCTGAGATCGGCCGGAGTGATGTCAGCCCTGACCCGGACGCGCGAGGCACACTGCCGAGCGTTCACGCCGAGATTGGACCCGGCCCGGCCGATGAGTCCTCGCACGAGTCGATCCGTCGGTTGTGGTCCCTGCTGCAGGATGCGACCGACCGGCTTGACGATGTGGTTCGGGAGGCGGCAGCCCGTAGCGAGGCGGTCGTGACCGGTCGTGATTCGGGTGGGCATGTCGTCGCCTCTTTCACCGGTGGCGGCGAGTTGACCGACTTGGCTTTCGACGAGGCGTGGGCCGCAGGGGCAGGCGATCGCGAGATCGGTGCGGCGCTGACCGCGGCGGTCACGGACGGGTATGCCGTTGTGGATCGGCTTGCTCGCGAGGCCGCGAGCCGGTGGCCGTTCGCCGAGCTGGATCGGCTCAGCGGGAGCCCCGCCGTGCTGTTGGCGACGCTGGGTCTGCCGGTGGTCGCCCAGGATGACGTTCCACGAAGGGACTAGCCATGCCGCCGACCGAGCAGCAGATTCAGGCCGCGATTCAGGCATTGCGCGAGGATGCCGCCACCTGGGCCGCGGGGAAGGACAAGCTGGTCGATGCCGCCGCCGTGGCCGCCCGGCTGGAGCTGAGTGCCCTGCACTTCTCCTACATCGCCGACCAACTCGGCCTCGCCGAGGTGTACCAGCAGCTGCAGCAGAGGCTGTACACGCTGCTCAACGAAGGCGCCGCCAACTTCCTCGCGTTGTCCACGGCCTTGAACGACGCAGCCGACGGTTACGAGCGGGACGAGACCAACGCAGTGCACCGGATGACGGGCATCTACTGACCGGGGGAACGGATATGGGAGTCGCGCTGCCGCTGTCGGAGGGCGAGTTCAACGACGCGCTGCGCCGGGTTGACGACGGCCTGCAGAAGGTCGTTGAGCTGACCAACAAGATCGTTGATGCCTGCAACCGGGTCGGCCAGTGGCTCGGCCCGCTCTGGGACGACGTGGTGGACCTGCTCAACAGGTTCGTTGAGCTGGTCAAGAAGCTGCTGTCGGAGATCGGGAAATTCTTCACCCGGCCCGGTGTGCCTTGGACGCTGTGGAATCACGGCACCGACTGGGTCAAGGAGGTCGGCAAGCCCGTCAGCGATCTGATCTCGCAGGCCACCACCGGGCAGACCGGCATCGACGAACGCTGGCAGGGGCCGGCCGCGACCGCGTACCTCGGGACGCTGCCGGACCAGGGCAAGGCCCTGGCGGCGATCGTGGCCGCGACCGCCGACATCGACGACGCCCTCACCAAGGTCGCCGGCGGCATCATCGCGTTCTGGCTCGGCGTGCTGGCCGCGATCGTCCCGTACATCATCGAGCTCACTGGGTGGGGAGCCGCCGCCTCCACCGGGGTCGGCGCGCCGCCCGCGGCCGCCGGGGCCGGCGTCTCCACGCTGAAGGCGCTCGGCATCATCACCGCTGTCGTCACCGCGGCCATCACCTACCTGACCGCGATCTCCAGCCAGTACAAGGATCTTCTGCAGCGGGTCGAGAACAACGACGGCTTCCCCGCGGGGCACTGGCCGCGCTCGACCAACGACGTCATCGCCGACGGCAGCCTGACCGGCGACCAGACCACCAACTGGCACCTTCGCACGTCATAACCCATCGGCCGGGCCGCAGGAGACGTCATGAGCAACGATCGTGTCCCCGTACCTGATCCTGCGCTCATGCGGAGGGCCGCCACCCGGATGACCGTCGCCGTGGTGATCGTGCTGGTGCTGACCACCTTCTTCACCGCCGGCGGCATCAGCCTGCTGACCGCCGGCGAGCTTCCCGGGCTGCCTCTCACGATGGGCGGTGCCGTGCTGCAGATCTGCGCCGTCGTTCTCGTGGTCGCGACGTGGCGCGTGCGCCGAACGCTGGACGCCCAGACCGTTGCGCGATCCGCCCTGCAGACGGCGCGCCTGACATCAGGCTGGGTGCGTCGCATCACTCTCACGACGCTCTTCGCGCTCCTCGGGTACGGCGTCATCCGTCTCGCGTTCGGCGATCCGTGGAGCCTCGTCACGGCCTGCATCATCAGCATCGGGCTGTTCCTGCTCGCGAGAGGCAGCAAAGCCATCGGCCTTGCGCAGGAGCAGGCGCTGAATCCGCGCGCGACCTAGCGGCGAACAGCGGCGGGCCTTCCCTCCGGATCGTCGTTCCGGCAAGCTGGTCGGTATGGGCGAGGTGCTTCCGATGCCAACTGTCGGCGACATTTTCCGTGATGTGCGCGGTGACGACCGCACGATGCGGGTCAGCTACCACCAGGACCGCGGGGTCGTCGTCGTGTCGCTGTGGGCGGGCACGGTGTGCCGGGGCTCCTTCCGCCTGTCCGCCGCCGACGTGGGCACGCTGGCCACGCTCCTCTCCGGCATCGTGTCGACGGCCGACGCGACGACTGGCGCGACGACTGGCGCGACGGGGGCGCCGGACGACACCGGAATCCAGGCGGGTGCCGAGACGATCACGGCGGCTCCCGAGCGGTCGGCGCCGTCTCCCGAGCAGACCGGTGACGTCAGGATGAGCGCGCTGCCGACGATGCCGGTGCCACGGGTCGCCTGACCGGAGCTAGGTTACACGTGTACACGGCGGCTGCTAACAGATCTAGCACACTCCAGCCGTAAAGCCGAGGTGTACCTAGCGTGATCCGCTATGAGGTTGATGGGGACCGCCGAGATCGCCAAGGCGCTCGGCGTGGGGCGGCAGCGGGCGTACGTCATTTCGCGGCAGCGCGGATTCCCCGAGCCGCTGGCCACCCTGGAGATGGGCGCCGTGTGGGACGCCGAGGTCGTCGAGGCGTGGATCCGCGAGCACCGGCCGAGCCTCGCCGAGGATCCCGAGAGCGACGCCTAGACCGCAAGAACCCCCGCTGACCACCGGTCAGCGGGGGCACGGATCAGGCGGCTAGCAGCCGCCCGATCTCCTCGGCGCGGTCGCCCAGGGCGGCGCGCAGCGCGGCCGCCGCCTCCTCGCTCGACTGGTACGGGCTGGCCAGCGCGCCGACCACGGCGTTCGCGATGGCCTGGTAGTCCATCCCGGCAAGCACCAGTTTCGCCACCTGCTCCGGGTCTTCCTCGGCGGCCTGCTTCAGCAGGGTCAGCATGTCGGCGAACAGCACCTCGTGCGTGGTACGCCCGGTGCGGCCGACGGTCTGCTGCCACGGTGCCGAGCGCAGGGCGGTGCGCTGCGGGTTGTCCTTGGCGTTCGCGCTCATCCGGGCGTTCCACCACGCGTCCATGCGGGCGTTGAAGTCGGACTGGGTGATCGTGGCCATGTCGTCGTCCTCGGCTTCCAGTAGGCCCCAGGGCCGGGTATCGCGTTCCTGGGCGGTCGTGTAGCGCGCGGAGAAGTGCGCATGGTGGTCGTGAGGGTTCGCCCCGGTGTAGCTGCGCGCCGTCCAGCCCCACGAGCGGGACCAGATTCGGCCGTTGAAGATCACGTTCTGTAGGCGGTTGTCCCGGCCCTGACGATGGCGTACGACGATGATCTCCACCACCTTCTGCATCGTCCAGCCGGACCTGCGCAGATCTTTGTCCACATCGATCGCGTGGACCTCGTTGATCGAGTCGGCGTCCTCGGACGGCGTGCTGCCGGTTTCGTCCGGGTTGTGGTCCGATGAGCTCTGGGAGTGCGCGGTGTCGCCGATGGAGCCGTCGCTCGACTTGTCCCGGCCGGGCGCGAGCGCGTTGACCTCACTCCGGAGGGCTACCAGGCATGGCACCAGGATCCAGTTCGCCATCGGACGCCTCCTCCCACGGGTCGGGGACGGGCTCGCCCGCGTACTGCTCGGCGGGGCCGGGGTCGTGCGGGGCGGCGTACTTGTCGCCGGCTGCGAGGTCCTCGGCAGAGAGTTGAGGCTGGGGGGCCTGTCTCTCCGGGACGGGCGGGTCGGTCATCGCGTCTCGCTCCTGATATCGGGGGGATTCGGTCCGGACGGACCGATGGTGGCTCGGATGCGAGCCGGGTGAGTACCCCCGACGGGCGACGAGCATGCCGATTCAGCCCGGAATCACCGGGTTGTGCCACCCCCGAGGGCACAAAATCGTGCCCGTTCGGCCCTCATGCCGGTGGATTGATGATCATCTGCGGGCCGGTGCCGCGCGCGGCCAGCCGGTCGTCCGGGTTGATCAGATTGCATCGCTGGAGGCTCAGGCAGCCGCACCCGATGCACCCGGTCAGCTGGTCGCGCAGCCGTTCCATCATCGCGATGCGGGCCTCCAGCTTGCGGCGCCAGCGCGCCGACAGCCGTGACCAGTCCGCCTTCGTCGGCGTGCGGTTCTCCGGCAGCTCGGCCAGGGCCTCCCGGATCTCGTCCAGCGAGACCCCGACCTGCTGGGCGATCCGGATGAACGCGACCCGGCGCAGCTCGTGTCGTTCATACCGGCGCTGGTTGCCCCCCGTACGGGTCGAGCGGATCAGGCCCTCCCGCTCGTAGTAGCGCAACGCCGACTGGGCGACACCGCTGCGGACCGCCATGTCGCCGATGGTGAGGAGCTCCACTCCCGACATCCCCGATTTTGCTTGAGTTGAACTGAACTTTAACTTGCAGGCTGGGTGCATGACCACGACAGCGGAAAAGTCAGACCTGCTGGGCACTCTACTGACCCGGCTGACCGGCGACGAGAAGCACGCGCCCAGCGCGTACTCGACGCTCGACGTGCTGTGGGTGCTCTACGACCGCATCCTGCGCGTCTCCCCCGCCACCGTCGACGAACCCGACCGGGACCGGTTCCTGCTCTCCAAGGGGCACGGGCCGGCCGGCTACTACGCCGTACTCGCCGCCAAGGGGTTCTTTCCCGTCGAGTGGCTGGACGATCTCGGCGGGCCGGAGAGCCGGCTCGGCCACCATCCCGACCGGGCGCTGATCCCGGGCGTGGAGATCAGCACCGGCTCGCTCGGGCACGGCCTCGGCCTGAGCGTTGGCACCGCCCTGGGGCTGCGCGCACAGGGCCTCGACGCCCGGACGTTCGTGCTGCTCGGCGATGCCGAACTGGACGAGGGAGCGAACCACGAGGCGATCGCCTACGCGCCCGCCGCCGGGCTGAACCGGCTCACCGCCATCGTGATCGACAACCAGTCGGCCACCCACGGCTGGCCCGGTGGCATCGCCGGCCGGTTCCCGGGCTGGTCCGCCTCCACTGTGGATGGCCGGGACCACCGCGCCATCGAGACCGCCCTGCGGCAGCAGGACCCGGACCGGCCGCGCCTTGTCGTCGCCGTCGTCGAGAAGAAGGGCTGAGGACCATGCGAGACACCTTCGTCGCCACCACCACCGCGCTGCTGGAATCCGATCCGCGGACCGCCGTGGTCCTGGCCGACATCTCCGCCGACGCGTTCGCGCCCGCTCAGCGCCGACATCCGGATCGGGTGATCAACGTCGGCATTCGCGAGCAGTTGATGACCGGCGTCGCCGGCGGGCTCGCGCTGACCGGGCTGCGGCCCTACGTGCACTCGTACGCGCCGTTCGTGATCGACCGGGCCTACGAACAGATCAAGCTCGACCTCGGCCACCAGGATGCCGGCGCGGTCCTGGTCAGCATCGGCGCCTCGTACGACGCCTCCAGCGCGGGCTACACACACCAGTCTCCGGGCGACGTCGCCCTGCTGGACACCCTTGAGGGCTGGACCGTGCACGTCCCCGGCCACCCGAACGAGGTGCCCGCGCTGCTGCGGGCCGCCGCGCGGACGGACGACCGGATCTACGTGCGGCTCTCGACCCAGCTCAACAGCCGGGCGTACGCGACGACCGACGAACTGCAGGTCGTGCGGCAGGGCTGGGCCGGGGCGCCGGTGGTGCTGGCGGTCGGGCCGATGCTCGACCCGGTGCTGGCCGCCACCGCCGACCTGGACGTCACGGTCGCGTACACGCTGACGCCGCGGCCGCTCGACACCCGGGGTCTGCGGGAACTGGTCAGCCGCGAGGTGGTCGTGGTGGAGCCCTACCTGGCGGGCACGTCGAGCCGGCTGGTGGCGGCGGCGCTGTCCGACGTACCGCATCGGGCTCTGCACCTCGGGGTGGGCCGCGCGGAGCAGCGGCGGTATGGCACCCCCGCCGACCATGCGCGCTGGCACGGCCTGGACGCGGCCGGGCTGCGCGCCTCGATCAGCGACTTTCTGAGGGCCGGCCGTTAGGGGGTGTCTGGCGGATCATGACGGCCTGCGCCGGGCCCAGCTTCCGCCTCGCGGCGCGAAACCTGGACCTCGCCGCAGGCGACGCCATGATCCGCCAGACACCCCCTAAGCCGCGATAGTGACCGGAGCAGGTGTGCGCCGCTCACGGAAGGCGTGCTTGAGCAGCGCGTCGACGTGCCACACCTGCTCCGGCTCGGCCAGGCGCATCCGGAACCGCTCCCGGACCCCGTCCACCGCGGTCGCCGCGACGTCCACCACCGACGTGCGCAGGTCCGGGTGCCAGGTGACGTCGCTCAGGTGGCGCAGGTTGGCGTTCAGGTGCAGCCGGAGCCGGTGCAGCACCCGGGTCTCCTGGGTCACGACCACCCGGCGGTACGTGAGCAGCAGCAGGAACTCCCCGGCCAGCGGCCGGTCCGGACTGATGCACCGGGTGACCAGCACCGTGGCATCGTCCGGTTCCACGCAGCGGCGGAAGATCGGCATGTGCCGGCTCACGGTGGGGATCGCGACCCCGGCTTCGGCGGCGGCGGGCAGGAACGTACGGGAAAACACGTCCATGTGACGTTTAACGGTGGCCGAACGGGGAAGCAGCGGGAGAGCCCCGATGAATATCGGATTACAGAAGCTCGAGCACCGTGGCGTTGGCCATTCCGCCGCCCTCACACATCGTCTGCAGCCCGTAACGCACGCCCGTCTGTCGCATGTGGTGGATCATCGTCGTCATGATCCGAGCGCCGGAGGCACCCAGCGGATGACCGAGGGCGATCGCGCCACCGCGCGGATTGAGCCGGGACGGGTCGCCGCCGGTCTCCGCCAGCCAGGCCAGCGGTACCGGCGCGAACGCCTCGTTCACCTCGTACACCCCGATGTCGCCCAGGGTGAGGCCCGCCTTGGCCAGCGCCTTCGCGGTGGCCGGGAGCGGCGCGGTCAGCATGATCACCGGGTCGGCGGCCGCGACCACCGCGGTGTGCACGCGGGCCAGCGGCCGCAGGCCGTGCGCGGCGGCCCAGCGTGAGGTCGTGACGGCCAGGGCGGCGGCGCCGTCGGAGATCTGCGACGCGGACCCGGCGGTGACCACCCCGTCGGCCTTGAACGGCGTCTTGAGCGCGCCCAGCTTCTCCACCGTGGTGTCGCGCCGGATGCCCTCGTCCCGGGTGACGCCGCCGACCGCGACCACCTCCGCGTCGAACTCGCCGGCATCCTGTGCCTTCGCCGCCGCGGCGTGGCTGGCCAGCGCGTACTCGTCGAGCTGCGACCGGGACAGGCCCCACCGGGCGGCCATCATCTCGGCGCCGACGCCCTGGTTGAAGCCGGCGGTGCCGTAGCGCTCGGCGACCGCCGCGCCGTACGGGTCGGCACCCGCCGCGCTGGAGCCCATCGGCACCCGGCTCATCGACTCGACGCCGCCGGCCACCACCAGGTCGGCCTGCCCGGACAGCACCGTCGCCGCGGCGAAGTGCACCGCCTGCTGGCTGGACCCGCACTGCCGGTCCATCGTCGTGGCCGGCACCGACTCGGGCCAGCCGGCCGCCAGCACCGCGGTGCGGCCGACGTTCCACGACTGCTCACCGACCTGGGAGACACACCCCCACATGACGTCCTCGACGTCCACCGGGTTGATGCCCGTGCGCTCGGCCAGCGCCCGCAACACCACTGCCGACAGGTCAGCCGGATGCACCTCCGCCAGCCCGCCGTTCCGCCGTCCGACAGGAGTGCGTACCGCCCCCACGATCACCGCGTCTCGCATACTGCCGACGTTACGCCGGACTGCCATAGTGGTGACCATGTCGCCTCTTCAGTGGCGGGTCCGGCCCGTCCTGCCGATCGTCAGGCTGCTCGGCGCGGTGGCCCTGGTGGTGCTCGTCGCGGTCTTCCGCCGCGACGATCCGGAGCAGTGGGCCATCGCGACCGTGGTCGCCGCCGCGCTGACCGGCTGGGCGGCCCGGGATCTGGTCGCGCCGGTCCGGCTCAGCGCGGACACCAGCGGAATCACCATGGTGGTCGGCTTCGTCCGGCGCCGGCACGTGGCCTGGCCGCAGGTCGAACGGGTACGGGTGGACCGCCGCGAACGCATGGGCCTGCGCAACCAGCTACTGGAGATCGACACGGGCGACAGCCTGCACCTGTTCAGCGTGCACGAGCTGGGCACGGACCCGGCCGAGGTGGCCGACGCGCTGAACGCCCTGCGCGCCAATGCCCCGCTCTAGCGCCGTCCGGTCAGGTCAGCGACAGGGTGTGGTAGACGGCCAGCAACAGCAGGATCACCAGCACCGCCGCGCAGCCGACGCCCTGGACCAGGTTGCGCCTTTCCTTGGGCGCGTACGCCAGGACGGCCGCCACCACCGCGCCCACGACCAAGCCGCCGAGGTGGCCGGCGACCGAGATGTTCGAGATCACGAAGGTGAAGACGACGTTGATGACGATCACCGGCAGGATCGGCGCGACGCTCAGGTTCAGGCGTTTGAGCAGCACGAAGATGGCCGACATCAGGCCGAAGACGGCCGTCGAGGCGCCCGCCGTCCGGCTGTCCGCGGAGGAGAACAGGTACGCCGCCACGTTGCCGCCGAGGCCGGCCAGCAGGTAGAGCCCGACGTAGCGCACCGGGCCGAGCACCCGCTCGATGTCGCGCCCGAGGAACCAGAGCGCGTACATGTTCATCAGCAGGTGCAGCACGCCGTAGTGCAGGAACATCGCGGTGAACAGGCGATACCACTCGCCGTGGGCGATGCCGTGCAGGGCCACGTCGCCGATCGGGCCGTACGCCGCCGAGCCGAGCACCGACCCCCACTCGGTGAGCGGGGTGCCGTTGCCCAGCAGGCCGCCCCAGCCGCCACCGGCGACCGCGTTCACCCCGCCGCTCAGGATCGAGATGAGCATCACCACGACGTTGATGCCGATGAGCGCCTTGGTGGCCGTGCCGGCGCGGCCGGCCACGCTACCGCCGAAGGCGGTACGCGCCGGCCGCTGTGTGCGCCTGCCCTGGGCAACGCACTCCGGGCACTGATGGCCGACCGAGGCCTCATTCATGCAGTCCGGGCAGATCGGCCGCTCGCAGCGGGTGCAGCGGACGTAGGTCTCTTTTGACGGGTGGCGATAGCAGACCGGCGCCGTCACCGGAGACTCACTCATGCCGCAACGATACCCGGACGGGGTAAACCGACTACGCGCGCTCGATCTCCACGCGTTCCACCACAACGTCCTCGCGGGGACGGTCGCCGGGACCGGTCGGCGTGGTCGCGATCGAGTCGACGACCTTGGCCGACTGCTCGTCGGCGACCTGGCCGAAGATCGTGTGACGGCGGTTCAGGTGCGGGGTGGGGCTGACCGTGATGAAGAACTGCGAACCGTTCGTGCCCGGGCCGGCGTTCGCCATGGCGAGCAGGTACGGGCGATCGAACTGCAGCTCGGGGTGGAACTCGTCGGCGAACTGGAAGCCGGGACCGCCACGGCCGGTGCCGGTCGGGTCGCCGAGCTGGACCATGAAGCCGGCGATGACGCGGTGCGAGATAGTCCCGTCGTAGTACGGGCCCTCGCCCTTCTGGCCGGTGCGCGGGTCGACGTAGTCCTTGGTGCCTTCCGCGAGTTCCACGAAGTTGCGCACGGTCGCCGGCGCGTGATCCGGGAAGAGCTGCAGCCGGATCGGGCCGTGATTGGTGTGCAGGGTGGCGTAAAGAGTCTCGGCCACGGGTACTCCCATCAGTGTCGCGGTCGCCGGTCCGCTACGTCGGGATCGGCGCAGGACAGTTCTTTGCAGTTCGGATCCTCCCCCATGTGCCTGATCCGGCTACGCGGGGGTACCCAAGAGGGCAACATGACGTGGGAGAGAACCACAGGAGGTGGGCACTGGTGTTCGCAACGATGCGACGGAAGAACCGCAGCGCGAAGATGAAGAACGAGCTCGGCCAGAGCGTTGATCACTTCAAGCGTGCGGCATCGATCGCCGCACACGAGACCAGCGCGACCGTGGGCCCCAAGTTCCACGCCGCCCGCGACCGCGTGCAACCGACGGCGGTCAAGGCCAAGGATGCCGCGTCTAACAGCTGGGACAGCGCCCTGGCGACGCTGACTCCGCTGGTCGCCGCCGCGACGGAGAAGGCGCAGCACATGAGCAAGGGCACGGCCAAGGCGAGCAGGAAGGAAATCAGGGCCGGCAGAAAGGTCGCGAAGAAGAACGCGAAGCGGCTCGAGAAGCGCGCCAACAAGACGCTGGGCCGCAACCAGAAGAGCCGGTCGGGCGCCAAGCTCGGCGGCCTGCTGCTGGCCGGCGCCGCGGTGGGTGCCGCGGGCGCCTACGTGGTCCGCAAGCGCCGCCAGGCGCAGTGGGACGAGTACGACCCGACCCCGGTCACGTCGATGGCGGGGACTACCGGGGCCGACGACGCCGCGTTCGAGCCGGCCGACCGGTCCGGCCCGACTGGGCTCGTCACGCCGGCGAAGGAGACCGACCCGGCCATCGCGGTGAACACGGACACGGCCGACCAGACCTCTTCGGCGCAGCACAGCCCGAAGGTGGCCCGGCTGGCCGGCGGCGGACAGCAGAAGAACTGAGCCCGGTCACGGGTTTGTGCAGGCGGGTGGGCGCTTCGATGCGGAGCAGCCCGCCCGCCTCGCCGTGTTTTCAGCCCTCGGCCGAGGCGCCCTGGCGGGCCCGGACCGGATCCAGCGCCGGCCCCTGCGGCAGCAGCGCGACCAGCTGTCCCGGGATCGGGGCGGGCTCGACGCCGGCGTAGCCCAGCCGCGGCAGCACGTCCCGGTTTGCGACCGGGTAGCGCCGCCCGGTGTCCGTCACGATGCTGACCGTGCCGGTGCCCGCGGGAGCCGTGGGGGAGGCGGCCGAGACCACCAGCGCGCCCTTGCCGCGGGGCACGTGCACCAGGTCGGCCTGCACGCCGCCGGGAACGGCCGGCGCGCCGGAGACCGGGCTGCCGGCGGGCGCCGTGGGGCCGATCCGGATGCTGATCACGCCCTTGCTCCCCTCGCCGTCGTAGGTGAGGCACACCTGCTCCGGGCCGTTGAGCAGGACCGGGACGGCAGGTGGGAAGCCCGCGTCGCCGGCCTCGGCGACGAGCTGGGTCCTGGAGTGCGGCAGGTTGCTGTAGAGGTTGAGCTCCATGTCCTGCGGGTCGTACGACTCCGGGTCGGCCCGCATCAGCCTCGCCTGCACGTCGGTGAGGTCTGCCACACCGTCGCCGAGCACCACGCCCCACTTCTCGCCGCCGGAGGTGCCCGTACGGATCTGCAGCAGCTGGCCGATCTCGGAGCCCGAGATCGCCGGGGACGGGTCGCCGAGATCCTCGATCGCCGGCGGCTTCAGATCCGGCCCGATCGGTACCGCGTTGATCCACGCCGCCGCCACCTGCAGCGGCTGCTGGTTCCAGCCGAGGAAGTCCTGCGTCTGCTGCAGCCGGCCGGCCGGGATCAGGAACCGCTTGTTGTTGTAGACCAAGTAGGTGCGACGGGCCGGATCGGCGACCAGCAGACCGCGCAGGGCGGCGGCGGGGGTGTCGGCCTGCGGCACGGGCAGCACCGTTCCGTCGGTGAGGCGGACGCCGATCGCCAGCAGGCTCTGCGCCGGGGTGCCGGAGCCGGAATCCGCCGGCGTCCGCGAGCAGACCGTCCACAGGCGGTCGACCAGCCCGTCCTTGGCGGCCGGCAGCGAGTCGGGCGCGTCCGGGATGCCGAGCGGGTCACCGAGCGCCACCTTGGCCAGGCTCTGCGACGAGGCCTCGACCATCTTCGGCTCGGTGGCGTTGGCGATCAGCAGCGCCGAGCTGTAATTGAGCACCGGGTGCATCCGGTCGTCGGACTTGAGGTAGACGAAACGGGCGCCCGAGCCCTTCTCCAGGAAGACCACGGCCTCGTTGCGCGGCTGCACCGTGCTGCGGCTGGTGAGCAGGCCGTAGACGGCCGCGCCGCCGACCGCGAGGCAGGCGACGACCAGGCTGATCAGCGCGGCGCTGCCGGCCCGGCGCAGCGGGGAGCGGTGCGGATCGGGGTCGTGGGTGACCAGCGCGGCCACCACCCGCTGCTGCGAGTACTGGTACGAGTGCAGCTGATCCTGGCGTGACGGCACGCGGCTTCCCTCCCCAGGGCGACCCCGTCACTGTAAAGGGCGGCGGGGGGCGGCGGGGGGCGGGTCAGAGCCAGCCGTTGCGGCGGAACGCGCGGTAGAGCAGCACCGAGACGCCCAGCATCAGCAGGAAGACGACCGGGTAGCCGTACTGCCACTGCTGCTCCGGCATGTGCAGGAAGTTCATGCCCTCGACGCCGGCGACCGCCGTCCAGACCGTCGCGATGCCGGCCCACGCGGCGATCTTGCGCATGTCGTTGTTCTGGTCGACCGTGACCTGCGCCAGCCGGGCCTGCAGGATCGAGTTCAGCAGGTCGTCGTACGACGACACCTGCTCCACCGTCCGGGTGAGGTGGTCCTGCACGTCGCGGAAGTACCGGCGGATCTCCTTGGGCACCAGCCGGCTCTGCGGCGCGGTGATCGTCGCCAGCGGCCGCTGCAACGGCACCACGGCCCGGCGGAACTCCACGATCTCGCGCTTCATCTGGTAGATCTGCTGCACCGGGCTGCCGCTGTCGCGGGAGAAGGCGCCCTCCTCGATGATGTCGAGATCGGCCTCCACCTGGTCGGCCACCTCGATGTACGCGTCCACCACCCGGTCGGTCACCGCGTAGGCGACCGCCCACGGGCCCTGTTCGAGCAGCACGCCCCGCGCTTCCAGGTCGGCACGTACCGGTGCCAGCCGCGACGCGTCGCCATGCCTGATCGTGATCACAAAGCGCTCGCCGACGAAGATCATCATCTGGCCGGTCTCGACCACCTGGGAGGTCTCGGTCAGCTCGCGGTGCGGCACGTAGCGGGCCGTGCGCAGCACCAGGAAGTGCACCGATCCGAACTGCTCCAGCTTGGGCCGCTGCTCCGCCTTGACCGCGTCCTCGACGGCCAGCTCATGCAGGTCGTAGGTGCGCGCGATGGCGGCCATCTCGTCCGCGCCGGGCTCGTGCAGGCCCAGCCAGACGAAGGCGTTCTCGCGGCTGGACGCCTCGCGCAGCGCCTCGTCGGGGGTGAACTCGCCGGGCTCGCGCTTGCCGTCGACGTAAACGCCGCAGTCCACCACGGCCGTGCCGGGATAGGGCTGGCCGGGCTCGTCCTGCTGACCCTCGGCGGTGCCGAGGAACCTGTTCATCGCCCGCACGGGGGCCGTCCAGGCCCGCGACAACGACCGGTTGACGCCGGTGGCCCGAATGCGGGGCACGCTGTTCTCGCCCATGACTTGCCTCCCCCAGGGGTGATGTCGGCCGGGCCGTCGCGGTGCGGCCTGCACGAGGCTACGCCCGCGAGGTTGCCCCGCCGTGCCACGCGGATGCCCCGGCGGGAGGTGGCGCCGGACGGACCGGCCGCATTTCGGGGGGTGAAGGTGCGATCGGCCCGCCCGGCGCCGGGGGGCGGGGGTGGTTGTCGACGCACCGGACCGCATGGTCATGCGGATGGGTGCAGCAGCATTGTGAGCCGAACGCCGGTCCCGGGGAAACCCAGGACCGGCGTCAAGACCACATTGTCGGAAACCCGACAGTCGGGCAGGTATCACTCAACGAATTTGCATGGGTTTTCCGCCGCGGGTGAGCTCAGCCGGAGATCTCGGCGATGGCCGCGGCGATCCGGCGTACGCCCTCGTCGATCTGGTCGACCGTGACCGCGGAGAACGCCAGGCGCACCGAGGACTTGCCGCCGTCCAGCAGGAAGTCGCTGCCCTTGACGATGGCGACACCCTTCTTCATCGCCGCCGGGAAGAGCTTGTCGACGTCCACGGACTCCGGCAGATCCACCCAGAGGAAGTAGCCGCCGTCGGGCTCGGTGAACGTGGCGCCCGGGATGTGCTCCCGCAGCGAGGCGGCCAGCACCCGGGCGCGCTCGGCGAGGGCGGTGCTGACGGTCCGCACCGACCGGTCGATGTCACCGGAGACGCAGAACTGGTGCACGATCGCCTCGGAGACCATGCCGGGCGAGATGTAGAGGTTGGTGGCCTTCTTCGCGATGGCGTCGATGAGGGCGGCCGGGCCGACCAGGTAGCCGACGCGGACACCGGGGCACACCGTCTTGGTGAAGCTGGAGGCGTGCACGACCACGTTCTCCGTGTCCATCGACAGCATCGACGGCAGGGCGTCACCGCGGAAGCGGATGTCCACGTACGGGTCGTCCTCGAAGATCGTGAAGCCGTACTGCACGGCCAGGCTCAGCAGCGCCTGCCGCTTCTCCAGCGACAGCGTGACGCCGGCCGGGTTCTGGTAGTTCGGGATGATGTGCGCGAGCTTCGGGCGCAGGCCCGACTCGAGCAGCACCTTCAGCTCGGCGACGTCGATGCCGTCCGGCTCGATCGTCACCTGGTGCACCTTGCCGCCCAGGTTCTGCAGGTTCAGCAGGGTGCGGTCGTAGGTCGGCTTCTCCACGATCACGTCGTCGCCGGCCTTGACCAGGTGGTTGAAGAGGAACGCGTCGGCCTGCAGCGAACCGTTCGTCACGATGACCTGGTCGGGGGAGACCCCGTGCTTGTCGGCGATCCACTTGCGCAGCGGGACGTAACCGACGGATGTGCCGTACGCGGTCACTCCGGCCGGATCGGCGTCGAAGGCCCGCGCCGCGGCGGCCTTGAGGCCCTCGACGTCGACGATGTCCAGGGACGGAGCCCCTCTTGCGAACGAGATCAGCTGCTCAGCGGTCATGCCCCAAGCTTACGAGCAGGCTCTATACAATTTTCCGCGTGTACCCCGGCCCGCTCCGCCGCACCGGAGCTGTCGTCGACGGCGGCGACGGCCGTATTTTCTTCCAGCGCCGGTCGCTGACACGCAAGCTTTTCCCGAGCCGGTGAACCGCCTGCACAGCCTCGGTATGTGAACCCACGGCTATCCTCGGCTGGCACGCCCCTCATTTCGGAAGGAACCACCTCATGATCGGTCTGGTACTCGCCGCCGGCGCCGGACGCAGGCTGCGCCCGTACACCGACACGCTGCCGAAGGCGCTCGTCCCGGTCGACGGGGAGACCACGATCATGGACATCTCGCTGCGCAACCTCGCGGCCGCCGGGCTCACCGACGTGACCATCGTGGTCGGCTACCGCGCCGGCGCGGTCGAGGAGCGCAAGGACGCGTTCGAGCAGAAGTACGGCGTCACGATCACGCTGGTGCACAACGACAAGGCCGAGGAGTGGAACAACGCCTACTCCCTGTGGCTGGCCCGTGACCGCTTCGCCGAGGGCGCGCTGCTGGTCAACGGCGACACCGTGCACCCGGTGAGCGTCGAGCACACCCTCCTCAACAGTCGTGGCCCAGGCATCCTGCTCGCTGTAGACAATGTGAAGAAGCTTGCTGACGAGGAGATGAAGACTGTCTTCTCTCCAGATGGCCGGCTGACGAAGATAACAAAGCTGATGGATCCCGCCGAGGCCTTCGGCGAGTACATCGGCGCGACGGTCATCGAGGCCACGGCCGCCGCCGACCTCGCCGACGCGCTCAAGACCACCTGGGAACGCGACCCGAACCTCTACTACGAGGACGGCTACCAGGAATACGCGAACCGCGGCGGGGAGATCCGCGCGGCGACCATCGGTGACATCCCGTGGGTCGAGGTGGACAACCACGACGACCTCACCAAGGCCCGGGAAATCGCATGCCGTTACTAGCCCGGAGCGTCCAGACCCCGCTGCACATCGACGTTCGGCGCGGCGCGGTCGCCGACCTGAGCGCGATCCTCGCGGACGGCCGCATCTCGTCCGGCGGGGACGTCGCCGTGGTCGTGGGTCCGGGCCAGGGCGAACTGATCGCCGAGATGATCCGGCCGTCGCTGCGATCGGCCGACATCTACACCACCTCGGGCGGAACGCTCGACGCGGCGATCGAACTGGGCGCGAAGCTCCAGTCCCGCTCCTACGACGCCGTGGTGGCGATCGGTGGCGGCAAAACGGTCGATACCGCGAAATATGCCGCTACGCGCTATGCCCTGCCGATGGTGTCCGTCGCGACCAGTTTGGCGAATGACGGTGTCGCGTCCCCGGTGGCGAGCCTGATCCACGGCGGCATCAAGCGTTCCTACGGCGTGCACATCCCGATCGCGGTCATCGTCGATCTCGACTTCGTCGAGAACGGTCCGGAGCGGGTCAACCGGTCCGGCATCGGGGATGTGATCAGCAACATCAGCGCGCTGGCCGACTGGGAGCTGGCCCGGGCGGTGCGCGGCGAGCCCATCGACGGCCTGGCCGCCTCGCTCGCCCGGATGGGCGCCGAGGCAGTGCTGACCATGCCGGGCGACATGAACGACGACGCCTTCGTCACCGTGCTGGCGGAGGCCCTCATCTCGAGCGGGCTCGCCATGGCCGTGTGCGGCAGCAGCCGCCCGTCCAGCGGCGGCTGCCACGAGATCATGCACGCGGCGGACTCGCTCTTTCCGGACACCGCCTCCCACGGAGAACTGGCCGGCCTGGGCGCGCTGTTCTGCACCTTCCTGCGCGGGGACGAGCGCCGCTTCGCGCAGATGTCCGACTGCCTGGTGCGACACCGGCTGCCACGCACGCCGGCCGACGTGGGCCTCAGCCTGGAGCAGTTCGTCGAGGTCGTCGACTTCGCGCCGAAGACCCGGCCGGACCGTTACACGATCCTGGAACACCTCGCGTTGTCCCCGGACGAAATCCGCAGGAAGCTGGCCGAATATGACGACGCCGTCACCAACCGCTAAGACCGCCGTGGAGAATCCACCCACCGCCGACGACTACTACCGCGTCAACCGTGGTGGCGGGCTGTTCAGCGAGGCGGTCAGCCAGCGCGCCGGCGCCCGGATCGCCGTCTTCGCCCACAAGCACCGGCTCGCGCCGACCGTGCTCACCGTGGCCAACCTCGGGCTGAGCTGCCTGGTCTCGTTCGTCGTGGTGGCGGCGGCCGGCCCGGTCGCCGAGGACCGGGTGTGGGCCTGGCCGGTCGGGCTGCTCGCGCTGGTCGGCTGGCAGTTCGCGTACGCCCTGGACTGCGCGGACGGCCAGTTGGCCCGGGTCACCGGCCAGACCAGCCCCGCGGGTGGGCGGGTCGACGTGCTGTGCGACGTGGCCGGACAGATCGCCCTGGTGGCGGCCCTGTCCGCGGTCGCCGAGGCGCACGTGCCGGAGACCCCGGCCTGGCTGGTGGCCGCCTTCGCGGGCACCTGGATGGTCAACCTGGTCACCTCGGTGATGCAGACCGGCAGCCAGGCCTCCAGCATGATGACGAGCCGCTCCACCCCGGTCCGCCTGGTCAAGCTGGTCCGCGACTACGGCGCCGTGATCGCCCTGGCCGGCGTCGTGCTGACCGTGGCGCCACAGTGGTCGATCTTCCTCATCGGGGCCTTCACCCTGATCAACGGGGCGTTCCTGGCGGCCAGCATCGCCTTCTCCGGCCGGGCCGCCCTCAAGGACTGAGCCTCATACCCGGACGGGGATCGCCGACGAGGTTCCCAGCACCTTCCCGCTGCTGTCCAGTGCCTCGGCCACCACGTACTCCGGGGTGCCGGGCAGCGTCAGGGTCGTCTCGAAGCCGGTGCGGTCGGCCTCGGCTGTCTGGATCAGCGCGCGCGGCTGGCCGCCGGCCCGGGCCCGCCACCTCGCCACCTTCGTGCTGCCGTTCCAGCTCACGCTGACGACCACGTTGCCGCCGTCGACGTGCAGCCCCAGGGCGGGCTGATCCAACGGCACACCGGCCCACTCGGCCTTGTAGGCCCGGTACGACTGGTTGTCGAGCGGCAGGTGCCCGTCCAGCCGCACGGTCCCGTCCGGGGCGTACTCGGTGAAGTAGGGCTGCTGCCCCCAGCCGATGAACGAGCCGCCGTCGGCCAGCTCCCGGAAGTTGCCCTGGGTCGGCGCGGAGAGCTTGGCCGGATGCAGGAACTCGCGGACGAACGAGACCTTCTTGGCGGCCTCGTCGACCTTGAAGACCAGGCCGCGGGACTGCTCGTGCTGCTTGGTGATGCCGGCGCCGTTGTCGAAGACGCTGTAGGAGCCGTCCCGCCGTCGCCGGAAGTCGTGCTGCCAGCTGAAGGCGGACTTCTCGTCGACGGCGAGGTCCGACTTCTTGCCGCCGATGCGCCAGATCACCGCGCCCGTCCTGCGATCGATCTTGTACGTCGTCCAGGTGTGCCGCGCCGAGACGAGCAGGTGACCGTCCGCGTCCAGCCCGACCGAGTTGGCGTGGAAGTAGTCGTACGGCAGATGCGCGGAGTCACCCTCCGGCAACGGGGCATACGACTCGTCGAGGCCGACGTGGTCGCGGGCCCGCCACTCGAAGACCCGCTGCCCGGTCCTGATGTTGATCTCCTGGATGACCCCGTCGTGCAGCACCCCGTCGGCCGGCCCGCCGAGCGCGGTCAGGTCGTACGGGATCGGGTCGTAGACCCAGAAGAGCGCGGTGCCGGCCGGTGTGATCACGAAGTCGTGCTGGTCGGCCTGCTCCGAGCCGGCCGCCCGCACCCGGGTGATCTCCCGGTACGACGTGTCCGCGATGACGAACTCGCCCTGGCCGACGCCCTGCCCGCCGGTGCCGCCGATCGTGCCTTCCCACCAGGTCAGCACCGGTTTGTTCTGGTAGTGCTGGGCCTTGAAGTCGATCGCCACCGTGGCCGGGTCGGGCACCTTGCGGAACCAGACCGGCGAGCCCTTGTCGTCGATCATCAGCGGACCCCAGAGACCGGTGCCGGAGGCCGGGGTCAGGAAGATGAGCCCCGGTGCGGTCCCGTTCGCCGGCGTCGTGATCGTGACGTCGGGCAACGCCCGCAGGTCGGGGCGGGAGCGGTATTTCGCCGGACCGGCCTGAGCGGCGGTCGCCGGTGCACCGGCATCGTTACCGGTGTCGGCGATCGCATAGCCCGCCCCGGCCCCGGCGGCCGTACAGATCGCGGCGCCGCCGACGCCCAGCAGGACGTTGCGGCGGGAGATTCTGGCATCCGTCACGGGGACCAACCTTCCCCGATTCGCAGCCGAGCTACCTCGGCGCGGGGTGGGAATTCGCTGTGAGACCGGTGTAGATGTCGATCAGCCGCCGGGTCACCACGTCCGGATGGAACGCGCGCCGATAGCGATCACGGGCGGCCGGCGCGACGGCCGCGGCGTCGGCCCGGGCGATCGGCAGGGCGGCGGCCAGCGTCTCCGGCTCGGGCCGGACCGCCCAGCCCGCCGGCGTCGCGGACTCCCCGATCCCGAGCAGGTACGGGATACCCCCGACGTCGGTGCCGAGCACCGGCCGGCCCGCCGCCATCGCCTCCAGGATCACCGTCGGCAGCACGTCGTCCCAGGTCGGCACGGCCACGATCACCGAGGCTGCCAGGCGGGCGGAGGCCATGCCGTCCTGGTCCAGCGGGCCGAGGTAGGTGACGTCGGCCCGTTCGGCCGCGGCCCGCTCGGCGAGCGGGCGCAGCTCCCCGTCACCGGCGATGCGCAGGTCGCCCAGCTCGCCGTCCGGGTGCCGGCGCCAGGCGTCGAGCAGCAGCGCGAGGCCCTTCTCCGGGGAGAGCCGGGCGGCGTAGAGGAAGCCGTCGCCCAGCGGTGCCGGGTCGCCGGGATCGGGCAGGCCGTTCGGCTTGACCACGATGCGCTCGTCCGGAATGCCATAGTCTCGGAGGTGATCGGCGATTCGGCCGGTCAGCGCGATGTAGCGATCCACCGACTTCCAGGTCGGCCGGTGCACGGCCAGCGTGGTCGCCATCAGCGCGCTCTGGGCCGCCGAGCCGCGGTAGCACTTGTGCACGACGGCCGGCCAGCCCAGCGCCTTGCCCCGGCAGTCGTGACAGTTGTGCCCGTCGCGGAAGTAGAGGCCGGAGGAGCAGACCTGCCGGTAGTTGTGCACGGTCTGCACGACCGGCACCCCGTGCGCGTGCGCGGTCCGCACGACCGAGGGCGAGAGCAACGGGTACGGATTGTGCAGGTGCAGCAGATCGGGGCGCTCGCGGCGGAGCACCTCGGCGAGGTCCCGCTGGGCCGCCCGGCCGAAGATCGGCGAGAGCGGCAGCAGGGCCTTCTGCGCGAGCGGAAGCTCCCCGATCGAGTCGGAGGAGCGCTGGAACGGCAGCACCTCGATCCCGGCCGCCGTGAGCTGCGCGATCTCCGTGTCGACGATGACGTTCTCGCCGGACGGGATCGCCTCCCGATATCTGTTGTGCGCTACGACGACCTTCACGCTCCGAAACGCTACCGTTGAGGGCGTGCCGGAGCTTCCCGAGGTCGAGGCGCTCGCCGCGTATCTGCGGGAGCGTGCGGTCGGCCGTGCAGTCCAGCGTCTTGAGGTCTCATCCTTCAGCGCCCTGAAGACATACGATCCGCCCGCCTCCGCCGTCGCCGGCCTGACGGTCACCGCCGCCGGCCGGCACGGCAAGTTCCTGGATCTCGCCTTCGGCCCGGAGCTGCACCTGGTCGTGCACCTGGCCCGCGCGGGCTGGCTGCACTACCGGGAATCGTTCAAATCGCCCGCGCCGCTCAAGCCGGGCAGCGGGCCGATCGCGATCCGGGTCCGCCTCGACGACGGGTCGGGGTTCGACCTGACCGAAGCGGGCACGCAGAAGTCGCTGGCGGCCTACCTGGTGCGCGACCCCGCCGAGGTGCCCGGCGTGGCGCGGCTCGGTCCCGACGCGCTGGCGGTGGACCGCGACCAGTTCGCCGAGCGGCTGCGCAGCCGCTCGGGCCAGGTCAAGGGCGTGCTCACCGACCAGGAGGTGCTTGCCGGCATCGGCAACGCCTACTCGGACGAGATCCTGCACGTGGCGAAGATGTCGCCCTTCGCGCTGACCAGCAAGCTGACCGACGAGCAGCTCACCACCCTGTTCGAGGCCATGCGCCAGGTCGAGACCGACGCCGTCGCGCGGTCCGTGGGCCAGAAGGCCGCCGAGCTCAAGGGCGAGAAGCGCGCCGGGATGCGGGTGCACGCCCGCACCGGGCTGCCCTGCCCGGTCTGCGGCGACACGGTCCGCGAGGTCTCCTTCGCCGACAAGAGCCTGCAATACTGCCCGACCTGCCAGACAGGCGGAAAGCCGCTCGCCGACCGGCGGCTGTCCAAGTTGATCCGATAGTCACGGAGTGTGCACAAGCGGCTCCGCGGGGGAAAGCAGGCACAACGTCCGCTTCTTCTGGGCCGTTCCATCGGTATAGTGGCCCGGTCCCACGCTTCGTGCACAGCGCGCGAGGGATCGGCGGCCCCGCCGGAGCCCCCAGGGCCGTGGCGGTGCGTAATGTTCTCGGTGTGGGCGGTACGTGATGCGGGAGGACGTAGGCGAGGTGACCACGAGCCTCCAACGCCCGGAAACCAGCAAGAGCCGGAGCGGCATGCCGTACGACAGTTTCGAGTGGCAGCAGGAGCCGCCGCCGAGTAACGGCGTTGCCAGATCCGCGTGGACCCGCTCGCACCGGCGCCTCTCGCGCTGGCACCGGCCGTACACGTTGATCTTGATCATCCTGGATCTCGTCTCCGCGATCCTGGCCAGCGGCCTGGCCGTCACCTTCATCCAGAAGTCGAGCTCCGGCTTCCAGGGCCGGGAGGATGCGTTCTACTTCGTCGCCTTCGTCGCCCTGCCGCTGGGCTGGATCTTCACCCTCTGGGGCAACGGCAGCTACGACCGCCGCTACCTCGGGCTGGGCAGCGAGGAGTTCAAGCGGGTCGTCCGCTCCTCCATCACGGTCGTGGCCGGAGTCTCGCTGCTGGCCTTCGCTACCAACACCTCGCTCTCGCGCGTGACGGTCGCCTACGTCTGCGTGTCCGCGATGATCTTCATCCTGTTCTGCCGCTACTCGGCCCGGCAGGTGCTGCACGTGGCCCGCAAGCGCACCGGGCACGGCGCGCACCGGATGATCCTGATGGGCACCCTGCCCGAGGCGCTCGAGGTCTACAAGGCGGTCACCCGCAGCCCCGCGGCCGGCCTGATCCCGGTCGCGATCCACCTCACCGACGGTTACTCGGCAGCCAGGGGCATCGAGACACCCGTGCCCGTCTACGCGGGCCGGGACGTGCT
>Ga0307516_10001910_pt1 | contig 28533 bp, 42 predicted proteins | sample 19_EM_MG_FD_203310 | JGI IMG/M metagenome (GOLD analysis project Ga0307516, IMG submission 203310) | Populus trichocarpa ectomycorrhiza microbial communities from riparian zone in the Pacific Northwest, United States - 19_EM | ecosystem: Host-associated > Plants > Roots > Unclassified | place...
TTGTCATTGTTGTTTGTTTTGTCGAAGCGGTAGACTTTGTTGAGGAAGGGGCTGGTTTTATTAGGAGGGGAGTGGTTGTAGGAGGAGGATTCCGGCCGCTGCGGGCGCTGCGGACGCTACGCCCAGTGGGGTGTCTAGAGTTCGGGTGACACGGACAGTGCTACGGGAGTGTGACATATGGCTACATAGGACAGTCACGGTAGACAGTCACAGGCGGCGCACGGACACTCGTATAAGAGGCCATCGCTCGCCTCTCTAGAATGGACATACTTCTTGCTACCCCTCAGCGTGGTCGTCGTTGCGATCTTCATGGGGTTACAGTCGCAGTGCTGGTTTTACCGATGTCGAGAGATAGGTCAGTGGAGAGAGATAATATGCAACTTCAATCTATTACGCTCAGCACTACAGGCTATCTGCGCTCCTCCTCACCATACCACCCCCATGGGGCTCCCATCTTTCCCAAACCACTAACAAAGTAAACATACAAAGGAAATTTTTGCGAATCAATCAAGCAGGTAGCGTGACATAGAAGCATTGAAGGGGAGTGAGACAACGGTAAAGCAAATCTTCTCCACCAGCCCTTCCCCATTCATCCATACAAGTCGTGGTATATTAAGGTTCGAAGGCATTAACGTCGGGCTTAGACAAGTCTGAGTCAGAGGTATCACTGCAATGTGAGAGGTTGTTATTGTTGTTGTTGTCGAATCGCAGACGAGAAAAATAGCCAAGGCCAGTTTGTTGCAGGAATTGGCGCAGTGGTTGAGTGTTTTGAGGTGTGGTGAGGAAGGCTGGGGTCTGGATATCACCAGTGGTAGAAAGGAGCAGTGTAGCTCGCTGTCTTACCAGCAGTGGACAGTCCCGTAGCAGATGGTGTGAGGAGTTGAGGTCGAGCCCACACAGACATGGGTCTGCAGTGATGTTGGGTGGTGAGTCGGTAGGTGAGCGGTTGCAGAAAACACTCCATATCGCTCGGGTGTCGGCCCCGTCAACCCCGTGTAGGTTTGTAGGGAACTTGAAGGATGGGTTGGACAGGGGTAGTTCGTTCTTCCAGCGTGCAAGAAATTCAGCTCGCACCTGTGTCAGCAGCCAGGTTTTCGTAGTCAGTGCAAATTGGCAAGGTGTCTTCGAGGATGCTCCAAGTTTGGCAAGTGTATCAGCCCTCTCATTATCACGGATGTTGCAGTGTGAAGGGCACCACATTGTGAAGATCTTCCAACCGAGGAGTTGCAGGGTTACGATGATTTCGATTGATCGCCATACCTATTCGTGGTTGTGCCTGTTGAATCTGAGCGTATCGATAGCTGCCTGATTGTCGATACAGATGAATACTGTTGTGGGTGGTACTGCAGCCACAAGGAGAGTGGTAACTGCTTCTTGAACTGCATGAAGTTCAGCATCGTATACCTCAGCTCGACTTCCAAGATGACATCTTCCTTCAGTCAGCCAGTGCAGTTGTTGGTCTCCAGAATGGTAGATTGCCCATCCACAGCCAACAGCTCCATTGTCGAGTTTGGAACCATCTGTGTATATGGTAATCGTGTGGTCAGGTAGTGTGTCCAACCATCTGTCGTGTAGTTGTTTTGGCTTTGTTGTTTTGTTGGGATTTGGAGATGCGATTGTTGTGGCCCCTTCTGCAGTTGTAGTTGTTGTACGATCCTCCAGCTTGCCAAGCACAAGATGCTTGCTCAGACTGTAGAAACAGTGAAGTTCTGGGAGGTTGTCATGGGTATTCGGTTCAGCTCGTGGAGGGCTAAGAGCATAGTGGGTTGAGAGGAAGTGAAGTCGAATGGCATATCGTAGTGAGAGATAATCCAGATATACCTCCATTGGTGGTAGATGAGAAAGAGTGATGAGGTTGGTGGTTCTTGTGTTCAGTGGCAATCTGGTAATCCATTGGGCAACAGCATTGTAGGTTGTTCGAAGTGTTGCCGTTACTGTTGGAGTGCTAGTCCACCAGGCTGGTGATGCCCAGAATATGGGAGGAAGGATCGCCGTCATTGCGATATGGTGGGCGATGTGGGCTGGAATACCACGTGATCGGTGTTGTAAAAAGTTCAGGCTTCCCAGGATCTTGTTTCCACCAGCGGCGGCCATTGTAGCATGCTATAAGAATGAAAGAGATTTGTCGATAAATATCCCCAGGTATTTAATTTGTTGTTTGGCGGTAATAGTGGTGTTGAGAATTCGGAGTGGTGGGTGTGATGCAAGACTCTGACGTTTGTCTTTACTGGTCAGTGGGAGACAGTAGAGTAGTTCCGTTTTGGAGGTTGCAAAGGTGAGTCCAAGGTGTGCTCCTTTCTCCAGATGTTGTTCCATTCATTCTTCGAGGAGTGTGTTGGCCTTCAAAATCGTCTGCGACATTTGCACCATACACACATCATCCACATAGGAGGTATCCACGGCATCGGAGAGGTAGTCGTCTTTTTCTAGCATCGCATTGCTGTATATGAGGAAGAGGATAGGTGAGATTGGTGATCCTTGTGGGAGACCACATCAGTATGGCTGTGGTTCTTCAGATTGCTGATCAAATCCAAAGGCAATTTTTCGATTGGTATTGAATGCTGCCACCCATTTCGTGAGGTATAATGGCATACGGCGCTGTTCCATTACCTCTCTATGGGTTGACGGGTGGACCTGGTTGAACGCACCCTCTATATCATGTGTCAGGACAGCTGGTCGTGGTGGTTTCCAGTTGGTGGTTTTCTTTTTGCTGATGCAGTTGCCAATAGGTGTAATCGTTCGAAGAAGAGCATCAATTGCAGAATTCTCAGGTTGGGCTCCCATCTGTGATGGATGTGTTGCCCCACACATCAGGGCCATTTGGGACAGTCGCTATGCCACAATTGATTCTAGGAGGTTTCCAAAGCATGACAGGAGTGAAATTGGGCGGTATGATTTCGGATGTGAGTAGGACTTCTTTCCAGGTTTGGGGATAACAACACAGTTGGCAGTTTTCCATTCCGGTGGATGCACAGCATATGCAAGACATACGGTGAAGAGGTGCGGAAGAAGTAGTGGCACCGCTTCGTTGAAACGTTGCAGTGTGTCGTAAGTGATCTTGTCAGGTCCAACTGAGGTGCCATACTTCAGGTGAATAATGGCCAAGTGAATTTCTGCTCTGGTGACTTGTCTTGTCTGTTGGCATAGGTCTTTTGTGGAGGTAAGGAGATTTGGTGGAAGTGAGGGTCGCAGTACAGTGTTGACGGTTAGGAAAAGTGCGTTTCGTAGTACGTCACACTTTCCCTTGACGTCCGACTGTCCATCCAGTGGTGGAATTGGTTTGTGGTGCATATTGTGATGTTGGATTGTTTTCCAGACTGTTCGAGTTGATGTGGCTTCGAGTTGGTGGATTCGCTATGCTGTTTTGGCATTGCGCACCATTGTTGACCACTTGTGGCGTTTGCATTGACTGTCCTTGAGGTTCATATCGGTAGGTTGCAATCGGGCTCTTCTATCAGCACGTTTGACACTCTGCTTTGCCAGTGTGAGACTGTGATTCCACCAGGGTGCTTCTGATTTCCGCAGTTTCTTCATGGGAACAGCTGCATCGACTGCTTGGTGGATAAGCTTGGTGATGTTTGTAACTGCACGGAGGGTATCTTCTGGTCCTTGAAGTTGTGAGAGGTCCATCTTTGTTGACTGAATCTTTGCGTCAAAGCTTCCCCAGTCAGCCTTATACCAGCATCGACGTGGGGATGTTTGTGCTTCAGTGGATGGTAGTGCCAGTGTGTCCGTGAGGGTGGTGTGATCGGAGGTGGTATCGTGATCAACTGCCAGTGATGGGATAGATCGAGTTGTTGTTGCATGGGAGAGGCAGAGGTCGATTGTTGAAGGGCTGCCTCCATTTCTGGGATGGTGGGTCGGTATTGCTGGTTCATTTTGGAGGTGAAAGTTGTTTTCTTCAAGCCAGTTCGCAATGGTGTGGCTTGCAGGGGAGGTTTGTGTGGTCCGTGGGAGAGGGCCCTGCCACCATGGGTGGTGTGCGTTTAAGTCTCCCATCAGGAGACAGTCTGCTGGTAATGTGAGTGTTGAGAGGAGGGCAGCCACTGGCTCCAGGCGTCCTGTTGAGTAAAGGTTGAAAAGAGTGAAGGTATTCGTTTGTCCATTCCATGAGGAAGTGATGGTGGTAGCTAGAAATGAGTCCTTTGAAGTGAAGAATGTTGAAGCGGGCAATCCAGGTATTTGTCGAACGTATGTCACGCATTTGGATTTATTTGGAGTGGGAGTAAAGGCATTGAATCCTGATAAGGAGGGTGGTTGTCCATGTCTGTCACACCATGGTTCTTGAAGAAGGCAGATAAGGTTTTCTGGTTTTTTGGCGAAATCTTGCAATACTGAAATCGTAGTCTCTTGGCCTCTTGCACAGTTCAGTAGCTGTACGGACCCGACGGTGTGTAGGGCGATTTACTTGGCTACTCCCGCCATGGGGGCGTCTCCCTGGTTATTCGTAGTCGATTTCGTGAGGATGCGTATCTTGATTCGTTCGCAGCAATTCAGGTCGCTGGCCTTATGTGGTGCATTGCAGTTTGCACAAAGGATTGGAGGGTGTGTACATGCCGGGCCTTTTCTGCATGTTGGGAGGGTGCACGGATGCTCTTTGGTTTTGTGTGGGCTTGCGCAAACGGTACAGCAAGAGGTGTTTCGGCACAGAGTGGTAGGGTGTCCGTCGGCCTGGCAGTTGTGACATTGTGTGCTCCGACCGTATGCGATATAGTCTTCCACCTGACATTGACGGTTGCAGACGATGAGGTTCAGGCGAGCAATGGTTGACTTTTTGATGTTCCCGGTGAGTGTCACGACGATTGTCGAGTTTATTTTGTTTTCTCGTCGGTTGGCTGGGGTCAGCCACCGTGGCATCTGGCCTTGGACAAGTTGGGGATAGTTAGTGGCAATGCTGTTAGAGATTTCGGGTAGGGAGAGATGAGTGGGAACACCGTGAAGGAGAAACTGGCTGAAGCGTTTTCCGATTTCCTCTGTCTCACACTCCCCATAGTAGGTAAGAGCATCAGCGATTATTGTTTTGTAGTCCTCGTAGACAATGTTGTTCTGGATGGTGCTGGTGGTGAAGATGATCGTACCCCGTACCGTGACACGTGCACGAATAAATGGTAGCGCAATGACATCTTTGTTGTTCACACGAGCAGAGTTGACACGGCGGAGTGCTGTATCAGCAGCGTTTTATCGTGCAGCATAGTCGTTTCCTGGTGTGTCGTTGTCTTTTTGGTCACGGAAGTGACATGACACTTCACCTTCCACTTGTGGGTAGATCGTTGGGATGAGTTTTGCTGGAGTGGGGTTCTTCTGCTTTTGCGGGGCAGTACTCTTCACAGTCTCCCAACCTTGGGTGTTCGTGACTGGTGTTGGTGGTATAGTCAATGATTCGGTAATGCCAGAAATAGCACTGGCAGTGCTGGCCCTGGCCTGGTTCTCGCTGGTATTCTTCTTCTCTAATTTGGTCTTGAGACTCTTCTTGGTTGGGGCTGCAGTCGGTGTAGTTTGATGAGGGAGGGTCGACTTCTGGTTTGTAAGAAGTTGCTGCTGCATTTGAGTGATACGTGCGTTTAGCAAGCCAATTTGCTGATTGAGTTGGCTGGTGGTCTTCTGGAATGTTGCAGTAACAGACGTGGTGATTTCGTCTGTAATTCGCGCATACAGTTGCTCCATGGCAGTAGCCGTGATGATTTCAAAGTCTGCCTGAATGGCTGCGTGTTTGGGGCTGAGGGGAGGAGCTATCGTAGGATTGAAGGTAGGGAGTTCATCGTCAACATCTCCTATAGGGTCCCTGTTTACCTCAGACTTCTGGAGACGAGTAATGGAAACACTCGGGATATCACGCAACCTCAGCACAGCCTTCCATGCACAAACAGACGGACAAATGGAAAGAGCCAATGCCACCCTCAAGCAGTATCTCCGGGCATACTGCAACTACAAATAGGACAGCTGGGAATGGTTGTTGCCAATTGCCGAATTCTGCTACAACAACACCCAAACCGGAACCACAAGAATAACCCCCTTCTTTGCCAACTATGGATATCACCCTCGTTTCCTCCCAGACCTCGGCACCCGGAATGAGGAGACCCCGGAAGTATCGGAATATGTTGCGGCATTGAGAAGGTTGCATGAAGAACTTTGAGCAGAGATTAAGGAGGCCCAAATGTCTCAAGCAGAGCAAGCCAACAAAGCACGACATCCGGACGCGGTGCTGAACCCAGACGACAAGGTCTGGCTACGACAAAAAAACATCTGGACAACCCGACCATCGAACAAACTGGATCACAAGCAGATCGGCCCATACCCCGTCATAGAGAAAGAGGGCTTACGAGCATATAAGTTGGACCTACCGGCCACGGTCAAAATCCACCCCTTCTTCCACATCAGCCTCCTTGAACCCACAGCCAGCACCGAACCCATCCCAAAACACCAACAACCACCGCCACCGCCCATGATCATCCAAGAACAGCAAGAGTGGGAAGTAGAAAAGATCCTCGACTCCCAATGGCATAGAAATCAGATACAGTATTGTGTCAAGTGGACCGGCTTCCATGACCCCAATCGTACCTGGTACCCAGCCCGCAACTTTGAAAACTCACCTGACCTCATCCACCAGATCCACGAGGAGTACCCTGAGAAACCTGCCCCCCAAAATTAGCAATATGTCCACTACCGCCACGATCGACACCAATGAAGGCTAGACCTTCCGTGACAACAACTCCGTTCCCGAATTCCCTACCATGACCGAGCCTAACAACAATTGGGGTATTCCTCCTGCCGCACCTTCTCCGCCGCTGTCCGCTGTAGGACATCCCCATACCAATGATCACCCCTCCCTCCACTGGACGGCTTGCTACTACGACTACTGCAATACTCACAGCCAAATGAAGGACAACAACTACTACCCCCGACACGGCAACAACTGCCGCTGCCGCAGCCACCAGCAGTGTGACTGCCCCAATGCCCACCCATACAAGCTGGCTGAAGTTATCTGTGAGAGATACCTCAACTCACGCAAGGCCTGCGCTGATTGGCAGAAGGGAAAGCGGATCTGCCCTGACTGCTGATTCCTGGTAAACTTGAACGACCACCACCTACATTGCCAAAGCGCCGCGCAGCGTACGCCACTGGCCGACATCACCCCACCCCAGGAGGCCCCCGCGGCCACTGAAGAAAACCCCGATGTCGAGGCGGCTAGGCCCCCGGACGACCAAATCCGCCTGTTGGCGGAAATCATCACCACGGTCCAGAACACAGCCATACAAGAAGCCCGCCATAACTACGGGATCCTGCGCCTGCTGGCCGAGACGATGCGTGGCCAATACAACGCCGACCAACGACAACTCCAGAGAATGGCACGAATCCTGGAAACCATCACCGCTGAACAGCAGCGAATATACGAACAAAAAACCCGGCAGCAGGCTAGCCAACCCTTACGCCTCTACCGCACTCCCATCCGCAGCCGCATGACCACCGCCCGGCCTGACCTCGCCGGAGCTTCAGTCTGGACGGGGGACCTACAGTCACGAACCTGGCGTCACAGGCTCCTAGGCACCGCCGCGGGCGCTGTGCTCACCCTCGCCACACTATAGCTGATCTTTATCTCCGCTGCCAGAGCAACCATCATCCTACGCGCCTAGCTGCAGTACCCCAGCCCCTGCCAATATCGAGCCGGTAGCGATATTCCTTAGAACACCTATGGCACGCAATATCGCGATGACATTACAGCTGGGGTGCGTGCACGTGCCCACCGTGAAACAGACGCAAAGAGGCCTGGGCACGCCTGTGGGCTGCGCCAGCTGCTTTCCCATATCCTTCCAACCATAACCACATAATTAATAAATTGTTCCTACATAAGAAACGTTAGATAACTATCTGGAAAATCGATTTCTGGCACCAGGTTAAGAAAAAAAAATTGGGGGTTGTGTGGTCAGCTGCCAATGTGGCACAGCATGATTTTACGGATAAATTTACTTATCAACGTGGGAATTATAGTATGGAGAAGGGATTATAGGACGAAGAGCGACTGGAAAGTTAGAGTTGCTATTTAGCAAGTTAAAACATTTTTATTTATCGACCTTGAGTCATTTTGGTCAATGGCCGAAGTCAATTTTCTTCAATGACTCGAGTCAATTTCTTGAATGACTTCAGTCAATTTTGGGGAATAATTGCAATCAATCTTCCTCAATGACGACTCAAGTCAATTTTCTTGAATGACTAGAGTGAATTTTCTTGGATTACTGGAGTCAATTTTTTTTGATGATTCGAGTCAATTTTCTTGGATGACAAGAGTCAATTTTCTTGAATGACTCGAGTCAATTTTCTTGGATGAACTGAGTCAATTTTCTTGAATGATCTGAGTTAATTTTCTTGAATGACCCAAGTCAATTTTCTTAAATAACCCGAGTCAATTTTCTTCAATGACCCGTGTCAATTTTCTTAATGACTCGAGTCAATTTTCTTGGATGACAAGAGTCAAATTTCTCGAATGACTCGAGTCAATTTTCTTGAATGATTCGAGTCAATCTTTGGGAATAATTGGAGCCAATCATTCCCTGCCCCAGCGCCAATCCACACTCAACTGGCGCCGCTGACTCCAGCGAGCCACTCAAAGTCTAGTTTGTCTATTTATTGGCTCGAGCTGGGAAGACCGGCACAAACAGAGTGAAAAGGCACTACTCACTCCAAATTATCCAACCCGCCAGACCACCCTGTATCTTTGAGCACACACCGAATTCGATTGTCTGTGAATTCGGGCTATCTATAGGTATAGAGGTAAGAACCAATCAAATCGCCTCACCAGCATCGTCTCTTACTCGGTTTTACGCTGCCTGTCATGGGGTCCCGCTCGCGATGTTCCGACCCACCGGGCTCATAACCTGTGAAAGGTTACGGTATACAGATATATGGGTAGAGATGGCAGACAGTAGATTCGGTGATGCTCTCTTGCCAGATGGCAGAGAAATCTATATATTCATACTAGTCTCCGACTTCCTCCGTACCCCGTTTCACCTCCACCTTGGCGCCATAGTCTAGATAGGCTTCATGCGAGTATGATAAAACAAAAAAGTTTCACCGCCACCTCCGCGTTGGGTGGCCTCGCGGGTTCGAGTCTGCACCTGTACAACCCAGCCCCTCCGCACGGACACCACCCTCTTATGCATTGGTGTTCTGCATGGACACCGCTCCTATAAATTATACATTGATGGTGTCGTCTTATCTGCCCATTTTGACACTATGCCTGTACCCAGATCCATCGTGAACATCTAGCCAGATGAGGACCGAATTGGGGACGTGGGTGTCAACAGCAGGACCCAGGGTGAGGAGCGCTGAAGGGAGGACGAGGACTCCGGCCCAGGGGACTGCGAGGACTTGGACGAAGGGAAGAACGAGGAGGATGAACAGGAGTATGGGCGCGGAGGATGAACAGCGGGTGGCTGGAGAGAAGACTGTTCTCCTTGGAGGGCAATACAAGCTTCTTCTCTGCCACAACACCCACCAGAGCTAGGTCCGTAACTATACTACGAGGCGTCTTGCTGACAGCCATCCTGCCTGCCACCGTCTGGATCTCGATGCTCACTGGAGCAAGATTGGTAACGCTACTACGAGGCGTCTTGCTGAGAGCCATGTTGACAGCCAGCGTCTCGATCCCGATGCTCACCAGAGCTCCAACTACGCTTCGTCTTGCCAACAGCCACCCCACCAGCCGGCATCTCGATCCCGACACTCACCGGAGCTCCTACTGCGCGGCGTCTTGCCGACAGCCATCTCGCCAGCCGCCGTCTCGATCCCGGCGCTCACCAGAGCTCCTACTACGCTATGTCTTGCCAACATCCATCCCGCCAGCCGCCGTCTCGATCCCGGTGCTCATCAGAGCTAGGTAGGTAGCTCAACTGCACGGCGTCTTCCGACAGCCATCTCGCCAGCCGGAGTCTCGGTCCCGACGCTCACCAGAGCTCCTACTGCGCGGCGTCTTACCAACAGCCATCCAGCCAGCTGGCATCTCGACCCCGGCGCTCATCAGAGGTAGGTAGGTAGCTCTACTGCGTGGCGTCTTGCCGACAGCCATCCTGCCAGCCGGAGTCTCGATTCCGACGCTCACCAGAGCTCCTACGGCACAGAGTCTTGCCGACAGCCATCCCGCCAGCCGCCGTCTCGATTCCGGCGCTTATCAGAGCTAGGTAGGTAGGTCTACTGCGTGGCATTTTTCCAACAACCATCCCGCCAGCCAGCGTCTCGACCCCGGCGCTCATCAGAGCTAGGTAGGTAGCTCTACTGCGCGTCCTCTTGCCGACAGCCATCTCGCCAGCCGGCGTCTCGACCACGGAGCTCACCAGAGCCCCTACTGCATGGCGTCTTGCCGACAGCCATCTCGCAAGCCGGAGTTTCGATCCCGACGCTAACCAGATCTCCTACTGTGCAGCATCTTGCCGCCAGCCACCCTGCCAGCCGCCATCTCAATCCAGGCGCTCATCAGAGCTAGGTAGGTAGCTCTACTGCGCGGCCTCTTGCCGACAGCCATCTCACCAGCCGGCGTCTCGACCCTGGCACTCACCAGAGCCCCAACTGCACAGCATCTTGCCGACAGCCATCTCGCCAGCCGGAGTCTCGATCCCAACGCTCACCAGAGCTCCTACTGCGCGGCGTCTTGCCGACAGCCATCCCGCCAGCCGCCATCTCGATCCCGGCGCTCATCAGAGCTAGGTAGGTAGCTCTACTGTGTGGCGTCTTGCTGACAGCCATCCCGCCAGCCGGCGTCTCGACCCCGGCGCTCATCAGAGCTAGGTAGGTAGCTCTACTGCACGGCGTCTTGCCAACAGCCATCTCAGCAGCCGGAGTCTCGACCCCGGCGCTGATCAGAGCTAGGTACGTAGCTCAACTGCGCGGCGTCTTCCGACAGCTATATCGCCACCCACAGTCTCGATCCCGACGCTCACAGAGCTAGGTTGGTAACTCTACTGTGCGGCGTCCTGCTGACAACCGCCCTGTCTGTAGGTGCGCCCAGGTATTGCTGGCACCATCACCTAGGTTTTTTTTTGTTTAATCATACTCACATACGACCTATATAGATCATGGCGGCTTACATTTTGCCCGGTTTTCCTGTCCACAGTCTGCGCAGTGGCGGCTCGTTGCAAGCTCCCCTTTTGCCCTCTGCCCAGGCCTGTCCCAAGAAACAGTAGAGACGCCCAAGGAAATTCACAAAGGGAAGAAACAAAGGAAAGTGCACCCCGTCCCCCTACTCCTTGTCTGCCGATGCCATGAAGGAGGGCATGGGCAGTAACAGCGGTAGTTCCTCCCCAGCGGTAGTTCCTCCCCAGCGGTAGTTCCTCCCCAGTAGTAGTTCCTCCCCAGCTGTAGTTCCTCCCCAGAGCCCGAGCCTTCCGCAGCCCCCAGCTCCTCCACCTCCGCCTCTTGTTCCTCTTCCTGCTCCTGGAGCTCCCGTAGCTGCCATTCTGACGTCTGGCTGCCAGCGAACCATCACCTAGGTGGATTCGAGTGGAGAATGAATAGGAGCCGGAGTGGCCGGGATACACCTCTACCATTACGTTACAACTCCATCTCTACCATTTCGTTACAACTCCATCTCTACCTCATCCGCTTCTTCCTCCCTCAACTCTTCTCCTAATGCACGCATAATGACCTCCCCCATTTCCTCCTCCGTATCACCAGTGTCCTCATCCTTGTCCTCATCCCCATTCTCACCCTCATCATCCACCCCATCCACCTGTACTATTGCTAGTACCATACGAATTCGTCTCTCAACAGTATGAAGTTGTTCCTGCTCTCCAATTTCAAGGCTGAAGGAGTTTGCCCTATCAAACATCGACAGTACAGTCTGTAACCTCGAAAACAACAACAGCTCCAGCCACTTCCGACTGGATCCAACACGGCTTGGAACTGCAGGCCGTTCTTCCAATATCTGAAGAAGTACCTCTGCCTGCGGGACAGCCCATCGACAAACCCGCCGAATATGTAGAAGCAATGTGATTTGCTCCTCTTTGGCACACTCAAGGCAGTGTTGTGCCTCTATACCCTCTCGCACAACCCTGTGCACAGCCCAATCCGAATTGCACATCATTCTTTCAATGTCCCAGATCTCACCATCGTGGTCGGCGATACCGTCATCCTTTTGCACTTGTGGCAAAAGTGGACTCAGTCTCCCCACGAAGATAGGTTTTGAGATGGAGAGATTGTATCTCGACACCAGCCGTTCGAGAGGTTTCCACCGCCTGTTGAGTCGATTGACGAATGTCTGGCAATTTTACCACCTTGAGCGCGATGATGTAGGACATCCACTACCACTCGGCGCTCTGTGACTAGCTTCACAATCTCCAGTTGTAGTCGCTGTACCTTGCTGATATCATCTACTTGGGCTCCCATTCTACATTTGATTAGTAGTTGCAGCTTGCAAGTACAGGATGGTAGGAAGTACGTACCGGCGGTAACTCCGATAGTAGGCAATTTGGTCTTCTCTTTGTGCATTGAGATATGGTAGGGTCACCAGTTGCCGGGTATGGATACGCCCACTCTTGTCGGTGCGAGGTGGTACCATCATTCCCACGACACGTTGCAAAATCGCATTGCTCTCCTCTACTTTGCCAAGCATTTTCTTCCAGCGACGTGAGATATTGTATCCAATCCTCTTACGACTACGGCGCACTAGATATTGCGCTACACCAAACCAGTCAGTACGGTTTTATATTTGATAAAATGTGAATCTCTGCCCACCAGTTGTATCAATGCTCTGCGATCTTCTCGGGCCAGATGACACCCGCCCAGTTCTAATCAGACCTCTTCGCATATACCAAACCTGCTCAACCTCTTCGCCGACCATCAGTCCAAATCCAGGAGTACTTAAAAGATTGTACAGGATATGACATCTCATCTTGTGCCCGTAAAGATGAAATCTACCAATCAGTACCTGCAAATGGTCAGACACTATCCGGTCAGATTCCAGTCAGCCTTACCCACCTGCATACGTTCTACCCATGGCGCATCATGACGGCGTAGCGAAGGCTCAAACTCGCAGGCAACATTGCAGCACAGGTGGATGGCTCCTGCAGCGGGACACTCGGCATCGATCGATTCCAATAGGCGGATTACGTGGCTGTATCGCACGTTACCGCCAGAGATATTCATGAAATGGCAATTCGTGCCGTGAAAGCAAGTGGCAGCCATGATCCCGGTCTTGTCCAAGGCCTTTTTTGACTATGCCATAGCTTCTGCTTTATTCCAGCCACTTGTCGCCTTGAACTTGTTTCCACATCCCATCCGTTGTACCGCACTCGCTGTCCCTCCCAATCCAAAGTTGCGGCGCCCATAGTCCACAAAAAGCTTTGCTGGCAGCTTCTCGTATGCATATGATGACCTGTCCTTGAAGCGTACATCCTGCTGGTTGCCGTCGATGGCGATGGCTATCGTGTTGTCCTCGTCAGGAGAAATGTCAAAGCACACCGGGCAAATGTTGGAAAGAGCCTCTGGTTGACAAGTACCACTGTCGTGGCATTCCAGCGAATAGGCAACCTTGGTATCGACCTGGGATTTTACTGCGAGCCAGTGGTGGTAGGCATCACGCAGCTACACCCTTTCTGTATTCAGCGGTCGTAAGAGGTACTGCGGTGTACTCACTTCTCTGTCAAAGGCTGGCAGCACCGCCTTCTTCTCACTCTCAAACAGTGCTCTGAGGCCACCGGACCAAGCACTTCTAGAGACATATCCGCGCACAGATTGGACATGTAAGAGCTGCAGGAGCCGGATCGAGAATGCAGTCCTCGGTTTGATCGGTGCACATGGGAAATAGCCCTCGTTGAGGAGACAGCTGGAGGATTGCTGGCAAATACAGTATTGGAATTCGTGGTGCTCGTACGAATTGAGATCAATACACCGTAAGGTAACAATGTCACGTTGGGTGCAGACACACGTGTCCGGAAGTCTGTTCTGTACCATCATATCGGCAAGTATGGCTTCGGTATGTTGCCAATTTACCGCTCGGTGCTGGCGATTGTAAGTTGACGATCTGGTCTTTCGGTGAATAACGAACTCCGGATCTCCATCATCTCGATCTTGAAGTTGCAGGTTGAGATCTTCATTTTCAAAATCGCCAAAAGCCCCGCGCCCATCTGGTACTCCACCATGCCCTCCTCTTTGTCCACCATTCCCGTGGTCATCTTTATTACGTATCTGCTAACGTAATTCCAGCTTCGCGGCATGATTACGAACATAATTGGTAACTTGCCCATCCGTAACTCTTGCTGACGATGCACCTATTCCACTCGTCCCCGGAAATCTAAAGAAATGGACGTGAACTATCTGCTTTTTCTTCCTACTGGGTGCCATTTGGACGTCTGGCTTCAAACAGGACGGGTCGATATTGGGGATGCTGGCAATCGGTCATTTTGGTGGTGGTATCGGTGATGTCGGCGATGTCGGCGGTGGAAGGCAGCCAAAGCTGGATGAAGCCGGTAACCCCTTACTCGCCCAGGCCTATCCATCAGCGGTAAGTGTACACTAACTGCCTTTAAAATAGTTATAGCGACGCGAAGATGCTTGGTTGGCACGTCAACCACGTGATTGCGGTGCGCGTCACTTCTTCGTTTGTCGGATAGCCGGACTTGCCACAACAGCAACTGCATCAGGAATAAAATCAAACTGTTCGGTGCATCCCTGCATGCCAGGCGGGAAATCCCCATCCCATGCGGAGTGGGCCCCGCGTCGTGCATACCGATGCATTGGGCGCTGCGTTGCGTCGTGCGGACCGAGTGGTCACCAGATCGTGCGGACCGCGTGGTCACTGTGTTGTGCGTACGGACCGAGTGTTTGCCGCGTCGTGCGGACTACGTGGTCGCCGTGTTGTTCGTATGGACCGTGTGGTTGCCGCGTTGTACGGACAGCGTGGTCGACGTGTTGGGCGTAAGGACCGAGTGGTTGCCGTGTCGAGTGTATGGGCCGCACGGTCGACATATTGGGTGTAAGGACCGAGTGGTCGCCGCGTCGTGCGGACAACGTGGTCGACGTGTTGGGCGTAAGGACCAAGTGGTTGCCGTGTTGAGCGTACGAGCCGCGTGGTCGACGTGTTGGGCGTAATGACCGAGTGGTTGCCGTGTCGTGCGGACAGCGTGGTCGACGTGTTGGGTGTAAGGACCGCGTGGTTGCCGTATTGAGCGTACGGGCCGCGTGGTCGACCTGTTCAGCGTAAAGACCGAGTGGTCGACGTGTTCAGCGTAAGGACCGAGTGGTCGACGCGTCATGCGTACAGCGTGGTCGTCGTGGTGAGCGTACGGACCGACTAGTTGCCGCGTCGCACGTATGGAACGCGTGGTCGCCGTGTCGAGTGTACGGACCGACTGGTTGCCGCGTCACGCGTACAAAGCGCATGGTCGACGTGATGGGCGTACGGACCGAGTGGTCGCCGCGCCGTGTGGAGGGAGTCGTCGCCGCATCGTGCAGACGGAGTGGTCACCGTGTCATGCGTACGGAGCGATTGGTTGCCGTGTCGTGCGTACGGAGTGGTTGCCATGTCATGCGTACGGACCGCGTGGTTGCCGTGTCGAGCGTACGAACCGAGTGGTCGCCGTGTCGTGTGGACGGAGTGGTCGCCGTGTTGGGCACAAGGACCGAGTGGTCGCCGTGGTGAGCGTACGGACCGACTAGTTGCCGCGTCGCACGTATGGAACGCGTGGTCGCCGTGTCGAGTGTACGGACCGACTGGTTGCCGCGTCACGCGTACAAACCGCATGGTCGACGTAATGGGCGTACGGACCGAGTGGTCGCCGCGCCGTGTGGAGGGAGTGGTCGCCGCATCGTGCGGACGGAGTAGTCACCGTGTCAGGCGTACGGACCGATTGGTTGCCGTGTCGTACGTACGGAGTGGTTGCCATGTCATGCGTACGGACCGCGTGGTCGCCGTGTCGAGCGTATGGACCGAGTGGTCGCCGTGTCGTGTGGACGGAGTGGTCGCCGTGTTGGGCATAAGGACTGAGTGGTCGCCGTATCGTGCGGACAGCGTGGTCTCAGAGTCGAGTATACAGACCGCGTGGTCGACGTGTTAGGCGTAAGGACCGAGTGGTCACCGTGTCGTTCATATGGACCGTGTGGTCACCGTGTCGAGTGTACGGACCGCGTGGTCGACCTGTTAGGCGTACGGACTGAGTGGTCACCACGTCGTGCAGAGGGAGTGGTCGCCGCATCATGCGGACGCCGTGGTCGCCATGTCATGCGTACAGACCGAGTGGTTGCCGCGTCGTGCGTACGGAGTCGTTGCCGTGTCATGCGTATGGACCGTGTGGTCGCCGTGTCGAGCATATGGACCGACTGGTTGCCGTGTCACGCTTACCGTGTGGTCGCCTTGTGGAGCATACAGACCGAGTGGTTGCAGCATGGTGCGGACGGAGTGGGCTCCGCATCATGTGGACCGCATGGTCACCGCATCGTGCGTACGGTGTGGTTGCCGTGTCGTGCTTTTGCACCGCGTGGTCGCCGTGTCGAGCGTACGGACCGAGTGGTTGCCGTGTCGTGCTAACGGAGTCGTCGCTGTGTTGGGCGTAAGGACCGAGTAGTCGCCGTGTCGTGCGTACGGACCGAGTGGTTGCCGCGTCGTGCGGATGTAGTGGTCGCCGTGTCATGCGTACGGACCCCGTTGTCGCCGTGTCGAGCGTATGGACTGCATGGTCGACGTGTTGGGCGTAAAGGCCGACTGGTCGCCGTGTCGTGCATACGGACCGAGTCGTTGCTGCATCTTACAGACGGAGTGGTCGCCGTGTCATCCGTACAGACCGCGTGGTCACCGTGTCGAGTGTACAGACCGAGTTGTCGCAGTGTCGTGCGGACAGAGTGGTCGCCGCGTCGTGTGGACCGTGTGGTCGCCGTGTCGAGCATATGGACCCATTGGTTGCCCCATCGCGCGTACGGACCACGTGGTCGCCGTGTCGAGCGTATGGACCGACTGGTTGCCGCGTCGCGCGTACGGACCGCGTGGTCGCTGTGTCGAGCGTACGGACCGTCTGGTTGCCGTGTTGCACGTACGGACCGCGTGGTCGCCTTGTCGAGTGTACGGACTGACTGGTTGCCACGTCACGCGGACCGCGTGGTCGCCTTGTCAAGCGTGCAGACCGAGTGGTTGCAGCGTGGTGTGGACGGAGTGGTCGCCGCATCGTGTCGACCGTGCGGTCACCTCGTCGTGCGTACGGATGCACTGGACACCATGTAATCTAAACAGGTGCAGCGGATGCTACCCTAATCTCACTTGCTTACCAGCACTCAATGAATGTCAACGTCGAAATGATTCATACTATAGCTATGGTACATCGCGAGGGGCAAGTCTGTGGACTGTATTTGTTGGGAAAAGTATTACGCCACCATTGTCTACATAGGTGCAAGTAAGAATAAACAAATAAAAACATCCCTACTGTGGAAAAGGTTTGCAATAAATATCGCATCTTGTCTGATATCTGGATGGTTGGTACGATCTGCTGGCCGTGATGCTGCTAAAGATGCCGGTTGCGGTGCGCGTCCCGTACTTTTGACATCTTTTTGATCCAGGGCTCATGAACAGGCACTTGGTACAATCAAATCTTGAATATGCATCTATAGGAGCACCGGAAATCACACAGTTACATACCCGAAGAAAGATGATACGTTAAAAGAATTGGATCGCACATAAAAGCAATAGAACCAAACTGCTCCCAATTATCGTTTCACAATGATCAACCCTTCACAGCTCGGGGCTTTATGCATCAGTTGTAAATCCTGAACTGTTCTCGAAAAGATTGTCTTGACGACATCGTTCTCACAGCCCCGGTTGACTAAGGGCCAGTCATTAGGGGCCTTGATCGTTTGACCACCCGCCGTGAGAACATCAATAATGTTCGTTTGGGGTAGCTTGACTAACTCGGGGTGGGTTCCACGAGAATTGTCTGACGACAAGGTTAGATTGCACTGAAAACGACAAGCTTAAGACCAAAACATACTGAGCAGCTCAAGAAGTTTTGCGTTTACTATTTTACGCATGGCATCACTTCCCACCATCCCAGACGGACCCACCTGACTGTTCGCCGCCTCATTCGCCCGACGTTGCAGCTGGGAACCCTCGCAAAACAAGCGAAATTCGTCGACCGTCCGACCAGTTTCTGCAATAAGTGGCTAGTAGCTCTTGGCTACACCATTGTTGAGGAGCAACAAATGAGGAGACTTAGACGGGATGACGTAGGCGATCATCGAAACACCCATACAGGAGAGATCACTGGCCTGTATGATTTTTTTTTTTTTTTTTTTTGTTTATTCATTATCCTCGTGTGCGACCTATCTAGATCATGACGAGCTATGTACAGTCCTTTTCCCTGCCGCAGTCCCCGTTTAGCGGCACGGTGCAGACTCCCTTTTGCCCTCCGCCCAGGCCTGTTCCCAGAGAAAGTAGTAACGCACCAAGAAAAGTACAACGGAGGTGACAAAAGAAAAGAAAAGAAGAACGACACGACCACCCCCTACTCCGCCTCCACCGCTGCCATGAAGGGTGGGGTGGGTAGGAACAGCGGCTCCTCCCCATCGCCCAGCGCCTCCGCCTCCGCCCTTCGTTCCTCCTCCTGCTCCTGGCACTCCTGGAGCTCCCATTCTGACGCCTCGCTTTCCGCGTCGACCGCTTCCGCAGCCGGCACTATCCTTCCTACATCCGTCGAGGAAAGGAAATCCAGCACCGCCTGACTGCACCCCTCTTCCGCGAAGAGCTCGTGAGCTTTCCACCGCTCCCTCCCTCTCTCCGTCTTCTTGTACACCTCCTCCCACAGGGTCCTCTGCTCCTTCTTCCACTTCAGACACCTCTACAGGAGGTGATCTCTCCTCTGCTTGAGGCATCGGCACCACCAGCACTGGGGAGTTGGGCGTGATTTCGTCCAGTGCAGGTATTCGCCTGTCCGACAGTGCCCCGTCTTCAGCTGATAGAACCTCAAGGCGAGCCTCTTGGTGCTCCCAGCAACCGTGCCGTCTGGCTTCTGGCTTTTCGGCATCTTGTATTTCTTCTTGGAGGTCCGGCCTCCAGCCCATTGTCGGGCCTCCACCCACTTTTTCTCCGAGATCTCCCACCTGATGTTGGCGAGGGATCTGGGGAGCGGTGTCTCCTCTGGCCGCTCCGAGCAGGTCCAGCCTTCCACTCCGTGAGTATCCGGCTCGTCGGCAGCAAGCTTGGCCCATTCGTCGGCCTTTTCATTGCCCTCCACGCCTTCGTGCGCTGCGTACCACCTGATCTTAATGGTGATGTCCGGCGCTGCTCTCCGGAGTGCAGCGATGTGCTGTCTCGCTTCCAACGCATGTTTCTGCCCCGGTCCCGGCTCGTCTGTTGACATCCTCCGGATTGCCGCTTGAGCATCCATGAATATTGTGATGTGGGTCGGAGTCAGGGCAATTTCTGCTGCCGTTTTCAGTGCGCGTGCCAGTGCTGCACATTCTGCATCGTACGCCTCCTGGTTGAATCCCATGTGGCTCTTGATCCCTTCCCAGGTTTGGCCGTTTTTCCAAGCTGCCGCGTATCCGGCAGCCTCATTTTCCAGCCATGACCCATCTGTGAACATGACAAGCCCCGGCCTCTCCTTTTCCGCCTCCCTCTGTGCCTCCTCTCGCTCTTCCTGGATCAGTTCCGCGTCAAAGGGCTCCGGTTCCTCTAGCAGCACTGTCCGCTCTGTCTCTATCCAGGTGCAGTCTAAGGCAGTGCTCAGCCGCTTGCCAATTGCAGTGCCTGTAACGACAACCTCTCTGGCTGTTGCTGCTTGGGGGAGACTCAGGAGCCGCAATCCGAAGCGCCGTTGCCGATTTTCAAGTTGGTTGGCTGCCGGCCGTAGCCCTGATTCCATTGACAGTGCTCCGAGGTTGGTGGTTCGGAAGGCTCCCGTTGTCGCCCGTGTCTCCCAATTGATGAGAAGTTCAAACTCTTCCGTACGGCCTGTCGTTCCACGGATATTGCCCCCCTTCCACCACAGCTCCGCCCCAAACATGGCGACAGACTGAACGCATGCCAACATGACTCTCCTGCAATTTGCCGGGGAGAGGCCTGTTTGCCCCATGAGCCGTTTCAGCCGGTTCAGTGCATTTCGCCCGCTCTTCAACCTGGTGGCGTGGTGCTCCCTCAGTGTGAGTTGTAAGTCCAGCCACACCCCAAGCCACCGCGTTGATGCCTGGTTGAATGTGACCTCTTTGTCCCCCACCTGAACCTTGGCCTCTGTCCACACGTCCTTTCTCTTATTCCTCCAGAAAATTGCCGCCTCCGTTTTTCCATGGTAGAATGCCACGCCATTCTTCCCAGCCTACTCTATGGCTGTGGCTGCCGCCAACAACAGCTTGTTGGCCACCTCCTCTGCGTTTTTCCCCTCCACCCACCACCGGATGTCATCAACGAAAGACAGCCCAATGACGCCTGGGGCTGCCCGTTCCACCTCGTCGAAGATGCCCGACAGATAGTTGATGAAGAGGGTGGGTGCCGCCGGCGAGCCCTGGGGAACGCTGGTATCAACTGGGTTTTCCTTACCAAGCTTTCCGTCCAGAACCAGTTTGACCCGCCGATCTGACATAAAGCTCATCGTCCAGCAGATGAGGTCGGCTTCCAGTCCCAGTTGTTCCATCCGCTTGCCAAGGAAGGTTTTGTCGACGTTGTTGAAAGCGGACTTGACGTCCATGAAGAGAGCGCCGGCTATCTATTTCCTCCCCCACGCCTGCTGGGTGCGGTTCATTAAAATGGCCACTGCATCCACGCATGACCGACGTTTCCGGCACCCGAACTGGCCTTCGTGTAGGCCTCGCTTTCGCTCCAGGTGGTCGGCAATAAGGTGGGCTGCCCTCCGTTCCAGCAGCTTGCTGATAACGTCAAGTAGCGAGATCACCTAATATGCTCGGACTTTTGAGTAATCGGGCTTCCCAGGCTTGGGAATGACCACCCCTTTCGCCGTTTTCCAGATTCCCGGGTGGAATCCCAGCCGGATACACGCCCGAACCAGCTGGGTGACTCGCTGCTGATCCCACTGCCAAAATACTTTCACGATTTCAGCCAATATCCGGTCGTCTCCCGGTGCCGAAGTGTTGGCTGCTGCCTTTAGGAGCGATCTGACCAGTGGGAAGTGGGCTTGCAGAATAGACTGTTCCCGCTCCCGGTGACCTTCCGCATCAGTGCCGTCCTCGCTGCCAAGCGCCTGGCCGGTCGTGTTGATTCGTGACATTGTATATGCCGCTGCTGTCCATACCTTGTTTCCGTCCGCCTCTTGTAAGAACCGGTTCCAGCAGTCCCTCTTTGCTTTTCTTATCGCCCTCCAAAGCTCCCGCCTTGCTGCCTTCACCCGTGAAATTCCCGCCACCCTCCATTTTCTCCTCTCCCTTCCCAGCTCTTTTTGCAGGCCCTTCAGCTACCCGCACCACCATGGCTTTGACCGTGAGCACCAGCGCTTCTTCCTGGCGTGATTGTCTAGTGTCACAGTCATCGCCTCCCTGAGCAACCCTGCTGCCTCCGTCACCTCCTCCTTCGTACTATCATCGGTCAGGATGGGGGTTCTCCCCACCCCTGCCAGGTAGCACCTCCGCGCTCTTTCCCTCCTCTCTCCCGCCTTCTTCTTGTCCTCCTCCTTGCTTTCTTTGGTGGGATCCCACCCACTGATGTCCCAGCCTGTCACTTCTGTACTCGTGTCCACGCCTTGGCCCGGGGTGTCTAGCACCTCCCACACAATAAGTTCGTGGTTGGAGCCAGTTGCATCCTCCCTCAGCAGGCACCAGTTCAGTTCGATGTTTGGGGAGGACAAGGTGAGATCGATGATGGAGTGGTACTCGGCCCCTGGGCCCATCCTTCTGGCCTCCTCCATGTTCCAGACAAAGAGGTCCTCCTCGTCAATGAGCCGCTCCCAGAAGCTGTGGTTTCTGCTGCGTGTTGCCCTGGGGTTCTACACCTTGCTGTGGGCATTCATGTCACTGGCGATGATCACCCTTCGATGCCTGGCGGTCTCAGTCCAGGCTGCGTGCTGCGCCGGCCTGTTCGTTTCGCTCCCCTCGTGCTGATCGTATGTGTTGGCAATGACGATCGTGTCCCCTCCCGGAAGGGTGACCTCCACCACCTGCACGTGGTTCTCGCTCTCTCTGGCTAGGTCTTTGAGCTACGTCACCCAACACCTCGACGCCTTGTTGATGGCAATCCAGCGCTTCGCCGCTACGCGCTCCTCCCCCTTGATGAACGTAAAGCTGTGGTGGGATCGCGTGCTGTCTTTCTCCTTCGCCGTCCGGGGCTCCTGGATGAGTACCAGGTCCACTTCTCGTTTCACTGCCAATTCCAGCACAGCCTCCATGACCTGCCCCCCCCGTGCGCAGTTGTGCTGCAGCACCTTCAGCAGGATCGGTGGTCCCCAGGGGCCTGCCATCAGACGGCTACAGGTGGGGCGGTGCCACTTGGTTCCATTCCAGTTACCTCCACGTCTTCCGCCCAGTCCGGAGAGGGCCTCTCCGGCTCGCCTCCTGGGGCCCAGCTCAGCGGGGCCGATACTCTAGTGCTCATGGTGGCTGTTGGGCGTGTGGGCTGCAGCAGCTCAGCGTAGGCCGTGCCGTTGCGCCTGCCCCGGACGATCTCAATGGCGGCCTTCTTTGCGTGGCACCTGGCGTCCTGGGCCGGGTGCCTGCCCCCGCAGTTCGGGCACTTCATCTCTGTGTGCGGGCAAACCTTCCCGGTCTTCTCGTACGTTGCAACCTCGCACTGGTGCTCCTCTGTCCTGTGGCTGCCCGCACAGATGGTGCAGGTAGCTGAGCCTCGCTGGCACCGGAATTCTGAGTGTCCCCATCGCCCGCACATGCCACATAGGGTGTCCGCTTTGTTCGGGATGTAGGGATGGGCCCGGAACCTGTTGCCTGCCACCCACATCTCCACCAACAGCTTTTGGGCTGCCACCTTGCCTGGCACCTTGAAGATCACTGAGGCCGCATTCTTTGGAAGCCGGCCGGCCTGGTTGTGCCACTCATTGGTGCTTACCGCTCACATCCACTTCATCGAGAGGGGGGGGACCACGACTGCTGGATTCTCTGCCTCGATCTGCTCCCTGAGCTCCGTGAGCCCGTTGGGGTGCCGGTACCGGTCATAGGGCACAAGGATCTTGAGCTCCGCCCACGTCTCGTTCACGGCAATGTAAATGATGCCTCTGTCGTCTTTGCGGGCTGCTTCCAAGATCTCCTTTTTAAAACGGAGGAGCATTGCCGCCGACGCCCCGAAGCGCCCTGTTGTCGACAGCCTTCCCCGCACCGAGATTCTGAATGCCTCGGTTCAGACATAGGCCGGGGCCAACCTGCTGAGCGCGATGTTCACATGCGCTGCAGCACACGTTACCACCGCCGGGTCTACCTGCGGTGCTCCGGTGGCCCGCTCGAAGACAATGTCCCGCTCGTCACGGGGAATGGAGTGCTTTAGCTGCTCCAGCCCTGTGGGCGCGCGCTTCTCCTTGCCCTTGCGGCCGCCCCGTTTGGGGCCCTCCTGGGGCAGAGCCGTGGCTGCCGCTGCCCGCTGTGCCCAGCTGCTCTGCTGCTGCCCCTGCGGCGGTGCCTGAGGTGATGCCGGCTTCTGGTGGAACCGTTGCTGCTGCTGCCGCTCGGTCGGAGGAGGCTGTTGCTGCTGCTGGCACTGCTGCTGCTGGCACTGGCCCTGTAGTGCTGCCATGCACCCACACGCCCGATCCTCCTCCCACTGGCTTCCCAGCGCCTGCATTCCTGCCATATGGGCAATCCTCCGCCCCGCGGCCGCCTCCTCCGTGTCATCGGCTTCGCCTGTCAGGTCCCAGATTGGTCTGGCTGCGGCGCTGTATGTCTCCCCCTCCTTCTGGCGCAGCTCGCCTGCCTCCCAACGCTTCATGGCTGCCACCTTTGCCTCCCCCTCTCTGCCTACCTTCTCCGCATCCTTCGTCACCGTCCCCTCCTCCTCCCCCTTCATCCCCCACTCCCTCTTCTCGGCTTCCGCTCTCTGCGGTAGCTTCAGGATCATTCGAGGGGGTGCCGCTGGCTTCTCCGGCTCCCTTGCCTTGGCCGCATCGACCGCTGCCTGCCTCTTGCATTGGCGCGCCGCGCGGCCCGTGGCGGATGGGATTGCAATCTGCACTCCCTTCCCCTTACCCTTTTCCTTTCCTTGCTCTTCTTCCCCCCCCATTTCCGCAGGCGCCGGCTCTCCCGGCGCCAGCGCGTGCCTGGACCCGTAGAGCCCTTCCCTTTTCCACCCGTTCCATGACGTCCCCTTGCGCCGCCTCTTCTTCCGTGGCTGCTGTGGCCACCACCCCTTCCATGGGCTGAGTCGCCCCAGCTCCGGTCGGCGCCGCTGCGCCTGCGATGACCGCCGCGCCCAGGCCCTCCTGGTGTGCCCTCCCCTCCCGGGCCATCTCGCTAGCCAGGCTGTTCACTGCCTGCCTGATCTCCCGGATATCCCTTCTCCTTGCCTCCAGCACCCGGGCCAAATCTTCCCACTGCTTCATCTCCCATTGCCACTTCTGGGTCAGTTCCGTCTCGATGGCGTCTATGGCGAGTAGTTTCACTGACCGCCTCTTTTCCTTCTCCTCCGCATCCGCCAGCAGCCTCGTGGCTGCTCTCACCTTCCTCTCATTCTCATCGGCGGCCTGGGCTTCCCTTCCTTCCGCCATCCACGCTTCCAGTGCGGAGACCTTCTCTTCCATCCTCTGCTCCGCCCCGGTTATGGGTGCCAGGATTTGCTCCAACGCCGCAGCTGCTGCGAAGCCAGCCGTCATCAGTCGCGCCGCTGCCCAGGCGCAGGGCCTGGCGCGCCTCGGGGTGCCCACCGCCATCCTCTTGCTTCCCTTGGTCGGGGTGACCGGCACTGGCCTCGGTGCGCTTGGCGCTGGAGTGCCGCTCTCCCACCTGGCTGGTGTGGGAGTCAGGGTTGTCATCCTATCCAGGTCCTCCGCCACCACCATCTCGGCCTCGTTCTGATTGGCCATCTCCTACGCCCAACCAACTACCGCTACGTCCATTCCCTCTGCCCTCTTGTGCTCGCCCACTCCACACCCCTTGCTCCCCTCCATTCCCACCCCCTCTCCTCGTTCCTTGGCCAAATTTAGGGTCTGCGCCGTCCCCCCCTCCTGAGGGCTGCTGCTGGCGGCCGCTGCTGACAGCGAGCGAGTGAGTGCTCCCCACATGGGCGTCTTCCGGGGCGAGCCGAAGATGTTCAGCTCGCCCATGCTGAGTTGCGCAATGCGGCGGAAGAATTCCTGGGTGCTCTGCTGTTGCCTTGCGCCAGTGGTGGCGCGCTTGAAGTTTGGCCTCCCGCAGCTGTTTCCCTCCCACTGTTCCTCCACCTCCATCTCTCCTCCGTTGCTCTCGAGCTTGCTGAGCTCGCTCCCACTGTCCTCCTCCATCTCCTACCCCCTATAGTCCCCTCTGTCTCCCACAAGCTCCCGCAGTAGGGAGCCCACGCTCGGGCCGGCGCTGGCAGTCACCATCGGGGCTGCCTCGCTCGGTTGTGTTGCTCCACCGGACATCGTGGAGTCCGTGAAGTCTTATCGGTCGCGAGATTTGGTGTGTCGGTCGGAAGTCTTGGCGTTTTCTGGCATTGAGTTTCGTCCGGGATGGTTGGAGGTGCACTGGCCTGTATGAGTGGTGGAATTGTCAGCATCGACCGTCTCAGTGGCACCGAGCCCCCAGGTGACGTACCAGTATCTTCAACTTGTTAATCGTTCTTTTTTGGCGCAGTGCCAGGGAGATCTTGGTCAGAGTTTCACCCTTCTTGTTCATTATGCCGGCCTTTTCCATATACTCCTCCCGGTGTTGGGGCCACTGTTCTGCGACCACTTTTGTATACTCGCCGGTAAACCTCGGGCGAAGCCCATCCCCTTTCGTGGGACAACAGATTTGATCCGGGATATCCACCTTCGCCTCCGACAGGAACAAATTCCATCTGGACACCTTGTTGTTTCGCATCCTTGTGGATTTGTATTCTGCTGACAGCAGAATGCCGGACATTTTTAGCACCTGCTGTGCTGTGAATTTATTCGTCACAGCAGCGTGCTCTTGCGCTGCTTTATGGATGATCTTCACAAAAGACTGGAAGAAATGCATGTCTTCGGAAAGGCAATCGTGTTCTTCGAAGTTGAATTCATCCTCTCGTTCATGTTGTACCTATAGTAGTTGTCAGTACGTAGTGGTACTCCAGCTGAGGGTTTGTGATAGAGAAGGCCATCCTGGAGAAGATATGACTTTGCCCTTTCTCTTGTCCTCCGAGCCTTCTTTGTCCTTGGAGTTTCACCACCTTTGTCGTTTAGGTGTTCCAGTACTGGACTAAAAACCAAATCTTCAGTATATCCTGCACGGATGTCGTCCAACCAATCATTCGAAGCTGAAATCCTGAGCTCGATGACGTTTAAAAGTGACCGAGTTGTTTCAGGAGTTGACGGTTGAGTGTAGGCAATTCGGCTCAGTGCATCAGCAACTGTATTGGAGGCACCTGGGAAATATTTGATGTCGTAGTCGTGTTGCTGGATTTTGTCGAGATGGCGCCACTGGCGGCTTGACAGCTTATTTTGACCGAGGATATGTTGAAGAGCCGCATGATCAGTGTAAATTGTGGTATGTCATCGACCGTGAACATAACATGCCCAATGCTCCAGATTGGCACTGATTGCTAGCAATTCTCGGTCGTAGGCAGGGTATCTGGTTTCTACCGAATGGAGTTTCCGTGAAAAGAATCCGAGTGGCCGTTCCACCATCTTTCCTTCAAACTGCTGTCGTTGAGCAAGTACTCCACCAATAGCAGTGTCTGATGCGTCTGTCCGAAGGATAAAGTTGGCATCTGGATCAAGTGTTGCCAATACCGGTGCTGATGTGAGTGCCTGCTTCAGGTCGTCGAACTGCATTTGGTGCTGCGTTGTCCATTGATATTCGTCCTTCGGTTTGGTGGCAAGGTCATAGAGAAAATTTGCCCAGTGTGCAAATTTCAAGACAAATTTCCGATAGTATCCCGCCAAACCCAGAAACGAGCGAAGTGCTGAAGGGGACTGAGGAACTGGCCACTCTCGCACTGCCGCTATCTTCTTCTCTTCTGTATGGATCCCATATCTGTTGACCTTAAATCCGACGAAAGAGGTTTCCAAGGTTCCAAATATACATTTTGGATCGCTGAGACGCAATCGAGCCTGGCGTATAGACTGGAGTACCGCATCGACATGAGCCTTATGTTCTGCCAAGGTTTTCGAAAATATGAGAACATCATCCAGATATACAATCGCATATCGTCGGTGTGGTCGAAGAATCCGGTGCATAAGACGCATGAATGCTGCTGGTGCATTGGCCAGTCCGAATGGAATGACCTTGTATTCGTAAAAACCTTCAGGCGCAATGAATGCCGTTTTGTGACAATCGTCAGGGTGTATTCGTACTTGATGATAGCCACTAGCTAAGTCTAGCTTCGTGAAAATCCGTCCACCATGAAGTTTGTCAAGAAGATCATCGATATATGGTAATGGATACCGATCCTTGACCGTAATCTTGTTCAATCCCCAGTAGTCGACACACATACGTAACGTCCCATTTGGTTTCTTCACAAAGATAACTGGAGCTGCATAGCGAGAATGCGAATCGGTAATCCATCCATTGGCCAGGAGTTTCTTAATTTGCTCTTCGAATTCTTCTCGTTAGGCAGGCGTCATTCGATAGGGTTGACGGTGTGGAACTTTTGCAGTTGGATCGGTTAGAATACGAAAGTCATCTTCTCCTGGTGGTGGAACACCTGTCGGTGGTTGGAATAGATCCTGATAGTCCTGGTGGATCTGTGCCCTCCATTTCCCAAGGTCTGCAAGAATGGAATGATCGTCCTCTGTCTTGGTATCCTCTGATGGTCGTTGCCGAATATCGATCACGAAAATCCTATCGCCACCAGGTTTTCCTGTTGATTTCATTGCCCGTTCGGTTTCCTCTGCCGATATCAAGTTGATATTGGCTGCCTTGGCAATTGTTGCACAATGACTCTGAACCTCGCGATATCGTCCTTGATGTGGTCGAAGGCCTGTTAAGGACAACCGTGGAACAAAAGCCGGTCAGCCGTCTGTCAATAATGACCAGTCGGCATCCAACAGGTGTAGCACATTGTCGGAATCCACCAGATGGCATGTTGTTGAATGCCAGTTCTTTCCAATAATCAAATCGTACACTCCGTTGAGGTCAAAGAGGGTAAACCATCCTGAAATATCGGCGTAATTTCCAGTGATTCCTCGTATCTGTGCCTTCAACCAAACTTGGTATCGATTGGTTGGCGGGTGTTTGATGCCTGCTGTGGTAACCGACATGCGTCCTGCAGATCGTATTGGCAGACCAAGATTTTTAGCGTACTTCGAGTCGATGTAACAGTGAGATGCACCAGGATCCATTAAGGTGTAGGCTGAGCGAGTTTTGGAGTGAGAAGTTTGAACTTTTGCATTGAAACGTAACAAATCAGTTTGGCTATCAATATTCTTGCGCATATTGAGATACGTCAAATACAAAGTTGCTGCTTCTCGCTCTCGAGTAGAGGGACGCTCAATCACCTCTACTTCTTGCCTTTTCCCGCCTTGC
>Ga0307516_10001911_pt1 | contig 28528 bp, 28 predicted proteins | sample 19_EM_MG_FD_203310 | JGI IMG/M metagenome (GOLD analysis project Ga0307516, IMG submission 203310) | Populus trichocarpa ectomycorrhiza microbial communities from riparian zone in the Pacific Northwest, United States - 19_EM | ecosystem: Host-associated > Plants > Roots > Unclassified | place...
AGTTCTAATGCGAGTCTTATTAAAAAAAAAAAAAAAAAAAAAAAAGCCTTTGCATTCAGTGTCTGGATAATCCATTCGGCCGTTCCGTTCTTGTGTTGGGTGTATGCGGGGGAGGGTTCAAATGTGATTCCTTTTTCTCCCAGTAATCCTAGGAATATCGAGTTGTTGTATTCTCTGGATCCATTATCGCTACGGAAGCGTTTGATGTGGAATCCCTGGGTTTCCACCCAGGCTTGATAATGTTGGAACTTGGCTGATACTTCTTCTGCAGTTTTTGTGATCAGAAAGTACACCTCCGTATATCTTGTACAGTCATCAATATAGATAATATAATATTGGGCGCCTCCAATACTGGGCTTCATAGGCCCACAGAGATCTGAGTGTAGAAGCTCAAACAGCATTGATGTCCAGAATGCCTTGGTGCGTATGATATATTGTTGTTTTTTCGTACGAATGCAGGTCGGACACAAATCAGGAAAAAAAAAAATTGCGTCCTGAGCGTCCGGACGCACTAGACACGCTGGACGCTTCGGACGCAACCTGCTTAACTCGGACGCAGTTCACCACGGCACCGTGTATCCGGATGCAGCTCGCCACAGCACGGTGCATCCGGACGCAGCTCGCCACGGCATCTGCTTACTGGACGGAGCATGTCAGGGCATTTTCCTTCTGGACGCAGCCGTGTCAGGGCATTTTCCTTCTGGACACGGCCGTGTCAGGGCATTTTCCTTCTGGACGCAGCCGTGTCAGGGCATTTTCCTTCTGGATGCAGCCGTGTCAGGGCATTTTCCTTCTGGACGCTGCTGTGTCAGGGCAAATGGCATCTGGACGACGAGTGCCATGGCACTGCAGTCATGCTGGCTGTCAAGGCACGGAACATCGCAGCAAATACTCTTGTTGCATTCGCAAACACGCAGCGGGTTCCAGGCATAGTGACTCAGTCCAGTTCTATTCATTCTATCTAATGTACATCTATATATGCTACTACCACACTTCGCGCGGAAACAAAGCAAAGTTGGCAAATACAACATGACGCGTTGAGCACGACGCGATGAGCACGACGCAATGATGACAACGCGATGAGCACGACGACTATGAGGAGGATGGCAATGAGCACGCCACCGGCGGTGAGGACGATAGCAAGTAGGACGCAGCGAGTATGATTGCGAGCTTTGTGACATGGTTAGCGCAGCTCTCAGAGTGACAGACAGCGGGAAGTTGTACAATACAACGTGACGAGTACGATGTCAATGAGGGTGCCGGTGGCGAGAACGATAGCGGGTAGGACGCGGCGAGTATGATGTCAATGAGGGTGACGGCGGCTAGGACGATAGCAAGTAGGACGCAGCGAGTATGATTGCAAGTAAGACGCGGCGAGTATGATTGCGAGCTTTGTGACATGGTTAGCGCAGCTCTCAGAGTAACAGACAGCGGGAAGTTGAACAATACAACGTTACGAGTACGATGTCAATGAGGGTGCCGGTGGCGAGAACGATAGCGGGTAGGACGCGGTGAGTATGATGTCAATGAGGGTGCCGGCGGCGAGAACGATAGCGAGTAGGCCGCGGCGAGAATGAGCGTGCGTAAGACGCGGCGAGTATGACGTCAATGAGGGTGCCGGCGGCGAGGACGATAGCAAGTAGGACACGGCGAGTATGATTGCAAGTAAGATGCGGCGAGTATGATGGCGAGCTTTGTGACATAGTTAGTACAGCTCTCGGAGTGACAGACAGCGGGAAGTTGTACAACACAACATGACGAGTACGATGTCCATGAGGGTGCCGGCAGTGAGAACGATAGGGGGTAGGATGCGGCGAGTGTGGGCGAGTAGGACGCAGCAAGTATGAGAGCGAGTAAGACGCGGCAAGTATGATGGCGAGAAAGGCGCAACGAGTAAGATGTCGATTAGGAAAATGTCGACGAGTAGGACGAGGTGAAAGGAGAAGAAAAAAGGGTCTATCTATGAGTGATGAGCCAAACCTTGTTAAAGCGCAAGCGTTAGTAGTGGCTTGGCCCTTTCTATTGCAATCGTACTCGTCGCGTCTTTCATGCCATCATACTCGCCGCCACTTACTCGCCGCGTCCTACTTGCTATCGTCCTCGCCGCTGGCACCCTCATTGACATCGTACTCCTCACTGTGTATTGTACAACTTCCCGGTGTCTCTGTCACTCTGAGAGCTGTGCTAACCTTGTCACAAAGCTCTCCATCATACTCGCCGCGTCTTACTTGCAATCATACTCGCCGCGTCCTACTTGCTATCGTCCTCGCCGCCGGCACCCTCATTGACATCATACTCGCCGCGTCGTACCCACTATAGTTCTCGCCGCTGGCACCCTCATTGACATCGTACTCGTCACGTTATATTGTACAACTTCCCGCTGTCTGTCACTCCGAGAGATGTGCTAACCATGTCACAAAGCTTGCCATCATACTTGCCGCGTCTTACTTGCAATCATACTCGCCGCGTCCTACTTGCTATCGTCCTCGCCGCTGGCACCCTCATTGACATCATACTCGCCGCATCTTACGCGTGCTCATACTTGCCGCGGCCTACTCGCTATCGTTCTCGCCGCCGGCACCCTGATTGACATCATACTCGCCGCGTCCTACCCACTATCGTTATTGCAGCCGGCACCCTCATTGACATCATACTCGTCACGTTGTATTGTACAACTTCCCGCTGTCTGTTACTCTGAGAGCTGCGCTAACCATGTCACAAAGCTCACAATCATACTCGCCGCGTCTTACTTGCAATCATACTCGCTGCGTCCTACTTGCTATCGTCCTCGCCGCCGGCACCCTCATTGACATCTTACTCGCCGCGTCCTACCTGCTATCGTTCTCGCCACCGGCACCCTCATTGACATCGTACTCGTCACGTTGTATTGTACAACTTCCCGCTGTCTGTCACTCTGAGAGCTGCGCTAACCATGTCACAAAGCTCGCAATCGTACTCGCCGCGTCTTACTTGCAATCATACTCGCCGCGTCCTACTTGCTATCGTCCTCGCCGCCGGCACCCTCATTGACATCATACTCGCCGCGTCCTACCCGCTATTGTTCTCGCCACCGGCACCCTCATGACATCGTACTCGTCACGTTGTATTGTACAACTTCCCGCTGTCTGTTACTCTGAGAGCTGTGCTAACCATGTCACAAAGCTCGCAATCATACTCGCCGCGTGTTACTTGCAATCATACTCGCCGCGTCCTACTTGCTATCGTCCTCGCCGCCGGCACCCTCATTGACATCATACTCGCCGCGTCGTACCCACTATCGTTCTCGCCGCTGGCACCCTCATTGACATCGTACTCGTCACATTGTATTGTACAACTTCCCGCTGTCTGTCACTCCGAGAGATGTGCTAACCATGTCATAAAGCTTGCCATCATACTTGCCACGTCTTACTTGCAATCATACTCGCCACGTCCTACTTGCCATCGTCCTCGCCGCTGGCACCCTCATTGACATCATACTCGCCGCATCTTACGCGTGCTCATACTTGCCGTGGCCTACTCACTATCGTTCTCGCCGCCGGCACCCTCATTGACATCATACTCACCGCATCCTACCCGCTATCGTTCTTGCCGCCGGCACCCTCATTGACATCATACTCGTCACGTTGTATTGTACAAGTTCCCGCTGTCTGTCACTCTGAGAGCTGCGATAACCATGTCACAAAGATCGCAATCATACTCGCCGCGTCCTACTTGCTATCGTCCTCGCCGCCGGCGGCGTGCTCATCGCCATCCTCCTCATAGTCGTCGTGCTCATCGCGTCGTGTTCATCTCGTTGTGCTCATCGCGTCGTGCTCATCGCATCGTGCTCATCGCGTCGTGCTTATCGCGTCATGCTCAACGCGTCATGCTCATCGCGTCATGCTCAACACATCGTGCTCATCGCGTCGTGCTCATCGCGTCGTGTCGTATTTGCCAACTTTCCTTTGTTTCCGCGCGAAGTGTGGTAGTAGCATATATAGATGTACATTAGATAGAATGAATAGAACTGGACTGAGTCACTATGTCTGGAACCCGCTGTGTGTTTGCGAATACGACAAGAGTATTTGCTACGATGTTCCGTGCCTTGACAGAGAGCGTGATCGTGGTGCCATGACACGCGTCGTCCGGACGCCATTTGCCGTAACACGGCTGCGCCCAGAAGGAAAATGCTCTGACACGGCTGCGTCCAGAAGGAAAATGCCCTGACACGGCTGCATCCAGAAGGAAAATGCCCTGATACGGCTGTGTCCAGAAGGAAAATGCTCTGACACGCTCCGTCCAGTAAGCAGATGCCACGGCGAGCTGCGTCCGGACGCATGGCGCCCTGGCATACGGCGTCTGAATGCACGGTGCCATGGTGTGCTGCGTCCGGACGCACGGTGCCCTGGCATACGGCGTCCGAATTCACATTGCCTGTGCATTTCACGTTGGGAGTGGTATGTGCCCTGCCAGGGTGCGTCCAGAGCGTCCCGAGCGCCTGGTGCGTCCGGACGCAGCCTGTGCGTCCGGACGCAGATTTTTTTTCCTGATGCAATCGTGGTGTTTCCCAGCGCGGCTTGTCCAGCTTGTCCACAATCGGCGGCTCGACATCTATTGGGTCCATTACCGGCTCGATGTCCATAGGATTCGTCATCGGCTTGACGTCCATAGGATCCGTAATATACTTGCCCGAGGATTCCAGTAGTCATTTCAAGTCCTGATGATATCCGATGCCACATGTTGACTGTGTGTGAATTTGGAGCTGTTCGCAGCATCCTGATTTCGGAAATATGTACTGATCCATCCGTTGATAGTGTGTATAGACCATCATCACGATTGACCCCGAGAACCTTCTGTCCTTTTGCATCGGCAATCTAGCATATCTCAAATCGGAATGTTGTCGTGTATCCTTGTGAGTCGAGTTGTCCTACTGATAGTTGAGATGTTCGAAATTCCGGAACAAAGAACGCCTCAATATTTACTCCTCCCAGATGTACACTTCCTTTCTTCTTTGCTTGTATTTGGTGATCATCTCCCAACTTGATGATCATATTTGTTTCCTTAACTGAGTTCTTCCGGAAGTCTCGAAGGTTGTTGCCGTAATTGTGAGATGCTCCGGAATCAATTACCCAGCTCCTTGTTGTTATTGCCGATCGATATGACGCCACCATTATCTCCAAGCTGAGGGAGGTAGATCCTGCAAGTCATTGCTGGTTACCAGATGTATTGTGAGAATGTCCGTTTCCATCTTGTCCGTCGCATCCGTTTCCATTGCGTCCATCGCATCCGTTTCCTTCGTGACCATTTCCACCGTTTCCACCACGGTCATGTCTGTTTCCTCTGTTGTTTTGTGCGGCTTGTCCCTTTCTTCTAGCTGGGCAGTCATTCTTCATATGCCCTTCTTCTCCGCAATGGTAGCAGTCATCCTGATCTCGAGCTTGTTTGTTGTTCTTCTTACTCCAGCAGTTGGTGGTAGTGTGGGTACCAGTTTTACACCAATCACACCTGGTCTTCGGAGAGTGCTCATTCCCCCGGTATCGTCCCTGGTAGCTTCCTTGTCCTCCTCTTCCTCCTTATTGGGTGTAGAGTGCCTCGGAGACCGTATCAGGTTTGGTTGTCATCGATTGGTTCGTCTCACACTCGTTGCGCGTGTCAATTACTTGAACCATTACTTTTGCATGAGATTGAAGAATTTGAATCATGACTGTATAGGTGGGAGGAAGAGTCGTAAAGATATGGTTCTTGAGAACCATGTCGGGAACTGCTTCTTCTGAGCCAGCAAGTTCGGTGGTGATATCAAGCAATTTGGCAAAGTAGGCATTGAGAGGCTGTCCAGGAGTGGGACGGAGCATGCTGAATTTCCGAAAGTGTGCCATTCTCCCGACAGAGGAGTTGACAGTGTTTGTGTGTGCTTCGAGTTCTTTCCATTCCTCGATGGGATCGTCCATGCCTTTGATGTGTACCTTGATAGCATTTGTACAGGAGCCATAGATGATGGCCAAGGTGTGCAATTTCCGTTACTTGTAGTCCTTATACGCCTTCCGTGCCAGGACAACATTTCGGGTGAAGTCGTTGGGTCTTCCCAGATCTTCCGGCTCTTCTTCCCTCTCCATCACGATATCCCAAGCCATTATTCCTTGTAGAACCTTCATGCAATCTTCTTTCCAGACTGCGTAATTGGTACGATCGAGAAGGCGGATGTTGCCCAACGGGTGTTTGAACGATTCTTCACTCATGATGAGAATCATATCGATGTGCGATGAGGGAGATGTTTGTCGACAGTTACAAATCTTCTATTGCTAATATGATTAGCACTCGATTTCGAGGGGAAACTGTCTAAGTAAGACATAGAGAAAAGGGCTTCGGAATCGCCAGCCCCTGTGTTTACCACTGGCTCCTGAGGAGCTATTTTTCGCGCGAGAGTACAGCGGAGGTGAGGTTTGATTGTGTGGAGCAGTTATGGCTCCGGGCTTATAACCTGTTGAAGATTGCCCGATCACTGTTCTCCTTTGAGAGTCTTCACGAGTACACAGAGAGAGAGAAAGAAGAGAGAGAGAAACAGAACGAGATGATTTGATCGTTGAAGTTTGATGGAACGGCTCAGATAGATATGTTTAGTCTTTTTCTATTGCTATGTCGAAGTATGTAAAAGTATAGAAGGAAGAATGCGAAAGACACTGCAATGGAAGAGTGCCAAGCCATTGTTATCAGGATCCCCTCGTCAGTGCCATTGCTATGGCGTTGCTGTTGCTACAGTGTCGCTTCTGTTGGTGCACCACACCGGAGCGGCGAGAAGCAATTCCAACACCTTAGTTTCAGTCATATAGAGCTATGCTGTCTACAATAACGTAGAGCTATGCTCTCTATGGTGACGTAGAGCTATGCTGTCTACGGTGACTTCGAGCTATCCTGTCTATGGTGACATGGTATATATATGTAAATTCGATGTAATGAATAGAACTGGCTTGAGTCACAATGCCTGGAACCAAATGCAAGTTTAATAGTCTTCGCTGCGATGTACTGTACCCTGACGAGCACATTTCGATGCTACCACTGTGACCACTCTGTTATCTATGTGTGGTGCGCCATCGTAAGCCTCGTCTGGATCCCATTTGCCTTGATGCTCTGCATCTGTAAGACGCGCTGCGTCCTGATGGCAAAGACACTTGTACAGAAGGCAGATGCGGTGGTACGCATCGTCCAGATGACATTTGCCTTGACACTCTGCATCCAGAAGGGAAATGCCCTGATAGTCCTCGTCCAGAAGGCAGATGCCATGGCGCACGTCATCTGTACAACATTTGTCTTGACACTCTGCATTCGGAAGAAATTTGCCTTGATATTCTACGTATGTAAGATATGCGCTACGTTCAGAAGGCAAATACCCTGACACTTATCATCTGGAAGGCAGATGCCGTGGCATGTATCGTCCAGAAGGCATTTGCCTTGACATTCTGCGTCTGTAAGATATGTGTTGCGTTCAGAAGGCAAATGCGCTGACACTCCTCGTCCAGAAGGCAGATGCCGTGGCATGTATCGTCCAGATGCTATTTGCCTTGACATTAGTCATTCGAAAGGCCAATATACAGCCCACTTCTGTCTAGTATGCATATGCATGGGCGGGTCGCTTTCGGTGCAGCATTTGTACTTACATGCATTGTCTGGATGGAGAATACCTTGCTGGGTTACATCCTGAGAGTCTTGATGTGTCCAACGCATATGCAGCATCCGGACACAGAATTTTTTTCCTGATATGGCATTATGAAGAATTCGTAAAGGCCATATCGAGTGCAAAAGGCAGTTTTCCATTCCTCTCCCTCCTTCATCCGGACGAGATGGTATCTGATTTTTAGATCGATTTTGGTGAAGTACTGCACTCCTTGAATTCGATCTTGTAGTTCCTGCATTATGGGGAGTGGATATCGGTTGGGGATTATGATTCGGTTGATGCCGCCATAGTCGACGCATAATCTGAGGCCTCACCCATGAGGTTTTGGTGTGAAGAGGATTGGAAAGCCAGCACTGGACATTGATCATCGGATCTTCCCTGTTTTCATCTTTTCCTTGAGGTATTCCCAGAGTGTTTCCAACTCAACTTCAGAAAGTGGGTAAATTGGCCCCCAGAGTGGTTTTTCGCCCTCCTTCAGCGGAATTTCGTGGTCATAGGAGCTGTGTTTTGGGAGCGTATCTGCTTCTTCCTTTTCAATGATGTCCAGGAATTGCTGAAATTCCTTGGGCACTAGGTCTAGTGGGTCAGCCATCAATGCCTCAGATACATACCCAATGATCTGCGCTTCGGGATGACTGTTACACCTAGTGCGCTGGTGACATCCCAAGACATGCAATTAGTATGACTAGTCTGACTCAATCTGAGGATTGAGGCCGAGTGAGATTTCATGAGTGAAAGTCACGGGCTGGGGCGAGCTCTGAAAGAGAGGAGTATTACTGACCCAACAGCAGCCAGGTGGTAACTCAAGGTTACCAATGGGAAAGGGGATGAGTGGCAGCCTCAGGCGAGGGTCTGGTCACATCCCTGGGAGGTGTCAAGGTTATCCTCTGCGAGACCCATACTAAAAGCTACTAGTTGCTGTATACCCGCAAAAATGTTAACTTTTTCTGGGTACAATATAACTCACGAGCGGTCGTGCAGGACTCGCGAGGCGGAACGGGTCCGGTGGGTATATGAGGGGAGCCAGACCATCTGTCAGTTGTTTGACCTTAACTTGTCAAGTTACAGAGATATATTCTTCAGTTAACTGCGATTGCTGCGGCACTTGTACCGACATCACCAGACATTCCTGGAAGCATCTAGACTCATAGATTGCGACTCCGAAGGCACCTGAGAAGCATTTAGCTAGTAAGGGCTGCGGACAGGAGCATGAGGGTGACGACACCTAGAGGGAGTACAAATGAAGATTGTTTGCAAGCACACAGATCGAAGATCTTCTGGGTCCATACCTATCAATCAGTGCCACGTCCCAATCAACCCTATCTCCCTCGGACGAGGAGAGATGCTGCTGCATAATACTGAAATATTGCACTTCCCGAGTCAACCGGAGGGCAGACGGTCAAAAGAGTCGGCGCGATATTTAAAGAGTGCCAGTTTCCTATGTAGAGAGGCATCAGGAAAGATCAGTTGGAAGTTGAGCCTTAACAATATTATTTCGGGGATCAACTCTCTAGTGATATTTCGAGCGCGAATCTCTTAGTGAATTTTCCCAACTGCTTCCGTGCGAATCCTTTGGAACTACACGGTCGCTCCGCTCCCATCATACAAGTATTGCCTGCTCAAGGGTGATAGACTGTTGGTGACCACCTGGGTGATTGTGCCATTGGTGAAACACCCGAGTGTTACACTATATTGTTAGCAGATACACCGATGCTACAATATACCTCTCTACAAGAAACGTATAAGTAACCATGTCAGAATCTCAGGTATTGGTGAAGTTTGAGATGTGAAAGAGCTCCAATGAGTTGGACACCTCAATGGATGTGGTCATCCACGATGCCGACACCAGCGAGCCAGTGGTGTGGGATCCGGTTACTGTGGAGGTACCAGGGTGGTTCTGCAATATGGTAAAGACACTTGACAAGAGTCTGTCTCAGTTTGGCCAGCTAGTGCAGCTGTGCCAAAAGAATGAGCATGTTATCAAGGAAATCTTCCCAAAATTGATGTAGCACTACTAGGGCCTTCTGCATGACCACAGACGTCTATATAAGCTGGCCCAGGCCGAAAAGGAACAAATGCACTACGCTTCAGAAGAGGCTTTCTGGCAGCTGTCAGTAGCGAGCACCCACTTCTCTGACCAGGTGTCCACTGCTATTCTAGCTGCCCAGACTAAGGATGAAGCACAGTTCAAACACCTGGCAGCGGTAACTGAGGCACTTGATGCCAATGCTACCCATGTCATGGCTGTGATGAATGAGTTTGCTGCGACAAAGGATGCCGAAATCAAGGTACTCCAAAATTCCAGTATGGCCATGAAGGCGGATATTCCGGCACTCCGTAAGGAGGTAAAACGCAAGCCCAAATCAGCCAATGTCAAAAAACAGGAAAGGAAGCTGCAGGAGTTTTTCGATGCAGTAATTAAAAAGGCTAAAGAGTTGGCCAACCCTATTGCGCTCGTGCGTGAACTGGAAGGACTGGCACGCTCGGTAAAGGAAGGGAGGTCCGTGAAAGAAGCGGCCTTGCTAAGAGAAGAACCCTCTGTGAAAAAGGGGAAGGCAATCGAAAGCGACCCTGAGAGACCAGTCCCACCTATCGAGCCAGACTCGGGAGAAGGCCCAGCGGCCCCTCCACTCAGACCTTTCCGTTTGGAGTTGTATGACCCAGACGAAGATGGTGAGGAGGAGGCTGACCGAGCCGCAGTTGGAGTGGGAGGCGGTGGTGGTGGACGACCGACAGGGGGTGTGGGTGGTGGTGCTAGCCCACCCAGCAGCCCCAGTGACATGTCATCGGATGAGGGGTCACCCTCACCCCCACCATCCCAACCACCGAGGTGGTCCGCCACCCCGCAGCGAAACCCAAGGGTGCCATCTCCCAGGAGGGGGTTGTGGGATCGCAAACGTTCACCGTCGCCGTACAAGCTCCGGGATCCGGTTTGTGTCATGATAGAAAAACCTGTACTGGATAAGCCAGAAAATTTTTGCGGTCGCGACTCGAAGCCTACGTTCACAGCATGGTGGGCTTGTGTAGGAAATTATTTCAAATACTACGAGACCACCTATGTAAAGAAAACGGACAAAATTGCTTTCATGGGGTACTGGATGTCAGGAAATGCAGAAGAGTGGTATGAGGCACGTGCCGCTCAACTAAAGCAACAAAACAAAGAGGATGATTGGAAGTCATTTGCATCAGCGATCAAGACCCGATTCTCCAGTCGATTCGAGCAACGTGACGCCTCGCGCAAAATCGACCGTATTGTCTACGATGGCGATATTGAGCTCTACATCGATGAAATGGAAATCGCGAATACCCGAGCAGGACTCTCTGGTGTTATCTGGAGGGAAAAGCTGAAGGGAGGACTCACGAGGCCCATGAAAAAGAAGCTTTCCAATGTGGGACGGCTTCCAGAAGATGATATCGAGTTTGTAGAGGTGCTTTGGGAAGTGGGGAAAAATCTGGAGGACGAGGTTAAGGAGGAAAATCGTTCTCATCGGATATCGCCAGAGCCAAAAAACCTGAAGAAAACTCCTGGGTCCAAAGAAGTGAAGGACCACAACTCTCTGCACTGGGTCAACAAAAAGACTGGGAAAAAGAGCGACAAAGGGGATCGGAGCGACAAGGGATCAAGCGCGAAGAGGGAGCAATGCTTCAAGATGAAGGATGATGCAACCAAGGGGGTCGACCCCAAGCTGGTTGAAAAACGATTCAAGAATAAAGATTGCCTCGCATGTGGCAAACCGAACCATCGCTGGTTCCAATGCCGGGGGCCAATTGTTACGACATCCTATCGTTCGGTGGCTGGCAACAAGCGCTGTTTCCCTGACTCTGCAATTCAGGAGGAAGAGGGAGAAAAACCCCAGCATAATGCCAAGTGTGTCAAGGTCTCGGCACGTGGGGTTGGAAGAAAAGAATCTCCTGAGCCGCGCTGATACACGTGACGTATCCCAGCATGGAAGAAGAAGTTGTTTGAGGAGGACTCTGAAAAGGAGAGTGATTAAATAGACGTGTCTATTTCATCGGCTAAGGTAAAGCCCCTCTCTAAAAAAAAACTATTTGGATCGAGATTGACAGAAGTTAGGCACTGATGAGTGAGAATACAAAGGGGGAAATGGATTTCCTTTGTTGATTATTCTGTTCTTATGAGAAATGAGTTTCCTTGAACTATCTGAGGATATGACCAGGGGGTCGAAAAAATCAGAAAATAAGGAATAAAACATTGGGATTCTATTTGGTTTTAGGCATTTGTATTTTTTGAAAATGAAGTTTGTTTTTCCAAAAAATCACAGACATACTGAGGAGGGTTGAAGACCCGAAATGCGCAGGCGCGTCTATACCCTGATATATGAAACCACTTAAAGATCTACAATCTCAAGAGACTAAGAATCTCAAAACAAAAATCCAACTTCCAAATATTGCAACTGTGAAAATTGACTTGCACGCTGGGAAAGCTGCAACTCAACCACTCCAAAAGCAAGATGAGTTCCAATAAAAGAAAGCATGACTCTAGCTAGTCTTCAAGCAGACGTCCCCCTAAAGAGCCAAGAATTGGCGAATGGCCCATAGTGGTTATGCACCTTTTATGAGACCGATATCCTGAGATACCGGTATGCATACTGCTTGATTCAGGCACACAAATCTTCATGATCTCGGAGGCAATAGTCAGGAAGTACGGGATACCATGCTGGAGAAGGTAGGTCCCAATGAAGTTAAATAACTTCGAAGGTGAATCAGGGTCTGGAGCAGGATGGCAGTATACCTGACCTTTGTGTATACGCCACCAACAGCACTATGATAACCAAGCATTTGAGGTGTCTCCTATGGAGCCTTCATTTGATATGGTGCTTCCACACTGGTACCTTCAAGTACACCAGCCATCAGGCTTCTTTGACAATTGCCCCACATTTGACTCCGAGTGGTGGAACATGAATTGCACCAAGGAGAAGACCGATCAACTGGACATTGAATTTGATTCAGGTCTACTGGAAAATGTTGATCAAGAAACAGTGGGCTTCCTGGGTGTTGTAGGCATGAGTGCTTAGGGAGTGGAACTTGTGGATTGAAGGGGTATGGTACCTGAATGGTACAAGAAGTTCATTGATCTGTTTGATCCGGAAGGAACTATAGACGAACTACCTCCGTATAGGTCGTTTGATCACGCCATTGACCTTAAGGAAGGAGCACAACTCCCATGGTGTCCTATCTACACGTTATCAGAAGTTGAACTAGAAGCCCTAAAAGAATATCTGGAGGGGATACTTCGAACGGGCAAGATCAGGCCTAGCAAGTCTCCAGCTGGTGTCCCAATACTGTTTGTACCAAAGCCTCATGGTCATGGCCTAAGGCTCTGTGTGGATTATCACGGACTTAATAAAGTCACGATAATGAACTGCTACTCGTTACCGCTGATGAATGAATTACGTGATCGAGTACAAGGTGCCAAAATCTTCACCAAGATTGACTTGAAATGGGGCTATAACTTGATCTGTATCAAAGAGGGTGATGAATGGAAAACAGCATTCCTGACAAGATATGGTCTCTATGAGTACCTCGTGATGCCGTTTGGGCTCGCTAATACGCCCGCAACATTCCAGAATATGATTATCGAGGTCTTGAGAGACTTAATTGATCAAGGGGCAGCGGCATATTTGGATGACATCCTCATCTACTCACCAACAGAGGACGAGCATGTTCACATAGTGACGAGTGTATTAAGCTTGCGGCACGCCAAAGAACCTATCGAATTCTGGCACCGGGATATCATTGAGTGTGACGGTGGCTTCTATGGCAGCCGGCGTATGCAGGACACCTTTCATACGCGCCCCAGCAACGGTTTGATGAGCAAGGAAGACGTGTCTACAGTGAGATGCATACTGCCGACTGGTGGTGGGAACGGTAGGTGAGAATCTCCTCCGCTGGACTTCAACGCCAGGCCCAGAGCTGTCTACACTATGCTGACAGCAATACAGACCCTACTAGATGACGGAGATACCGTGATACCCATAATTTTCATGTCCGACGCCACCCATCTTACGAATTTCTCTGGCGATAAGAAAGCGTGGCCTGTATACATGACGATAGAGAACCTATCCGCCTCGGCTCGCATGGGAACCGCAATACACAGCTTACTGTTGGTCGCTCTGCTTCCGATCGCCATCAAGATACGCGATATCCCTTGGAGACGGTACAACAAACAGAAGGAACACAACCGAATGATCTTGCAACATGTCTTACGCCAAATCTTGGAACCTTTAATGTGTGCAGATCGCCAGGTATTTTTCCCCTGGTGTGCGGATGGCCACTTCAGACGTTGCGTTGCTTCGCCAGCTACTTGGATTGCCGATTATCCGGAGCATCGGGACCTTCATAATATCAAAAATGGCGTATGCTACTGGTGTGAATGCCCAAAAGCCGAGATGGGCCAACTTCCTGTCCGACCGTATCCAATGCGTGATGATGACAAATACAGGGCACTCAGCGTTGCTAATACTACTACAGCAAACGCAAGGCTTGCAAGTTTTGATGTACATCAAGGCTCCAATGTCTTTTGGGATCTTGACTGTGTGACAAGCGACCTTGCGAAACCCAACTTGCTCCATACAATGCAACTGGGGATGTTGAAGCACCTTCTGGGATGGCTTTCGGTGTTTCTGAAGTAACATAAGCACTTCGAAGTGTTCAACAATATCTGGCTTTCTGTACCTGCATATCTTGACATGGCGTAACGCTAGCAGACGTACGAGGAGGTGTCAAGCTGGCAGGGGAAGGAACTCAAACCCATGTCGCATTTCCTTGTCGCCGTCTTACACTGCGCTCTACATGCCCCATCCACTTCTCAGCGTGACGTTTTCAACCAGGCAATCGAATGCAGTCGAGCATTCGTGGAGTTCTACTTCTACTCTCAATACGACTCGCACAATGAGCAAACATTAGGACCGATGAGTACTGCTCTGCAGAACTTTCACCACTTCAAGGATGTCTTTCGTTAATTTCGTGCTGGCAAAAGGGTCACTCAAGAAGGTGAAGCTTTCTGAAAGGAGTTGATCACGGAGAGAGACGACGAGTTGAAGTTGATGAAGTTCAAAACTGCAGCCCACTGTGGGTGCCAGCGCAAGTCATGGAATGAATTCATTAACACCGAAATGGTTGAACATCATGCTGATGGAGGCGATTTCAACTTTCTGAAGATTCACCAGATGCTGCATTTCCGCGAGCAGATCCAACATTATGGATACCTGAAGCAGTGGTCTACGGAGACCGGAGAAAGTTGCCACCGTACGCAGATCAAGATTCCGTACAACAAATCCAATCGGTCTGGCAACTTCTACACACAGATCCTCGAACACTACCTACGCAGCAATGCATTCACTGTACGGAGGCTTAATCACAATGCCCACGGCACCGTGAACACCACTGGGAGCGGCAAAACCAGCCTGCTAACCGTCAAGGGCTTGAAGTTCATTTCAGTGCAGGGTTCAACCACATCGAAAAGCAATACATTTGCTGGTGTATTGGCCTCAGTGGGGGACTTGTACCTTCGGAGGCAGCTGCAGCATGCCACGAGCAGCTTTCTGGTTTTGTGGAGGGTAGAAACCAACTTGGAAGCGCTGATATGTTGTACCGCACAGGGGTACCATGGCATTCAAATTCCTGTCACCAATATGCATGGAGATCAAGTGATCCAGACCGTTTGATGTACCGGGGAGCAGAGATGGCACAGGCAAGATCCCCGGAATGACTGGGTATGGGTGCAGACATCACGCCCCAGAGAGAGCCAGGAACCAGCATACGAGGCACTTCGGGGACATGTACCATATCGTCTCCTGAAGCTGTTTAACCTTGAAGTCTTAGGTGGTCTGGTTTGGTGTGCGTTTGTACAAATGCCGATACCCAGCATGGGCGGCATGCCTGAGAGGGCATCTGGGATGGTCAGAGTGACGGAGGCAATAAAGGGGAGTGGCTATGTGGTGATCAGCGGAGGAAACATCACTGGTGCAGCGCATCTTATTCCCAAGGAACCCAGCACCTCGGAAACGACGCGGAAAGTATGCATCGTCAACAGTCATATCGATTTGACAACCTGGAATGAAGTGTATTACATGACGGAGGATGAGTTGGATCAGGCGGCGGTGGGAATATGCCACTGAGAAGGGTATTTACAGTTACTATTTAATGTATTACAACACCAAGGAGAGCGTATAACAAGTAATGTGAGTACTGGCATGGCATGCATCTCGGATACGGGTTAGACGTGTTGTGAAATGAGAACAGAATGCCTTATCAATGGCACCAGGGGCTGCAATTATGGCGTGTAGCCCGGCTTGAGTAGTACAGAAGCTGCACTGGCAAGTCGTCGTCTGGGAGAAGTATGTACGGACATGCATCGTCAGGACACCATTTGCCTTGACCCTCGTCGCCCAGAAGGCTACTGTAGTGCCCATCTTCGTCTAGTACGCATACGTCCAGGTGCCTCGCGTTGGGAGCAGCATGTGCACTGACAAGTATAGTCCGTAAGATATACCCGGAGATATGTGTGCTGCATCCAGAAGGTAAATGCCCTGGCATTCGTGGTCTGGAAAGCACATGCCGTGGCGTGCGTCGTCCGGACACAACATGCCTTGGCTCTCATCGTCTGGAAGAAATATGACCCGACACTTGGCGTCTGAAAGGCATATGCCATGGAATTCGTCGTCCAGGTGGCAGATGCCGTGGCAGATGTCGTCCAGACACTACATACCTAGACATTCGTAGTTTGGAAGAAAAGGCTATACTACGACACTCGTCGACTCGAAGGCTAATGCGGTGCCCGTCATCGTCTGGTGCACATATGAATGGCCGCCTCGTATTAGGAGCAGCATAGGTGCCGACGAGCGTCATGCGGAAGGTAGAGGCGCAGCTATACATCGGAAGATACGCCTTGGCGCCCTGCGTCCAGAAGGCAAATGCCCTGACAATGGTAGTAAGGAAGAAATATGCCTTGAAACACTGCATCTGGAAGGCAAATGCTAGGGCTCTCGTCGTATAGAAGAAATATACCATGGCAGGTGTCGTCCGGACACCACATACCTTGACACTCGTCGTCCAGAAGAAATATGCCCTGACACTTGGCGTCTGGAAGGCAGAATGCCATGGCACTTGTAATCCGGAAGGCATATGCCATGGCAGGCGTTGTCCTGACACCACATACCTTGACACTCGTCATCTGGAAGAAATATGCCTTGACACTCTGCGTCTAGAAGGCAAAATGCCGTGGCATGCGTCGTCTGGAAGAAATCCGCCCTGACACTCATCGTCCGAAAAGCACATGCCGTGGCAGGTGTCGTCCAGACTCCACAGGCTTTGACACTCGTTATCTGGAAGAAATACGCCCCTGACGCTTATCGTCTGGAACAAATATGCCTTGACACCCTGCGTCTGGAAGGTATTTGCCCTGACACTCGTGGACAGGAAGGCATATGCCATGGTGTACGTCATCCAGATGCCACATGCTTGACACTTGTCGACACAAAAAAAAGGCGCCGCTTTGACAATTGTTGCATGGAAGGCTACTGCTATGCCCATCTTCGTCTGGTACACATACGCATGGCCAGCACGTGTTGGCAGTGGCATGTGCACTGGCTAGTGGAGTCCGGAAGTATATGCGGTGGCACGCATAGATAGATATGCCTTGCCACACCGTATCCAGAAGGCAAATGCCCTGACACTAGTCGTCTGCAAGAAATATGCCTTGACACTCCGCGTCTGGAAGGCAATATGCCCTGGCACTGGTCGTCTGCAAGGCATATGCCCTGGCAAGCACCATCTGGAAAGCACATGTCGTGGCGTACGTCGTCCGGACGCCACATGCCTTGACACTCGTCATCTGGAAGAAATATGCCTTGACATTCTGCGTTTGGAACGCAAAATGCCATGGCGCACGTCGTCCAGAAGGCTATGTCCTGGTACTGGTCGTCCGGAAAACATATGCCATGGTGTGCGTCGTCTGGAGGAAATACGCCCTTACACTTGGCGTCTGGAAGACAAAATTCCCAGGGACTCGTCATCCGGAAGGCATACGCCCTGGCACTCATCGTCCGAAAAGCACTTGCCATGCCTTGCGTCGACTGGACCCCACATACCTTGGCACTCATCGTCTGGACGAAATATACCCTGACACTCTGCGTCTGAAAGGGGAAATGCCCTGGTACTCGTTATCAGGAAGACATATGCTGTGGCATGTGTCGACCGGACGCCATATGCCTTGACACTCATCATCTCGAAGAAATATGCCCTGACTCTCTGCATCTGGAAGGCAAAATGCCCTGGCACTCGTCATGTGAGAAGCACATGCCGTGGTGTGTGTCATCCGGACGGCACATGCTTGACACTCGTCAACAGAAAGAAAACGTGTCGCTTTGAAAATTATTGCCCAGAAGGCTGCTGTGGCGCCCATCTTTGTCTAGTACGCATACGTATGGCCGGCACGGGTTGGGAGCGGTATGTGCACCGGCAAGCGCAGTCCGGAAGTATATGTAGTGGCACGCGTCGATAGATATGCCTTGCCGCACATTGTCCGGAAGGCAAATACCCTGACACTGGTCGTCTGCAAGAAATATGCCTTGACACTCTGGGTCTGGAAGGCAAAATGCCCAGGCACTCGTCATCAGGAAAGCACATGCCCTGGCGTACGTCGTCTGGACGCCACAGGCCTTGACACTCGTCGTCTGGAAGAAATATGCCTTGACACTCTGCGTCTGGAACTCAAAATGCCGTGGCGCACGTCATCCAGAAGGCATATGTCCTGGCACTCATCGGCCGGAAAGAACATGCCGAGGCGTGTGTCATCTGGAAGAAATACGCCCTTACACTCGGTGACTTGAAGACAGAATGCCCGGACACTCATCATCCGGAAGGCATATGTCCTGGCACTCGTCCTCCGGAAAGTACTTGCCATGGCTTGCGTCGACAGGATGCCACATACCTTGACACTTGTCGTCCGGAAGAAATATGCCCTGACACTCTGCGACTACAAGGCAAAATGCTCTGGCACTCGTCGTCCAGTGTTGAAGATTGCCCGATCACCATTCTCCTTTGAGAGTCTTCACGAGTACACAGAGAGAGAGAAAGAAGAGAGAGAGAGAAAAGGAGTTAGATGATTTGATCGTTGAAGTTTGATGGAACGGCTCAGATAGATGCATTTTTGGTCTTTTTCTATTGCAATGTTCAAGTATATATAGAGTGTAGAAGGAAGAATACGAAAGACGCTGCTATGGAAGAGTACCAAGCCGTCGTTACCAGGATCCCCTTGTCGTTGCCGTTGCTATGGAGTTGCCGTTGCTATGGTGTTGCCGTTGCTATGGCGTTGCTCCCCAGAGCGTTGCTGCAGTGTCACTTCTGTTGGCGCGCCATGCCGGAGCGGCGAGAAGCAATTCCGACACACTCCCTCTTCTCGTGCTCCATACCAAACAGAAATCCACTAAATCTAGAACAATCCCAAATCAAAAACAATCCCATAAAATCCTCGTCGACCTCATTAAAACCTCTGCAGTGAAAACCTCGTGGGAAAAACACTTGCTAGTAGGAAAAAGAGTGCCGACTCACGCTTGCCAACAGGATGCAAGAACATGCTCAACAAAAGATACCTTCTTTCCTCTTCCAATTCCTTATCACCCTCACCCCCTTTTCTTTGCCAAAGAACTGCACCTCCTTTTCCTTTTTGAGATCGGCGTCATTCATCGTATTTGGGTTCTCCGTTGTCAGAGCCGAATATAGTGAGACCGGTGGGTTGCAATAGTCGTTCGTGTTGGAGAACCGTGAGAGGTTTCTTCAGCAGATCGGCAGGATTAGACTCTGAGGTAACATATTGGAACTTAACTGCATCTTTCATCTGTTCATCATAAACATGATGATATTTTACGTCAATGTGTTTTGACTTTTGCCGTACAACTCCCGAGGTAATAAATTTGATGGCGCCTTGGTTGTTGCATCCGATCGTTACTGGTCCATCAACAATCTTTACTGCCATTCCTCCTGCTGCCTCCTTTATCATACGCCTGAGCCAGAGGCTTTCCCGGGTGGCATGCGAACAGGTGATATATTCCGCCTCAAGCGTTGAGAGTGCCACCACGCTCTGAGACTTGGCTTGCCAATGAATCAAGCCAGATATGACAAGCTCATTGTTGACATTGACATTCCCGAGTCCGAATACGCATCCGCTGACAGATTTCCGAGTTGTGAGATTCCCTGCCCAGTCTGAATCGGTGTATCCAACAACAGTAATAGGATTTGGGAGCCGTCGGTAATGAATTCGAAATCCGGCAGTAGTCTTCAGGTATCGCAGTACTCTCTTTGCCGCCGTTGCATGCATTTCAAGAGGTTGGACATTGTACTGGCTCAGGGCGGTTACACTGAAGGCGATATCTGGTCGACTTCCGAGTGCCGCATACATGAGTGATCCAACCATTGAGAGATCTTCTTTGTGGTTTGCCGGTTTGTCCTCACAGTGGGTGTTAGCCAGATCTTGCTGAGGATCAAGTGGAGACTTAGCCGGTTTTACATCCATCAGTCCGAATCGTCGTATAATTGTGTTGATGTAACCTCGTTGACAGATACTGAATCCTCCATCTTTGGTCCTCTCGATCTCAATTCCTAGGAACTGCTTTGCCGCACCCAAGTCGCACATCTTGTACTTCTTTTGCAGCAACTGCTTGATTTGGGGTCCCCATCCTTCTGCACCATTGTGCGCAATGAGTAGATCGTCCACGTATAGTACTAGAAGGACTCCTTGTTGGAGGTACAGATTTGGATCTTCTGCTGATTGTCGGAATCCTATGGATTGCAAATATCCATCGATATCCTCATACCAAAGTCTGGGCGCCTGTTTAAGTCTGTAGAGTGCCTTTCGGAGGATTAAGATGCTTTCAATTGATGCGCTTCCATTTGATACGCTTCCGTTTGACGTTCTTCTGTTCGACGCCAGCCAGTCAATTCCAAGTGGCATTTCCATGTAGATGTTGTCTCGGTCAACCCTTGGATTTAGGAAGGCCGTCACCACGTCCATATGATCGACGTCCCAGCCATACTGAGTGGCAAGTGCCAGTATCAATCGGAATGTTGCCATCTTGGACACTGGTGCGTATGTTTCGTCATAGTCGATGCCTTCTTTTTGTTCGTAGCCCTTGATGACCAGTCGTGCTTTGTACCGAGTGGATCTGTCCGGATTAATCTTCTTCTTGTAGATCCACTTGCATCCGATAGGCTCTTCTACTGTCCTGTCAGTCATTGGTGTGTGGACGGTATTACCTTTTGTAACGATATCAAATGTATGATTCTCAATCAATACCTGCCATTCCTGGCGCATGGCGTCCTGCCATTCTCTTGCTTGAGGGCTTCGCAATGCAGCCTTGTAGGTGAGCGGCTTGCTCTCGTTCTGACACTCAATGGTGGCAGACTCAATGATTGGTTTGATTTCGTATTCCGATGTCTCGGTAATCCCGAGCAGCAGAAAGGCTGAGGCAAGGTGTTCCGAAGACGTCACATCACCCCCTTCTTCGTGAACCTTGCTCATAATCGCTTTATTGGTTTCAAGACGTGCCTTGCTGCGTGTCCTTGCAGAAACATATTCATTCTTGTCTGCCATTTCAATCAGTCTTGTTCTCAATTATATGGAATCCACGTCACCAGCTCTCACTTTTCCGCGAGATATTCTCGACTTCTGCCCAGCATTTGCAGAATTCAGTAGGTAATGCCCAGCAGCTCATTGAGCATATTCGCTGAATTCAGCATACAAGTCACCAGTTATCGCTTTCGCAAGATATTCTCGACTTCTTCTGCCCAGCATTGGCTGAATTCAGCAGGCATCTGCCCAGCATTCGCTGAATTCAGCAGGTAATGCCCAGTATATTCGCTGAATTCAGCACACTGCCCAGCATTCGCTGAATTCAGTAGTCATCTGCCCAGCATTCACTGAATTCGGCAGGTATAACACATATCACCCAGCCGCTCATAGAGCGATTTCACTGCATGACGAAAGAAATCGGATATTTGTTACTTACTGGTATTCTCTAGACCATGCGTGTCATTCATTTCATGGGTCTCGTCCTGCACTTCATCGGTGGTGTCTGGAAACTCAACGGCTTCCGTCTGCTTTTCTGTGTGTGCATTTTCTTCTTTGTCAAACACTACACTTGAGCATTCCACCGCTCGTCCGGTTGTTCCCGAATTGAAATCCCAAATTCTCCAGATTTTTGTGGTGTTATGAACATATCCCAGCATCATGCACATACTGGAGCGATTTTCGAATTTCTTCTCCGTTCTCTGAGTGGGTGGAATATGTTTGTATACTCGGCATCCGAATCGCCTTAAGTGTCTGATTTTCGGAATGGTGCCATACAATGCTTCGTATGGTGACTGGTTGTCTATCAGGCTCGATGTAGGTGACCTTTGATGCAGGTAGCATGCCGTCCTGATGGCTTCTGGCCAAAATATTATCGCCACATTTGCATCTAATATCATACTTCGCACCTTCTCATTCAGTGTCCGGATCATCCACTCGGCCATACCGTTCTTGTGTTGGGTGTATGGGGGGGAGGGTTCAAACGTAATTCCTTTTTCTCCCAGTAAACCTAGGAATATCAAGTTGTTGTATTCTCCGGATCCATTGTTGCTTTGGAAACGTTTGATGTGGAATCCCTGTATTTCCACCCAGGCTTGATAATGTTGAAACTTGGCCGATATTTCTTCTGCGGTTTTTGTGATCAGAAAGTACACCTCAGTGTATCTCGTACAGTCATCAATATAGATGATGTAATATTGGGCGCCTCCGATACTGTGCTTCATAGGCCCGCTGAGATCTAAGTGCACAGGTGCAAAGGGCATTGAGGACCGGGAAGGCTTTGTACGTATGACATGTTGTTGTTGTTTCGTACGAACACAAGTCGTACACAATCGCGGTGTTTCCCAGCGAGGCTTGTTCATCTCATTCGCAGGACCAACCGTGATCGGTGGCTCATCGTCCATAGGATCCGTAACCGGCTTGACATCCAGAGAATCGGTAATGCGCTTGACTGAAGACTTCATTGACTCCGTAATGCGTTCTCCTGAGGATTTTAGTAGTCGTCTCAAGTCTTGATGATTAAGGTGCGCGAAACGTCAATGCCACATGTTTATCGTGTGTGAATGTGGAGCTGTTCGAAGCATTCTAATTTCGGAGATGTGTGCTGATCCATCCGTTGATAGTATATATAGGCCGTCTTCAAGGTTGGCACCGAGAACTTTTTGTCCTTTTACATCAGCAATCGAGCATATCCCTGATCGGAATGTTGTTGTGTATCCACATGAGTCGAGTTGTCCTACTGAAAGGAGAGATATTCGGAATTCCGGAACGAAGAACGCTTCAATATCCACTCCTCCCAGACGTACAGTTCCTTTCTTTTTTGCTTGTACTTGATGGTCATCACCCAACTTGATGATCATATTCGTTTCCTTAACTGAGTTCTTCCGGAAATCTCGAAGATTGTTGCCGTAATTGTGAGATGCTCCAGAATCAATTACCCAGGTTCTTGTTGTTATTGCCGATCGATATGACACCACCATTACCTCTGAGCTGAGGGAGGTAGATCCCGCAAGTCATTGCTGGTTACCAGAGGTATTGTGAGTGTGTTCGTTTCCTTCATGTCCATCGTGTCCGTCGTGTCTATTTCCTTCGTGTCCGTCGCGTCCGTTTCCTTCGAGTCTGTTGCGTCCGTTTCCTTCGCGTCCATCGCGTCTATTTCCTGTGCTGTTTCGTACGGCCTGTCCTTTTCTTCTAGCAGGGCAGTCATTCTTCATATGTCCTTTTCTTCTAGCAGGGCAGTCATTCTTCATATGTCCTTCTTCTCCGTAGTAGTAGCAGTCATTTTGATCTCGAGCTCGTTTGTTGTTCTTCTTGCTCCAGCAGTTGGCTGTAGAGTGGGTGCCGGTTTTACACCAATCACACCACCCCTTCGGAGAGCGCTCATTCCCCTGGTATCGTCCCTGGTAGCCACCTCGTCCTCCTCTTCCTTCTTGTTGGGTGTAGAGAACTTCGGAAGTTGCGTCAGGTTTGGTTTTCATCGATCGATTCGTCTCGCATTCGTTGAGCGCATCCATAACCTCTTGAACTGTAACTCTTGCACGAGATTGAAGGATCTCGATCGTGACTGCATAGGCAGCAGGAAGAGTCGTATAGATGTGATTCTTGAAGACCACGTCGGAGACTGCTTCTTCGGAGCCAGCGAGCTCAGTGGTGATATCAAGCAGTTCGGCAAAGTAGGCATTGAGCGGCTGTCCAGGAGTAGGAGGAAGAGTGCTGAATTTCCGAAAGAGCGACATCAGGAAAAAAAATGTGCGTCCGGACGCACAGGCTACGTCCTGACGCACCAGGCGCTCGGGACGCTCTGGACGCACCCTGGCAGCGTACATACCGCTCCCAACGCAAAACGCACAGGCAATGTGAATTCGGACGCAGCTCGCCACGGCATCTGGAAAACGATCTACCACCACAACACACACCACAAACCAATCCCCCCCCTTAATGGGCAAACAACCTTCAGGGGCAAATGCGATGCGCTACGCAATGCACTCTTTCCCCCAGTCAAAGCAACCCCACGAACACGACTCCCCCCTGGCCTCCTCACCTCCACAAAGGACATCCGCCACCATACAAAGCCAGTTACAATACAAGAGACACATCTGGCAATTGTACACCTGAAGTATGGAACCTCAGTTGGCTCAGACGACATCTCATACACCACCCTACGCCACTTCAATACGGTGGCCCCTCACCTCCTCCCGCACCTGTTCACAGCCTGCCTCACCTGGGGCACCCATCCACCAGAATGGAAAACGGCAAACTGCGTAGTCATTCCCAAACCTGGCAAGAAGACATACTCCGACCCCAAGTCCTACCGCCCCATCTCTCTCCAATCATGTTTCGGAAAACTCCTCGAATCCATCGTCGCCAAGTGGCGCTCCCAGGCTGCCCTCACCTGTGGGGCCACAGACCCCTCACAGATGGGAGCCCAGGCAGAAAACTCAGCAATCGACGCCCTACTCAGAACAATCACCCCTATCGCTAGGGCAATCAGCCAGAAGAAAACAGCAAACAAAACCCCACTACGACCGGCCGTTCTCACCCATGACATCGAGGGCGCCTTCAACCAAGTCCACCCAGCGACACTCCGGGAGGTTATGCAACAACGACGCATGCCCCAGTACCTGACGGAGTGGGTCACTGCCTTCAACACTGACCGGAAAATCGCCTTCGGCTTTGACCAACAATCAGAACAGCCCCAACCATACAGGTGTGGGCTGCCCCAGGGATCCCCAGTCTCCCCAGCCCTGTTCCTCATCTACAGCAATGCCATGCTGGAGAGGAGCCATCAATCCCACGATGCGATCGACACATCCTACGTAGACGACGTATGCATGGTTCAAATGTCGACGACAATCACCAGAGCCAACACACTCCTCGAAGAAAGGACTGAAGAACACCTCAGCAGGGGAGTCCACCTTGGACTAACCTTCGCACCACCCAAGACCGAACTGCTCTACTGCCTCCCTCTCACCAGCAAAGATAAGAACAGGAGCCTTAGCACACACCCCCCCCTCAGGATCAACAACAACACCATTGTGGCCACACGACAAATCAAGTACCTAGGAGTGCACATTGATGAATCACTCAGCTTCCTACACCATGCCACCATGGCAGCAGCCAAGGGCAACCGGACCCTCGGCAGCCTCAACTTCCTGCGACACCGCTCATGGGGCATCCCCATGCATGTCACCCACCACCTGGCAATGACAGCGATCCTCCCCACAATGTTCTGGGCATCACCAGCATGGTGGATGAGCACCCCGATGATCACTGCAACCTTATGTACCACCTACAACTCAGTCGCCCGATGGATTACAGGACTCCCCCTCAACACCAGAACGACGAACCTCATTACACTATCACAACTCCCGCCAATGGAGGCGTACCTGGACTACCTATCCCTGCAATACGCCATCCGACTTCACTTCCTCCCCCAACACCACGCTCTGGGCCTGCCACAAGCCCTATCAGAAACCCACCCCAACCTCCCAGGACTCCACCGCCTTTACGCACTCAGCAAGCACTTAGTACAAGGCAAACTGGAGAACCGCACTACCACCTCGACAGCAGACAGAACCAATGTGCTCCCCTCCCCAAACCCAGATAAAACAACAACACCCCAACAGCTCCATGAAGAATGGCTCCACACGCTACCAAACCACACCGTAGTCATCTACACTGACGGCTCCAAACTCGAGAATGGGTCTGTCGGGTGTGGGTGGGCAACCTTCCACTGTGGTGACCAACAACTCTACCGGCTGGGGGAAGGCAGCTGCAACCTAGGCAACCGGACCGAGGTGTACGACACCGAACTCCACGCAATCCAAGAAGCAGTCACATCCCTCCTCACTACTACCACCGCACCATGAGCCACAGCAATTATCTGCATGTACAACCGGGTGGCACTCGAAACACTACAATTCAACAAACACAACCACGAATATGCCCGCCGAGCCCTGGAAATGATTAGCGACCTCAGCCTACTGGGCTAGGAGATCTCCACCACCTGGTGCCCATCCCACTGCAACATCAAGGGGAACGAACGAGCCGACACACTCGCCAAATGGGGAGCCACCTCGGCCGTTCCCTGCCACTTCGCACTCACCACCAAGACATGGCTACTGGCTCAAGCACGAGCGGAGCTCCTCCATCGGTGGAAAACAGAACTACCACTCTCAAAGCCCTCATTCAAGTTTCCCAGCCACCTCCACGGAGCGAACTGGGCCGATACACGAGCAATATGGAGAGTCTTCTGCAACCGATCACCCTCTGACCCACCCCCCAACATCACAGCAGACCCATGCCCCTGTGGCACAGACCTTACCTCCTCTCACCACCTACTACGAGACTGCCCACTGCTGACGCCGTAGCGGGCACTCCTCTGCAAAGCCACCACAGGAGACATTCAGTCCCTGGAATTCATCACCGCACCTGAAAACACAAACCCGCTGCGCCACTTCCTACGAGCAACAGGCATGGGCCACTCCGCGCTTATCCGGTTCGACGGAAACCACAACACACCAGACTGCACCGATGTTAGCGAACCGGACTCCCCCAGCCGGACTTCGGCGCTTTCGAACCATAAACGATATCACGACCGACACGACGAATGGGAGGAAGGACAGAGGCGATTGGTTTCTTTTGTACTGTCAGAGCGTTTTCTGGTTTCCCTATTCTGTGTCATGCGTTGCGATCCTTGATTCCTGTCCTGTTTGTTCTTTTCCTTGGTGCGTATACTTCGTCAGCGGTTGGGAAAGATGGAAACCCCACGGGGGCGGTGTTACACCCTAAATATTACGGGTCGGACATTTGGATATGGACAGGGCAGGAAGGTATCGGAAACTCGTCACACGGTCTTAGGACGGCACACCGAGACCAGGCAACCGACAGCGTCGGGGCTCAGCTCGGGTCAACCGACTCTGCAGCACCAGGAAACCCCTGGGCCAAGCACCGGCACTGACCGGAAAAGCGCAAGCGCTGCCGCAGAGGAAGACAACCTTGGTGGTCATCATAAGCAGGACAAGCGATCGGAAGGAAAACGGGAACGCAAGGAGCTGCGAGTCTAGATCGCGGAATAGGAGCGGGGTTGTTTCCAGAGGCACGGCCTAGAGGAACAACACCACGAGTCGGGAATCACTGTATCGTCGCAGACGGCTCGAAGGCCCGAGGCGATACCGTTGCACCCCATGGTCAGGAGACACAAGGGATCATGCTACCACTCGCATCCTCGTCATTGACACCCGATTATGGCGATGAACTCTGGGCTTTGCCAGCGCACGACAGCATGAGCGTATCTCCCACTTATCCGAGATGCTTACAACGATTATGATGCAGGGCACACGCCACACCAAGGTAAGGGACGTCGAGTTGAACAGATACTGAAGCGGAGGCTTGACTTCAAGCCAATCCTATAGCACTGGGTAGCCCCCGGACCAAGTACCGGCTCGTGTTCGGGAAAGTGCAAACACCGCTACAGGACCGCACCTCAATGTTCGAGAGTCTATTGGGAAAGATATGGGGCTTAGCTATGCCTTGATGCCGTTGCGGCCAAAGAAAGGATAGCTGGTACGGTTGAGGGTTCATTGCTCCGGCTCAGGTCGAGTAGCGTAATCAACCCCGCACACAACCCATATCGCATCACCCAATCACGACGAAGGAACAGAGGACCTGCTCCGGCCACTCTCAGGATACGTGGAAGCACTGCTCTCCGATCCAAATCGAGAGATTATCTGTGTTACGCTGATGAAGTTTAATGCCAAGGCGAAGAGTTTTCACGTCGCGGTGCAGGGTAATTTCCCTGCAGCACGTGATTCTGCCGAACCGGATACTTATACGACGACCCGCCGACGAGCGGTGGGCAACCGGTCTTCATCGGAAGATTCATCGGAATCATCAGCGGAACCATGATGAATCAGAATCATCAATCAATCATCAACGGACAACCTAACGGTCACCAAGACATCAACTCAACGACCATCCTACGAGCGATACGTTGAGCGAGCCGTCGCCACGCAACCGAGTGATCCTACGAGCGATCGGTCGAGCGAGCCGTCATCGTAGAACCACAGACCAACCATCGTACAAGCTGTCGGGCAGCCACCGGGCAAGCGCCGTCCACCGAGCGATCCGTCGAGCGAGCCATGGCCGCGGAGCCACGTACGAGCCGGCTGTTACACCTCAGTTGGAAACACGGGACAAAGATACTTAGATAGCTACATAGCCAGAGCACGTGAGGACTGGTCTTGAACGGCTCGAAGAGGAAAGTCGAGTCAGTAGGCCACAAAGAGTCTAGG
>Ga0307516_10001912_pt1 | contig 28512 bp, 30 predicted proteins | sample 19_EM_MG_FD_203310 | JGI IMG/M metagenome (GOLD analysis project Ga0307516, IMG submission 203310) | Populus trichocarpa ectomycorrhiza microbial communities from riparian zone in the Pacific Northwest, United States - 19_EM | ecosystem: Host-associated > Plants > Roots > Unclassified | place...
AGACGGGGGTCTGGTCACATCCCTGGGAGGTGTCAAGGTTATCCTCCGCAACACCCATACTAAAAGCTACTAGTTGCTGTATACCAGCAAAAATGTCAACTTTTTCTGGGTACAATATAACTCACGAACGGTCGTGCAGGACGCGCGAGGCGGAACGGGTCCGGTGGGTATATGAGGGGAGCCAGACCATCTGTCAGTGGTTTGAAGAAGATCGGACCTTAACTTGTTAAGTTACAGAGACGTATTCTTTAGTTAACTGCGATTGCTGTGGCACTTGTACCGACGTCACCAGACATTCCTGGAAGCATCTAGACTCATAGATTGCGACCATGGATGCACCTGAGAAGCATTTAGCCAGTAAGGGCTGCGATCAGGAGCACGAGGGTGATGACGCCTACAAGGGGGTGCAAACGAAATTTTTTCGCAAGTGCTCAGATCGAAGATCTTCTGGGTCCATACCTATCAATCAGTGCCACGTCCCAATCAACCATATCTCCCTCGGATGAGGAGGGACGCTGTTGCGTAACACCGAGGTATTGCGCTTCCCAAGTTAGCCCGAGGGCGGACGGCCAAAGAGTCGGCGCGACATTTAAAGAGCGCCAGTTTCCTATGTAGAGAGGCATCAGCAACGATCAGTCGGAAGTTGAGCCTTTACAATATTACATTGTTTCTGGGATCAACTCTCTAGTGATATTTCGAACACGAATCTCTTAGTGAATTTCCCATCCGCTCCCATGCGAATCCTTTGGGACTACACAGTTGCTCTGCTGCCATCATACAAGTGTTGCCCGCTCAAGGGTGATAGACTGTTGGTGACCACCTGGGCGATTGTGCAGTTGGTGAAACACCCGAGTGTTACACGTACACGCTGCTTCTATGCAGTCAACACCGCTGACCTGTGTTCGTACGCATTGCATAACCTCGTTGGTACACACCGCTGTCCTTCATTCGTACACCCTGCTCGTATGCAGTCAACACTGCTGACCTGCGTTCATACGCATTGCAGAACCTCATTGGTACACACTGCTGTCCTACATTCGTACATGCTGTGTGTCTGCCACCATTACCGCTGGCTACATTCATACGCGCTGCTCGTCTACCGTCAACATCGTCGATCTGCGTTTGTACGCATTGCAGAACATCGCTGCTACCCAGTGCTGTCCTACATTCGTAGGCACTGCTCGTCTGCCGTCTACATCGTTGACCTGCGTTCGTACACGTTACAGAAGCTCGTTGGTATGCCCTGCTCTCCTACATTTGTACGTGCTGCTCGTATGCAGTCAACACCGCTGACCTGCCTTCGTACACATTGCAGAACCTCGTCGGTAGGTACAGCTGTCCTACATTCGTACATGCTGCACATCTGCCGCCATTACCGCTGGCTACACTCATACATCCTCGTCGTCTGCCGTCAAAATTGTCGACCTGCGTTCGTACGCATTGCAGAACACTGTTGGTATACACTGCGGTCCTACATTCGTACATGTTGCGTATCTACCGCCATTACTGTTGGCTACATTCGTAAGTCCTACTCATCTGCCGTCAATATTGTCAACCTGTGTTCGTACGCATTGCAAACCTTGTTGCTACCCACTGCTGTCCTACATTCATACGTGCTGCTTGTCTGCCATATACATTGTCGACCTGCCATCGTACACATTGCAGAAGTTCATTGGTAAGCACTGCCCTCCTACATTCGTACGTGCTGCTCGTATGCAGTCAACACCGCTGACCTGCATTCGTACACATTGCACAACTTCATCAGTACATACGGCTGTCCTACATTCATACATGCTGCGTGTCTGCCGCCATTACCACTGGCTACATTCATATGCGCTGCTCGTCTGCCCTTAACATCGTCAGCCTACATTCGTACGTGCTGCAGAATCTCATTGGTACAGACCGCTGTCCTACTTTCATACATGCTACGTATCTGCTAGCATTGCCACTGGCTACATTCGTATGTGCTGCTCGTCTGCCGTCAACATCGTCTAACTGCCTTCGTTTACGTTGCAAAACCTCGTTGGTACGCACTGCTGTCCTACATTCGTACGTGCTGCTCGTATGCCGTCAACACCGCTGACCTGCGTTCGTATGCGTTGCAGAACTTTGTTGGTACACACCGTTGTCCTACATTCGTACATGCAGCACATCAGCCGCCATTGCCGCTGGCTACATTCTTACGTGCTGCTAGTCAGCCATCAACATCGTCGACCTGCATTCTTATGCGTTGCAAAAGCCCGTCGGTACGCACTGCTGTCCTACATTTGTTTGCGCTGGTTGTCTGCTATCTACATCATGGAGCTGTGTTCGTACACGTTGCAGAAGCTCACTTGTAGGCACTGCTGTCCTACATTCCTACGCGCTGTTCGTATGCAGTCAACACCACTGTCCTGCGTTCGTACATCAGGAAAAACATTCTGCGTCCGGATGCAGGGGCTGCGTCCGGACGCTATATACGCGTCTGAAATGTCTAGATGCTTGGGACGCAACCTGGCGAGGTAGTCTGCGCCCAGACGACGCGTGCCATGGCATCTGCCTTCCGGATGAGGAGTGTCAGGGCATTTGCCTACTGGACGCAGAGTGTCAAGGAAAATTTCTTCCAGACGCAGAGTGTTACAGCAAAGGTCCTACGGACGACGCGCGCCATGGCATCTGCCTTCTGGACGCAGCGCGTGTCTTTCGGATGCAGGGTGTCAAGGTAAATGTCTTCCGGATGACGCATGCAACGGTATCTGTCTTCCGGACGAGGAGTGTCAGGGCATTTGCCTACTAGACGTAGAGTGTCAACACAAATTTCTTCCGGACGTAGAATGTCAAGGCAAATGTCGTCTGGACAACACGAGTCAGGGCATCAGCCTTCTGGACGAGGAGTGTCAGGGCATTTCCCTTCCAGACGAGGAGTGTCAGGGCATTTGCCTACTAGAGGAACTGGGTCAAGGCAAATTTCTTCCGAACGCAGAGTGTCAACGCAAATGTCGTCCGGACGACGTGTACCACGGCATCTGCCTTCCAGACGAGGAGTGTCAGGGCATTTGCCTTCTGCATGCAGAGTGTCAAGGCAAATGTCATCTGGACAATGCATGCCACTGCATCTGCATTCCAGACGAGGAGTGTCAGGGCATTTGCCTACTAGACACTGAGTGTCAAGGCAAATTTCTTCTGGATGTAGCATATCAAGGCAAAGGTCCTACAGACGATGCGCGCCATGGCATCTGCCTTCTGGACACAGCGCATGTCTTCCAGACGTAGGGTGACAAGGCAAATGTCATCCGGACGATACGTGCAATGGCATCTGCATTCCAGACGAGGAGTGTCAGAGCATTTGCCTACTAGACGCAGAGTGTCAAGGCAAATTACTTCTGGACGCAGAGTGTCAAGGCAAATGTCGTCCAGACGACGCGTGCCACGGCATCTGCCTTCCGGACAAGGAGTGCCAGGGCATTTGCCTTCTGGACGCGGAGTGTCAGAGCATTTGCCTTCTGGATGCAGTGCGTGTCTTACAGATGCAGAGTGTCAAGGTAAATGGGATCCAGACGGGGCTTACAATGGGGCACCAAACATAGGTAATAGAGCTGTCATGGTGGTAGCATACGCGACTGTCAGAGCATGGTACATTGCAGCGAAGACTATCAAACACCCATTTGGTTTCAGGCATTGTGACTCAAACCAGTTCTATTGATTACATCTAATGTACATCTATATACCATATCACATAGATGGCATCGCTCTGTGTGACAGTAACAAAGGCAGTTTCCCGGATGAGACACGACGCAATGAGAATGACATCAATGAAGTGGATACCAATGAGGATGCCGGCCACAAGGACAATAACGATTAAGACGCGACGAGTACGATGTCAATGAGGATGGCGGCGATGTGGATAATAGCAAGTAAGACTTAGCGAGAAGATTGACGAGCTTCGTGAATTGTTAGCACAGCTCTCAGAGCAACAGACAGTGGGAAGTTGTACAATACGACGCGACGAGTACGATGTCAATGAGGATGGCAGTGAGGAGGTTGCAGGCAGTGTGGATGATAGCAAGTAAGATGGGACAAGTACAATGGTGGTGCATGTTATGAAAGGCGAAGAAAGAAGGGGTGGAATTGTGGCCCGTGCCGTCGTATTTAGCAAGCTGTGCATTGGTAATGGTGCCGATCAGTGCTAAGCAGGCCAAACCGTACGAAAGCACAGGTGCTAGCAAATGCTTGGCACCTTACAAGTTGCATGCGAAATCACTCGCAATGTTCGAAACCTGTGAATTCCTCTCCCTTAGTCGTCGATACCCTGGCCCCCGCCATTTATATTTGCACAATAATTCCCTATCATATCAATTCAGTCTGACCGAAAGTTTGTGCCTACTGGCCCCTGCTTTGCAACCTATCGATGCTGCTGTTCTGATTCAGCTACTTCTGCTAGGAGAATCTGTACTACATACAACACTCCAAATCCGTATATCCTTCAAGATTTCAGTATCACTACCATGAAAAGCAGGGGCCAGTATGCACAAACTTTCGGTCAGACTGAATTGATACGATAGGGAATTATTGTACGAATATTAACGGCGGGGTCCAGGGTATCGACGACTAAGGGAGGGGAATTCACAGGTTTTGAGCATTACGAGTGATTTCGCGTGCAACTTGTAAGGTTCTAAGCATTTGCTAGCACCTGCGCTTTTGTACGGTTTGGCCCCCTTACCACTGATCGGCACCCGGACCAATGCACGGCTAGGTAAACACGATGGCATGGGCCGCAATTCCGCCCCTTCTTTCTTCTCCTTTCATCATACACGCCACCATTGCACTCGTCCTATCTTACTTGCTATCATCCACGCTGCCGGCAACCTACTCACCGCCATCCTCATCGACATCGTGCTTGTCGCGTTGTATTGTACAACTTCCCACTGTCTGTCGCTATGAGAGCTACGCTAACAATCTCACGAAGTTCATAGATCTTCTCGCCGCGTCTTACTTTCTATCATCCACGCCGCTGGCATCCTCATCGGCATCGTACTCATCACGTCTTACTTGCTATCATCTACGCCGCCGGCATCCTCATCGACATCGTACTCATTGCATCTTACTTGCTATCATCCATGCTGCCGGCATCCTCACCGCCATCCTCATTGACATCATACTCATCACGTCATATTGTACAACTTCCCACTGCCTGTCCCTCTGAGAGCTGTGCTAACAATTCACGAAGCTCTTCGACCTTCTCGCTGCATCTTACTTGCTATCATCCACGCTGCTAGCATCCTCATCGACATCGTACTCGTCGCGTCTTACTTGCTATCATCCACGCTGCCGTCATCCTCACCGCCATCCTCATTGACATAGTACTCATTGCGTCGTATAGTACAACTTCCCACCATCTGTCACTCTTAGAGCTGTGCTAACAATCTGACGAAGCTCGTAGATCTTCTCACTGCGTCTTACTTTCTATCATCCATGCCGCCAGCACCCTCATCGACATCGTACTCGTCACGTCTTACCTGCTATCTTCCACGCTGCTGGCATCTGCACCACCATCCTCATTGACATCGTACTCGTAGCGTCATATTGTACAACTTCCCATTGTCTGTCCCTCTGAGAGCTGTGCTAACAATCTGATGAAGCTTGTAGATCTTCTCACCGCGTCGTACTTTCTACCATCCACACCGCCGGCATTCTCATCGACATCGTACTCATCGCGTCTTACTTGCTATCATCTACACCGCCGGCATCCGTACCACCATCCTCATTGACATCGTACTCGTCGCATCGTATTGTACAACTTCCCACTGTCTGTCCCTCTGAGAGCTGCACTAACAATTCACAAAGCTCTTCGATCTTCTCGCCGCGTCTTACTTGCTATGATCCACGCTGCCAGCATCCTCATCGACATCGTTCTTGTTGCGTCTTACTTGCTATCATCCATGCCGCCGGCATCCTCATTGACATCGTACTCGTTGCGTCTTGCTTGCTATCATTCATGCCGCCGTATCCTCACCGCCATCCTCATTGACATCATACTCGTCACATCGTATTGTACAACTTCCCACTGTCTGTCCCTCTGAGAGCTGCGCTAACAATTAACGAAGCTCTTCGATCTTCTCGCTGCGTCTTACTTGCTATGATCCACACCGCCGGCATCCTCATCGACTTCGTACTTGTCACGTCTTACTTGCTATCATCCACACCGCCGGCATCCTCACTGCCATCCTCATTGACATCGTACTCGTCGCGTCTTACTCGTTATTGTCCTTGCGGCCGGCATCCTCATTGGTATCCACTTCATTGATGTCGTTCTCAGTGCGTCGTGTGTCATCCGGGAAACTGCCTTTGTTACTGTCACACAGAGCGATGCCATCTACGTGACGTGCTATATAGATGTACATTAGATGTAATGAATCGAACCGGTTTGAGTCACAATACCTGGAACCAAATGCGTGTTTGATAGTCTTTGCTGCAATGTACCCTGCCCTGACAGTCGTGTATGCTACCACCGTGACCGCTCTATCACCTATGTGTGGTGTGCCATCATAAGCCAAGTCTGGATCACATTTGCCTTGACACTCTGCATCTGTAAGACACGTGCTGCATCCAGAAGACAAATTCCCTGACACTCCGCGTCCAGAAGGCAAATGCCCTGACACTCCTCGTCCGGAAGGCAGATGCTGTGGCACGCATTGTCCGGACGACATTTGCCTTGACACTCAGTATCCAGAAGGCAAATGCCCTGACACTCCTCGTCCGGAAGGCAGATGCTGTGGCACGCGTTGTCCGGACGACATTTGCCTTGACACTCTACGTCCAGAAGGGAAATGCTCTGACACCATTGGTCTAGACACGTATGCCGTGGCCGTTTCGTCCGGACACACGGTGCCGTGGCGAGGTGTGTCTGAAAGCACAGTGCCGTGGTGAGGTACGTCTGAAAGCATGGTGCCATGGCGAGGTGTGTCTGAAAGCACAGTGCCATAGCGAGCTGCATTTGAACGCACGGTGCCGTGGCACGTTGCGTCGGGATGCACAGTACCGTGGCAAACTGTATCCGGGTTAGTGAGGTTGCGGTCAGTGCGTCTCGACCGTCTGGTGCATCCGGATGCTCTGGACGCAAAAAAAATTTTTCCTGATGCTATGTGTTGTAGACTCTCATTGGTACACAACGCTGTCCTTCATTCGTACATGCTGTGCCTCTGCCGCCATTGCTGCTGGCTACATTTGTGCGTACTCCACATCTGCCGTCAACACTGCTGACCTGCATTCGTATGCATTGCAGAACCTTGTTGGTACACACTTCTGTCCTATATTTCTACATACTGCACATCTGCCGCCATTACTGCTGTCTACATTCATATGTACTGCTCGTGTGCTGTAGTCATCGCTGACATATATTCGTATGCATATCAAAACCGCACTGTTACGTATTAATGGTTTACATTCATTTGCATTGTGTCGTCCGCCCTTATTCGTCACTGTAGCCGTCGGCGTTTGAGATGTTGGACTTCGTGGTATAATATAAATTTTAAATATAATAATTATTTTGTGATTGAAGAATATAGTCAACTGCATGTAGTAGCATTGTAACTGTAGTAATTGTGGGTACAAAACTGCTCGCAGAGCATACTCGTTGCTCCTGTAAGCTTCCTTAGCTCCTGTAAGAGGGGTGGTTGTGTCCGTAGCTTCCCTATCTTTCCTAGCGTTTCTAGCCTCCCTAGCTCCCCTAAGGTGGCGGGCGCATCACTAAGATTGGTGTTGCGTCGGTAAGGTTGGTGGTTGCGTCCGTAGCTTCCCTAGCTTTCCTAGCGTTGCAAGCCTCCCTAGCTCCCTTAAGGTGGTGGGCGCGTCGTTAAGGTGGTAGTAGCATCTGTAGCTTCCCTAGCCTATCGAAGGACAAAGTTATATTTCACTACCGGTGCTCCGGTAAGCTTTACTAGCTCCAGTAGCTCCGGTAAGAATTAAATTTTTTGCTGATGTCCACATTATAGTATACAAAGTAACCAACACTTACACTATCATGGGAAGCCGAGGACCAACAGCAGTCATCGATACCTTCCAGCATACTCTTTGGTACTGGTATATCTATGAGGATCATACTCTTACCGAAGTTCAAGAACTATTTCGGCAAGGATTTTCTAATCTAGATATCTATCAATGAGAACCAGACTTTCCCAGTGAATCAACATTGCAATGTACATTTCAACGGTGGAACTATCGCAAATACCAGCAGCACTATGATACCCAACAGCTCAACCGAGAGCGGTGGGTTTACTTTTACCACTGGGGGCTGAATGATAGAGAGATTCTTCTATTTCTCACCAGTCAGAACTATCCTCTCAAGGCACGCAGGTGAGTCATATTACTGGCAGTCACTCGTTTTATTGCATATATGCAGACTGGAGCTTAATAGACTAATTAACTTGAAGTTTAGTGAGACTACAGCTTGCATTAGGTATGTGACATCGTTATAACACGTCACAGATACCTCTGCATAACCAACAGATCTGTGCCATCCTACAAGACGAATTACATGGCCAGTCTGCATTATATGGTCATCGTTTAACCTATACACAACTAAAGCAGCTTGGAGTTCCAGTGGCCCGAAACTGGATGTATGAACAAGTATGCAAGTTGGATCCTGGTGGTGTCACTAGCCATCAATTCGCTCGTCAGAATATTCCCCGTGGAGAATACCAAGTGGCTGGTCCTAACCGAGTCATATCAGTTGATGGGCATCACAAGCTGACAATGTACGGCTTTGAGGTTTATGCTGGTATTGATGCATATTCGAGATATATCACCTGGATTCATGTTGGTATTTCAACTCGGACGGCAGTTGCAGTTCTACGATCATATCTGGACCACCTATCTGAGCATAGGACTCTTCCATACACTATTCGCTCCGACCGAGGAAGTGAAACTCATATGATGGCAAATGCGTATTGCCAGCTTCATTAAGAGCTCAACCCTGATACCGTATAGAGTGACCACTACTGGTATAGGACTTCAACTGCGAACCAAAGTATTGAGTCTTGGTGGAGACACATGAGTAAAGGCCAGACTATAGCTTGGAAGGTATGTATCTAGCCACAAACTACAATTGTATCCTTCAAACTCATTCGTCCTATCTAGAGATACTTCGATGGGTTAGCATCTGCTGGGTTATGGTTAGGTAGCACTGCAGATACAATTGCTCTGCTCTTCGTCTACATGCCCATCATCAGACAGGAGATATATAGATATGCCGATCTGTGGAATGCACATACAATCCGGCGGCAGGCAAATCGGCTAACAGTTGTCTCTGGGAAGCCTGTAGTTCTCTACTTTCATCCTTCACAGCCAGCAAGGGACTACGGTAGTGAGGTTCTGAATAATCAGCTACAACGTTTGCTGCAGACAGTGGAGGCATACAAACCAAATGAGTACCTTCCTGCTGTCACTATACAGTTCTGCAAGAATATATTCAACTCCTGTGCTCGGGACTTGCATCTCCAAAAGGATGGGAATTTAGACTATACTACAGTTATTGGCGAACCGCCAGTCGCAATCCACCGTGTCGTCTATATCTTTCTCCGAGATACCTTGAATCACTATCTATCCGCTGGCAACGAGCTACCTATGTGTCATATTCCTCGAGGTGCATATGACTGGATTCCCCCACCTGCAGTAGTGCCACCAGAAGTTGATTTGGATGAGCAAGAAACTGGAGGTATCTATGAAGGCTCGGATGAACCTGAATATATCGATTGGGAGGACCGCTATCTAGATGGTGCCAATTAGTCGAACCTGAAGGCATCTGCAGTCAACCGGGATCAATCGCTCGTCATTTGTTCTCTCTGCTCAAAAGCAGCTGGACGGACTGCTTGCACGACACACTGTTCCAGACCAAAACCTTCCAAACGCCGCAGACGGAGGAGACAGGCGAGCACTTTCACAAGTGGGTACCAGAGATGGAGGAGACGGAGTTGGGCGAACGCTTTGACGAGCGTATGCCACAGAGGGAGGAGACGGAGTCAGGCGAGCGCTTCGACAAGCGGGTGCCAGAGACGGACGAGACAGAGTCGGGCAAGCGCTTCGACGAGCGGGCACCGTAGATGGAGGAGATGGAGTCAGGCGAGCGCTTCGACGAGCGCACACCAGAGACGGAGGAGACCAAGTCAGGCGAGCGCTTTGACAAGCACACACCAGAGACGGAGGAGACGGAGACTGAGTTGGGCTAGTGCTGCGACAAGCGGACACCAGAGATGGAGGAGGTGGGCGAACGCTCCAAGCGGATGCCAGAGTCAGAGGACACAGGCGAGCACTTTGCCAAGTGGGCACCAGAGACGGAGGAGACGGAGTCGTGCGAGCACTTTGATGAGCGCACGCCGGAGACGGAGGAGACGAAAGTCAAACAAGCACTTCAACAAGCGGGTGCCAGAGACGGAGGAGATGGAGTTGGGCGAGCACTTCGATAAGCAGGCACCGGAGACAGAAACTGAGTTGGGCTAGTGGGGACCGGAGACAGAGAAGACTGAGTCGGGCGAGCGCTTTGACGAGTACACACCGGAGACGGAGGAGATGGAGTCGTGCGAACACTTCGACAAGCTTGCACCAGAGACAGCAACGGAGTTGGGAGAGTGGGGACCGGAGACGGAGGAGACCGAGTCGGGCTAGTGCTTTGATGAGCAAACGCCGGAGATGTAGGAGATAGAGTCGGGTGAGCGCTTCGACAAGTGGGCGCTAGAGACACAGGAGATGGAGTTGGGCGAGCGCTTCGACAAGCAGACACTGGAGATGGAGGAGACGGAGTCGGACGAGTGCTTTGACAAGCGGACACCGGTGATGGAGGAGACGGAGTCGGGCGAGCGCTTTGACAAGCAGGCACCAGAGACGGAGACGGAGTTGGGTGAGTGGGGACCGGAGACGGAGGAGACGGAGTCGGGCGAGTGCTTTGATGAGCACACGGTAGAGACGGAGGAGACCGAGTTGGGGGAACGCTTCGACAAGCGGATGCCAGAGACGGAGGTGACTGGCAAGCGCTTTGACAAGTGGGCACCAGGGACGAAGGAGACGGAGTCGGGCGAGCGCTTTAACGAGCGGACACCGCAGACGGAGGAGGTGGGTGAGCGCTTCGACAAGCAGGCACCGGAGACGGAGGAGACCGGCTAGCACTTCAACAAGCAGGCGCCGGAGAGGGAGGAGACAGAGTCGCGCGAGCGCTTCAACAAGTGGGTGCTGGAGACAGACGAGACGGAGTCAGGCGCGCGCTTCCACAGGCATGTACCAGAGACGGAGGAGACGGAGTTGGACGTACGCCCCAAGCAGATGCCAGAGACGGAGGAGACCTGCGAGTGCTTTGACAAGCGGATGCCCGAGATGGAGGAGACCGGCGAGCGCTTCAACAAACAAGCGGGCACCGGAGACGGAGGAGACCGAGCTGGGTGTGCACCCCCAGCAGACACTGGAAACGGAGGAGACTGGTGAGCACTTTGACAAGCGGATGCCCTAGACGGAGGAGACGGGTGAGTGCTTCAACCAGCAGGCACTGGAGACGGAGGAGACGGAGTTGGGTGAGTGCTTCGACAAGCGGGCAGCGGAGACGGAGGAGACCTAGTTTGACGTGCACCCGAAGCAGATGCCAGAGATGGAGGAGACCTTTAAGCATTCCAACAAGTGGGCACCGGAGACGGAGGAGACAAAGTTGGGCGTTCGCTCCATTGGTGTGCGTCGTTCGTTCGCAGCGAGGCACTACAGTTGTGACTCGCAAATATACTTCTCTCCAGTTACAATTTGTGGAGTCTTGGTGATGTGAAATTTCTTTGGCAGGGTTGCAAGATTGTCAAGTATTCGTAGTTTTCGGGTTTTCGGGTTTCAGGAGTTCGTGTTTTAGTTTATGCAAATTCGAGAAACTTAACTGGTTGGTTATTATGGGCTTCCATAGTTGCCCGCATGGCCGATTATTTTTTTTCTTTATAATGTGATATTTTCAATTTTAAATACCACCAATTTGGGTAGTGTAGTTAGTAGTATGCATCATAACAATATATGTAATAATAGGTTTGTCGAACCATTGAGTAGTGATAGGTGCAGGTTCGAATCCTGCCCCACTGGTGCACTTTTGTTTTGTTTTGATCAGCTATTTACTACATCCAACCAACCAAGTCTGTCTCTACGTATACCCTAAACACTAAAATAAAAGCATCAAATACCAACCTGCACCAGATATCACTCGCAATCTGCAAATGTGTTACGAAGCGCTAATAAAGCTGTACACCTAGATGCCTAGATGCTAGGCTGGCTATAGTTTTTATAGTTGAACCTGACCTTTACCTTATCAATAGTGGCGGTCTTAACCCTCACCATACAGGCAACAAATTTGTGTTGTTGAGCTACTCATGGCTTAATTCAATGACTGTAGCAGTAGCAATTCAATTGTTTACTGCCTACTCACCATGTGAACTTACTTCCACTCAAATTTTGGCACTATTGCATAGACCTAGACTTCGACATCACAGAACACAATGAAGTGATGGTCTCCAGCTCGTTCATGTCAAGTTTAACTGCCACAAAACAATCAGTCATATGATTAGTGCTACTAACAACACCGAGTACACCCCCCCATCAGTTCATTTATCTTCTATGTGCGGCCACAGCTACCACATACCCATAACTTTGCTTTTTTGCAACACACCCTGTCCAAGTCATTACAAGTTGAAATAATACACACCACCAACCTACATACCACTCACCTATCGTCATATACGTTACAGAGACGTCCTGTTACACATCACTGGCCTACTTCTCATATGTGTTGCTCATCTGCCATCATTCTCCTCACTGGCCAACATCTCATAGGTGTTGCCCATCTGGCTGCATTCTCCTTACTGATTTAAATCTCATAGGCATTGCTCATCTGGTCTCATTATTTTCACTGACTTACATCTCGTAGGCATTCCTCATCTGCTGTCATTCTCCTTGCTGGCCTACATCTCGTACATGTTACCCGTCTGGCCTGATTCTCCTTGCTGGCCACTGCTACTATGTGTTGCTCGTTTAACCTGATTACCACTGACCTACGTTCGGATGTGTGCTAGAAACGCTCTGTTAGGCATCACTGGTCTACTTCTCCTACGTGTCGTTCGTTTGGTGTCATTCTCCTCACTAGCCTACATCTCGCAGGCATTCCTTGCCTGCCATCATTCTGCTTGCTGGCCAACATCATATACGTGTTATCTGTCTGACCTCCTTCTCCTTGTTGGTCTACCTCTCGTACATGTTGCTTGTCTGCCCTTATTCTTCACTCTGACCTACTTCTCATAGGCATTCCTTGTCTGCCGTCATTCTTCTTGCTGGCCATCTTCTCATACGCGTTACCCATCTGGCCTCATTCTCCTTGCTGGCCACTGCTACTATGCTATTACAGTGGGTATTTGGAGGAGTGGAGAAAGAAACAAAAAACTGGAGAAAAAGTGAAAGTAGAGTGAGTGAAGAAGAATGAGGGAAAGGGGTAGGGTTGGAAGGTTGGGAGAGTTTAGGGTAGTGCTAGTGTGTGGGAGGGGAATTTTCCCCTCAGTATAAAATAGTTTCTTCTTGTTGTTGTTAGAGAGCAGTCTCCTACGAATTCATACCTTCTCGCTACATTCTGACCCCCCCTTTCGCTACGAACACTACACGCTTTTGGTTGGGTTTGGTCCTTCCTCCTACACAGAAGAATCTCACACAGTACCCATTCTCTTGGCTCCCCAACACTCGTGACCATGGTAGGAAGCTAGCTGTTGTTGAGGATTCTTCTTACAATCTCGTCCAACTTTTAACATCTATTTGGTTGCTCTGAGAAGAGGCACGGCCATTGCAGGTCCAAACTCAGAGAACCATTGACCCTGCACAAACACCGAATGACATCAAGGTGTACAAACACGATAGCAGGGGTGGGATCTGTTTGGGACAACCTATGTACAAGAAGCTACAGCAACTGGGTGTAGGTGGCATAAGTAGTGGACTCCTCTTGAGAACAATGCACCAGCAGACTGCCTGCACCCATTCTAACAGGAAGTCTTTTCCAAGATTTTTGACCCCTGAAGAAAAGTACATCAGGAAAAAATTGAAAATTTACACCTGCACGTCGGTAACCCCTGTCTGCGTCCAATGCTCCAGTAGCTTCCCTAGTTCCGGTAAGCTTCCCTAGCTCCGGTCAGCTTCCCAAGCTCCAGTAAGACTGGTCATACTTCCGTAAGGTTTTCTAATTATCGGCAACTGGTACAGTTGGTATCGCCACTCCCATGAATCATTAGTGCAATTGTGTTACACCCTAGGGTGCAGCACGAAGGGAGAAAGGGTCACGTGCAAAAGAGTCAGCCAAGCCACATCCAAAATCTCACCTTCGACGCAGTCCGGCCAGCTATGGCAACCATGTCAGGGGAAAGTAGCCGACAGGTCCCCGGGCACTGGGGGGTGAGGCCGGTTCGGTGCAAGCCAGGCACGCCAACAATCCCTAAACCCCCAGCATTGCAGAACCCGTTATCCGAATGGCTACAAGAATTCATGGGTGCTGAAGCTGGTAGCCACTGCAGAAGAGGACAAGATAAGGATGTAAGCTCATCGTATGCCATAAGCGGGGCTCATGATGAAACTTCGGGGCGGAGAGAGTCTAGATGGGAGATAAGGAGTGGGGCGTGGAAACTCCGGGAAATAAAGGAGACGCCTCCGTCAGCCGAGATAGAGTAGGCACCAGTAAGAAAGAAGGGATCGAGATGGATTTCTCGTATCGCTGAAAAAGTCTTGGTTGGTCACGTACCCCAGTACGTGGTGGAGCCAAATCACTCCCCCTTATCGCTATTCACCGATCATAACCAATCGGCTCACAACCACCAGTGGAAACCGATGGAAGAAAGACGTTGTGAGAAACCAGCGGAAAATAGACGTGGCTACGTGGGTGGGGAAAAGGAAAGAGAAAAAGTCCTCTCTAGAAAGATCACATGACCTGGCCACAGAGAGATATAAGCGACCGACCGAGCGCCCAAAAAACCAGCAGGATCATCAAGGAAGAAAACACTCCCCGAACAACAAATCTAAGATTATTCCACTGTGAACGAACGATACCTAACTTCCTCTGCCTCCACACCCCGGTTACAACATAACCCCGGTTACAACATAACCCCGGTGTCACAAATTGTCACAATCTGATGGTTTTGTTTTCCGGACACATACATTCACAAATTCATGAGGTTCAAATTATTTTTTCTCCCATCATTTCATTGCCTATGGTCACACTTGAAACTCACGCAATGAAGGGTACCGATCCTCTTTACTGAAGTGCCAAAGATATTGAAAAAAAATTATTAAATATTTGTATTACTCGTATGCTAATCGGTTCATCAACTCCTCCGCTCAGTGCCCTCCCAGAACTTTGAATATTTTTGAAAATGGTCACGGCAATCACACATACAGTATAGATTATGTGCCCGTTGACTGAGGTGTCTCTTGGATGAGCTCCCAGCGACGCACGTCATTAGATGGCACCTTCAGGATTCATCAGGAAAAAAAAATCTGTGTTCCAACGGAGACCAGCGTTAGATGCGTTGAGAGTGTTGGAAAAATGGTTAGATTACAATTTTGCGTTGATACGCAGTTGGCATGCCGGTAACAGCCAACACGCAGCTTCTCCGTCCAAATGCTATGCCAGGCGGGGCATCTACTATCCATGAAGAATACCTTATTCATTTCCGTTGGAAGGTAGTTCGGAGGACGAATTATCCTGTCCACGCAGCGCTTCCATCCAAACGCTATGCCAGGCAGTGCATCTACTACCCACGCAGAATACATTACTCATTTCTATTGGAAGGTAGTCCGGAGGTCGAACTATCCTGTCCACACAGCGCATCTGTCCAAACACTATGCCAGGCGGGGCATCTACCATCCACGCAGAATACATTACTTATTTCCATTGGAAGGTAGTCCGGAGGTCGAATTATCCTGTCCACGTAGCGTTTCCATCGAAACACTATGCCAGGTGGGGCATCTACTATCCACACACAGTACTTTGCTACTTCTGATGAAAGGTCATACCGAGGACGAATTTTTCTCTCCACACAGGCATTTGCTCGAAAGATGGATCATTTACAGTCTGTGAAGCCTGGGTTTCTTTTACTCTCTGAAATTCAACAATAATGAAATAAACTCAATACACAAAATGACACAATAGCAGCATCAAGTGACCGCATTCGATGAGTACGTTCAAAATTTAGCGAGAAAAATATGGCGAGCAAAGAGAGTATTTGGCGATAGCATCCGGAGTGAAGATCCAGCGAGAGAATCCAGTGAGGTGAGCGAATTCAGCTAGCAGGTCCACCACGCGAATCTAGTAGGAGAATGAGTGAGAGAATCCAGCGAGCGAATCCAGCAAGCGTGTCGAGCGAGAGAATCTAGTACGAGAATCAGCAAGAGAATCAGCAAGAGAATGAGTAAGAGAATCCAGCGAGTGAATCCAGCGAGAGAATCTAGTAAGAGAATCAGCAAGAGAATGAGTAAGAGAATCCAGCGAGAGAATCCAGCAAGCTGGTCGAGAGAAAGAATCCGGTAAAATGTGGGAGGATGGAATGTGGAGTGACAATGCGCGGGCAATGGATATCCTTTAAAGGAGCCGTCCCCACTTCTTTCATTCTTTTCCTTCCTTAGGCAACAAGAAGAATCACACTTTCTTTCCCACAACCCTTCTCCTCCTCACTGCGTGCCATCCGCTCACCGCCGTCCACTGTCGGGAGTGTCGCCTGACCCTGCCCCGTTACAGTTGGATTCGCCTGCTCGATTCGCTCGCTGGATTCGCTCGCTGGATTCTCTCGCTGGATTCTCTCACTGGATTCTCTTACTCATCCTCTTGCTGATTCTCTTGCTGATTCTCTTGCTGATTCTCTTACTAGATTCTCTTGCTCTACCCGCTCGCTGGATTTGCTCACTGGATTTGCACACTGGATTCTCTTGCTGGATTCTCTTACTCGTTCTCTTGCTGATTCTGTTACTAGATTCTCTTGCTGGATTCGCTTGCTGGATTCTCTTACTCATTCTCTTGCTGATTCTCTTGCTGATTCACTTACTCATTCTCTTGCTGATTCTCTTACTAGATTCTCTTGATGGATTCTCTCGCTGGATTCTCTTACTCATTCTCTCGCTGATTCTCTTACTAGATTCTCTTGCTGGATTCGCTCGCTGGATTCTCTTTCTCAGTCTCTTGCTGATTCTCTTGCTGATTCTCTTACTCATTCTCTTGCTGAGTCTCTTACTAGATTCTCTCGATGGATTCACTCACTGGATTCTCTTACTCATTCTGTTGCCGATTCACTTAGTAGATTCTCTTACTGGATTTGCTCGCTGGATTCACTCACTGGATTCGCTCGATGGATTCTCTCGCTCGACCCGCTCACTGGATTGTCTTGCTGGATTCTCCTGCTGGATTCTCTTACTCATCCTGTTGCTGATTCTCTTGCTGATTCTCTTGCAGATTCACTTACTAGATTCTCTCGCTCTACCCGCTCACTGGATTTGCTCGCTGGATTTGCTCGCTGGATTCTCTCGCTGGATTCTCTTACTCATTCTCTTGCTGATTCTCTTACTAGATTCTCTCGCTGGATTCGCTCACTGGATTCTCTTACTCATTCTCTTGCTGATTCTCTTGCTGATTCTCTTACTAGATTCTCTCGCTCGACCCGCTCGCTGGATTCGCTTGCTGGATTCTCTCGCTGGATTCTCTTACTCATTCTCTGGCTGATTCTCTTACTAGATTCTCCCACTGGATTCGCTCGCTGGATTCGCCCGATGGATTCGCTCGATGAATTCTCTTGCTCGGCCCGCTCACTGGATTCTCTTGCTGGATTCTCTTGCTGGATTCTCTTACTCATCCTCTTGCTAATTCTCTAGCTGATTCTCTTGCTGATTCTCTTACTATATTCTCTCGCTCTACCTGCTCGCGGGATTTGCTCGCTGGATTTGCTCGCTGGATTTGCTCGCTGGATTCTCTTACACATTCTCTTGCTGATTCTCTTACTAGATTCTCTCGCTGGATTCGCTCACTGGATTCTCTTACTCATTCTCTTGCTGATTCTCTTACTGATTCTCTTACTAGATTCTATCGCTCGACCCACTCACTGGATTCGCTTGCTGGATTCTCTTGCTGGATTCTCTTACTCATTCTCTTGCTGATTCTCTTACTAGATTCTCTCGCTGGATTCGCGCGCTGGATTCTCTTACTCATTCTCTTGCTGATTCTCTTGCTGACTCTCTTACTAGATTCTATCGCTCGACCCACTCGCTGGATTCGCTCAATGGATTCTCTCACTGGATTCTCTTACTGATTCTCTTGCAGATTCTCATACTAGATTCTCTCGCTGGATTTGCTTGCTGGATTCTCTTACTCATTCTCTTGCTGATTCTCTTGCTGATTCTCTTACTAGATTCTATCGCTCGACCCACTCGCTGGATTTGCTCGCTGGATTCTCTCGCTGGATTCTTTTACTCATTCTCTTGCTGATTCTCTTACTAGATTCTCTCACTGGATTCGCTCGCTGGATTCTCTTACTCATTCTCTTGCTGATTCTCTTGCTGATTCTCTTACTAGATTCTATCGCTCGACCCACTCGCTGGATTCGCTTGCTGGATTCTCTTGCTGGATTCTCTTACTCATTCTCTTGCTGCTACTCTTACTAGATTCTCTCACTGGATTTGCTCGCTGGATTCTCTTACTCATTCTCTTGCTGATTCTCTTGCTGACTCTCTTACTAGATTCTATCGCTCGACCCACTCGCTGGATTCGCTCACTGGATTCTCTCGCTGGATTCTCTCACTCATTCTCTTGCTGATTCTCTTGCTGATTCTCTTACTAGATTCTATCGCTCGACCCACTCGCTGGATTCGCTTGCTGGATTCTCTTGCTGGATTCTCTTACTCATTCTCTTGCTGATTCTCTTACTAGATTCTCTTGCTGGATTCGCTCGCTGGATTCTCTTACTCATTCTCTTGCTGATTCTCTTGCTGACTCTCTTACTAGATTCTATCGCTCGACCCACTCGCTGGATTCGCTCAATGGATTCTCTCACTGGATTCTCTTACTCATTCTCTTGCAGATTCTCATACTAGATTCTCTCGCTGGATTTGCTTGCTGGATTCTCTTACTCATTCTCTTGCTGATTCTCTTGCTGACGATCTTACTAGATTCTATCGCTCGACCCACTCGCTGGATTTGCTCGCTGGATTCTCTCGCTGGATTCTCTTACTCATTCTCTTGCTGATTCTCTTACTAGATTCTCTCGCTGGATTCGCTCGCTGGATTCTCTTACTCATTCTCTTGCTGTTTCTCTTGCTGATTCTCTTACTAGATTCTATCGCTCGACCCACTCGCTGGATTCGCTTGCTGGATTCTCTTGCTGGATTCTCTTACTCATTCTCTTGCTGATTCTCTTGCTGATTCTCTTACTAGATTCTATCGCTCGACCCACTCGCTGGATTCTCTTGCTGGATTCCCTTGCTGTATTCTCTTACTCATTCTCTTGCTGATTCTCTTACTAGATTCTCTCGCTGGATTCGCTCACTGGATTCTCTTACTCATTCTCTTGCTGATTCTCTTGCTGATTCTCTTACTAGATTCTATCGCTCGACCCACTCGCTGGATTCGCTCACTGGATTCTCTCGCTGCATTCTCTTACTCATTCTCTTGCTGATTCTCTTGCTGATTCTCTTGCTGATTCTCTTGCTGATTCTGTTGATGATTCACTTACTAGATTCTCTAGCTGGACCCGCTCGCTGGATTCGCTCGATGGATTCTCTTACTCATTCTCTTGCTGAATCTCCTAGATTCGCTTCCTGGATTCGCTGCTTTGTTTCCTTAGATTCGTCGCATTGGTCGCTGGATTCGCTGGATTCACTTCCCATATTCCCCTCGTCACTCATGTTACTCATCATATGCTCCCGGTCAAAATAGTTTCTATGGTACTGGCCGACAAATTGATAGGTAATGTCAGAGCTTTAACATATAGTGCTTTCTGAGCAGGATGTTGTTTCTTACATAGCATGCGTAAATAGCAATACAACTGAGTCGTTAGAATTCGAGGGGGCATCCATTGGTACGTGCAATATTGCGTTCAGAGGTCGTAAGCCGCATATATAGTTCTTGCTTCGCGTTGCAAGTACCACGCTGCGAATAGTAGAGCAGTCGGAGGGCGTTGGCATCACCACACTACAAGTATCATCTACATGCAGAAAAATCGTTCGCAGCAGCAAGTTAGCGCTGATTAATGCGCCTCTGAGTGTAAACGAAGATGGTGGGAATGGTCGTCGCCACGCTACAAGTATCGTCTACACGCAGAAAAATCATTCGCAGTAGGGAGTTAGTGCTGATTAACACGCCTCTGTGTGTAAACGAAGTTGGTGGGCATCCAGTCGCCAGTGCGAAATCTTACGTTGCAACACTTACCACACAGCGACCCATCGTTTACAAGTGAGAGGTAGCGCCCAAACCGTTCTATGCATTGGATGCCAGTACATGCTCCTAACGCAGAATTATTTTTGCCCAATGTTGCCGTGGTCGACGGAGTCTGTTGAAATGACCAGGCTGTGTTGCAATTGCCAGCAGTGCTGCCAACTCTGACAGTTGTCCTCCCAGCTCCTCGAGCACATTCGCAAATCCTCACTGTGGTCACCGCGATGCACGTTCTTCATCCATATCCGCGAACCTCTAATGATCCTTCGCCGTTAGATCACGCCTTCGGGATTGCTGCCGTCGAGGGTGTTTGTTCAAATGACCAGGTTGTGTTTCCATTGCTAGCCAAGCCGCCAACTCCGAGAGTCATCCTCCCAGCTCCGCGAATGCATTCGCAAATCCTCACTGCTGTTCCGGCGACGTACGATCTTGGTCCGTGCCTGCAAATCTCTAATCATCCTTCACCACTAGATCGTACCTTCGGAATTACCACCATCAGGGGCGTTTGTTGAAATGACCCCGTTGAGTTGCCATTGCCAGCTGTGCCGCCAACTCCGAGTCGTCCTCCCCGCTCTTCGAACGCATTCAGAAATCCTCACCGCTGTCCCGGAGATACACGTTCCTGATCCGTGTCTGCAAACCTCTAATCATCCTTCGCCACAAGTTCAAGCCTTCGGAATTGCCACCGTCAGTTGTGTTTGTTGAAATCACCAGGTTGCGTTGCCTTTACCAGCTGAGCCGCCAACTCCGAGAGTAGTCTTCCAAGATCCTCAAGCGCATTCGCAAATCCGCACCGCTGTCCCAGAGACAAACATTCTTGATCCGTGTCCGCGAACCTCTAATCATCCTTCGCCACAAGATCACGCCTTCGCGATTGCCACCATCAGGGGTGTTTGTTGAAATGATCAGGTTGCGTTACCTTTGCCAGCTGAGCCGCCGACTCCAAGAGTCGTCCTCCCAGCTCCTCGAGCACATTCGCAAATCCTCACAGCTGTGAAGCGGTCCCACCCCCTGCTCCGAATCTCACTCATAGACTATCCACCCATTGACTGAGTTAAACCTCGGATACCCATGACGACGTATGTTGTTGATCCGTATCCGCAAACCTCTATTCATCCTTCGCCGCTAGAATGTGCCTTCGGAATTGCCGCCATCACGGGTGTTTGTTGAAATGACCAGGTTGTGTTGCCTTGGCCAGCTGAGCCACCAACTCCGAGAGTTGTCCTCCCAGCTTGTCGAGCGCATTTGCAAATCCTCACCGCTGTTTGGGAGACGCACGTTCTTGAGCTGCGTCCGCGAACCTCTAATCATCCTTCGCCACAAGATCGCGTCTTCGGGATTGCCACTGTCAGGGGTGTTTGTTGAAATGACCAGGTTGCATTGCCTTTGCCAGCTGAGCCACCAACTCGGAGAGTCATCCTCCCAGCTCCTCAAGCACATTCGCAAATCCTCACAGCTGTGAAGCAGTCCCACCCCCTACTCCGAATCTCACTCATAGACTATCCACCCATTAACTGAGTTAAACCTTGGATACTGCTGACAACGTATGTTGTTGATCCGAATCCGCGAACCTCTAATCATCCTTCGCCGCTAGAGCGCAACATCAGAATTTCTGCCGTCGCGGGTGTTTGTTGAAATGACCAGGTTGTGTAGCCTTGGCCAGCTGAGCCACCAACTCCGAGAGTCGTCCTCCCAGCTCCTCGAGCGCATTTGCAAATCCTAACTGCTGTCCAGGAGACGCACGTTCTTGATCTGTGTCCGCGAACCTCTAATCATCCTTCGCCACAAGATCGCACCTTCAGGATTGCCACCGTAGGGGGTATTTGTTGAAATGACCAGGTTGCGTTGCCTTTGTGAGCTGAGCTGCCAACTCCGAGAGTCATCCTCCCAGCTCCTCGAGCGCATTTGCAAATCCTCACCGCTGTCAAGCGCTCCCACCTCCTGCTCCGAATCTCATTCGTAGACTATCCATCAGTTGACTGAGTTGAATCTCGCATACTCCCGACGACGAACGTTGTTGATCTGTCTCTACGACCCTCTTATCATCCTTTGACACTAGATCACGCCTTCAGGATTGCGGCCATCGGGGGTGTTTATTGAAATGACCAGATTGTGTTGCCTTTGGCAGCTGAAATGCTAACTCCGAGAGTCGCCCTCCCAGCTCCTCGAATGCATTCACAAATCCTCACCACTGTCACAGCGACGTACATTATTGATCCGTCTCTGCGAACCTCTAATCATCCTTCGCCGCTAGAGCGCCCCTTCAGGATTTACGCCATCGGGGGAGTCTGTTGAAATGACCAGGCTGCGTTGCAATTGCCAGCAGTGCTGCCAACTCCGCGAGTCGTCCTCCCATCTCCTCCAACGCATTCGCAAATCCTCACCGTTGTCAAGCACTCGCACTGGTCTCATGCATAGACTATCCACCCGCTGACTGATTTCAACCTTGGGGGTAGCTCATGGCAACAAAAGTTGGTGATCCGTGTCTGCGAACCTCTGTTCATCCTTCACCACTAGATTGCGCCAACTCTATTGCCACTCTCCATTGAAATGGCCACGCCATGTTGCATTTTCCAGCTGTGCTGCCAATTCCGAGAGTCGTCCTTCCAGTTATTCGAGTGCATTCACAAATCCTCACTGATGCCAAACGCTTCCACCTGCTCTGCGTCTCATGCGTAGGCTATTCACCTGTCGACTGAGTTGAACCTCAGAGTAGCTGATCCGTGTACCTGAACCTATCTCCATCCTTTGCCTCTAGATCGGCCCTTTTGGATTGCCATTGTCGCGAGCCTGTGTTGCACTGGCCTGCTGTAGGAATAATTCAAAGATCAACAAGATTATACTGGTAAGGAAGTCATCAGTCGTTGTGCTAAACAGCTGTTGTGAGATCGCAATGCTTGATTTACTGATTGAGTCTCACCACTACGATATCTCGCTGCGGTCAGACTTGGAGTCCGAATCCTCCATAACCGACTGACCAGCGGTTTCCTCGAGTGTTTCATCGTTGTCCATCAAATCCTCATCCATTCGATCTTCATCCATTGCAACCTGATTCCACGTTTCAATATCGACGTGTGAATTGACAAGCCATGAGCAGTTAGTCGAACTGTCAGGGTCAAATGGTAGAAGATGCGCCGCTCCATCAATCTCGGAAGCATGGATGAGTTGGTATTCAGTCCCTGGCATTGCTTGCACAACCTTCACCATCCCTGAAGCCCTTTCAACGGCACCTCTCGCAGCCATGGTCGTAGTCTGAACAAATGCCAACTGAAGGTCTGGCATTGCCTTGCCATCCTTGATTGTTGAAAACTTCAATAGCGAGATTAGCCGGACTGGCAGGTGGCCTTTCAGCGCTTTCCACGGAAGTGGTAGTACTGGCGACTCTGAGGGTTGCCGGCTCATCACCCTGGACTGTCTGTAAGCTCACCACCAAGCCCAGTCATGGCGCGGCGGACCCCCATGCCAGTGAGTCTCCAATGTGCGTTGGAGTATTTGCTTCTCCCAGATAGCCATTCCATACTTTAGGACGTGAACTGCAATGGATTTGTATACCGCTATTGGCACCATATCGAACTCCTCATCCACCGCAGAAATACCCTCTCCGTTGAGAAAACGATAGGTGGCAATCTCCATGTTATTCCATAGCTCTGGATTGCCAATTGAGGACAAGAATACAGCGAAGACATATTTATTCGGCCCGGTAGGACTTTTAAGAACATGGGGAGGCCGCAGGTGAGAGTTATTCGGAGAAGTCATGTCGCAACTCCCAGGGTGGCAGTTTAACTTACAGAGGTCGAAGGCCTCAATCCTAGCATTGGACTCCAGGATCTGCGCATAAAAGTCACCAGTTTTGTTGGAACCCTGATACCCTTTCTTCACCTAACTTTTGTGTAAGAGCTCTGTGGCAGATGTGGAGTACTGCTCGAGGCTGCCAAACATCTCGATCGACTCCCTGAAATGGCTGGTGAGGTGGATCTTTGGGAAGTTGAAATGAGTATGTTTCTGGAAAATTTGAGCCCACTCAGTGGCGAACTGTTGTATGAGCTCGAGATTTTTTGGCAGTCGCTGTGGCGTGTCTTCTTCAACTCCAAGTCTCTTGCCTTGACGCTCTTGGCCTTCGCTGCTTTGACTAACACACAGATTTTTTTCGATGCCTGATGTTCCAGAAATACATCCTTGTTGTCGTGAAAGCAACTCAGGGAGGCTTCTATGGAGTCGAGGGAGATGGCGTCATGCGTCGGGTATTCGCAGTATATGTAGAACTCACAAAGTCTGCAGGCGCACAAAATAACTTTTTCGAATGCGGAATGCTCGGAGTTGGACGGACGACGTAGATAGTTGGCTAGACAACTCACCAGTAAGCGGCTCATCTTTTTATACTCACCACCCATCCATTGAACAATTTCCTTGAAAGATTTTTTGGGTTGTGTCATACTCAGGTAAGGTGGAATCGCCATCCATAAAGAGTTGAACAGGGTGAGCCGATGGTGCAATTTGAGAAAACTCATGATCCAAAGTAGCAAGTGCTTGAGCATTCCTACCTGTATGGTGTGTAGGAAGTCGGGTTTCGGTAGTTTAGTGGGGTTACATCGCAGTCTCCACAATACGTTATCGGTGGTTGTAAGCACACCCCACTCAGTAAGTTGTGCAACTCTCTGAGTTGAGCCATTGTAGAATACGCGCATGTATACTTGGTGATCACGGCGTGGGAATACTGAAGGATAATCTCCGAATTTCGAAGCGGAAACCTCATACAAGGACAATAATTTGTGCGTAAGGATTGTTGAGCCATGTGTTCTGGATAGTCAGCAAGCCATGGACCAATTCGGACAAAGCACTGACGCCAGTTGCCAGTGCCATGCAGAGCATGGAAGCACGGGCTCAGATGCGTATCGTTGGGATCACAATTTCTTGAGTGGTCAAACAACGGTTGCAGGACAACTTTCAGCACCTCATGGACAATCTGATGATCCCAGGTTGCTTGCTTTTGCCTTCAGATATCACTCTGTGCCGAATACTTGGCCTTCTCCAGCAGAACTGCAATTATGTCAACCGAGTGAGTTGTCGGTTTCATCCTGATGACAGATGATAGATTCCCAATTGTCATGTAAACAGGCCAGATCTTCTTATCTCCTACATAAGCCGTAAGGTGGATTGAGTCGGACAGGAATATAAATGGAACGAGAGATGCACCAGCAGGGAGCTTGTCTTGCTCATTCCAACACCAGTCCCATGTATACATTTCCCTGTATTGTCGAATACCATTAGTGAAGGACCTCTCAGGACTGAATACCAAATTCTGAGAGTTGTAGGTCTGCCAAAGTAGCTACTTTGTTGTTTCAATCGAATTGCGATACCAGAAATTTATCGCGTCACGGTGGTTGGCATTCCATGTCATGTCAATCTCGGCTTCCGTCCACAAGTTCATGCCGAGTCCATCCTCCATTTTCTTGATCAGCATTTTGAGGCAGTGGACAGACTTTATTGATTGCTGTACACTCTCCCCGGAGTGGAGAATGCTGTCCTTTTAGCAGTTGATCCACTGCGGTTTGGGTGACATTGTTCAATAGGCACCAATTGACAAATTCGAAAGACCTTTCATCCTGAAATGGGTGATATGCATATGCAGGATCGCTCCAGTTAGATATCAAGTCATTTTGTTCGCGGACATACATCATTTCTGTCGGGTCCAGAACATAGTGGATAGGTAGTCCAGCGTGCAGGTAGGTGTTAGTAATTTCGGCAATGGGAACTGCATCTCCAGAAGATGCATATCGGATCGTGTCGGTCGGAAAAAAACGCATATCGCCATACCGCATAACTATGATGGATCTCCATCCTTGAGAAAGTTTGGCAAAACAGGATCATCCCGGTTATAAAATGGGGGCTGACCAGCAGTATGATGCTCATAGGGGTTGGGGGACGCATCGCCATTGTGATTGTCGTCCTTATCAAGGAACCCTGGATGCTCCTTCAGGTAATGCACCTTCAACCATCCCAACACCTTGAAGGGCTTCCTGCAAACTTGGCAGATTGGAAGATGTGACATTCTGCACAACTGTGACCCTGGCAGTTTAAACTGTAGGAGTTCCATTACCAACCTTAGGGATTGCCAAGTGACTGAGATGTGCATTGGACAGCGACGGCAGCGATGGAACAACGAGCGTGAGCGCCGCTGTGGGGAACCTAGAGTAACTGCCATGAGTGTCTGGTACAATTGTAGGAGTTCTGCTACCAACCTTAGGGATTGCCAAATGACTGGGAAGTGTGTTAGAAGGCTACGGCAGCGATGGATGGCAATGGCAGTAATGGACGGCAATGGCAGCAAAGGACGGCGATGGCAGCAATAGAACAACAAGCGTGAGCGCCGCTGTGGGGAACCTAGAGTAACTGCTGTGAGCATCTGATACAATTGTAGGAGTTCAGCTACGAACCTTAGGGATTGCCGAATGAATGAGAAGTGCGTTGGATGGCGATGGCAGCAATGGAACAATGAGCACGAACGTCTGGTACAATTGTAGGAGTTCTGCTACCAACCTTAGGGATTGCCGAATAACTGGGAAATGCGTTAGACGGCAATGGCAGCAATGGATGGCAACGGCAGCGATGGACGGCGACGGCAGCAATGGAACAACAAGGGTGAGCGCTGCTGCAGGGAACATAGAGTAACTGCCGTGAGCGTGTGATACAATTGTAGGAGTTCTGCTACCAACCTTAGGGATTGCCGTATGACTGGGAAGTGCGTTGGACCGCAACGGCACCGTCAGAACCACGAGATCAAGTGCAAGTACGGCTTTTTTTTTAATTGGTCGTTACTCGCATGCGACCAATCAAGATCATGGCGAGATTAGGTACTTACAGTCCATTGTCCGTGCGGTGGCGGCGCGTTGCAAGCCCCTTTGCCCTCCGCCCCGGCCTGTCCCCAAAGTGCAAGTGTGGCAAACGTAGAGTACATGACCTGAGCATCCAGTGCAATTGTAGAAGTTCTGTTACCAACCTTAGTGATTGTCCGGTGGACCTGGGAAGGAAGTAGGACAGCTGGGATGTGAACCTCAAGCATCAGGCTATGAAGAAGTGTGCATACATGAGCCTCGTCATCAGATTCTAGAGGTGGGTACCCGTCTAGAGTAAGTATACCGATTCCCACTTCAGCAGCCAGATGTGAAGCTGCATCATGATGCCTGGCATTATACTCTGGATATCTATCTACCACATTCCGCCACCCGCTCTTACCAAAGGTACTCTATCAAGTCTACACCAGAAGCAGCCATAAATAATGCTGGATGCGGCAACGACCACTGGCACTAATACCACTTAGGGCTAGATGCCATGGCAACCGAAATTGAAAAAACGACCGGTGTGCAAACCTTGTCCTGCATTTGCAACATATCTATAGTTTGCGTGAGTGAAGAATGTGCATGCAGTCAGCAAACCTGCCCCCACTGCCACAATCACCCGCCCAGTGATTACGCCTCACTGGCGTACCTAGCTACCTTATTCAGTACTCGTATGCATCCTAGACATCCTCTCGGTTGACAGGACCTGGGTATTAATCATCATTGGATGGAAGCAGACACGACTTGTGATTTTCAGGGTCCTCATGTTTGACATGAGCCAGGCTTCTGCACAATTCTGAAGGCCATCCATGAAGTCTGATAAGTACAGTTGTATCAATTGCTACTGCAGCCAATAAATATGATCCTAGGTTAGACGAACAGGGAATACAGTCACCGCTTTCCATAAGAAGCACCACTGTGACAACCTGTGCTGGTTCTTGAATTGTTTGAGTACCGGAACAACTATCTACGTCGACACTAAGCCTTACAGATTGCGATTACAATTCTCACGAACGACTACCCTCTCCTCGGTACAGCCTCCCATCTATCTGAGTCTACTACTCGATCGCTGCTTTGCATTTTAATTAATAGTAACCACGCTCATAGTTATCAACCTTCTACGATTGTGTGATTTATTGTGCGATTTACTGTTTAAATCACTGTTCTCATGTAGGTCCAACTTCTTTCTCCTTCAAGTATTGCCGCAAAACTCATTAATGTACAACTGCTGCAGTTGTGATTCCATCT
>Ga0307516_10001913_pt1 | contig 28506 bp, 37 predicted proteins | sample 19_EM_MG_FD_203310 | JGI IMG/M metagenome (GOLD analysis project Ga0307516, IMG submission 203310) | Populus trichocarpa ectomycorrhiza microbial communities from riparian zone in the Pacific Northwest, United States - 19_EM | ecosystem: Host-associated > Plants > Roots > Unclassified | place...
TTGTACAGCCGCCCGGCCTAACTGGCCCTCCTCTGCTTCTCCAAGGCAGCAATGTAAACCGCGTCACGCCGAGGGGTGATCTGCGCAACGGCGATTCCAGTCTACCGCTCCCTCCTCCACCTAACACCGTCGGTCCAGGGCGCCCCACTTCCCCGCGGCCCTTCCGAGGGGGTCCACCTCCACCGGTCATTGTTGATGAGAGCCGACACAGCCAGTCAAGGCTCGCGCCAATGGACCTCGATCGCCCACCCACCCACAGCCGTGACCCTCCATCACTGTACCCCTCCAACCGCGGCCCCTCTACCGGCAGGCATTCGAGCATCTTGTTACATCAGCCCGTGCCACAACCTCCTCCCTTGGATGGTCGCAATGGACATCCTCCCCACAGCCACGATCCCCACTTTCCCCCGTCCCGGCAGATCCGACCTCCATCAACGTCGACTTCCCCTATTCCACGTGGTCACACCCCCAGAACCTCCTCATACTCCAATCATCCCTCCCAACGTCCACCTCCCCCCGGCCTCAGTCACCCCCCGAGGTCTCCACGAGCTTATCAGGCGGAGATTACCGATCGAGACAATCGACGTGACGATCGAGACTGGGACCGCCGCGGTAGGCACTTACAAGAGTACCCTGCTCCTCCCCCTCATCAGATGTTCGCTACTCGTGGCCACTCCCCCCCTTATCGCGGCCATAGTCCTGGTCCTCGCTCTGCTCGTGACTACAGCCCGCCTCAACCATCCCCAAGGAATGCTCATCAGTCGGTCCCCAGCAGGTCGTACCCCTCCCCATGGACCGAGAGTAAACCCGCTGCGCCCCGTTCCCCTCCTACTCAGCCCCTCCCTGAGCCTCACACCTCTCGAAGGTACGATCCAAGGAATGACGGCCGGGATCCAAGGGAATTGAGGGATTACGATCCGATGGACACTCGTCCGGATCTTCGCAGCCGCCCTCCATCCCATCACGGTTCTCCTGAGAGTGTGCGAAATACTCTCCGTCAGCCTCCTCCACCCCCTCCCGCCTATTCCAAGAGGTCTCCAAGCCCACACCTTCCATCTCACCCTGGTATGCAGATACCGGATAACAGGGTTCCAAGTCGCCGTAGGGGTTCTCAGCGGGAGAAGGAGCTTGAACCCCCTTATTCTCCCGGTTCTATGGATGCGAAACGCGACCGCAAGCGGAAGAACCCCACCGGACCGATGACCGGCATGAGGAGGAAGGAGGAGGATAGTATGTACATCGATCGGCCACCAAACAATGGCCAACCCTCTTTCAGGGTTAATACCTACCCTCCGAGGGTTGAGAGTCCAGAAGCCGTTAGTTCAGGCGGCTCCGTCGTCCGTTCCGTCCACCAGTCTCCCACTGCTGCTCCCGTTCCGCCGAAGCGTTACGTGGACGAGGACTATGACGAGGGTGTCGCCGAGGTGTTGATGGATTTGGCCTCATATCGCACTCATGTACCGGCTTCCCAACCACTTACTCTTCCGCCTGTCCAGGGTTCCAGCGGACGAGCATCTCCCCGTCCAATGAACTCCCACCGTGGATCCATCTCTTCCAACAGGGGCGATCGTGACTCCCCGGCACTCTCCACTGGATCCAGCCAGAAGCGACCCTTGAGCCCTACATCGGAGGACAATGGGGGTGGTGAAATGAAGCGACCCAAGGTCGACGGTCCGAAGTTATCTCCCACGTCGAAACAAACACCAATCCCATCCACGCGGCCATCGCCCGTCCCGTTCAGGACCCAAGCTGCATTATCCTCTCCTGAAGTCCGCCAGTTGGACGCCGGTCATTACAGGCAAGCGAGCCCACCGCTGCCTGCGGTCCTTCCGCCACACCCTCGACCGGTCGGCTCCGGAATGGCATTGCCGCCCATTGCAACCATTTCACCAACTTCATCGGGATCTCCGGGTAGAGATGAAGACAGGATGGCCGTTGACAGGCCTCGTTCCATGACTCCACCTCCTTCTAGAGCCAAGATCTCTGAGGTCATGAATAGGCCCAACAAATCACCCACCCCCACCCCCATGGATAGAGAACACACACATTAGTCTGACCATGGCCAGCGTTCTTTCTTTTTCTTATTATTGTTTCAAGTGTTTTCATGTTCACTGTTTTCCTCGTCTCATCACGCGTTCGTCGGTTCATGTCCATGAGTCTTGACCTGTTCAAGTTTCTCCCTTTTTCCAAGCTCGTAGCAATAAGTCGTCTAAAGTCGTTGATGTATTTTTTGAACCATGAATAGTGGACAGTGATATCGTTTGACAAAGAAGCGCAAGCGGGGGAGTGGTCACTAGATTTCCGAAAAAGGCTAGGTCGTAAGGAAAGGTTGTTGTTTCACCTCCTCTAGGACCAGCACGCCCCCAACCCAGCCGCCCGTCCACTCTTCATATCGCCTCGCCCCTCTCTCTCGCGCACACACTCTTTTGACCTGTTTACTCTATCATATTCACGAGACAGCACCATTTACCCATCGGCCCAAAAGAAGGTAGCAACGGTGGAGTGGGATGAAGCCAGCCAGCAGGAATAGTGTCTCCGCTCCAATTGTCATCACCGCCGCCCTCGACCTCCGCCGAAAACCGTCTGTATCTACCTCAGCTTCCTCGTCCTCAAGACGTTCATCGACATCTGAAAGTTCGGAATTCAAGAAATCTGACTTGGTATCTGGCGGGGACTTTATTGATAACTCGAAGCCACCTGACAGGGTCCGTAACCCAACTACGATGTCCAGAACCTCGATGACCATACCCAAGAACGAGCTCCCCCCCGTCACCATATCATCCCTTCCGGGGGCAACCGACTTTAGGGAGTTCACTTCTCCGACACCCTCCGGGGATTCTTCACCTCCTCCGATGCAATACACGAGTCCCTTCTCAACGTTCACAAGACCGGGAGACGAAGACCTGTTCGTTAAGGTTCCACCACCACCCGAAACGACGGGCCCGAAAGACCAACAGGCCCAATTCGTTTTGCCGAGCCCCCCCCTGACTAGAGTGGGTACCAAGTCCACCAGGAAGTCCACACCTTCGCGCCCGGGGTCAGGATTGCGGGAGAGTCAGGACATCGGTGATCGAGAAGGTTCACGCGTGGACGATCCCAACCCTAGTTTGGGTCCCGAAGGCGGTCTAGAAGGGGGTCCCTCGCGGAGGACGGCGAACACCCACCCACTCAAGCTAGACATTCCCCCGAATTCGCACTCGCCACCCATTTGGGAGATCGTTGGACCCCCGGAGGACAACAACGCCCCCAATCGTGCAAACGAAGAGATGTTCGCCACACAGTACGTTCCCTGTCTTCTTCTGTGACCAGTTCTCACCCGTTCACCCTGCCAGATCCTCCAAGAGGTTGATACCAAAGTCTTCCTACTACTACGGACCCCCACCCTCTGATACCGCGTTTGGCACGGACCCAATAGGACAGATCGGAGTTCACTACCCCCGTGAAATTGTTCGGATAGAGCGTGACTACTCTGGTGGCGAGATCATTCAATTTTCGGCAGTGTATCCTCTGGAGTTCGAGGGAAGGGTATGTTTGAGGGCCTCACGAGTGCAGTCCCCCCATAATTGCTGACTTGGGTGTGATTGGCAGATAGCACCCACACAGTTCCTCGAGTCGATAAACGCGATCAACGAGACCCTGATTTCTGCTCATAGCTTGTCCCATTCGTGCCTGGACAATATGCTCGCATTTTTCACGTTGCAATTGTCACGGTGGGTAACCACCACTCACTATGAAAAGGTACGTCCGCGGAACTTACAACCCGCTGCCAAGCGATCCTAACCTCCGTGGGGTTCGACATTGGACAGGAGATGAGCCGATTGCACCAGCTGATCGATGTGATGAACAGGATCACGTTCAATCCTGTAGGCCTGAACATTGTGTGGCCGAAGAACGTTGGCTTCATCTTTGTGAGCGGTGGATCACCTGTCGTCAATGGTATAGGACTCTAACTTTGCGCCTTCACAGTTGGAGATTGAATATTATGTATGCCACTTTTCTCCATCTCCTGCTTGTTCTACCGTCTAACCCTTTGACAGTGACCTATAGTTTCGCGCGGCACAGGTGTTGACAACGTGTACAACTATCACGCCGTCAGCGCCCGGATCACACGGAAGGGGAGGTTGGTAGCGGCCCGGGATCCGTCCGCCTACGTCACAGGAACCCAGGGTCGCGCAGCGGCGATCGAGACCTGACGGAGGCTTACGCATGCGTTTTCTTGTGACTTACTTTTTTTCTTCCAACTTTCCTCCCTCTTCCCCCTGTATCTTTATCGTGATTTATTTCCAAGGTAGTAGGCTACGATATTTTTTCCCCGGCTAATCATCTGAATGTGATCACTTTTTGACACCGTTCGTGGAAGGCCGGGGGCACCTCGGCAACGGATGGCCGAAAGCGATTAGTAATAAGAAATGTGAATGTCTTGGGCTCTCACGGTCCCGGCCGCCTGACTCCCACCCAGCCCGTTCCCCGTGCTCGGTGGCGACGAAATACGCATCGGATAATTCGACTCTCTCGACTTGTTTCTCAATATTCACCCTTTTATACTTATATCTCGTCCAATCCTTTCCGTCTTTCTCACCGGGCTAACCCTGCCCGGCCGCCACACTCGAGTCTGAGATCAGCGGATTACCAATCCCGCCCACCCCTTCTCCCACAAACCCCCCTGTTCCATCACCGTATCACCAATCCCCGACTTCACCACAGCAGATGGAGTTCAACGCGAGCTCAATGCCCTTTTGGGACGTCTCCCAAACCCCAATGGCCATTTCCCAGATTGCAGACGATGATTTCCTCGCCCTGCTCCAGAAGCAGTTCCCCACCGACGTCCAAGTCCCGTTCGACCTCAGTTTCCCCGGTTACAACAACAACCCCGCCGTCGACCCTCAGAACCTCTCGGACTACACATTTCCGATCTCCCAACCCACTCCACCATCCAGCGACAGTGGCAACAGCCCTGTTTCGGTAACCAACGATAACGATGACCGTTCCCTCAAACGTAAGGCCAGCGACGAGAGGATGGACGTGGAGCCCGCGACAAAGACAGCGCACACCGGTACGTCCAGCTTCAAGACCTACGTCCCCTCCCTGCTGCCTTTTTTCTTTCGGGTGGCTGACACTTGACTCCTTGATCAGGCACCACCGCATCTTCTGGAAACTCCAATAAGAAAACCAACGCACGTCGCAAGTCTAAAAATCCATCACAGGCACGCATTCAACCTCGTCTCCTGTCGCTCCCAGACTCATGCCATCGTCGTCACAGGATGAACTCCGACTCCTGAAACGCAAGGAGCAGAATAGAGCTGCTCAGCGTGCATTCCGCGAGCGGAAGGAGAAGCATGTCAAAGACGTACGATCATCGTATTTATGATCGGGGACTCGTTATCTTACCCATCGCCTTCAGCTCGAGGATAAGGTTGCGGAACTGGAAATGAGGAACCAGCGGACAGAGTCCGAAAATGAGAACCTGCGCGACCTCCTGTCTCGGTTACAGGAGGAGAATGTGCAGCTAAAGAAGAGACAGCAACAGTCGCCGTCTCAGCCTTTTACATTTGCGATGTCAAAAGATTCCCCAGCTACCGTGAGGGACAACGTCAACTCACCCCTGCAAAAGGATTCGCCTCCGGCTTCATCCACCGTCTCGTCCGCTCCCCCCCAAACTAACTTCTTCACTACCCCAATTACCGGGTCCGAGTTCGATTTCGGCTCGCTGATCCCCTTCGACCCTGCGGTGTTGAACGCACTCGACGACACGTACACATCACCGTCGGCTTCTGACGACGTGATGAACCTCGACTTTGGGTTCGGAAAGCCCAGTCGACAGACGTTTAATATCTTAGCCAGCGACCCCGCCTACATGTCGTTCGCTGAACCATCACCACCAGACTCGGCCTCGGTCCCGACACCGATGAACACGATAAACCCATTCGATTTCTCGGCGCTCGACCAATGGTCGCGATCTGGACCTCGGTCCAACAGCGGGGACACCATGCAAACATTCGATGAATTGTTTGGCGGCAGCACCAACTTCCTCTCCCCATCCAGCGGCATTGACTTCGCCGAGTTGATGAAGAAGTCGCCCTCACTCGTGACCTCAAGTCCGGTCTCTCATACCAACCTCAACGGCAACGGGAGCGGGGCGTCGAACGTGAGCTCGCCGTTAACGTCATTATCGGCGAACTCGCCGGAGACACCGCATCACAAGGGTGGAGGCGACTGTCCCAAGACCAAGGAGCAACTCTCGGAGACTATCAGCAAGGCAGGCCTTTCGTCGTTCGTGGTGGATAGTCCTGGAAATGGCAACTCTCCCACGCAGTGCGAGACGGGGTCTATCCCGTTTTTGAAGAAGAGCACTAACAAGGACGCGCCGATGGTGATGTGTCGAGGGTCCAGCTTCCCCAAGACGGAACAGAATGATAAGAATATCGAGGTGCTCAGCGCTTGGAGAAGCATCACCTCAAATCCCCAGTTTAAAGTGGGTTCCTTTATTGACTACTCTAGGCACCGGATCTCTAACGTGGTTAAAGGACATCGACATCAACGAGCTGTGCACAGAATTCACGAACAAAGCCAAGTGTGATGGGACAAAGGTGGTACTCGAGCCTTCGGGGGTCACCCATATTATCGACGCGCTCAACGCCAAGGTGCAGCAGAAGGCTGCCGCCGGCAACAGATAGAGGGTGGGCACTTGCGTTCATCTATTTTCATCGCGGTTCGGTCGGCACCACATGGGGTCCTCTATACGATTCCATATCTCAGGAGGTTGGCTATTGCCTGGAACGAATCGTTTCCCGCAGGTTGTGTTTGGACACTGGTTATCCACAATGTTCTCACGCACGTCACACTCTCATCAGTTCCATGGATGTAATTTTGGTCCACGCAACCCGCTCTGCTTATGATTTTTGGTCCCGTTGCATGTATTCTCTTTTTTAGGCGCACAGACACCCACCTCTCCTTCGGTTCGTTACCTCCGCCCTGCTTTTCGGCGCATTCAACCCCTCGTCCATGACCGGTACCATATGTTTCGCCCTAATAATGAGCCGCAGTGGGCATCTCTGTACAAATAGAACGGACCCGATGATGTAATCACCTGGATAAACTGCGGAGAAAAACACGACTACGAAGGAAGCAACAGCGATGTCGATGAACGACGACTGGTTATCAAAAGAAATATGGCAAATAATCACTTCCCCCCACATCTCGTTCCCAAAGCCAACGGGCCCGCTTCAGCTCAGGATGGGACCCGGTCCGGTCGATTTGTTCAGCACGAGATTCAACAACACGTTCGCATTTGACGTGAAGGTGACCGTGGCTGGGGAGGAGGTGTCGAGAGAGGAGCTCAAGGCGAAGCTGTTGGGTTTACAAAGACACTGGAGGGACGAACAGGCCAAGTTCCAGGACGAATCTGCTGGACCGGTACGTTGTTTTGGCCACCACCAGACGGTCTGCAGTTGCTGATAGTTCATGTGAAGCGTTCAGACACAATCGTCTCCTTCTCCTCTGGCAGGACCATCTCCCTGTCTGCCGAGTGGGTCTTGTTTTCCATGATTTTTATTCGTTGGCTAATTCCACTATCGCCAGAACTCAAGTTGAGGGTGGCAGGAAGAAGATCAAGCACTTCTCATTGGACGGAGACCCTTCGCTCTTCGAGTAGATTCTTTGCTTCTGTCCACCTACCGCCGTAACGAAACGGCAGAGAAATAAAGAATACACACCGCCCAGTGCGCTACGCTCCGACAGACCAATGATTTCGTGTGCTTCAACAATTCCAACCGTGGTGGTAATGATCGCCCGACAACCAGGTCACCCTTTACCTCCACTGCAGCCGTCCACCGAGTGCAACGGTCGGGTACCGCGTACCTCACTCTTCCACAATGTCGCCACCATTCCTGCCCCGCCCTTCCCCGCCCTCACCGCCGTTCAACGGGCTTATCAGTGTGGCAAGGGTCACGACCCTGTTGGTCTCTGTCTTGGTCGCCCTCTGTTCAGGCACTAATTATGTACGCGTCCGAGTGGCATCTCCCCAACGGAAGGAACTGACCGTGACCCCCCGCCCTCCAGGTTTATTCCGGTATGATCCACCCGGTATCCGCTGGAATCGCACCAATGACCCAGCCCCACCTTCTGCAGCTTATGGTCCCCAACTGGGCGTCCGACTAGGACTGTCCCACATGCAGCAGAACCTCGTTGGGCTAGGCGGAAACGGTACGCATATCCCTTTCCTGTTCCCACAATCACCCCTCATCCAATCCTCTGACCCTCCGGTCGAATCCCCCTAACTATCCCCAACCACCAGCCGGGACTTACGGCTCGGGTCCCCTCCACGGTAAACTCGTGGATGCGCGCGGTCCGAGGGTATCTCTTATAATCGCCTTCTTTACCCTATCCATCGGATATCTGGGCACCAGAATGATCTTTGAAGCTGGACTCGAACAAGGCCAAGAACGAGCGCCAACCACGACCATCGCTCTATTGATCATCTGCGGCTTCTTGACCGGCAACGGAGGCTCTGGTGGTTTAGCCAGCTCACTCAATGCCGTTGCTAAAAGCTTCCCAGAACACATTGTAAGTGCTCGAAACCTATCCAACCAACTCTCTACCTATGCCGACTCGACGATTGTTACGCATAGAGAACCAGCTTTACGGGGTTGGTTTTATCCGGCTTCGGACTGTCAGCCTTCTTGTTTTCTACAATCGCACATACAATCTTCCCTGGGAACACCTCAGACTTCCTCCTTGTCTTGGCAATCGGCACCTCGATGCCGATGATTTTAGGATGGCTATTCATCCGTCCGATACCTCCCCCGACGTCAGGCGGCGGCGCCCCTGAGGGTGCGATCCCAGCCCCACCCCCTACTTCTTCGAGAGCATACTTTGAGAGAGGTGATGATAGTGCCACCCAACTATTACCCCACAACGAGCTTGATTACGACGAGACTTACGTCCAATTCCCAAGACGACACACACGAACCCTAAGCGTAGCAAGCTGCGGAGAAGTCGGCACTGGCATCTTTTCAGAGAACGAACTGGCTGACGTCAGCGGTAAGGAGTTGTTCATGAGCCCGAAATTCTGGCTGTTATTTTCTATCACGTCCCTCCGTGAGTTACCAAATACACGTCACATAGAGTGGAGATACTAACACGTCCAAGTGAGCGGTGTGGGTCTGATGTGTAAATTGCCAGACTTGATTGAGTCGATTGAGAGCTGATGAACTGGTACGCAGGGATCAATAATGTTGGGTTGGTCGCCCAGTCCCTCTACGCCAAAGGAACCCCGGTATACGATGAAGTTGAGAGTTTCAAGTACCAAACGCTTCAAGTCTCCGCTGTCAGCGTTATGAACTGCGTTGGAAGGATATCTATAGGTGAGCCAGTTGAGCGTTTCTAGGAACGGACCGGCAGGACGTTCATTCCCACAGGTATATTCACGGATTTCGTCAGGAATCGGATAGGCACACCCCGGGCGTATTGTATTTCTCTCGTTGCTATCTTCTTCTTCATCTCTCAGCTGGTAGCTATGTCCATCGTGGACGTGAAGGAACTCTGGAAGGCTAGCTTACTGGTCGGTTTCTCGTACGGTGCCATGTTTGGACTGTTCCCGACGATTACCATCGACTGGTTCGGAATGCGTACGTCCTGAACTATCAACCTTACACTGATCCTAACTTTTTCCGGCCCGATAGCTCACTTTTCCGAGAACTGGGGATTGGTCGCCCTCTCCCCAGTGATTGGGGGAAACCTTTTCTCTATGGCTTTCGGGAAGAACCTCGATGGGCACACCTCGGAGAAATCCGACCTTCCCCCCACGACATCTCCTGACACAACGATCCACGCCCAATGCATGGATGGCGTGGAATGTTATATCTGGAGCCTAAAACTGACAACCTGGGCGTGTGTCCTCGCACTCGGATTAGCGGTTTGGGCAGGGTACGAGGACTGGAAGAAGAGTACGGGAGGGAAGGGGGATGACGGGTATTGTCCGGTCTTCGGCAATGACTCGTGAGACTGAGTTTGTATATTGCACCATTGGCCATTTTCCCTCCGAGGACCTGGACGCTTGCTCATGATATTGCATTATTCAAGGTTCTATTCGATGTCTTCGTATCGCACTAATTCTCCGTAATCAAACCATCTCCCCAGAAATTCGTTGCTGGGTCCGCTCGATAATTCACTAAATACCAAAGCATATTTTTTCCGTACTGTGACGAAACAGGGTCATATGGTGCGGTCGCAGGGTACGTTGAATTTGACGTTGGGATCGTTATTTAAACGACATTGTGCTGGGGTAGATCCACGGAATCCCGCCGGAAGTCTTATCAACCCTTCCAACTTACCGCCGGGGATAGGTACCGAAGCGTCGATTCGGCCGGGGCAACCCAGCTCGCAGAACTCCAGTAAGGGAACACGGTTGTACGAAATGTTCTTCACCAGGTCGTGGTAATCTCGAGCCACTGTCAAGCCAGAACTCGAAGACCAGGTCTCCAAACAAAATGTTGGCCATCATCCTGACGCACCCGAATACTTACGCGGTCCGACACCGGCGACGGACGAGTATCGTAATCCTAATGGTCGGCCGCTGGAACCGTCATCACTGAAATTCGTGGAAGTCTGCGGGGTCGGAACGCAGGTTACCCACGCGAACGCGCGTGTTTCCGATGAGACGTCTCAGTAGCCTGATTTCGACGCCCCTGCCGGATGCGCGATCGGTGATCAGGGGCCAGGGATCTACTGCATGGAAGTGTTCCAATCGAAACTTTCACGAGGAACGGGGGGGTACATGCGACCAAAACAGGTTTGAAAGATGCCGAGTGAGTTCGTAAAATACATTTCACAGGAAACTACGAAGGTCGACTGAGTGTAGGGAAAGGAAGGTATTGGCGTGATGAGAATGTTTACTGAGGGTGGGGAAAGCGTCCGTGAGTTGTGCTTGTTACACTTATTAAGTGGGCCTAGAGACGAACGAGGAGGGTATAAGAATTCTGGAGTATGACATGTGTATATGGGTGCGTTATAAGTGGGTCAATAAAGAAAAGGTCAAAGTCAAAAACGAGGGAACCCAAGCGTTCTGGATGAGATCTGATACCTGAATCTCCATGGCAAAAAGAAAGGGGGAGGAGAAAGGCGCAATTCTAAAGCATGGGCGGGGAAGAAATGGGTGGAAAATAAGAAAAAAGTGGGATGAAGTGAAGTGAAAGGGCGTGATGCGAGACCAAAGCCGGTGGAGAAATGGGGGAAAGAAGGGCACTACTTAGTATAGGAGTGAGAGCAGGCAGTGGGAGTGAGCGTGATGATGAAAGGAAAGGAAGTCCGTTGAACCGTTGAACCTGTATATACCATAGTCGAGCGCCTTACACGAAAAACTGGGTGCTGAAGTGACGATGAGCTTTCTGTCCCGAATGAAAAATACTGTGTCACTTACTGGATCCGACTGGCGGCGTGAACCTCCATCTCCTCCATTTTGTACGAATTCAACTCCTCCTTGATCCTCTGCGCCAGTGCAGGTGTTAACCGACTCCACGTAGCGGGTTCACTACGACGATCGTACACGGATGGCGGGAATGTATCATACACCGAAAGGTTTGATGCAAAGGTGAGGCGTTTGACGGGTGCGGTGGCCGAGCGGTGAGCCAACGTTGGAGGATTTTGGGAGAATACAGCGGATAAGACGGGGGCAGATGAGTTGGAGTGGCTGAATATTGACTTCTCCGTCTGTGGGGATGGATTCGAATCCGAAGAGTTGGTCGCTGAGTCCGACACGAAAGAGAGAGGGGGGAGGGACGGGATGACGGAGGAGGAAGGGGAGGGTTGTTGGGGATGGGGGTGGGGGTGGTGTAGACCATCGATATGATCTGGATCGGATGATGGGATGCGCGCGAGGGGGCCAACCTCTTGTGTGTGTGTGGGGACGGAGTTGTAGGAGTTTGACCTGGCCCTAGCAGTGAATGGAGGTCCTGGGGGTTCAACCACAGGAGTAGACGCTGGGTAAAGGGTAAGCCAATGAGGGCGCAACGAACGCGATAAATACCCGCACGTTTCAGAATGCCCCTTGCAGGAACCCTCGTCCTCTCAACACTCCTTCGCAGGCCAATGGCCCAGGGCTCCATATCTTCATCACGGTTCAGATCGATGCTATCGACGCCGCCTCGGATGGTGATCTCTTCGTCTTCTTCACCTTCGCCCCAATCTTCGTTATCGTCCCAACCATCAAGCGAATCCTGACGGACGTGGCTTTTACCTGGAACACCGAATTTGTCGTCATCACTATCGGAGTCCTCGTCAGCTGGTCGTGTGCCGTCGTCCAAAGCAGGGCTGTTCGCGAGATCTCCCTGACGATGGCTGGAGTTCTTCTCCCAAGCTGGTGGGGTACTGATCACATTTTTTTGGGCTTCGACCTTGGCTCGCTCTGCAGCTTCGGCATTGCTCTTCAGAGTATGCTGTCGGGCTAACCTCGCGGCGGGAGTAAGCCCGTTCAACTCGGCACTCCAATCCGAACGATCCAGCTCCGCGGTAGCATGAGACACGCTGGCTTCCGATGCTTCAGCCTTGGCCCCTCCCTTACCCTTCTTTTTCGACTTCCCTTCCTCACCCTCCTTGTCCTTTTTATCTTTGAACAGTGAGGTGATTCCAGCCAAAGAATTCCGCCGTGTAAGCTTGCCGATGTTCCCAAGCTTTCGGATCACCATTGACGCAGAAGACATCGTTGACGACAACGATATATTGTCGGTCGACGCGTTCAACTTCGAGTTGAACAACGCCCTGCGAGGCTTCTTCGGGAGGGTTGACGAGGGGGTGTCCGGGGAGTCTTGGGGTGATCCGACCGCCTCAGACTTGACAGGTGTTTCCGTGCGAGTCTGAGGAGCTTTCCCCTTGGATGTCGTTTCCGCGTCCTCCTCCTGCAAGGGATTGAAGGAGAGAGCACGCCGGAAGCGACCTTTGAGACCACCGCGAGAGCCACCAGGCGTGGAGTCGAGTCCTTTTCCAAGATCGCTGTCATCTCGTGACATCCGCTTCTCTGCCACGGTGTAGTTCCCTTGAGACAATGGCGACGGTTTAACGGGTCGTGGGGTCGCGGTCGAGGGCGTCGAAGTGGTGGCATTGTTCGGAGTAACACTCGTGGACGAGGAACTTCCGTTTGGTCGGGCGGCAACGGACGACGTTGTCGATGAGGCAGAAGGGTGTCGATTGTGGGGTCGCTGGTTGGCCGAAGATGAAGATCCGGGAGAGTTGTTGCTCGGTCGCGTCGGAGTGTTCGTTGGAGTAGACCTGGATGGCTGTGGAGGATGGGTGCCGTTCTGGCCGCCGACAGTCGAGCCCTGGCTGTCCTTCCGGCGACGAGAACTCTGACTAGAGGAGGTATTGACGGATGTGGATGAAGCGGACGCATCGTTGCGGGCGTACGGTGGTTGGAAAACCGGTGTGGAGCCTGGGTTCGGCCTCCAATCGTGTTGTTGAGTAGGGGCAGCATCTTGGCTCTGTTGGCGACCCGGCCGGCGATAAGGGTGGAAACCCCCATACGACTGGTTGGAGTCACTGGGCATATTTCTAGGATATCCACTGTTGCCAGGGGGTGGATGGGGAGGCGGAGGCGTTCCGCTTGGGAAGGGGTTGAAGACGGTGTTCGGAGGATAGAACTCCTGTTGGGCACCGTTGCTCCCTGACCTGCCGCGCTGGGAACCTGAGTTAGCGGGATGCTGACCATACATGGGGATCTGGTGGGTTTGCTGGGCGTTAAACATCATCTGCTGATATGCCCACTGGGCAAACTGGTTGTTGGCAGCGTCATAGAACGGATTGGGGCTCATCTGGGCCTGATGACCTTGATGGATGTAGGGGGGGTGGGGGGGAGTGTTTTGATAGAAGCCAGGGTAGTAGGGAGCGTTGGCGGGGGACCAGCTCGCCTGTTGTTGTTGTACCGGGTAGGGATACGGTTGCTGTTGGAGGTGGAGCGGGAGCTGCTGGCCGGACTGCTGGGCCATCGTGGAGGAATGGTTGACAGAATTTGGGGAAGGGGTGTGCTGCTGCCTGGAAGGGGGTTGATTAGTGGTCGTGGGGGCATCCATAGCTTGCGAAGGTGTTGGAAGATGCCAGTCTTGGGCAGCGAGAACAGCCATGGACTGTGAGGCGAGAAGAAAGGAACGGAAGTATATCAGCAGGGTTGAGGCAAGGACATGCAAAACTGGAGGCAAAAGCGAGGAGCGGTCACGACCTTGAAGGACAAAGGTTGCGGTGGAAAGGTGGCAGAGCGGCACGGAGAGGCACGAAAGGGAAGAAACCCACCAGGCGAGGTGTCTGAATAATGGGAGGGGGTGGCTCGACGCTTTAAACAAGGATGGCCGTCGTCTTCGTGGCCGTCGTCGTTGTCGTCGACTGGGCCATCCAACGGTGCAAGGGAGAGGGAAAGCCTGCGGAGTGCAACCGGTCACCCTGTCACACGGCTCCCTTTCTTCTGCTGCTCATCCATTCTCATCCTAAATTTATTTATTTATTTTCTCCTGCGAGAGGCCTACAGACTACTCCGCCACCGGATCTGAAACTTTGCGGACGGGCGCAAACAAAAAGGAGGGCAGGGCGCGTAGCGGACAGCCAGCATCAAACATCGTACGGCGTCCGGCACAGTGGCATCAGGAACACAGCGCCTCGTCCTCCCCAATCTCCGTTTTCAAGCCTAGATATCGCCAACGCCCGTTCTCGCCTCGCAGACACCCACCAGCTCCGTTACACACCGACGCTGATACCACCTGAAAAGGAAGGCGTTCCGATCGTGCGAATTTCCGTTTGATCTGTCTTTCGCCCGGCCATGGTCACCCCGGAAGATATCGCGGAGGAGATCCGCACTAGCTTTCCTGGGGCCGAGGAGATCGTCGTCCAGTATCTGGCTGGTTATCTTTTGGATGACGCTGGCGAGGATGAAGATATCCTCCAAATCGCCAGGCTCATTCTCGAGTCTATGGCCGGTCGCAATGCAAAGGCTTTGGAAACCCTCATGACAAAACTCGCCGATATGCTCGACGACCTCCTAACTGCCCGAGCGTCTCAAACGAGCCGCGGTACTGGTCTTACCAAGCTCGACAGGGCTATGGAGATCGGTAAAACCGCTGCCATGTCCGGTACCATCGCCATGAGCCAAGGCGTTGACCTTGAGAGTATAAACAAGGGAAAGTAAGACAGTTCTGCAGCGCGTATACACCATTGGTTTGGTGGTAATCTCCCGCAGAGCTTCTCGCGTCGATATTAAGAAATTGGAGAAACAAGAGGCCAAATTGAGGGCCAAGATCGACAAACGCGCCAAGCGTGACCTGTACGAGGGCTCCAAGCTCTTGGACCAGGCGAGGAAACAGGTGATTAGATATTTCGCAACCCGCGTGGACTTTCCCCTGACGAAATTACTGGAGCAATCGTACGAGGAGATGTTTATGAAGGCGAGAGCACCACAATCAGGCCCACACCTTCGACTGATGACCCTCAGATCAACCCGCTCGAAGCTGCTGCTGCTTCTAAGAACAAAAGCAAAGATGTACACCTCACAAATCTGGAAGTCAACTTTGCCTCAAATCGTATCCTGTGAGTAGACCTGATTATCGCCCAAGCTCTCACGGGATGCCTAACCCCCAACAGTTCTGGGGCAAACCTCACTCTTGCCTATGGCCGAAGGTACGGCCTTATCGGTCGTAATGGTAAGCCCAACCTCTAGGGAGTCTTCGCGTAACCTCACTTCGATTAATTAAGGCGTCGGTAAATCCACCCTTCTCCGTCACATTGCCATGCGTGAGGTTCCAATCCCTCCCCATATCACCATTCTATTCGTCGAACAGGAGGTACGTGTCGTCGTTTTGGTTTCTACCATCCGCTCACATGAGCTACCAGATTGTTGGAGATGATACCATTGCCCTGAATTCGGTGCTGAAGGCTGATGTCTGGCGGGACCATCTGCTTCAGGAAGAAGCTGCATTGAATGTAACACTTTCTGAGCTCGATGCTGAGGGGGACGATAAACGTTTCGTCGATGCCAGAGAAGAAGCTTCTTCAAGGTTAGCTGAGGTTCATGCGCGGTTGGCAGATATGGAAGCGGAAAGTGGCCCCGCTCGAGCAGCAGCTTTGTTGGCCGGTACGTACCCCAAAATCCTTCACCGGTACTCCGAGCACGACTCTTGCCCCCGACAGGTCTGGGATTCAGCGAGGAGGACCAAAAACGTCCGACGAGATCCTTCAGCGGTGGTTGGAGGTACGTACATCCCCACGAGACTGGTGTTCACGGTGGTCTGACCGATCGCTAGGATGCGCCTCGCCCTCGCTCGCGCGCTTTTCGTCAAGGTCAATCTCCGCACCTACGTTGCCCTGTGAGTCTGACCGGTTTTAAAGCCAGCTTTACTGTTGCTCGACGAACCCTCCAACCACAGTGCGTCGTCTTCACATTACTACTGAAGTGTCGCCGTGTTTTACACATCACACAGTTGACCTCAATGCCCTCGCATGGCTGGAAGATTACCTTCAAACGTGGCAGGGAACCCTCTTAGTTGTGTACGTTGCAAACCTTCGCTCCCAATCGATATCGCTGAGCCACCCGTCCTCCAGGTCTCACGATCGTGCGTTCCTGTGAGTGTGCATTACAAGCCGCCTGCAGTCGCGGGTAACAACCATCCACATTCAGAGACGCCGTAGCGACGGACATTATCCATCAACATTCTGCTCGTCTGGACTACTACAAGGGGTAAGTCCCATCTTCCTAATAATACCCCTCTTTTATGTGCCGCGGAGACACGTTCCCGCACATTCCGACCGTGTCTCGATGGGGTCGAAAATAAGCATATCTCAGGGTCCCCTGATTTTCTGACGGAGCTATTGTCAGGAACTTCACACAGTTCTATTCAACCAAATCTGAGAGAGACCTCAACCTGCGGAAAGAGTACGAGGCACAGCTGGAATATAGGAAACATCTCCAAGCCTTCATTGATCGGTGGAGGTATAATGCGAATCGAGGTGTGACCGTTCGGGACTGATTTTGATGTTGGAGTTTACTGACACCCGAGGTCGGTTTTAGCTGCACAGGCACAGTCCCGGATTAAGATACTAGAGAAGGTAATATCTCACTCAAGGTTCGCGGGGACTTTCCGCCGGATCTGATCGCGTGGAACAGTTACCCGAGCTGGAGCCGCCGGAGGCAGAAGAATCTGAAACCTTCAGGTTCGTGAACATTTGGCTGCAGCTCTGCAATTCGTGACGAAAAAAAAAAAAGGTTCCCGGAGACAGAAAAGATCTCCCCGCCAGTTTTACAGCTGAATGAAGTCTCATTCGGGTATACTCCAGAAAAACTCATTCTCAAAAGCATCAACATCGATGTCGGGCTGGATTCTCGGATTGCCATTGTTGGAGCCAATGGTGCTGGAAAGTCGACGCTGTACATTTCCGGCTGGCCGCGTCAGCGACAATTGCTGATCTGATTGAATAGGATTAAGCTTCTCACTGGAGAGCTGAAGCCAATGTTGGGCCACGTAAGCTCAAACGGGCGATTACGGATGTGCGTGGATCCCGTGCTGCTGCCTCACGACGAGGTTAATTCTCCAGTAGTGGGTACTTTGCCCAGCACCACGTGGACAACTTGATCCCAGCGGTGTCCCCGGTTCAATTCCTCGCCTCCAAGTTTCCTGGAAAGACAGAGCAGGAGTACCGCTCCCATCTGGGCAACTTCCAGATTACGGGAATGACCGGTTTGCAGACAATAGCTACCCTCTCTGGTGGCCAAAAGTCTCGTGTAGCGTTCGCCGTTCTATCCATGCAGAAGCCGCACGTTCTGCTTCTTGACGAGGCACGTTTCCCGAACAACACCAGTTCGCTTTGGGTCCGCCACTTACCCCCCCCGTGCCGCACAGCCGACTAACCACCTGGATATCGAGGTCAGCCCTCCGGTGCCCCACCTGTAGAGTATCGGGTATGAGTTAATCATTTCCCGTCGTCCCCTGCGCCTTCTAGGGTTTGGATGCACTGATGAACGCCCTGAAAACATGGAATGGTGGAGTCATCTTGATCTCTCACGATGAACGGTTTATCACGTCTGTTGCGAACGAGGTGTGCTGGCTCATGCTTATCCGGCGACCATTGTTGTCTCACATCCTTTTAGTTATGGGTGTGTGCAGACGGAAAAGTGGACAAGTTCAGAGGTAACGTGCAGGCCTACAAGGTATGTACCCGAAGTATGTCCCTCCATCCCACGGACAAACCCCGAACACCGACAGAGCTTGATCGTAAGCAACATCAAAGCGAGACCGTAAATTTGCTTTGGCAGTATCCCAATGTCATGACTTTACCCCGAGTGATTCGTCCCGAGACTGGAACAGAGTGCAAACTTCGCCCATCACCTCGATAGACCCCCACGAGCTTCTGGTCCGCACGGACGAGTGACATTCCTCGGGATGAATCCACTCGTCTCTCTCCCGCTTATGCCCTACGGGAAACACCCAGCCTGATTGTCTGTGCCCACAAGGGCTGCTTTTATGGCCTATTTCGCTGAGAAATCGAGACGTTCCGTCAAAGATTAACCCTTCCCAAGGTTAGATAACCTTCACCCCCGCGCCTTTCGTGACATCCTGCCGACGTTCACCGCTCTTTGTAAATGTGCGGAGCGTGCAAACTAGTGGTACTTCAAGGAGCTCCCTCGTCCCAGTGCGTTCTCTGGCCTAACTATGAAATTTGCCTCGGCCCCCGCCACGCGCGCTGGCGACAATCACGTTTCCACACTTCGCGCTACCACTCACTCTATCGTCACACCCAAAGCCGCAAAGACCGTTTCACCCCCCCCCCCCCCCCCCCTTGCCCGGGGAGCGACTACCAACGAGTTCCAATACACTCCAAGCCCACACCAGCTACACCTCTTCCGTGAATTATATTTCTCATCCCCCATTTGTATTGCTATGCTTTAGTTAGGTGACAAACATCGTTCGCAATGACCTTCGTTATAGCGCCAGCTTGTCCCCCACTAGTACATAGTAGACCGCAGGTCCCCTAGTGGGTATCGTTAAGGAGTTCACCGTGTGCGTTGGCTTCGCCCGGACGGTGGGTTGGCTCCGCTATGAACCGGGCTGCCTACCACCCAGTTGCTTGGTAAGTTTACGGCGCATATCGACGGGTACCGCTTTATCTCGACTCGGTCCAGTTTGTGTGACCAGGACCCCTGACACTGTAGGGAGCTTCAATGGCAGCACCCGAGTGTTGTTTGACAACAGCGGTGTCACGTTAGGCCGATGGGAGACGGCGGGATTTAGCCCTTTGCCAATAGCGAGCCTCTTGGGAGTATGATCCGCGAGCTTGCAGCCAACACATTCCAGACCGTGAGTAATAGTATCGGTAATCGTGCAGACGGAGTACACTGTCCCTCACGGTATGAGCAGCTTCGGCAACCAAGTCATACATTGCTCGTAGGCAAGTCAAGGTCCCTGGGGGCAGGAACGGAAACCTGGGTCCAAGGTCAGCAGATCCAAACCTACTCATGGGTGTGTTGAAGTTAATATTTCGCACGATTTAACCACCTACTTCCAAGCCCTCCCCCAGTCACACCAATCCTGGCCCGGCTGTATGGCGTGAATGGGTGATCACAGTATATTACGACCGTTGTATCATCTGCTGTATATTCAAATGAATGAAAAGGGCTATACGAGCCAAGAACAAGGCGCCTTCTACGAGATGGAAACGAGTTGAAGGCAAACCTAAACACCAAGGTCTGCTGGTGGCAACAGAAGCGGGGAAGGACAGTGTGCCGTTGTAGTGTGATTCGCGGGGGGGAACAAAGGGGGCAGGATACAACCAGCACAAGAGGTAAAGGCATGAAAGGGAACACAAAAGCACACTGAAACCCAGGGTGGATATGCTTCTCCTGCCGCAATGTGGTATCGGGTCGCGCACTCTATAAAAGGGGTGTTGGACCGAGGAAATGGAGATGGGTGCCTCGGGGAGGTTGGGATACTTACCGATCGCACAGAGCCCGACCGCCATTTTATTGGAGTAGCGTTGCCAGAAGCACCAGGTTGGAATCGGGTGTGGCTTTGTCGGGGCACATTGGCCAAGTGGTCATGCTCGCGGCTTTCGAGGGTAGGAGGTTCGTCGTTGTGGAGGAATCGAGGATGATCGATTCATCGGTCGCACAAGAGTCGAGAGGAACCGTGGAGTTCGTTGGTAGAGAACCCAACGGAACAACGCCTCGCTATGCAAGAAGAGTATCAGGGGGCTCGGATCACACTTCTCACCGGGGTTACAAAAAGCGATGTTTGATTCTTGACTGTAGTAGACAGGTCACACCAGCTTCGCAAACCCGTTGACGCCTTCCCTACCCAACAGGGTCGCACACCCAACGACAGCGGCGCCGACCTTCTTCATCCTCTCCGCCCCCCGCTTATCCACAACACCACCCACTCCAATCAGTTTTATCTCCCGCATTGCCTTATCCCCGTGGCTCTCCAACAACTTGACAAATGAAAACACGTTTCCGAGTGAGAGTGCGTGGATTGGTTCCCCGGCCAATCCGCCGAGAACAGGTCCCAGAGCATACCCATCCATTCCATCTCCCACAGGGAGCGAGGGAGTAGTCTGGTGGGCAAACAGAAGACTATTTCCAACCGTGTTTGTGCACGTAAAGAAAGCAAACGGGTTTGCACGACTCCCATCCTCCAGGTCGTAGGAGAACGAGGCGACGTATTTGATGACTTCATCGAACTGGAATGATGCGACGTAAGGTGCCAGTTTCAGCCCAATGGTCAGGGACCTATCCGCCCGATAAGCCTGAGTCAGGACTTCGAGGATCGGAAGGAGGGTGGCGAACGAATAGGCAGGGGGAGGTTTGTCCATGATGTTGGGACAACTGGTGTTGAGTTCTACAGCAACCCGGGAGGGCGCGCCTTCGACACCGTCTTCCAGCCTTCGGCGAAGCTTCTGTACGTCTTCGACCATCCGTGCGACTTCGCTGGCGGAGTTCGACGGGATGCTTATGATGAATGGTTTGGAGTTGGTACCACGGGAGAGGATGGCGTGCGCCCACTCCATGTAAATGGATAGCGGGTGAGGGGAATAACCGACCGAATTCAAAGTCGATACCGACGTGTTCCCAAAGGCTACCTAGGAAACGGTTAGCAGGGATGGACCTCCGTGGGCAAGGCAAGGTACACACCGCATGGGACGAATCCTCAACAAACCCGTTCAACGTTGCTGTTCGAGTGGTGACAGCACCGGTGTAGGGAGAGTCGTACAACTCCTCGAGTTGAGCAAGTTCGGAGGCCCACGCGCACGAAGTATTTACGATGGGGGGTTCGATGCGGATTCTGTTGATGTCGACCATTGGGTGAGATAAGGGTAGAAGGGAGCGTTGGTCCGGAGTTAGCCGCAGTTGAAAGGTATTCTATTTGAGTAGCTCTTCTCGTTCTATTACAGATCTCTCGAGTTTTATCAGTATCGTTGTCCTCCCGGGATATGCATCACTGGGTGTGTTATGGGCGGTGACTCGGGCGGGCTGAATCTACTGGGTTAGGAACCCCGTTTTCGGGGAAGTATGGTCACGCACGAATCCTAGTCCATCTAATACTGCCTCCACAATACCAGCAGTGAATGAGGAACAACTGAGCTGACTCATATCTCGTGGAATGGATATGTTTCGCGTAATCGGAGGGTCATTGTCGACGATCATGTCTATGACCGTTCGGTTAAACAGCGTCGGGTGGCCAAAGGATAAAAAACATACACTCATCGTCGTTCTCCACGCTCTTCTCAATGGCATCGGCAGGTTTCCCAAATACAGCCCTCCATACTTGAGTGTGGATGGACATGAGGGCAGGGAGAAATTTTATCTCTCGCTTTGGAGCCTTTGAAGTGGACTCTGTTCTCCACACGATTAGTTCAAGAACCCTCATCCCAAGCCTGTATCCCAGTGTGTTTAACCTAGAGAATCGAGGGGATAAGCCTCGAGGTCGAAGCGAGAAGAAAGGAGACTACCTCCGTTCGAGGTCATTGATCCCACTCACCCTCTTCTGGGTGTACTGGACGACTTCGGAGAAGAGGTAAGCGAAAGAAGATGCAGATACCTCTGCGGTACGCGTCTTGTTGAGGTGCCTATCGTAGATGTTTGGCCGGAGGTTGGGTCGCGGGGTTCCCAGCGTTGTGTTGATCGAGGGCGTGTTTGGAAGAGAGAATCTGCTGGAATTTGGCGAGAGGTGCTCGGCCGAGGATAGAGAGGAGGTCGAAAGGACGGAGAAGCGGGGATTTTGCTGAGTTCCCTGTGCATATGCCATGGGAGTGAGGAGAGGGCGTGTCCAATGATGGCTGATTGCAGCTTGTTCTCCTTGGCTGACCCCCAACCCGCCGGAGAAATGGACCCATCCCCCTTCTCCTCTTCCCCCATCTCCCCTGCGTGCACCCCTGATGCGATGGCCGCCCATCCCCCCAGGAACTTGCAGGACCATCTCTACGCCTCCTTCCTCGAGGGCGATACTCCAGACGTCGCCTTGCACATCTCTGGCTCGTGGCACGCTGTATACAGACTCCACAGAGTCGTATTAATCCAAGCTGTCAGCTCCATTCACCTATCTTAGCCGTGCCGCCGTGCTGAACCGGCCTACCCTCGCCCCCACAGGAATTCTTCCGACGCCTCTTCACTGCAGGTTTCTCAGAGTCGCGTTTCCGCCAGAGACCATCACGTTGCGGCGGTCCCGAGCCAATTCACATCCACTTCCCAGATCCAAACATTACAAGGCCAGGTTTGTCTGACCAACTTGTCTGTGCGATGCGGACTAAGATGAACGTTTGGCCCCTTCCTCGCAGCATTTGAGTAGGTCCAGGACTGTACATATTCGCTATCCAGTCAGCACTGATGACGCACAAAGGATTTGTATCTCTCGACTTTACGGCGGAGGGCCGCGGCTGCATGTCCCCTCAACCCTGATACCGACCCCATCGTACCCACTCACGCGTTCCTTTCCCAACCATACGGAATCCGAGGCTACACCACCTGGGCACCATCCCGTGACTCCCCGCTTTCTGTTATCTTTACTCGCAACCGCCATCTATCTGTCTATCCCCTCAGTTGCCGGGCAATCACTCAGGCACATCCTGACCACCGTCGGCCCCACCACTGCGATCCGTTATCTCAATTTTGCCATCGGGAAAGGTATTGGCCCCGAAGAGGAGAATGCTCCCGGAGCTGCTGTCGGACTGGAGCACCTTGCGGAAGTTGCCAAGCCCGGGGCGGCGGATATCGCTTCTATCTCTAGTAAGCTCTCTGGCCTCCTCATGGAGGATGATGAGACGAGGAAGGAAGACCCCGCCGAGACCATTTACGATGAGGACTGCGAAGGAGAATCCGCTGATGAGCGCCATTTTATCTACGGAGGCGTCTCAGACAAGGTCGGCGAGGCTGTTGCCTCTTGGGTAACCAGATGGGGCTACGATATGCTCACTTACGAGGAAGAACAATCATCGCCTAGTATGATCTCAGGATCCCCCCTCAAGAAACGCTCCCATAGTGCGTTTTTCACTCCCACCCCCACTCAGACTTGCCTGCCCATGCCTTTTATCTGGAGGAGGGGTGGTCTTGATGCTCGCTGGGCCAGGGCTATACTGTCGTCCGACGTGCTATTTGTCAGAGGGGAACGCGAACGGTATGAAATGGCAAAGGCGGTCTTGGAACTCAGACGAAAGGACGGTATCAACGAAGAGGAGGAGAAGGAATTTGTCGAACTCTTCGAGAACGGCATCTATTTCATGCACATGGTCGGTTGGTTTATATGTGGCCAACCCAGAAGCCTGACCAAACCTCTTTCCAGTCCACAGAAGACCTCATGCTCATTTCACATGACGTTTCCCGCACTACTGGTCGCCCCTACGTGAGCACAAACTGTTTATACAGCTCCCATTGGAAACAGTCAGAGCTCAGGCTTAGGGTTGGGTCGGTCCTGCGTGACAAAGAACTGGGGATAACGCGCTCGACCTCAGAAGTCGCTGTCCCATCTAATGTCTCCTCCCCCCCACCGACGCCGTATTGGGTGGTAGCTTCCGATTCCTCGGAACGTATCGGTGATGCCACGGGTCTCGAGAATGCCACCATGGACCAACTCTTCACTGGCCTACCACACGACGATAACAAGAAAGCCACCCCAGCCAACACATCCGAAGCCAACTTTTTTGGGATTCTTCCACCGCGTCAGACCACGGCCACCGTGGCCCACTTTGATCCGGAATCGATACGGAAGTGGTCGCCATTCCCTCCCGTCCGTTTTGCAGTTGAATTTTGGGACGTAGACTGCTTGAAGGAGAAAACCAGGATGCACTCCCACACCATCTGGTACGCGGGGAGTTTATACAACGCCTATGTTCAAGTCATACGCAAGAAGGGTGTCCAGCTTGGCGTGTATCTTCACAGGCAGTCCCACATTGACCCTCTTCCATCGTTCTCTATCCCCAGCCCACGGCGATCAGAATTCCCTAGAACCCCATCGTTCCGCCCCCACTCCAACTCGTTCAGCACCGCCATGCAGTCTACGGACCCTTACAATATGCCTCCAACAGCCAGCGCGTCCACCCTTACTCTCGGGGGCGTCAGGAGCATTACACCAGTCTCCACTCAACCTGGATCTCCAACGCCCAACTCCCCAACGCCTGTGAACCGGAACACGAGCCCGGTTAATCACCCCACCCAGCCATATAGGGACCCTCGCCCAGCTATTTCCGCCTACTTCTCAATCTCGTGCGCGAGCGCGACAGGAGCATCGATCACGAGCTTCTCCAGTGGACCGGACACTTTTGCGATTTCTCAGAGTTGGGGCTGGAAGAGCTCGACGTTGCGGACAGAAGAGTACTTGGAACTTGGTGACGATGGACAACCCATCCACGCAGGTCTTGTCGATATTGGTGCTGGGCCGTTGATCAGCCTTAGGGCGACCATCGTAATTGGCGTCATTTAGGCCCTGGTCCTTCTCCACTCTGTTATATTCGCCGCATCCACTCACGATTGACGTTATCCGGTTTGCCAGGTCCCGTTGCTCACCTCATTACTCCGGTGTTCACCCCGCTGTCGCTTACGATTCCCTTCAGAGCGGCATTCCTCCCCGCACATATGTAAACTTACTATAAACAACGTTACCTGTGTACTCTTTGGTTCCACCCCCTTGCCTTTGTTACCGTGTATCTTTCCATCCGTCTGCTAGCTTGTATCCTTTGCGGCCTTGGGTTTCAATTTCAGATCTCACTGGTGGTTCAAACGTTCAATCTTGGGCGATCGGCCCAGCCCGAAATGTTAGCGATCATCGATCATCGATCAGTTGCCTTGTCCCTCCCATACGTCAAGCTGTCAAGCCCGAGACCCAAACCCACCCTCGTTATACCGTGTGTCATAAGCGATACAACGAGCCACGAATACTTCGGACGAAGCAGCATTCGACAACGCTATCATTAGTGGTGAGAATAGGAACGCGTTGTACAACAAGGTGAGTAAAGGACTGGCATAATTACGGTAATAAGTCATGGTCGCAAGACTGATTCAGGGACCCTATATTTGGGTATATAAACTCCTTTCCCTGCCCTCGTACTTTGTGGCAGGATTCCCTCCCGATATGTCACGCATAATATAGGTCATTGTGTGGGGTGTAAACTTCCAACGGATAGTTCCCCCAACAGACCATAGGGCTGAGCGGGTCTTGGCCGCCCCCAAGAAATATCGGGGTAGCCTCTGGGGAAGCAAGGTAAGTTGGCATACCGAGGTAGGACTGGTCGCATTGGTATATTTGGTGCTGGTAATGCGAGCTGTCTCCAGAACTGGCGGGAGCCGTGGGTAGGAGGAAAGCATCCTAGGACCGGCCTTGTAAGTACAAGCCACCACTCGTCCAAAATCCAGAAACTTACCTCAGGAGGGGTGAGCGCCGACCACGAGAACGTGGGAAGGTCGTGGGATGGGTTCTTCTGCAGCGGGAAGAAGAGTTCGGAGGAAGGCTGGGCCACGTCGATGTGGAGTGGCTTCGACCAGAACAAGGGGGTGATAGGATTCTGACTCGAGGTCGATGAAGTAGGGGAGTTCTGAGGAGAAATTGAGGAACAGTCCCCCTCGCTGACGTCGAGCTCCTTCACTGCGCTCTCGAGGGCAAGCCCTTCGGTTCCCGAGAGTAACAACTCCGCGACCTTCTTGCATCTTTGTTTGTCCCTCTCGCCGTTTCTATTCACGTTGCGCTTGATGGGCTTGTCCTTTCTGGTAATTGGAGAGTAACGGTAACCTGGGTACTTCCTCAGGTGATCCTGTTTCTCTTCCTCTGCTTTGGTTCTCCAGGTTCGTTTCTCTTCCTCCGGCAAGTTGTTCCAACAATGGCCAATGATACGAGAGATGTGGCGATGATCACGTTCGATACCAGTTGGGATCTTCTGTTGCGCCCAGAAAGTGGATCGATAGATCATGAACGCGTTCCGAGGGCGTGGAATACGTTTGGTTAAAGGCTTTGCCAATGGAGCGGAGGACTTGAGTGACCTCTTTTTAGTGGTGGGTGACGATTGTTGATCGAGTGGCTCAGCCCGACGGCGGTTCTTTTGTGGCGAGGGGATGGATAACTTCACGGGAGTGGTATCGATGACAGGGTCCGGGTCCTTTGCCACGATACTCGGCGCGAGGTGTGGATCGTCCTCGTAAGCGAAAGCTTCGGCGATGTTGAACGTCGGCCACGGGTCACCTGAGAGCGGGACGAGTGGCTCAGGGCAAAAAGTCAGACTACCGAGGTCGATAACCCGCTCTTCGCCTTGGGTGGTGCTGTTCCGACCTTGTGCAGGGTAGCTAGTCAGCTTTGGCCTTTTGAGATCGGCTACGTCGGTGGAAACGTACCGGAGCTCGCGGTATTCTTCATGTACATCAATGAAGATTGATCCAGGGAACGATGGAAATACTTGTCCGGGGACCAGACTGAAGAAACAGGGACGGAGTGGGAAGTCGATGTGGGAGAGCGAGGACAGGATTGAGGGTAGGGGCGAACGATGATTTAAGAGGAACCGGAAACCACTCCGGAAGACATTCCTGACGCCACCCACGGCCGGGTGTGACGACGTCGAGGGTCCGATCATAGAGAGGCGCGCGTCGACGCGTGGGATGTGATTTTTGTGAAAAGTGGGAGTAAATCAGTGATTTTCCGAAAGTGGTTGATTAGGTAAGGATCAATTTTTGGGATCACCGCCTCCTGTGTGATGAATCAGATGATGACTGGGTCCGATATATTCCCAGCACGAGACTGAGTCATGGCTGGTTTGCATGGACGCGTCGTGGTTGGGTCGAGTCTGACTCGGAAGGGGATCTTGTTGGGGTGTACAACGTGTGACTGTATATAAAAGCAACGGCGATCTGAGTCCTTGTTGACCGTGCCCAGAATCAACACTTCCGACTCACGTTACCATCCTGCGCCCGCCCTGCGAAAACTCCCACCACCTCAACCGCAACCATGCCCCCCAGGAAGAAGGCCGCGCTTGTCGACACCGACTCTCATGCGATACAGGACCCTCCAACCACCAGAGCGGTCAGGTCTAGCACCAGACTTGCCTCTCAGACGGTAGTAGTGGTTGCAAACTCAAACTCTACAGCCGGTGGGGCCACCTCTTCCAAACCCGCGTCCAAGGCAAGGACCAAGGCCGCTCCAAAACCCAAACCTGCGCCCAAGACCACTAAGCCGCCTAGCAAAGCCGGATCCAAGCGTACCAAGGCAGACACTGGCGGCGACGTAGATGATACCCCCGCGTCCAAAAAGCCAAAGACCACAACCCTTGACGAAGAGGAGGAGGATGCCATGGACTTGGCCACTAAGGATGACAAGAAAATGGTGACGTCAACGCCATGCCAGTCGTTCGTGTGAGCTGACCTTTGCGTCAAGGTGTCCGTTCTCCAACGTGGTGCAGCTCCCGTTGATCCCCATTCCGGGATGGTTGGTCAGTGTTCGACTGCATCCGTTCGATCTACCTATTATTAATGCCGGGGTGACTGCAGCCACGCACCAAGTCTACGCCGGTGGTGGGGAGGTCTGGGATGCCACCCTCAACCAAACCAATCTGTCCAAGAACGCGAACAAGTACGTGTCCCTGAAGCCCTCACGGAGGCCATGCCGCTGGCTCAACGCCCACTGTCGTAGATTTTACGTGTTACAGCTTTTACACCCCATTGGTAACAGCTCTGCCTGTGTCCTGTTCACCCGATGGGGTCGTGTAGGAGAGACTGGCATCTCCCAGCTCAAGGTGAGACATTCCTTTGTAGTTGTTGGGACCACTTCTTATGACGATTCTCTTCAGGGTCCATTTGCGGCTACTATTGCTATTTCTGAGTTTAAGAAACAGTTCAAATCCAAGACGGCCACGAAATGGGAGGACCGCGGAACAATGGTATCTGCAAAATCAGGTGAGAGCCGGAGAGTCCCGGTGCCCGCCGTTCTGACAGTTCGCCTCGAGGCAAATACATGTGGATCGGTAAGTCAAACGTAGTCACTCTGCATATAGCGCGTTTTTAACGTTATTACAGAACGTTCA
>Ga0307516_10001914_pt1 | contig 28486 bp, 36 predicted proteins | sample 19_EM_MG_FD_203310 | JGI IMG/M metagenome (GOLD analysis project Ga0307516, IMG submission 203310) | Populus trichocarpa ectomycorrhiza microbial communities from riparian zone in the Pacific Northwest, United States - 19_EM | ecosystem: Host-associated > Plants > Roots > Unclassified | place...
GGATCTCTTTTGCAATAGGATCTTCCGCTACCACGGACTACCGGAGACGATCGTATCCGATAGAGGGCCCCAATTCGCATCCCGCTTCTGGAAGCACCTCTGTTCTTGTCTTAAGATTGATCCACGACTCTCTACCACTTTCCACCCTCAGACTGATGGACAAACCGAACGGGTGAACGCACTAGTGGAACAACACCTGAGGGCTTATGTCACTTATCTGCAGGACGATTGGGTGGACTATCTGTTTCTGGCGGAATTCGCAGGCAACAACCAGGTATCCGACAGCACCTCGCTGTCGCCGTTCTTCGCCAACCTTGGGTACCATCCGCGTTATGACTTCGAGTTGGATATACGAGTGGATGCCCCCGAGGAGAGGGAAGCTCAGACGGCAGTGGAACGACTGGAACGCATTCACGAAGTCGCCAGGGCGGAGATGCGATACGCCCAGATGTGGCAGGCAGACGGTGCTGACCGCCACCGCATGCCCGCCCCCGCTTTCCAGCCAGGCGATTTGGTTTGGGTTGACGGAAGAAACTGGAGAACTGCACGCCCGAGCCGGAAGTTGGAAAATAAACACCACGGACCCTACCGTGTTGTCCGAACCATAAGGACCCACGCCTATGAGTTGTACATACCTGCAACCATACAAAAACACCTAACCTTTCCAGTGTCGCTCCTACACGCCGCTGCAGACGACCCCCTCCTGGGTCAGGTGAACCCACCACCCCTACCGGTGATCGTTGAGGGCGAAGAAGAGTGGGAGGTAGAAGAGATTCTGGACAGTAGGAGGACGAGAGGACGGTTGCAGTATTTGGTTAAGTGGAGGGGTTTACGGACCCAACATGGGAACCCCAGAAAAACCTTGTTGAGGTGGAAGCGGTGGACATATACCACGGACGCTACCCAGAGTGGCCAGCACCTGTACGGGCTGCCCTCGTGGGAACTCGGGCCTAAGGGGGGGCTACTGTCACGGCACGTGCCAGCTACTAGACCTCGACCCTTGGCGCCGTCTGGAATGTGGGAGGAAGGAATGTGGAGTGACGCCGAGCGGGAGGATGGAATGTGGAGTGACGCCGAGTGGGCGACGGATATCCTTAAAAGGAGCCGTCGCCCACTTCTTTCTTTCTTTCTTTCTTCCTTTTTGCTTCCTCACACAACAACTTGTTTGTCCCCTTTCTTGAATAGAAGCATCTAGCCACAACCCCTTTTCTCTTGTCCTGTCTCGGCCGCTGCTGCGCGCTGCTCTTGTCCTTGTCCTGTCTCGGCCGCCACCGCGCGCCGCCCTTGTCCTGTCCGACCCTGTCCTTGGCCGCCGCCGCGCGCCGTTCCTGTCCTGTCCGATCCTGTCCTCGGCCGCCGCTACGCGCCGTTCCTGTCCTGTCCGATCCTGTCCTCAGCCGCCGCCGCGCGCTGACCTCGTCCTTGTCCCGCTACCCAAAGCCCTGTCGGCCCGGCCGTTACAGCTTCCCACGACTGATTGAAGGCAGTCGAGCTCTTCCCGTCAAAGGTTTCCGGGTTCTTCATTTTTAATCGCGCAATATTGCCCTGTTCGGGTCGCGCCAGTCGGTCCTGTCGAGCCCGTTCCACTCCTTCTGCCACTTGCCGTACGAGGTCCTGCGTGGTAATCGTACACACAGGATTCCTAGGTGGCGAAGGAGAGTGGAGGTGCCTGGAAGGTGGTCGAGGCGGTTCGGATGGCGGGCCCGAGGGGGGTCCTACGGACGATTCAGGTGGTGTCGAGGGGGGATTTCCTCCTTGTCCTGCCACGGTCTCGGGTGCTGGTGGCCTTGGAAATATGTGGCGTCTGAGTTGCTCCAATCGCTGCCTGATTTCCGGCATCGTGGGTAACGCCGGGGGTCTCTGTCGTCACGGCCTCGCTCCCGGGTTCAGACGTGGCGGGCTTCCCAACACTGATGGTGAGTGGGCCAATGGGGCACTGGTGCTGGTCTGCCGGATGGGGCTTCTCCATGCGGGTGGTCCAGCTAGCACTGGTGGCATTGCGGGTTGTGGGATTCTGGTCGCAATATGTTGGATTTCTGCCTTTGCTTCCCGGATTTGGATTTCCAGGGTGGCCACCCGGTTCTGGTGTGAGGCTGCCCATAGCTCCATGTTTGCCTGAAAGTTGGCCAGGTGTTGATTCCGGGTGGTGTTAGCTTCCGCCAGAAAGGACAGGGCGACGTTTACCCGGGTCAGCTGAGTGGCCTGACATATTTGTTGCTCGTTGGCCTCGTTGGTCTGTTTGATGATGGCCTGCCAGACATTTCTGGCGAGAGATTGGTACGCGTTCGCCTTTTTGGCAGCTCGCTACGTATCCATTCTTTCGCTATTTTCTTGTTAGCGTTGACTCGGTCATATACGTACCTAGTGCCTTCTGCCAAGGTTTGATAGGCTTGTTCAATCTCCCACTTTTGACGGTCGGTTCTATCGTAGGCGTCACCGCACAGCTCCGTAAGCCTTTGTAAGTTGCTCTCGGCTTGCTGTTGCTGGTACACCAGGGTCCTGACCCAGACTGCGGGGTTGGTTATTTCCACCGCTTGTTTCAGCCTTGGTGTTCCGTCTGTGATTTTGAATAGGTCCCGGGGGGCCTCGAGCCGGAGCATGTTAAAGTCCGAAGAGGTCGTCATGGTTTAATAGCGGTCGCGGAAGTCTCCAGTGCAAATGGATGAGTCGTAGTCGAATAGATAGTCGAATAAGTCGAAAAGTTCGTCTTCGTCAAAGTCAGCTGGTTGGGATAGTAGCGCACAGTTCCACCACAGTTGGGTATACCAATGGTATGGGGCGTACTCGATTGTTTTGTGGACTGGCTTAGGTCCGTCGAAGAATTCTTCCCACTGTTCGTATTTTCAGATTTCGTCGTCAATTGACTGAAAGGTGTAGTCGAAGGAGTATTGAGTCTTGGGCTCCAAGAAGGTAGATAGCTCGAGTAGGTGAAGGTGGTCTTCGAAGTAGGTGTCGTCGAAGTAAGTCATGAAAGTAGGGTTATTTTTGAGATCAAGATTATAGTGTGATACGGGGGTTATATCGGAACCACAGTGTGGAGAGAATCTAAGGTAATCAGGCTACTTTCGATAATTCACAACGGAATAATCTTAGATCTTGCGTGTGGGATTCGGAGGGTAGGGTTGGTGAGGATGTTCGTGCTGATTTCTTTCCGTCGAGGCGAGAAATCTCTTGCTTTTATCAACGAGCACGCGAGTGAGAGGTGGTGATCCGGTCTGTACTCTTCTCGGGGAAAGCGTGTGTCTCCTCCTCAAGGTACGGTTGGGTCGGACTTTGGATTCCACTGAGGTGGTTGCACCTCTTTGGAACATGGGCGAATCCATTGGTCCTGTCGGGGTGGAGATAAGGGAGATGAGTTTGCGTTTGCATTGCTGCATGTGTAATGCGGCCGAGCGGGGACTGCAGCCCGAGAGCTCCCTGCTCACCCTGAGGCGAGGTGGACTGCATGAGGGCCATGCAGCCGAGCGGGGTCTCCGGTCCAGAGCTTCCGTTCACCCTGAGGTGACGTGGCTTCCTCTCCCTGAGGTAGTGGGGCCACTTCCGGAACCGCATGGGAAATGCAGCTGCTCATTTATACAAATTGTTCCCCACACCTCCGGAGTTCTAACTCCTGCGGCTGGGGTCTCGACTGAGGGCTAGGCTCTGTTTCCTTATCTCCCGCCTAGACTCTCTGATTGCCTACCCACAGCCTGAGCCTCGTTCGTCCTTTAGCCACAGGATCTTCTCTTTCTATCTACGTACTTGTGATAATTTGTTCGGGTGTAACAGTCCCGGATATTAAGCCGGTGACGGATCCTATGGAGGTCGAGCCTGTGACGGATCGTATGGACCCGAGTTCTTGCAGGGAAACACCTGGAAACATATTGTACGCACTAAGGTACCCCGGTCCTCAACGCCGTTTGCACTTGTGCACTCAGATCTCTGTGGGCCTATGAAGCACAGTATCGGAGGCGACCAATATTACATCATCTATATTGATGACTGTACAAGATACACTGAGGTGTACTTTCTGATCACAAAAACCGCGGAAGAAATATCGGCCAAGTTTCAACATTATCAAGCCTGGGTGGAAACACAGGGATTCTACATCGAACGTTTCCGAAGTGACGATGGATCCGGAGAATACAACAACTCGATATTCCTAGGTTTACTGGGAGAAAAATGAAATACGTTTGAACCCTCCCCCCCGTACACCCAACACAAGATTGGAACGGCCAAGAGGATGAGCTGGACACTGAATGCGAAGGCACAAACTATGATGTTGGATGCAAACGTGTCGATAAAATTTTGGCCGGAAGCCATCAGGACGGCATGCTACCTGCATCGAAGGTCACCTACATCGAGTCTGACGGACAACCAGTCACCATACGAAGCATTGTATGACACCATTCCGAAAATCAGACACTTAAGACGATTCGGATGCCGAGCATACAAACATATTCCACCCGCTCCGAGAACGGAGAAGAAATTCGGAAAGTGCTCCAGTATGTGCATGATGCTGGGATATGTTCATAACACCACGAAACTCTGGAGAATTTGGGATTTCAAATCGGGAAAAATCGGACGAGCAGTGGAATGCTCGAGTGTAGTGTTTGCCGAAGAAGAAAATGCACACACAGAAGAGCTGACGGAAGCCATTGAGTTTCCAGCCACCACCGATGAAGCACAGACCGACAGAGCGCAGGACGAAACTCACGAAATGAATGACGCTCATGGTCTAGAGAATACTAGTAAGTAGCAAATATCCGATTTCTTTCGTCATGCAGTGAAATCGCTCTATGAGCGGCTGCGAAATATGTGTTATACCTGCCAAATTCAGCGAATGCTGGGCAGATACCTGCTGAATTCAGCGAATGCTGGGCAGATGCCTGCTGAAATCAGCGAATGCTGGGCAGAAGAAGTCGAGATCATTTTGCGAAAGCGATAACTTCTAGTGACTTGTATGCTGAATTCAGCGCATATGCTGGGCATTACCTGCAGAAATCAGCGAATGCTGGGCAGAAGAAGTCGAGAACATCTTGCGAAAGCAATAACTTCTGGTGACTTGTATGCTGAATTCAGCGAATATGCTGGGCATTACCTGCTGAATTCAGCGAATGCTGGGCAGAAGTCGAGAATATCTTGCGGAATAGCGAGAGCTGGTGACGTGGATTCCCTATGATTGAGAACAAGACTGATTGAAATGGCAGACAAGAATGAAAATGTTTCTGCACGGACACGCAGCAAGGCACGCCTTGAAACCAAAAAGCAATTATGAGCAAGGCTCACGAAGAAGGGGGTGATATGACGTCTTCGGAACGCCTTGCCTCAGCCTTCCTGCTGCTTGGGATCGGCGACTAGATATCTGATGACGAAGCCGAAATCGAACCAATCTTTGAGCCTACAACTGTTGAGTGCGAAAACGAGAGCGAACCACTCACCTACAAAGCTGCATTACAAAGTTCGCAAGCAAGACAATGGAAGGAAGCCATGCACCAGGAATGGCTGGAATTGGTGGAGAATCACACATTCGATATCATGGAAAAAGGTACTACCGTCCATACACCAATTACTGACAGGACAGTAGAAGAGCCTATTGGATGCAAGTGGATCTACAAGAGGAAGATTAATCCGGACGGATCCACTCGGTACAAAGAACAACTAGTCATCAAGGGCTACGAACAAAAGGAAGGTATCGACTACGATGAAACTTATGCACCAGTATCCAAAATGGCGACGTTCCGATTGATACTGGCACTGGCCGCTCAGTATGGCTGGGATGTTGATCAAATGGACGTAGTAACGGCTTTCCTAAATCTAAGGATTGACCAAGACAACATCTATATGGAAATGCCGCTTGGAATCGATTGGCTTGCGTCGAGCGGAAGCGTGCCAAGCAGAAGCGCATTGATACTCCGGAAGGCTGTCTACGGGCTGAAACAGGCACTCAGACTTTGGTACGAGGATATCGATGGATATTTACAATCCATAAGATTCCGCCGATCGGCGGAAGATTCAAACCTGTACCCCTAACAGGGAGTTCTTCTAGTACTATACGTGGACGATCTGCTGCGCACAATGGTGCAGAAGGACGGGGACATCGGATGAAGCAGCTGCTGCAAAAGAAGTACAAGGTGTGCGACTTGGGTGCGGCAAAGCAGTTCCTAGGAATCGAGATCGAGACGACCAAAGATGGAGGATTCAGTATCTGTCAACGAGGTTACATCAACACAATCATACGACGATTCGGACTGATGGATGCAAAACCGACTAAGTCTCCACTTGATCCTCAGAAAGATCTGGCTAACACCCACTGTGAGGACAAACCAGCAAACTGCAAAGAATATCTCTCAATGGTTGGATCACTCATGTATGCAGCACTCGGAAGTCGACCGGATATCGTCTTCAGCGTAACCTCCCTGGGCCGGTACAATGTCCAACCTCTCGAAATGCATGCAACAGCTGCAAAGAGAGTACTCCGATACCTGAATACTACTGCCGGATTTCGAATTCATTACTAACGGCTCCCAAATCGTATTACTATTGTTGGATACACCGATTGAGACTGGGCAGGGAATCTCACAACTCGGAAATCTGTTGGGGGATGCATATTTGGACTCGGGGATGTCAATGTCAACAACGAACTTGTCATATCTGGCTTGATTCATTGGCAAGCCAAGTCTCAGAGCGTCGTGGCACTCTCAACACTTGAGGCTGAATATATCGCCTGTTCGCACACCACCCGGGAAAGCCTCTAGCTCAGGCGTATGATGAAGGACGAAGCAGAAGGAATGGCAGTAAAGATTGTTGATGGACCGGTACTGATCGGATGTGACAACCAAGGCGCCATCAAATTGATTACCTCGGGAGTCGTACAGCAAAAGTTAAAACACATTGACGTAAAATCTCACCATGTTCACGACAAACAGATGAAAGGCGCATTTAAGTTCCAATACCTTACCTCAGAGTCTAATCCTGACGATCTGCTGACGAAACCTCTCACAGTTCCCCAACACGAACGACTATTGCAACTCATCGGTCTCACTCCATTCGGCCCGGATGACGGAGAACCCGAATACGATGAATGACGCCGATTTCGAAAAGGAAAAGGGGGTGTGGTTCTTTGGCGAAGAAAAGGGGGTGCGGGTGATATGGAAATTGGAAGTGGATAGAAGGTTTCTTTGTTGAGCATGTTCTTGCATCCTGTCGGCAAGCGTGAGTTGGCACTCTTTTTCCTACTAGCAAGTGTTTTTCCCACAAGGTTTTCACTGCAGAGGTTTAATGAGGTCGACGAGGATTTAATGGGATTGTTCTTGATTCGGTGGATTTCTGTTTGGTACGGAGCATGAGAAGAGGGGGTGTGTTGGAATTGCTTCTTGCCGCTCCGGTGTGGTGTGCCGAAGGAAGCGACACCGCAGCAACGGCGGCGGAAGCAACGCCGTGGTGAGCAACGCCATGGCAACGACAATGGCAAGGGGATCCAGGTAACGACGCCTTGGCATTCTTCCATAGTAGCGTCTTTTGCACTCTTTCTTCTATACTCTTACGTACTTCTTCATAGGATTGAATAAGATACTCGTTACATCTACCTTGGGCGATTTTATCACCCGTCAACAATCAAATCATGTCGTTCAAACATAATCTCTTTCTCTCTCTCTCTCTCTCTCTCTGCTCGTATTAAGACTCTCAGAGAAACGGTGATTGGGCAATCTTTAATAGATACAGATGAATACCATAGAACATGGCAGACTGGTAGTGAGCAGCGTGGAGACTCCCTCCTGTGCAGCATGTAGTTCCGCATCGAACACGTCAACCCTACTACCGAGATGACATTTTCCTGAGTTGAACCGGTGGAGTTGCTGGTCGCCGTAGTGGTAGACTTCCCATCCACAGCCAAGTGAACCGTTGGCAAGTTTGGAACCGTCCGTATACATAACAACCGTATGGTCTGCCAGTGTTTGGAGCCATTTTTCGTGGAGCTGCTGTGGTTTTGTCGTTTTGTTGGGGTTTGGAGAAATAGTCTTCGCCACTCCTCCCATGGTTGTGGTTGCTGTCCGGTCCTCCAACTTGCCTAGTACAAGGTCTTTGCTGAGGTTGTATAGGCGGTGTAGTCCCGGAAGGTTGGCGTGGGTATTTGGTTGCTCGTGTGGAGGTTCGAGGGCGTGGTGCATTGGGAGAAAGTGTAGTCGAATCGCGTATCGTAACAATTGATAGTCGAGGTATTTCTCCATCGGTGGTAGGTGAGCTAGTGTGATGAGATTTGTCGTTCGGGTATTGAGCGGAAGGCCAGTAATCCATCGAGCCACAGCATTGTATGCCACTCTGAGCGTAGCAACTACCCCAGGGGTTCCAGTCCACCATGCTGGTGACGCCCAGAACATTGCGGGGAGGATCGCTGACATTGCCAGGTGGTTGGCGATCTATGCAGGGATGTCGCGGGACCGGTGTCGTAGAAAATTCAGGCTTCCCCGAACCTTGTTTCCTCTGGCAGCTGCAATTGCAGTGTGATACTTGAATGTGAGTGATTCATCGATAAATACCCCCAAGTACGTGATCTGTCATCTGGCGGGGATAGTAGTACCCAGTACTTGGAGCGGAGGATATGATGTGAGGCTCTTGTTTTTGTCCTTACTGGTGAGGGGGAGGCAGTAGAGTAGTTTGGTTTTTGACGTTGCAGAGCGAAGTCCGAGTGTGGTACCATTTTCCAAGTGCTGTTCGGTTCACTCCTCGAGACATACGTTGGCTTCGGAGACTGTATGTGACAGCTGTACCATGCAGACATCATCCACATAGGAGGTGTCGATGGCGTCAGCAGGGCAATGCTGTTTCTTGAGCATTGCATTACTGTAGATGAGGAGGAGGATTGGTGAGATCGGTGACCCCTGTGGTAGGCCACATCGGTACGGTTGTGGTTTTTCAGATCGTTCGTCAAATCCGAGCGTGATTTTCCAATCTGTGTTAAATGTGGCAACCCATTCAACGAGATAAGATGGCATCTGGCGTTGGCACCTAATTTCGTATAGTGTTGTTGGGTGGACCTGGTTAAACGCTCCCTCAATATCATGCGTAAGTACTGCTGGCCGTGTCGGTTTTTGGTTGGTTGTCTTCTTCCTGCTGATGGAATTCGCAATGGGGTTTATCGTTCGTAGTAGGGCGTCAATTGCGGAGTTTTCGGGTTGGGCACCCATTTGCAAAGGGTGGGTCGCACCACACATCAATGCAGTCTGAGAGAGACGTTTTGCCACAATTGTCTCCAGCAGCTTCCCAAAACATGACTGCAATGAGATTGGGCGGTAGGATTTTGGGTGTGAGTATGACTTTTTTCCAGGTTTAGGAATGACAACGCAATTGGCAGTCTTCCATTCCGGTGGATGGTCAGCATATTTGAGACATGCCGTGAAGACGTACGGGAGGAGATGTGGTGCAGCTTCAGTGAACCGATGCAGGGTACTGTAGGTGATGTTGTCCGGTCCAACTGACGTACCATATTTCAGATGTGTAATTGCCAGCTGGATTTCGTATGCCGTAATTCCACTTTTGTAGTGGCGTAGATCTTTCTTGGAGGTGAGAAGGTCCGCAGGGAGTGGTGTTCGTTGCACCGTATCGGGAAATAATTCTTCCCGCAGTACATCGCACTTTCCTTGTAAGTCGGGTCGTCCATCAAGTGGTGGGATTGGTTTATGGTGCGTGTTGTGATGTTTTAGTGTTTTCCAGACTGTTCGAGTGGAGGCGTTCTCAAGTTGGTGGATACAGTAGGCTGTCTTTGCGTTCTGTACCATTATTGACCATTTGGAACGCTTGTAGTGGCTGTCTTCGCGGTTTGCAGTGGTAGGTTGGAGACGGGCACGTCGGTCGGCACGTTTGACGCTCTGCTTGGCCAGTGTAAAACTGTGGTTCCACCAGGGTGCAGCTACTTTCCGTGGTACTCTCAGTGGAACAGCCTCGTCAACAGCTTGGTTGATAAGGTATGTAATGTTGGTTATTGCTCGAAGAGTGTCGTCCGTCCCTTGGAGTTGTGAGAGGTCCATTCCAGCAGACTGAACTCTGGGGTCAAACAATCCCCAGTCGGCCCTGTGCCAGCACCGGTGGGGAACTGCTGGTGCTGGGGCCATTGGCAGTGACAGGGTGATGGTAACAGCGCTGTGGTCTGAGGTAGTATCGTGGTCAACTGCTAACGACAAGACAGATTGCGTGCTAGAACCTCGGGAAAGACACAAGTCAATGGTTGAGGGGTGTCCGCCATTCCTGGGCTGGTGTGTGGGTATTGACGGCTCATTCTGGAGGTGGAAATTGTTTTGTTAGAGCCAATATGCAATTGCCTTGCTTGTGCGCGAGATGTGGATGGTGGGTGGGAGGGGTCCCTGCCACTACAGGTGGTGTGCATTAAGGTCTCCCATGAGTATACAATCGTTTGGTGGTTTGAGGGTTGGAAGGATTGCCGCCAGTGGCTCCGCTCGCCCTGGGGAGTAAAAATTAAAGAGGGTGAAGGTTTTCAGGGCGTGTAATGTAGTGATCGTGGTTCCCAAAAAGGAGTCCTGGGCGGTAAACGCTGTGGTCGCAGTCAAGCCAGGTGTAAGGCGTACGTATGTCGCACATCTAGGTTGAATAGGTGTGGGGGTAAAGGTATCGAAACCTGGGAGAGAACGTGGGTTTCCGTGTCTATCACACCACGGTTCTTGAAGTAGGCAGATGAGGTTTTCGTGCTTTCGGGCAAAATCTTGTAAGGCTGAAATTGTTGTTGCTTGGCCTCGCGCGCAGTTCAGCAGCTGCACGGACCCAACGGATGCAGGGAGGGCCATTTAATTGACCACTCCCGCCATGGGGGCATCTCCCTGGATGGCTACACCGGTAGCTTTATTGAAAGTTCGAAGCTTCACTCGTTCTGGACAATTTGGGTCAGTTGCTTTGTGGGGTGAATTGCAATTTGCACATCGAATGGGAGGGTGGGTGCAGGTAGGGCCCTTTCTGCAGGTCGGAAGTGTACACGGGTGTTCTCGACTTTCGCAAGAGCCAGCGCAAAGGGCACAGCAGGTGTAGTTTTGGCAGAGGGCTGCTGGGTGTCCATAGGCTTGGCAGTTTCGGCATTCTGTGCTCCATCCATATGGGATGTAGTCATCCAACTGGCATTCGCGGTTGCATACAAAAAGGTTTTGGCGACCGATCGCAGTCTTCTTGACACTACCCGTCAGTGTCATGACAATCGTGGAGTTCGTTTTATGCTCGCATCGCTCTGCAGGTGTCGGCCAGCGTGGTGTCTGTCCTTGTACCAGTTGCGGATAGTTGGTAGTGATACTGTCAGAGATCTCGAGTATTGAGAAGTGCGTCGGAACTCCATGCAACAGGAAATGGCTAAACCACCTTCCGATTTCCACTTTCTCGTATTGGCCGTAGTAAGAAAGGGCGTCTGCAATGATTGTAGTATAATCTTCGTAGACGATGTTACTCTGGGTGGTGCCAGGGGTGAATATGATGTTGCCCCAGACCGTAACGTGTGCGTGGATTAATGGAGGTGCCAGAACGTCTTTATTGTCTATGATCGCAGAGTTGACCTGACAGAGAGCCATATCGGCCATTGTCTGCCGTTCGTCATAGGTTTTCTCAGGGGGGATACCATTGGTGGTGTTGTCGTCGGTATTCTGGAAGTGGCAGATCACTTCGCGTTCCGCTTGTGGGTAATTTGTCGGAATGAGCTTTGGCGGAGTGGCCTTTGGCTTCTGGGGTTTGGGCAGTACGGTCTCCCATCCTCGAGTATTGGTAGGTGGCTTCAGGGGTACAGCTGACACCACTGTTGGAGTGGCATTGCCAGTGGCAGTAGCTGTACATGCTGTATCTCCAGTGGTTGCTTTCTTTGTCAATGTCTTCCTTAGAATTTTCTTTGCTGGGACCATTGCTGGGGCAGCCACAGGGGTCAAGACGGGGCGTTGGTACGCCAGGAGCTGCTGCTGTAGCTGGGTACCTCGGGCCCCCAGTGAGTGAATCTGGTTGTGCAGCTGGTCGGTGGTCTTTTGGAAAGCCATTGCAGTATCGGCAGCTGATTTTGCAACATCTGCTGTGATTCGGTGGTAGAGGCGGTCCATGGCTGCCAGGGTGACAAGCTCAAAATTGGAGCGTTGAGCCATATGTTCTGCATTGAGAGGAGGAGGGAGCTGTGGGGTGAAATATTGCGAACTGTCGCTTCCATCAGCCAGTGCCTGGGTTGGGGTCACATTCTCAGCTTGTTGAAAGTCCATATCATCGCAGTCGGACTCAGGGCCACTATCTTCGTGAGCGTGTTTGGCTGGTAGGCAAGATTTAGAACCAGGAAAATGCTGTCCTTGATTGGCAGACGACATGGGGTGGGCTGTTGCCCGCGTTGGTGATGGGTGGATACACAGGGTCCATGATCACTGAGGAGTGGTAGAGTAGGTGGGGGGTCGAAAAACAGAACTCAAGAGACTCAGCTTTCCAGCTAATGGGGCTATTGGCCAAGACTCAGGGAACGTTTTGAGATTGTTTTTATCGAGATTGATGGTCAGGGGAAAAAGTTCTTTTGGAAAACATGGGGGGGTTATCGGAGGGAATAGATTGCATGGAGAAGAATCTCCAGACTAGCTACCGCGCCCCTTCTTTTATACTTTTTCCTTCCCTCTGTGGAATCACAGCTTGCCCGTAGGACTAACACAGTTCCTTCCCATCATGACTCAATCATCGCACCCAAGGAAAACACCTGATCGCACTCTGTCACACCTGAGTTGCTCGGACACAAGTTGTCACTTAAGATTATCTAAGGAGTACGTAGCTAGCTAGAGAAGTACGTAGCTATAGGATGACAGAAGGATTCAGAGAGTCTTGGTGGGAGATAGGGAACCAGAGTTAGCTTACGGGCGAGAAGACGGTCGTAGGGAGTAAACTCCGGGGATGAGGGGTCAAGTGCAAATGAGCAGAAATAGGTGGACATAGGTCGGGCTCCTTGCCGGGGGAGGCCACATACGAGAGTCGAGCTCCCTGTGGGGAGAGGCCACGTACGGATGTCTGGAGCTGGTACCCCACTCTGCTGCATGAGAGCTCATCTCCCTTATCTACACCCCGGCCATGACCAATGAATCACCCACGGGGCCCCTCACCTCGGGGGAATCCATGTCCGAGTCACCACTTGTCACGCCGGCTACACTCGGATAAAAAGAGAGGATTTCTCGTCTCGACCGAAAGAGAAATCAGGACGAACACCCTCAGCAACACTACCACCAAACCCACACACAAGATGTAAGATTATTCCACTGTGAATTATCAAGAGTAGCCTGATTACCGTTGATTCTCTCCACACTCCGGTTCCAATACAATCCCAGTGTCACACTATAATCTTGATCTCAAAATCACCCTACTTTCATGACTTGCTTCGACGCTACCTACTTTGAATACCACCTCTATTTACTCGAGCTGTCCACCTTCTTGGAGCCTAAGTCTCAATACTCGTTCGACTACACCTTTCATTCAATCAACGAGGAGATCGCAAAGCACGAACAGTGGGAAGAATTCTTTGACAGACCTAAACCAATCCACGAAATAATCGAGTGCGCCCCATACCATTGGTATACCCAGCAGTGGTGGAACTGTGCGCTACTATCCCAACCGGCCGATTTCGACGAAAACGAACTCTTCGACCTATTCGATTATCATTTCGACTACGACTCCACCATCCACAGCAGAGATTTCCTAAATCAATACTAGAAAATATCTGCTTCGTCCGACTTCAACATTCTCCGACTGGAAGCCCCTCGGGACCTGCTTCAGATCACCGACTGAACTCCCGCGCCTGAGCAGGCGATAGAACTGGCCAACCCCGCAGTTTGGGTCCGAACCATGGCTCGACAGCAAAGGCAGGCAGAAAGCGACCGAAGACAACTCTCCGAGTTGTGCGGCAACATGATCGATAGGATCGACCAGCGAATGCCACGAATCTAGGAGGCCTACAGAACACTGGCTGAAGGCACGCGGTATGTATATGACCGAGTCCACGCTAACGAAGAAATTGCAGAAGCTTGGGTTCGCACCGAGTTGGCCAATGCCGCAAACGCTTACCAAACGCTCGCGCATAACGTATGGCAAGCCATTTTGGAACGAACCGACGAGGACAACCAGCAACAGATATGCCAGGCAACCCAGCTCACCCAAGTCAATGATGCCCTTGCATTTCTCGCCGAAGCCAATACTGCCCGAAGCCAGCATTTGGCTACCTTTCAAGGTAATGTGGAACTATGGGCAGCTGACCATCAGAGAAAGATGAGCAGAGTAGAGGAGGAGTTACGTCAAGCGAGGGAAGAGATTCGGCGGATCGCTACCCGTATACCCCTCCCGGGATCACCAAGGCCAAGGGCCCCTTCCCCGGAACCGCTACAGCTCTGGCGAAGTCCGGCTAAGTTACCCAGTACCAGCGCTACATCAGCTGTGGCGCCGCCACCCTTGCCAAGACGACCGATTCTCCGAAGTCCGATCCGCCTCGCTCCCACGCCTGCTACCTGAAGGCAAAGGCGGCCTGCCATCCCACCATCAAGCCCACCACTACCCCCTCTCCCACTGTTGCCAGCAGTTGGAACCACGGGAGGAGGAGGGATGGGACCTCCGCAGGGACCCCAACAGTCGGTCGGCTCACCCTCGCCCTCACCTTCACCACTGCCCAGCGGGGACCACAACGACTTATACGTACAAAACCTTCCTGCGTGAAGACCCCCGCCAGGCACGAGGGAGCCAACGTGCACGCAGGTTGCCACCATGCTCACGCCAGAAAAGATAGCAAGGCTGGTGGGAGCAGGGATTGTAGCGGCGCGAGTCCCCGAAAGACCCAAACAACCAGCAAATCAGATAAACGCCTCAAGGCTGAAAATGGAGAACCCCGAAAAATTCGACAGGAAAAGTTCATCCACTTGCAACCAGTGGTGGGAATCGGTCACTAGGTACCTGGGATTCTACCCGGAAACGATTGACCGACAGAAGATCGCCTGGGTTTGAACTCTCCTGACGGATATAGCCTTGGTATGGCACCTCCAGCGATACCGCGAGCTGCGGGAAAACGATACGTGGGCCAATTACTCAGCAGCCATCGGAGCAGAATATCGGAACGAGTGCCAAGCGGCGGACGCCCAACTTAAGCTGGGGCAGCTCAAATACCAGGGATCTATTCGCGCTTACCTAACGGAGTTCCAAGTGCTCAATAACTTCGCACACGCAACTGGGGAAGCACTAAGAGAAAAAGTGGACTTGGGGATGCCAGACACGGTACTTGACATGCCCTTTGCCCACTACCTCGAGGATTTCGTGGACGACGAAGGATTCCTGCAAGCCACCCACCAAGCGGGCCTACAGGTAGAAAAGAAAAAGGCCCTCAACGCAGCCAAGGAAGCAAGCCGAAGCGGGGCAATATGCCACAAGGACGCAACGAGGAACGACCACCCCAGGGACGCCAGGAAAAGGGAGGACAGGCGACTGAGCTCCAAGGAGGGAGCTTCGGAACCCAAACGGGGCAGCACCAGGCCACCGAAGGGGGGCTCCTGGCCGTCACAAGAAGTGGACCTCAAGGGAGTACCGAGCAAAGAAGCGGAGGAATACCGAAATAGCCGAGAAGACTGCGGGCGATTTGGCCATCCAGGACACCGGACTTACGACTGCTTCTCCTTTCAGACACTACAGGGAACGGCCTTACCACCGGCACCATGGAAGGTCGCGGCCGTGGAAACAATGAAACGGAAAAGAGAAAGTGAGCCGGAGGAACCCCAGGCGGCAAAGCAACAGAAGGTAGTGGCGGTCGAGGCAATGACCACGGACCTACCACTCTGGGCCGACTCAGAGGACTCGGATTTTTGAAGAACTCCGCCCTGGGGCCAGGCGGAGTTATCAACCTAACTTGCGGCGCCGCGAAAAGAAAACGGGAAGACCATGATATGGAAACAACGAGGCCAAAACGGCAGGCCCGCCCAATAATTTCCATGATACTCCACGCGGATGGGAACCGCCACCAAATAAGGACGCTTTTGGATACCGGATGTTCGATACCCCTCATTAACTAACAAACGGTCTAAAAACTAGGAATTAAGTGCAAAACGCACAAAACCCTACGAAGAATCGAGAATTTCACGGGAGAAACAGTTGAGAACGCAGGGCAATTTTATACAGAACCCATGTGTCTACAACACAGAAACCATTTCTCCAACGAGCAATTCGAAGTCTCACCAATGGAGGAAGCCATCGACCTGTTCCTCCCGTTCAAATGGATTGAGCGCCACACACTACAAGGAACCTGGACCTCGGAAGAAATAAGGTTCAACTCCCCAACATGCCTAGAGAAATGTACGCGCTACGAAACAGCGAAGTTTTCTCTCACCTGGGACGAGTCGGTATGCACGGATCCAACCGCGCAAACCCTGGGTCAGGTATCGGCCGCTTCCGACAACCCCCTGGAAAACGTGCCTGAAGAGTTCCGGCAATTCCTCGATATAATGGGAAAGGAAGCAGCCGACGCATTGCCGGAGCATCGGCCGTACGAATCCAAAATAGAGTTAAAAGAAGGAGCCACGGCAGCTTGGGGACCGATTTACCCTCTTTCGGAAGAAGAACTCTGAACTCTCCGGGAATGGCTAAAAGAAATGGAAAAAAAGGGGAAAATATAAAGGTCGACCTCGCCGGCCGGATCCCCAATCCTTTTTGTCCCCAAACCAAACGGGCGAGGCCTGCCGCTGTGCGTGGATTACAGAGGGCTGAACGCCATTACAATCCCGAACCGATACCCACTCCCACTGATGCAGGAATTACAGGACCGAGTCCAAGGCGCCCGCTGGTTCACAAAGGTGGACCTAAAAACCGGGTTTAATTTGATCAGGATACGGGAAGGGGACGAATGGAAAACAGCCTTCCGGACACGGTATGGCCTTTATGAGTTCCAGGTAAAGCCGTTCGGTCTCACCAACGCACTCTCGGCCTTCTAGGGCTTGATGAATCACGTCCTATCTGATATGCTAGACGTAGGCATTCTGGTATATATGGACGACATCCTAATCTACGCTCCAGAAGAAGATGACCACGACAAGCTGGTCAAAAAGGTATTGGGGAGATTGCAGCAGAACGGATTGGCAGTGGCCCCCGAGAAATGCGTATGGAAGGCAGCGGAAATGTAATTTCTGGGATATATGATCGGACGAGGGGGCATCAGAATTTTGTCAGCAAAAGTGGACGCAGTCCTGAACTGGAAAACACCGGGATCCATAACGGAGGTTCAGTCATTCCTAGGATTCGCCAACTTTTACCGCTGGTTCATCAGGGACTACTCCCGAGTAGCTCGACCTCTGACCGAGCTAACAAAAAAGAAAGTGGGAAAGAATTGGGCATGGAACGAGGAGGCAGAATCAGCCTTCAAGGAATTGAAGACTCGGTTCACCACGGCCCCAATCCTGGCACACTTCGATCCTGAAAGACCTGTTATCATCGAGACTGACACCTCGGACTTCGCGATAGGAGCAGTCCTCTCACGAAGGGATGAAGAAAATCGACTACACCCAGTGGCATTCCACTCAAGGAAATTCCAACCCGCGGAAATCAACGACAAAATCCACGACAAAGAACTTCTAGCGATAGTCGACGCCTTCAAACACTGGAGACGATACTGCGAGGGGGCTATGCATCATATCCAGGTTTTCACGGACCACCAAAACCTGGAATACTTCACAACAACAAAAACGTTCAACAGGCGACAGGCGCGATGGGACCAGGAACTCGCAGGGATCGACTTCAAAGTATATTACCGACCAGGAACGCAGAACGGGAAGCCAGATGCGCTATCAAGGTGTCCGGAGTACCGCGTGCAGAAAGGGGGGGTAGAAAAACAGCCGATTACGACGATCTTGCAAGAAAAGCACCGGGTGAACGCAGTCAGCATACGAGAATACTGGTCATGCATCGTCTACGTCATCGGAGCCCTGCGAATAGCTTCCATCCCGACGAGGAAATAGCACGAAGAATTCCTGGAAAAGGTCAGGAAAGAAGGAAAAAAGGACGCGGCCTACGAACGGGCCCGGAAAGAGGAAGTGATGCCAGAGGAGCAGGCACCGAAGGATCGGAAGATCAAGGATCTGAAGAATGTAGACGGGCTGCTTTATCTAAGGATCCTGCTCTGGGTTCCGGAAGGACTAGTACAACAGATATTGGAGTCTGAGCACGACACAAAGGTGGCCGGGCACATGGGACAGGATAAAACGATCGAGTTAGTCCGAAGGAATTTCGGGAGGCCAAAAATGAATGAACGAATCATCGACTTCGTTAGGAGCTGCCCAGAACAACAGCAGAACAAGGCTTCTCGACACCAGCCCTATGGCCTGTCCTCACCCCTGGAGCTCCCATACACGCCATGGCAGTCAATTGCGATGGACTTCATCACGGAACTCCCACTGTCGGAAGGATGTGACCAACTCTGGGTAGTCATCGATCGGTTCACGAAGATGGGGCACTTCATCCCCCTCTGAGAAAAAACTGCGGCCGACCTAGCAGTCACATTCGCCAGAGAGGTATGGAAACACCACGGCCTCCCCACTGACATTGTGTCAGACCGAGACTCCTGATTCACATCTGACGTCTGGAAAGAATTCCTATGACTCTCCGGTATACAGCCCCAGATGTCAACAGCGTTCCACCCACAAACCGACAGACAGACGGAGCGGCTCAACCTAACGATAGAAGCCTACCTCCGAGCGTTTGTCAGCAAGGAGCAAGACGATTGGGTATGACTACTGCCAATGGCGGTGTTCACCTACAACAACTCAGTCACTGCGGGAAATGGTATGTCTCCTTTTTACGCTAACTATAGCTTCCACCCGGTAGCCATGGACCCCGCGTCGATAGAACCCCTCAATCCGGCCAACCGAGTCTACGTCCATTGGATGCAAACCGTGCACAACGAGTCTTGCAAGGGGTTGGAGGAAGCGCAGGAGCGAATGCGGCGATACACAGATCCAAAGCGAAGGAAACCACCATCATACCAGGTAGGAGACTTGGTGATGCTCAGTAGTTGCAACATCAAAACGCGACGACCATCGAAGATGCTGGACCACAAGAACCATGGTCCCTTCCAGATCGAGAAAATTGTTTCCCCGCTGGCCGTCTGCCTCACACTGCCCCGGAAATGGAAGAAACACAACGTCCTCCACCTCTCGCTGCTTGAACCCTACCAAACCAGCGAGCACCGAGCACCACCGGACCCTTCAAAGGTACTCCGAGAGGCTGACGACATCGAGCAGTTGGAGGAATACGATGTGGACGAGGTTATGTCCTCGGTCGGACGTGGCCGGGAAAATAACAGAAGGATCCTTTACCTCGTCAAATGGCTCGACTACCCGGAATGCAAAGACTGGACAGAAGAACCATTTGACAACTTTTCGATAGGCGGTCTGGAGAAACTCCGTGAGTATCATCGACGGAATCCGAATGCGCCGAGAGACTATCGACTCGCCGACGCCTAGACAGGACGTCCATAAAAGGGCCCGGCGAAGCCCGAAAGATAGAACAACCTGGAGGAAGACCCGCCTCTTGGGCCCCAATCCCACAAGCACAGCAAAGCTGCCAACTGGGCGCCCGACGAGGAGTGAACACGACCGAAACCGTTGAGAGTCAGGAAACCCGTTCAGAACCGACGTATCGACCTCTCGGCAACCGACTCGGACCGACAGAACCAGCGCAGAAGGGACACAAGCGGTGAAGTGAGTGCCCGACAGCGCTGTCACTGCCCCAGCATACTAGTCTCCCCCGGGAAGGATGTGGGTGCGGTCACTGCCGGGTATACGGGTTACTAGCACGAAGGACACCATGCCTCTCCCGATTCCATGTGCCAACTGCGACCCCGGAACCTCGCTGGGCCGGCCAAGCCTTGACGCAGCACGGCAGCGAATATGACTCAATATGACCCCACAAGTAAGAGTACGCATCGGCCTACTCTGAGGGCCCAATCGTCCGAGGCTCCCGGAGCCAACCGGCTGGCCAACAATTGGGAGGGATGCAGGGGTGGAGGACTGCATTCAGCGGACGAGCATCATGCCCAGCTGAAATTTATTCAGAAAAGAGACGAGCTACCTAGATAGAGAAAGAAGTGTTAGCGCTCGGGACGAGGCTAAGGGAGGGGGATGTAGTGTCACACCTGAGTTGCCCGGACACAAGTTGTCACTTAAGATTATCTAAGGAGTACGTAGCTAGCTAGAGAAGTACGTAGCTATTGGATGACGGAAGGATTCAGAGAGTCTAGGCGGGAGATAGGGAACCGGAGTTAGCTTATGGCCGAGAAGACGGTCGTAGGGAGTAAACTCCGGGGATGAGGGGTCAAGTGCAAACGAGCGGAAATAGGTGGACATAGGTCGGGCTCCTTGCAGGGGGAGGCCACGTACGAGAGTCGAGCTCCCGGCGGGGAGAGGCCACGTACGATGTCTGGAGCTGGTACCCCGCTCTGCTGCATGAGAGCTCATCTCCCTTATCTACACCCTGGCCATGACCAATGAATCACCCACGGAGCCCCTCACCTCGCGGGAATCCAAGTCCGAGTCACCACTTGTCACGCCGGCTACACTCGGATAAAAAGAGAGGATTTCTCGCCTCGACCGAAAGAGAAATCAGGACAAACACCCTCAGCAACACTACCACCGAACCCACACACAAGATCTAACATTATTCCACTGTGAATTATCAAGAGTAGCCTGATTACCATTGATTCTCTCCACACTCCGGTTCCAATACAACCCTAGTGTCACACACTCGGCCGCCGCGTGCCCAACACTCTACTCGCGGCAACAGGAGAAGGGACACGCAAGCAGTAAAGAAGAACACGCAAGCATAATCAAAGAGAGACAACATACGTAAGTAGACAGGAGAAGGACGCGCAAGCAGTAACGGGTAACAGAGAGAAAAGACACACGGACATAATCAACAGGAAACAACATACGTAATGATGACCAGAGACGGACGTGCAAGCAACATAGCGGCGACAAAGGAGAAGATCTGGACTGACCGGCAGTCAGGTTGAGGCTCCGAAGGATATCGCTACCGGAGTGATATCGTGGGGATCCGGGTGAGGCGCTTAAGCGCGGCGGATAACCGCAGCTGTGGCGGCGGAAACGGGAATGAGCCACAGGGCGACAAGGGTGAGGGCGGCCCTGGTTGCAGCGACTACGAGCCTGTCACGCGAGATTTGTGACAGTACGTCCCCTGTCCAGACCAAAGCTCCGGCGAGGTTATGTCGGGTAGGCGTGGCGCGACGGCAGATGGGGGTGCGGTAGATGCAGATGGGCTGGCTCGGCTGCTGCCGGGCTTGGATTCGTTCGTTTCTTCGTTGTTGTTCGGCGATGATGATTTCCAGGGTGTTGGTCACCCGCTGGAGTTGCTGTTGGTCTGCGTCGTGAAATTCATTCGTACGCTGGGTGAGTATACAGTGCACCACATGGCGGTGGCGTGCATCCCGTGTGGTTGTCTGATGTATCATGGTGACGATCTCACCTAGGAGTGTGAGTTGCGAGTCATGTAGTGCGGCGGTTATTGTTTTGGCCACGGTACAGTCAGCAGTGAGTTCGGTCGCGGCGTCCTTCTGGTCTTCCTGCAGGGGTGTGATGTCGGCCAGGGGGGTGCGCCGTTGTGCAGCGCTGCAGCGAAGGTGGTGGTTCTCCATGTTCACAAGGAACCGGCATTTGGGGCAGACCCGTTTTCCTCGATGCCAGTCCATGCAAGCTTTGATAGGGTTGAGGTGCCGTTCACGGATTACCTCGGTGAGTTCATCGGGATGGGGCATTGGGCAGTCGCACATCTGGTCGTTGCGGCAACGGCGGCGGCGGCCTATGCTTCGCTGCGGGTAGTAGTTGTAGTCCTTCATCTGGCGGTGTGTGTTGTAGTCGTCGTCGTAGCAGGCCATCCAGTGGAGGGATGCGTGGTCGTTGGTCCGGGGTTGTCCTACAGCGGACAGTGGGGGTGAGGGGGCTGTTGATGGGGCATCCCATCCATCGGTAGTCGTGGCTCGAACGGCGGTGCCTCATTCGTCGATGGTGTTGGTCGTAGTTGGGAATTCGTCGTTTTCTTGTTTGGTACTGGCGAAGGTCCAGCCTTCGTTGGTATCGACAGTGGCGGTGGTGGACATATTGGTGTTTCTTAGAGCTGGGGTGTGGGTTTTTCGGGGTCTTCCTCATGGAACTGACAGACGAGGTCGGGTGAGTTCTGTAAGTTGCGGGCAGGGTTAAAGGTATGGTCGGGGTCATGGAAGCTGGTCCACTTGACTCGATACTGGATCTGGTTTCTCTGGCAGCGGGAGTCGCCGATTTTCTCTACTTCCCACTCCTGCTGTTCTTGAATGATGACTGGAGGTGGAGGTGGTTGTAGGTGTCCGGGAATGGGTTCGGTGCTAGCTGTGGGTTCGAGGAGGCTGATGTGGACGACTGGGTGGATTTCCACAGTGGGTGGCAGGTCCAACCTAAAGGCACATGAGCCTATTTTCTCGAGGACAGTGTAGGGGCCGATCTGCTTGTGGTCCAGCTTGTTCAAGGGCCGCGTGGTCCGTATATTTTTCTGCTGGAGCCAGACTTAGTCGCCGGGCTTCAAGTCCGGGTCCGGGTGTTGTGTTTTGTTGGCCTGTTCTGTTTGAGCCATTTGCGCATCGGCTATTTCTGCTCTAAGTTCTTCATGCAGGTTTCGCAGTGCCGTGGCATATTCTGAAACTTCCAGTAATTCTTCGTCTTGAGTGCCGAGGTCCGACATAAAACGGGGGTGGAATCCATAATTGGCGAAAATTGGGGTTACCTTCGTACTTTCAGCTTGTGTGTTGTTGTAGCAGAATTCGGCGATTGGTAGGAGCTTCTCCCAGTCGTTTTGCTGGTAGTTGCAGTATGCATGCAGATATTGTTCCAGTGTTGCATTGACTCATTCCGTTTGTCCATTGGTCTGGGGATGGAACGCTGTGCTGAGTTTTCGTGATATGCCTAGTGCCTTGGTGACACGTTCCCAGAATCCCGAAGTAAACAGTGATCCTCTGTCCGAGATGATGTCTGCGGTGAGGCCATGGGGTCATACAACATGTTTTACAAAGCAGTCTGCCAGTTCTGTTGGGTCCATCGTCCCTTCGCAGGCTACAAAGTGTCCTATTTTGGACATTCGGTCAATGATTACCCATAGGGTGTCCTTCATATTGCTCGCCGGTAGTCCTGTGATGAAGTCCATTGATATGGAGTTCCATGGCCTGTCTGGAGGTTCAATGGTCTTCAAGAGTCCGAATGGCACCTGTCTAACTGGCTTGATTGGCCGACATGTCGTGGTGGTTGACGTATTGGTGGACGTATCTTCGTTGTTGTGGCCAGTAGAAATTCCGGCTAACGAGTTCCAGGTTCCTTGCTCGGCCCAGGTGTCCCGCGGCTTGCGCGTCATGGTGGTCTCTTAATATGCGGAGTTGTAGCTCGTTGTCGTCAGGGATCCATACAAGGCCATCGTTTATTAGCAGCCTCTTGGTTTTCTCGCATTGTCCTAGTGCGATTTTCCCATCGCGGGCCATCCCGCTCGCCTTTTTCCTCAGGATTTCCTGGATTTCTTTATCTGCGACACTTCGTGTTCAAATTTCGTTCAGGAGTTCCTTGTCTTTTTCGAGGTTGATGGTTTCGGTTGTATTGGCCTGGAATGCCTCGAATGATTCCTCGGACAACAAGATTCGGCCGTGATTCTGATGGTGCTTCATATCCCCTTTCTAGGGAGAGTCTCCTGACTCTCTAGAGAGTATGTCTGGTTTGCCAGCCAATTTTCCGGGCTGGTATTTGATCACGAAATCATAGTTGGCCAGCCGTTCGCTGTACCGGGCTTGTTGGAGGTTCAGGTCTTTCTTCGTCTTACAATATTCGAGGTTTTTGTGGTCGGTGAGAATTGTGATTTTTGGTCCCGTTGTTTTGCAGTACGTATCCCATTTTCGTAGTGCGTCCACGATTGCCAATAGTTCCTTGTAGTGGATATCGTAGTTGCGCTCCGGGTCTTTGAGTTTCCTTGAGTAGTATGCTACAGGGTGTAGGATTCCTTTTTCCTCAGGTTGTGAGCAGATTGATGGCATTGTCTGATGCATCCGTTTCGATGGTCACGGATCATTCCGGATCGAAGTACTGCAGTATTGGTTCCGTGGTTATTGCTTCTTTGAGCATCTCAAATGCCTCCTGCTGCTTATCGCCCCATTCCCACACCTTTTCCTTCCTCGTCAGGGCAGATAGAGGCGTTGTGATCTTGCTATAGTCCTTAATAAACCGTCGGTAGAAGTTGGCAAAGCCCAAGAAACTCTGTATTCCTTTGACGTTCGTTGGTTCCTTCCAGTCCTTGATTGTCCGGATTTTTTCTTCATCCATCCTTAGTCCCTGTGGTGATAAGACGTATCCTAGGTATTCCGTTTCTGTTGTGTGGAATTCGTATTTGGATGCTTTTAGCGTTAGTCTGGTGTCTCGTACTAGTGTGAGTATGGCCCTGACATGTTCCCGGTATGTTTCTTCGTCCAGTGAAAAAACCAGAATGTCATCTAGATAGGCCACACAGAAGAGGTCCAGATAGTTGCTAAGGATCTCGTTCATCCATTGCTGGAACGAGGCTGGTACGTTGGTCAATCCGAATAGCATCACACCGTATTCGTATAGGCCGTATCAGGTGCAGAACACTATCTTCCATTCATCTCCGGCCTTAATCCTGAGGTTGTAATTGGCATCCCGGATGTCGAGTTTGGTGTAGATGGTGGCGCTGGACAGTTGGTAGAGCGATTCTCCGATTAGTGGCAGCAGTGTTCGATCCTTATTTGTGATTTCGTTCAACTGCCGGTAGTCTACACACAAGTGTAGTCCTTCGTCCTTTTTCTTGACGAAATGTATTGGTGCCCCCACTGGGGATGTGGATGCACGGATCCATCCCCGTTTTTCGTTGGTTTCCAAGTATTCCCTGAGAGCCCTCATTTTTTCTTGATTCAGCGGTTGCAGGGGCTCGTATGGGGGCGTCTTTCCTTCCTCTAGTGGGATATGGTGGTCCTGGGTGTGATGGGGCGGAGGTGCCGTGGGTTCTTTCTCGGTGAACACCTCGAGGAATTCATGGAATTCCGGTGGAATTGGGTTGTTGCTGTCATTGGAGGTCTCCTTACTTTTGTCGATTACAGCCTGGCATACTTCCCATGGGTCTATTTCGCTGATTCCCCAATTTTCTGGTGTTTTCTTGTGGTATTGCTCCATGGCCTTTTCTTCTGGGACCGTGCTAGCTCTGGGTGAGCTGAATAAGCATTTTTCGGCGCAGTGGTCAGAGTGGAATTTCACACTCTGGATCTTCCATCCTATTACTGGGTCATGGAGCTTGAGCCATGGGAGTTCTAGAATGACCGGTGCGTTTCCGATTGTAATGCAGTGTAGCCGGACGTCTTCCTTGCGATGATTGATTTTTAGGTGGACTTGGGTTTCGTGGGTTACCGGCCCGCCGTTGACATCACTTCCGTCCACGGTCAGGACCCGTCTTGGTGTCGCTTTCTGCTGCATTGAGATTCTGCTTGCTTCGGTGTAGGCTTTGTCGATGAAGTTCTTGGATGCCCCACTGTCTACCAGGGCAATAGTGTGGTGTTTGTTTCCATCGGTTCCTATGATGCGTACTTTGATCATGATTTTCTCTTCGCGGTCGTACCTGGTTGTTCGGATTCTGTAGGGTGGGCCTGGTTCTGCAACGGGTTTCTCCCTCGGGTGGCTGTTGCTTAGGCCTATTCCCAAGGGCCGTCGTTTTCCGCCAGTTCGGTTGCTTCCCCTGCTTCCTTCTCCACGGGTTCTTCCTCGTACGTGGCTTCCGCTGCCCGGTACGGCTTTCTCCATGGAATTCGTCGTTTCTTGGGTTGGGGGCATTCCCTCGTTGTGTGCCCTTTCCTTCCGCAGTTGTAACATTCATCCGTGTTTGTTCGTCAGGGGTATCGTGTGACACTGTGGTTATAGTAGAACCGGAGTGGGTAGAGAATCAAAGGTAATCAGGCTACTTTCGATAATTCACAACGGAATAATCTTAGATCTTGTGTGTGGTTTTGGGGGTAGTGTTGGTGATGTTCGTGCCTCAGGATTCTTTCTCGTTGGGAGGACTTCCTACTGTTTTTATTCTGAGGTATCGGGGTGAGACCTGGTGATTCGGCCCTAGGTTCCCCCGAGGCCCTCTGAGCCACGGGGAGGGTTCATTGGTCCTGGCCAGGGTGTTGATAAGGGAGGTGGGTTTCTCCTGCGTTTCCGGCGGGGTAACCGGAGTAAAGTTTCCCGCTTTTACGCAGTTTCCCCACATCTCCCGGAGCTAAGGTCCTAAGTCCGTCTTACGGCCATAACCTTTTCTCCGTTTCTTATCTCCCATCTAGACTCTCTGAACCCGAGGTTCGCTTCCAAGCGGGTAGGACCGGAGTAAAGTCCTTCCGCCTTCCGCTCCCCTCTCCTTGGGTCTCCTCTCCATGGGTCTCCTTCCGCCGCATCCTCAAGTGTAACACTACCTCCCCTCCCTCTTAGCTTTGTCCCAAAGTGGTAATTTCTTCTATCTAGGTAGCCCTTCTTTTCCTTGTGTCCGAGGACTTCTTTCAACACTGAGTTCCCTTCAGCGTCACGGACTGCAGTCCTCCTCCCCTGCAGCCCCCCCAGTCACCGGATCAGAGGTCGTCCCTCAGATCGTACCTGTAGTCCGTCAGTATGACTGGGCCCTCAGAGTAGGCCGGTGCGTACTCTTACTTGTGGTGTCATATTGAGTCGTACTTGCAGCCGCGCTGCGTCAAGGCTTTGGCCGGCTCGTTGAGGTTCCGGGGTCGTAGCTGGCACGGGGAATAGGGAGAGGCATGGTGTCCTTCGTGCTGGTGTAGGAGGAGGATTCCGGCCGCTGCGGGCGCTGCGGACGCTACACCCAGCGGGGTGTCTAGAGTTCGGCTGGTACGGACAGTGCTACGGGAGTGTGACATAGGGCTACATAGGACAGTCACAGTAGACAGTCACAGGCGGCGCACGGACACTCGTATATAGTGTCCGGCGCTCGCCTCTCTAGAATGGACCTGCTTCTTGCTACCCCTCAACTGGTAGCAAACTTTTTTTCCTTTTCGTGTTGTGGCATCCCGCAAGACGAGCGACAAGCCACCTCCTCTCCCCCCCACCTCCCGTGCAAGAGCGATGCGAAGGAGCGCACGTGAGAAGCATCGAAACTACCGCCGAGAAGTGCGAAGACAGCAGCTGGAGCACAGGCCCAGCGCCCTAGAGAGAGAAAAGAGAGAAAGATAGAGAGAGGGAAAGGGACCACCTCGCGTGAAAAGTAGCTGCCAGGAGAGCAGCAAGCAGTAAGCGCGGGGGCCGGCGTTCGGGGCCCATACCTTACATCTCACTGAGCTGTTTCTGGTCACATACAGTACGCTGACCTTGAAGAAAAATGGCGACATCAGGAAGCATCGACTGGCCGCTGCCGTAAGCGGTATTCGAATGGATCGGGGAGAGCGAGCTCTCGAGGGATGGACTGTCTAACGCCATTCTCGGAGTATCGGCTACGGCAGTCGAGCTGTGCTACACCCGTTGGTACAACTTCCACAGGGAGATTCTATCCAAGATGGACGTGATGGCAATCGATCTACAGGCCGCGAATAAGGAGAAGAAGGGTGTTCCGACGCTGAAGACGCGCATCACCACCCTTGAAAAGGAGGTTGCTGTCCTGCGGGATGAAGCAACCAAGTATCGAGGACAGGCCGATTAGTGGGAGGACAGATACGGAAAGCTCGCCGACGACTACCAGACCTTGCGGACGACCGCAAATGCCACTCCAGGAGTGCAGAACACCATCATCCAAAAGATAAAGCCATTCGAGCCGAAACGGTATGAAGGATCACAGGACCTGGAAGTCGTCACAAGGTACCTCGATGAAGTCGAACATTACGTTCGCCAGGGTGCCTCGATGTGCCCAAAGGCCTCTTCGGACAACCAGAATATCGACACCTTTTGGTATTTCCTCTCGGTGAAGATCTTTCGGTGGTTCGAGAAGCAGATGAAGGAGAGAGAAGTGGACACGATCCCACCGACCGACAGCGACTACAAGGTCAAGTGGGCAGATTTCAAGAAGGTCTTCAAGGAGCAGTTTGTACCAGAGGTGGCAGTGTCTGTGGTGAGGAATGAGTGGCGCGCACTCAAGTTCAACAAAACCTAGGTGCTGAAATTCAAGCAGAGGGCATTGGAGCTGATAGAGATCCTGGGAGGTTCGCTGTCGATCACGTGGGGAGATCCGCTATGGGAGGAGTACTTGCGGAAGCTCCCAGAGGCAGCAGCCCAAGATGTCACGCAACAGGCTCGCTTGATGCGTCGCATCCACAAGATCGAGCTCACGCTCTCCGATATGATGGACATCATGGCGGAACGGACGCTACCATATTTGCCGCCCACCACGCTTTCCGACACGCCACGAGTAGCGTCCACCCCTACGGTCACCACTTCCACTGCTGATTACGGCGATCCCATGGACTTGAGCAATATGGAGGACCCAGAACTCT
>Ga0307516_10001915_pt1 | contig 28484 bp, 42 predicted proteins | sample 19_EM_MG_FD_203310 | JGI IMG/M metagenome (GOLD analysis project Ga0307516, IMG submission 203310) | Populus trichocarpa ectomycorrhiza microbial communities from riparian zone in the Pacific Northwest, United States - 19_EM | ecosystem: Host-associated > Plants > Roots > Unclassified | place...
AAGAACGGTGCAAACCCTAATGCAGGCGTTAAGAACGGTGCAAACCCTAATGCCGGCGTTAAGAAACCTAGAGTCAACATTGCAGTCCCCAATGCTGGCCTTGACGATGCCAACGTCGATGATGGTGATGACGGTCAGGACGGTGGAAACAACCGACGGAACGTTGTCAACAATGGTCGGCGTTATGAGAGGCGCTTCTTCAGATGGCAATGAGCACCTGGACGTAAACGTCTGGGCAGTCGTCCGCCTCTTGTCGTTCTTGCCGATTTCATAGATTCCTTGTCGTTTGACTGATACCGTTTTGCCTTGCGGCGCCCTTTTAATCCTTGCGTTCCGAACTGTATCGCAGACTGTTGTTCCGCCGGTTCGTTGACGGTTTAAGATCTTGTCGCAGCTTTCCTTGACTTTCCACTCTTTATTCATTCTTGTGCTGCATTAGCTGAAATCGTGTAGGAGTCGTGATAAACAGAGATGTGTCCCACCGAGAGGGGGCTTTCCTGACTATGCCTAGGGTTGCATTCCGCATTTGGAAGCGGAGGAGGTGCGGAGGTCGATCGTCAGACTCCAGACAGATTCGTGATTCCCGAGGTGTCCATTTTCCCCGCGCGGCGGCGCACAGGTTGACCAATCAAGTGTGTATATATATCCTGATGAAACCCGTTGGGCTGTCTGTCCTGGATCTTCCCTCCCCTCCTCGACTCCAGCCATGAGACGAATTTCCCCTCTCTTCCTCTTCGCTCCTCTTGCCCTTGCGGCGGACTTCTGGACTATCCAGCTCGCCTCTGACGAAACTCAACGATACATCATCAATGGGCAGATGGCGAGTATCCATACCCAGTTGTTGCTTCACCCCCCTGACTTGAACTCCTCCAGTCCAAAGACTCCACCAAGCAAGACTTCAACTTCGTGCTTACGACCAGCACCCCGTTTTTAACCGTCGCCGCCTCGGGCTGTAGCACTTGTGGCAATGTGTCCTCGTAAGCCGCCCACACCGCCGATCTTTGGCCTGATCAGCCAACACCTCTCCTGATCCCCAGGTACAACCAACAAGGCTCGGCGACTTTCCAGTCCCTCTCCAACTCTGACAACGTCAATCTCATAGGAGGTGTCTCAACCTCCGGCCCACTCATGAAGGAGTATTGTGCCCTCCATGCGAAGAACGGCAGTGATTGGCCTTACCCCAACCAGACCAGTGCGTAGATTCAATCCTTCAGCACCCCCAGAGATTTTGGCTGGGTCTAACCAATTACAATATTTTCCCAGTCCTTGCGTCCCAACAGTCGTCTAATCTGTACGGCCGCCAGGTCTCGGGCTTGTTTGGCTTGGCTTCGGGCCGGTCTACCAATCAGTCCAACGTGAGTGTTATCGGCGGAGTTTTTGGCCGTAAGCCTACTAGGGAATCTGTCTCCTTTGGCCTTGCTCTCCGCCCTCCTAATTCCAAGGGTTCCAACAATGCTGGCTCCCTCCACTGGCTTTCACCCGACCCAAGCGCCTACGATGGTGACATTACCTGGAAGACTACCACCACCAGCTCCAACTCTGACGTTGCGACCTTCGAGATCGACGGATGGCAGTTTAGGACGGGAAGCACCACCATCACCAACAGTAATCAAGACCTCGCTTCCGCTTTTGATCCATACTATGTCAACATTTTTTTCCCGTCCCAGGAAGCCCAGCTGATTCGTGAGTGAACACATGGTCGTCCCTGGAACTCCTCCAGACGCTCATCATCCCCCATCTTCCAACAGACGCCGCCGTCAAAGGGTCATCCTCCCGACCATTCAACAATGGCCAGTCCACCATCTACGACGTTCCGTGCAATGCCAAGTTTTCTCTCTCCACCATCATCGGAGGCCAGACTTGGCAGGTAGACCAGACGCTCCTTGTTCAAAAATCGGACAACGGTACCTGTGTGAGCAACATTCAAGGTTGGGCTGATCCCAACACCAAGCAATACTTGTTCGGAAGCGCCTTTTTGAGTTCGCTCTATTTGTGAGTCTCACATGACGCGTCTGTCCACATGCTTTGATTTTAACGGATCATTTCCAGTATCGTTCAAGTTGGGAACCCCAATGGTTCCGGGTCTGATCAAATGGGCTTTGCTAAACGCCACAACCCACCGTCCATCGTCGGTCCCGTCGTCGGTGGTGTCGTGGGAGGTGTAGGTGGTATTGCCCTCATTTCTCTGGCCATCTTCTTCTGGATCCGCCGTCACGATCAACAAAAGATAAAGGACATTCTGGACTCCGAGGACCGGGGTGGCAACGTCGGGCGTTTCGTAGAGAATAAAGACATCCAACCTTTCCCCTTCGCCGTTCAACCCACGAACGTTCCGCCGACCAGCCCCACCGCTCTCTCGTATGCTACTACGTCCCAGCCTCCCGTTCCCCAATCACCTGATGTCAACGACCCTCTCTTGCCCCCTGCTTACGACCAGACGTACCCTGCCGGCCCGAGCAACCTTTCCCAGCAACAACAGCCCAACCCCTTCCCAGGTCACGCCAGAAAGAACTAAAGTCAGGTCGCGCACATGCGTATCGGTGTTCCCCTCCTACCATGTTACATCTGTCACTTCCTTCACGATCCAGCTCCCTCCCCCGAGCCTCCTTGTATATCTACTTAGCATTGCCCGCAGCTTAAATGCTTAGTTCCTCTCCCGCACCTCTTTGGCACGTTATGGTTGGTTACCGGTTACCCTTGACGCTTTCTCCATTGCTTTTATTCGGACATTGGGTGACTGTCCGTAGGATTAGATAAAACCAGATATATAAATACCCGTCGTAGAAGGGTGCCATTAGCCGAGGTCTATTGCTCAACATCTGTGGCCCTCCACGTAGCGTAGCTCAGCGAAGTTAAAAGTTGAGGCGTAGAAGCAAGGCGAGAATTCAAAGGGCCGCAAGCACGTCTGGTTGTGGTCCTTCCCGGACCCCATAATTCAGTCGGGTGGCTGGGTTTCGAACGAAACGGCCCCAGCGTTGTAATTCCAGATGCGCGGTTTGGAATCAATATCCGCGACCCAACGCAACGGACGGGGTCCTGACAGTTCCCTTATAAGGGTTCGATATTTGTCTGGATTCGATTGTACACGTTGTACACTTGCGGACAGTCACCCATTCATCAAATAGGTTCATGATGTTGAAACTGGGATCATTCTGCGTCAACTGCTTATTTGATTATATATGCACAGATGAAGATGCTGGCGTAGGGGATCAGAGAAATGTCCTTTCCATATTAGAGATAAAATGCAAGCGCGGATACTTAATTCGACGTGTACTCAATATTCAATACCGGGGTTGATATCCAGGTCCGTTGTAGGCGCTGTCGTCTATCCATCCTTGTTGATGATGGCCACCACCACTACTCCGTGACCGGCGATGGTGGTGGCGAGGCTGTAACGGTGGAGGATGAGAAACGGGGGGGGCATTGAACATAAGTGCATTGTTTTCGCGGGGAGGTCTGTTTGCACCGATTCCAGCCATACCGGGTCCGGTTTGCCTCATCCGTCCTAATGAAGCATCACGGCCCTGGGACATACCGCCGGGAGTGTTGTTCTCTGTCGGCCAACTTGAGATTCGCTCGGCGCGTATACGAGCCAACGCGGGCTCTGCAGACAACCGCCTCGACCGGCTCCGATCGGCACGCCTGAATACCGCTGTAGACGCCGTCAGCGTCGGTCAGGGTGAGCCTTTGGTATCATACATACCTCTGAAACAGCACGCCACCATCATGAGGACGAATAGACCGGCCACAACCGTCACTGGAATCGAGATCTGCAGGTTCTGGGTGTACCATGCCTGGTAGGGTACTACATCAGTACCTCAAGTGTCCAAGGAGTGCGAATCAGCGCCTCACTGTGAAGGTATCCCAGACCGAGCCACTTCGGCAGCTCCCGCTCGAACATGCTCCACCATAACCTTATGCCACACCCACGTCAGCAGCGGTTTCGTCACCATAAACAAAGGCGCACGCACCACAAGGTGAACCATCAACCAGTTGCGTCTGGAGCACAACACACTGGTTGGCTGTTCCGGGATCCTGGCATGAGACTTGACATGACCTATCGTTCCTCGCCGGGCATGCTTTTGTCAACCCGAGTGTGGAACCTGCCGATTGACATTGTACTGAAGGAGAGTCAGTGTTCCAGGCGAATGCATATAGCGTGAAGGGATCATACAATCCAACGATGTGCAAATGCCATTGGCACACGCTAACTTTCCAGCACCACAGCTCCGGCCTTGAAGAGTTATGAAAACAACCCGAATTCGAGGAACGAGAAGCCCTCACCGTTCGGCTGAGTGATATCCGTGGGACATGTTGACGAGTTACCGGTACAAAACTCGGGCATATCACACCTATCGTCCCTGGACTTCCTGCATGACTGCGTTCTCGGTGCAAACTGACAATTACCCGTGCAGCAAGTCGAACTACTTGGGTCGCACACAGCTCCGGCCTTGAACTTGCAAGTCCGTGGATCACAGCACGCTGAGTCGTTACCCGAACCAGGGTCACACTCCTCGCCCGCCTCGACGATACCATTACCGCACATCTTGAGAGAGATAACTTGACGTGTGGGATCAGGGTCAACGATGCAAGACTTATTCGTCTGGCCACCTCCAACCCCCATCATCAACGAGCCTTTGAAAACACGCTACTGTCAGACCTTGGGTGCTGTGGATCACCAGTGAGGCTTACAAATATTGCCGAGGCTGCAAGGGGAAAACTGCGTCTCGGTTTCGGAGGCAGTGGGACTCATGATGAATCGGGAAGCAGCACTGCATGTACTTGTGCTCAAGGGGCAACAAGAGCTGGACATCGTGCAGCCGTCAGCACACTTTGAAAGACACGTTCAACGCTGGAATCCTTGAGTAGAAAAACCGAGAAGGCCTACGTCGTGCTGGGGTTATATTTTTCAGCAATCAATAGGTCACCGCACAAAGGGGCGACATATACTTACAATTGCACCAAAGTTGTGACCAATCTCATGGGCAATCACCTGCCACTCAGTCCTTCCAGCGGTTGAGACCCCAGTCCCCGAAACAACATTGGGAGAGTTTCCAGAAGCAGTTACCTGGCACCTACGCCGATGGATTGGTCGGAAAGGGGCATGTGGCCAGACAGGGAGATACGCACAAGGTTGCCAACCAGGCAATGCCTACTTCGGAACCAGTCGTGCATCTCGACAAAAGATGCCAGAGGCCAGCGCCATCCGCACCCTTGGCCCCTCTCCATTGAGAGAAGAGCGAAAGACGGTCATTGAGGGTCACGGACCCGCAGTCAATATTCCAGGGTACCGCGGGATCCGCGACGGTGGGACAATTAGAATCCATAACTCGCAACTCAACGATACCGAGCGAAATCGTGAAAGTGTTCTTGTACAACGCGCTTGCCGAGTTCCAGTTGTTCAGAATTTGCTGGGTTGCATTCTCCTGAGATCCATACCGCTGGGTGTACGTGCAGTCGGCCGCGACACCCATGTAGACGACCTTTTGACTGGAGGGGCACCCAGACCCATCCCCGATGTGGTCGACGAAACTGAAGGAAAGAATTGAGGCAGCGCACAATATCCATGAGTTAGATTACTAACTTGGTGTTCATCCCACCCCCGGCCACGTCGTCTCGCTTGTAATTGGAAATATTTGGAGATGCGGAGTACGTATCTAGCATATTGAACGGATCATACCATGACGAGGGCGGTTGTGGCTTCCTCAACGCAGGGTTCTCGTATGGGTCGGTGTTATAGGTGAGGGAATCGTGTGCACACGAAGCAGGTCGGTGGAGGGGAGAGACTTTAGGATGTAAACCGTGTTTCAGGCGAAGCTCGGCCTCCTCGTGGTGCGGCAGGGCATCAGAATCTCTCCAGATCACAAGGCCGGCGTCCGAATGGGTTAGGTCTGCGATTTCGGGGTCAAGCTGTTGTTTGTTCCGCAGGTAGTTGTCGGAGGTTGAAACGTGATGAGTAACTCCGTTGACGGTGAATGCACCTTCAAAGACAGGAGGCACCCCCGCGTTTGAATCACCCTGGGAGTGGACCACGATACGCGCCCATCCAAGCCGATTACTTGTGTCCGGTACGACTCTGGAAGCGTCGAACCGCAGCCTCGCTGAGGAGAGATGGGCGGGGATCACGTCACCATCGTAGGCTTTGACGGATTCTCGGAGAAGGGGTTCTGTGCGAGTAAGAACGGTTTGTCCGTCGGGTGTGGTGGAGAAATAGTGGATGCGTGCAGCAGGGTGGATGAGATGGTCGTTAGGTCGTAGATGAAGGTAGAACGTTTCTCCAAACGCAGACAAGGTGAGACGGAACGAGTCTGAGTGGAGGAGGGTGGAAGAATCCAGGGAGCGAGGACGGCGGTTAAAGATATCGTGGTTATCTGTGTGGGAACGAGGGAGGATTTCTATGGCCAAAGTTTCTGGGTGGGTGATCCGCTTGAGTGGCCGCGGGCTGGTGCTGGAAGCTAGAACGACGGGTCAGGGGATTGGGAGGTAGGTTTGGATGAGGGAGACGAACCGAGTACATTGGAGAAAGAGAGGAAAATGGCCAGTATGCAAGGCAACATCATACTGGGGGAGAAGAAGAAAGAGGCCAAAGCTCGTTCTGCTAGTGGGATTAGTTTTGATGAAGACGGCACAGGACCTGCCGGAGGACTTGGCGGCGGACAGGAGGCGCAGATCAGGACCAAGACGAGTAGAGAGCCGCCTGCGGAATGTGGGAGAAAAGAAAGGGAGGAAGAAAAAGGATGGGCTTAGTTCCCCAGGTGTTGTGGATAAGAGGGTAAGCGTAGAAAGAATGTCTAACTGTCGACAACCATCAATCACCCATGCGAACAAACGTTACGATAGACACCGCCCACTCTTCCGAATCCCACGTCCGTAGTAAAATCCCTCCCGACCGATCCCGCGAAACCAACACAATCTGTGCGGGAGTGAGAACACGACAATCAGCAACCGTATGATGAAAGCCGCCATGCCCGAAAACGAGTCTATGCTTACCGAGAGACAAGGAGAAGGACGACAAACTGATCCATCGGCGTCAGCAACGACGCGCCAATCTCCAGGGGCGGCCCTCACTCACAGTAACGTTGCCGTGGGTCATTGCATTCCAAGAACCAAAGTCCCACCGAACCTCCTTGGGCAATCCGATGTATGAGATGGTGACGCTGACACCGCATGAAAATGAGTGAACGCTTCACGCGTGGGCCAGGCGGGCGGCATACTGGGTAGCCTGTCCCAGCGGCAGCTCGTGAACACATCTTCACCACAGGTTGGTGATCAAACTCACATCTGCAATCGCCAATACTTTGAGTACAGCACCAACCAGTCTCTCTTGTGAGACAGGGTTTGGCACCGAATCCCTTACCGCCCTGAATACGAACGAAGACATGAGCGACAGCAGGAAATAGCCTGAATCTCCCAAGGTTGCGTGAGAGGCGAGCAGGATTACGGGGGCCCGGATTCTACGTACAATTGGCCAGCTGCCAGATGGCCATCTTTGCGCGAAGTTCCAACGCCGGCGAAGTAGCACTCCCCGGTATCAAGTCATCGTAAAATGCTCGTGCTCCTGGATAGATAAAAACGTGAAACGCAGGATATATTGTAGAACCTGTGATTCTGTGAGCACGACGTGACTCCTCCCGCACGTTTGCTTACAGGGCTCAAGGTACAGAAAGAGGAACCTGTAATAGCCAGTGAGAGTCAGAAATTCGGACATGAGACAGCACCAGAACAAGCGCCAACTGAGTTGTCGCAGCCAAACCAAACTCTCTTCCTAATCACCACCATCCCTTGACCGGTGACCCTCGGGTTCTAGATACAGGTGTTTTCCAGCCATGAAAGGGTTAACGAAGGCTGTTATGCGGTGAGTTCCTCCTCCTAATTTTCGCCCAATGCGCTGATACCCGTCCCCAAGGACTCCGCACATGGTCACCTCAAAAGTGGGCATGTCGAAGCGTACGGTTTCTACCATACCTCCCTTTCATCTCCGCCCACGCCCAAACCGCTTTATGATTCCAGGTTCTGCCGATAAGGACTTTGATGAACTCAATCGTAACTTCACCGCAATCGAAGGATCCACCGATAAAATCCTGAAAGATGCGGCTCAATTCTGCGAACACGTAAAGGGTGCGTGTTACGGATCCCCAATGGCTTAAACTCCGACCTGACCACTCGTTTCTCGCCCTCAGCCATGTTCAGTGCTGGAGCACGATTTGTCGATCACTTCAATGCCCTCTTCTCCCCAGTCACCGGCGAATTCGACCTGGCCAGGCAGCATCCGGATTCTGCCATGACATTCGAGAACGTAGCCCCGTACCAAGAACTCATGGCCGAGCTCGACCTCGCGGTACAACCGGAACTGGAACTAATCCAGAGCAGGATTGTTGGCCCCTTGAAAGAGTTCAAGGAAGTCGTGAAAGCAGTCCGTAAAAGCATGACAAAGCGCGAGCATAAGGTGAACAACTGCTCATTGGCCATCGGCCAAATAATCCTAACGGTTTTTATCAGCTGGTCGATTATGACAGATTCAACAACTCGTTAACTAAGCTCAGGGAGAAGAAAGACAAGAGTTTGAGCGACGAAAAGAACTTGTTTAAGGTCCCAAAAACCCTCTGGGGGCTATAGTTTTGCTCATGCCCTTCGTAGCTTGAACAAGATCACGAGATCGCTACCAACGAATTCGACTATATCAACTCTGCGATGAAACAAGACCTTCCTCGGTTCTTACTCCTCGCCTCCAGGTTCATCGCGCCACTCTACCACAGCTTCTTCTACATGCAGTAGGTCCACTCTAGTCCGGTGTAGCCACCATCCTTACCCGATGACAGATTGAGCATTTACTATATGGTCCTGGAGAAGCTCTCCGGCTTTGCTGAAGGCAAATACGACGTCTCCCTGCCCTTTCACGACATCGCTGCCGATTACGAAGCCAAAAGGTCTGATGCAGCGCAACAGATTGAGGATATGGCCATCACCAAACGAATTATCAGCACTTGTAGGGGCTTTCCTCACTACTCCATGGCCGGACTGGTTTGACTTTTCTCCATCCCCAGCACGATTGGTGCAGTCCAACAGGGCGGTCACCGGCGGCGGTGGCCTCGGAAGGTCCAACACGACAGTGTCCACGGCCAGTTCGCTGACATCACGATCGATGCCCACCCCGTCGAGATCGCCTTCTAACGTGTCCGCCTTCAAGAAACCTCCACCTCCCCCTCCGGGTTCTTTCAACAAGGATGCATCTGCGCCTCCGCCACCGTACACTGTTGGAAATGGTGTCGGCGTTGGTAGTGTGGTCGGGAAGAAGCCACCACCACCTCCGCCTCTAAAGCCAAAACCCAAGATTCAACCACCAAAACAATACGTTGTTGCTCTTTACGATTTCGAGGCACAAGCGGACGGAGATCTATCTTTCAGGAGCGGAGACCGCATCGAAGTTGTGGAAAAGACCGCTAGCGCTGAGGATTGGTGGACAGGAAAGCTGAACGGCACACAAGGCGTATTCCCAGGTGGGCGCTTACCCCTCCCAGAGATTAGATACCTGACTAAGCCCCTTCCCCTTCCCGCAGGTAACTACGTTCAGGATACTTGATAATCGACTCCCACATCCACATGTACATACCGCCATACTTCTCTTCAGCAGTGACCTGTTTGGTTATGGACTCCCTCCTGCTGACCGAACACCGCTCCCAATGAATTGAACCCCGATCACAGGGGCATCAGACCTGAAGGCCGAGGACCCTTGGATACTTCCGCCCCAGTCAACAGGCATCGGCAAAAGGCCTCCAAACCCCAGAAATAATCATATCTGGGGATCGTTCGCTGCAAATTCCTGGCGACGGACGTCACGAGAGTCCCTTCTGCCGAATCTACAGCCGTAATCCTCAAGTGGAGAATGGGCACAGATAACCGTCACCTGGACTGTCCATGTCCCGTCCAAGTGGAACCGTCGCTGGATGGAATGAGCTATGTCGTTGGGTTTCGCGGATATGGTTCCAATTCGGACCCCCGTCGCTCACTACTTACCAACAACTATTGGCCCGAGGCGTTAACGCTCTGGCGAACAGCACTCCTAGGAGCATCTGTCAAGCTTGCCTTTGGCGGGCAATGACGTCTGTTGATGGACTGGTCAAGATCGCCACGGACGGTCGTAGAGGTGACCTACACCAACGTAGGCTTCTCTATACCGCCACCGGGTGGGACTACAGCCGCTTGCAATTCGATGGCTCGTTTTTGAAAGAAGAAAAAAACAGAATTCTTGTGTGTGGGGCCTAGCAACACCAGCACGCTTTCCATTACCTCTACACTTTCTTTCGTGACACCACAGTTCGCATCCAGGGAGTCTCCATTCAGTTCGCGAAGAAAGAGATCAGGGCTTCTTTGATGGACGGGTACTAGCGCCCTTTGACGGCCAACCCGGTCGTTCACACTCTCCCTAGTGTACCCAGCGTAATGTCCATTAAGAACACCAGGGGGTGTCGATGGGAACTTAGCTCAATGAGATGAGGGATTTCGTGCTGCGGTTTCCTAGAACGACAGATCGTGGGGCGTGTCGGTGATGCCAGGCCCCACACAGAAGCACAAAATACTGTGAGTTTTCAAAAACGAGCCACCGGATTGCAGGCGGCTGTAATTCGATCTCGCGGAAGGAGATCCAACCCCTCCAAGGGCGGAGGCGGACGTCAAACCGCCGTCGGATTCGCGGTAGAGGCTGTCTTCCGAGCGTGGTGTTGATCTTGGGATCGTGTGGGGTGGGGTCGAGTCCGCCGCCCTGTTGCTTACATAACGTACGCCACTGTTCACGGAGCGGTTTTATTGAAGGTCGAGCAGTGTACGTTCTTACATGTGAGCGTTATGGGCAGAGACCCGACCCCCGCCGTAGTGTACCCCGTGTATCGGTCAGCCTCGTCTCGAGAATAGGTGAGGGAAACGCGCGGCAGGGCCACAGGTGATATTACAGTTGGGAACAAACAACTAAAGTAATAAGTAGGAGACGAGTAGAGATCCCAAAGCCCATCAATCATCGTTCTCGCTCTGAGTCAAGTACTCGTCGTCGCTGATGATCTGTTTCCTCACCTTCTGCTTCGATGTCGAAGGTGGAGGCGGGATATCCTCTTCCATAGGCGTCAAAGCCGAGTCCGACATTCCTGGTAAGCCACCAGGGGCATCAGGAAGCCCCGAACCGGTCATCACGCGATTGTAGGTGGAATCAAAGACCCTCTCCATCTCTTCCGCGTCGTTGAACACCCACGAACCCTCCTGATTGTATTGCCGGGCGTTGTTGAACATGAGCCTGAAGTCATCCTGGAACTCGGTGACCGTCTTATAAGTCCCTGAGTTGATGCGTTTCCGTAGGGTGGACAAGGCGATGGGTTTCCCGATCAGTTGGTAGTAGTCAGGGTACTCCTGCACGGGGTCATAGTAAGAAAGCTGCAATACTTCGGACGGGGGAAAGGGTACATACCCTACGGTCGGGAATTTCTCGGAAGAGCTCGCAGCGTTTTCTACCTGTACCTTCCTCTTCACAATTGACAACGGCCTTGTAGCACTCGTTAAAGGCTTTCTTCATCCTCTCCTTGAACGATCCTGGAGCGTCTTTCACCTTCGTCTTGCGGCGTTTCTGTGATGGCATTCAGCATTGGGGCCCGTGGAACTCCGGGATAGACTTACAAGATCACGTTCCTCATCGTCGTCGTTGACGGATGGTGTCACGGATGCGGCCTTCGGGCGTTTGCGTTTGCCACCCATAGCGCTATCGTCATCGTTAAGCCTTGGCCTTCCTCTCCTTCCACGGCCGCGCCCACGCTTAGAATCGGACGTTTCTGGGATCGGCGTCCCCACAGCGGACTCCAACCTGCGATTCCGGTCTGCAACTTCGTTGATATCCTCACCCTCTTCAAGCGCCATAGCCCACTGGTCATCGTCCAGACCGTCGTTGTAATTGACGACAGTCCTGCGGCGCTGACCACGACCCTCTATCTCATCGACTGTGTCAACGACTTCGAACGGTTCATCGGTCCTGTAGCAATCGGGGAGCTCCTCGAGCTGGACCAATGGCAGCGGTGGCTTCCCGCGGTTTCCGGCGGCCTTCCATGATTCCTGAGCTTCGCGTTCCCGTTCGATATCCATATCACGGAAGATTACTGCCTCCTCTTCTGACCTGGCAAGAATTTCGTTTATCTCATCGTCGTTCATATCCCCTGCCTCCTCGTTGTCGTCATCCTGGTCCGCTTCCAAAATGGACCGCTGTGACAAATGTTAGGGTAGAACGTTGAGGGGAGGAAGACGCACCAAAAACTCCTCCTGCTCCTCCTGCGTGGACTTGTTATCGAAGCGACCGGCTTGAATGACCTTGTCATCGATGTCGAGCTTAAATCGCGCGCGCGAGTACATTGCCTCTTCGACACTCTTATCGGTGATGAACCGGAGGATGCGGACCGCCTTGGTCTGTCCAATACGGTGCGCGCGATCTTGAGCCTGGAGATCAGCGTGGGGATTCCAATCGGAGTCGAAGCTATGAAAGGTGATGTTGAGCCGCTGTATCGCTGAGGAATTGTGTGGGAGCCGTACATGATGACAGTGTCGGCAGTTTGCAGATTGAGACCAAGGCCGCCAGCCCGAGTGGACAAGATGAAAACTGTGTACTCCGAGTTTGGGGCGTTGAACAGCTGGACGTGACCAGCACGTTCCTCTGTCTTCGTACCACCGTCCAACCGCAGGTACTTCCAACCCATCATTTTTAAGAAATCTTCCATGATGTCCATGACCTTGGTCATCTGGAAGAAGATCAAAACCCTGTGCCCGGTTGCGAAGAATTTTGGGAGGATACGCGACAAGAGTTCCACCTTTCCGGACGTACGAACGAGGCTATCGTTGATGTGGCCGGTCGGATTGATCTTGTCCTCGACACTGTCAAACAAGAAGGGATGCTGGCAAATCTTTCGCAACTGCATCAACTCGTTGCTCAGCCCCTTGATGCCACCGGGTTTCCTAATACCGTGATCAACCAGCGGAAAAAGCGGGTGGAAGAGTTCCCGCCACGTACCCTCCCTTCTCCTTTCCATCTGCGATCATCTTGTACTTCTTCATCTGTTTATACAGCTGCGTCTGTAGTGCGCTCATCTTAACCTTGATCACCTTTTCCACTTTGTCCGGTAACTCGGACTCGACGTCTTTCTTCAATCGCCTTAACAAGAACGGGCGCAAGACCTTATGCAGACGTCGGATGATGAGCAGAGCTTCTTCCTCGTTCAACTCCATCTTGTCTCCAGTTCCGGAGTTTGCGAACGGCGTATTGAACCACTCTTCAAACGACTTCACCGAGTTGAAGATCTTGGGCAAGGCGAAGTTAAGCAATGCCCATAGTTCGGGAAGGTTGTTCTGTAAGGGAGTTCCGGTCAGGATAAGACGATGCCGAGTGTGATAGAATTGTGTCAAGGTTTGAGACAGTTTACTCTGGGTGTTCTTCATGCGATGACCCTCATCTGACGAGCACCGGTCAGCAAAGGCTGGCGTAGTCGAGGAAATGACCAACCGATGATCATATGGACCCACTTAATCTTACCGAGGTGGGGTCGGTCACGGATGATGAATTCGTAAGTCGTCAACAACACTTGGAAGTGACCCATGCGTAATTCTCCTTGGAGGGTTCGTCGTTGTGCTGGGTTACCCTTGTACGGAATCATCTTGATGGATGGAGCCCACTTGGCAAACTCAGCCTGCCAGTTGGTCATAGTGGTTAAAGGAACGATGACAAGGTAAGGGCCGCGCTGGCGCTTGGATTCGATCAGGAAAGCGATAAGGGATATGGTTTGGATGGTCTTGCCCAGACCCTGGGGGTAGAAAAGTTAGCAATAATCGGTGACGCCTTTGGAGCGTAAATACCATTTCGTCCGCGAGGATACCGTTAAGCTTGTTGTTATACAAGCTCACCATCCACTGCAGGCCCTTAATCTGGTACTCCTTCAGAGTACCACCAACAAGAATGCAAGGCTGCTTGGTGACCTTCTCCCGGATCCTGTGAGCAACGGCATAGTAGTCGACCTTGTCCTTCTCTCCATCATCGAGCAACGTCGATGCACCAAAGGTGGCTTCACTGGCGGGACCTTCCTCTTGATCGAAGTCGTGGTTTTCCCGCCCGTCGTTTTGCTGGGCTCGGACGGCTTGAGCAAGCGACCCGAGATAGTTGTCGGTCTGTCGCAGCAGCTGAGTGATACGGGTATCCTTGGTCGTGTCGATCAACCTCATGTACGTCTCTTCATCGTCAGCCTTGAGGGCCTTTAAACGCTCCTTTGTAATCCTCTCGATCCTCTTCTGCTCCTCCTTCTCGGCCTGAGTATGGAACGTCAAGACGGATTTACCAAGGCGGGTAATCCTGTCTTGGGCATTGCGGTTGACCTGGAGGGCGTCCCTTCCGTGGGCGCAGATGACGTTGAGTTGAGCCACGTGCCTCTGTTTGGCCTGTCTCTCTCTATCGGCTCTCTGCTTTCTCTCCAGTGTCTCCGTCTGGCGGGCATCCCTAACTGTTGGCTTCCTGACCCTCCTAAATTCGACGCGGTTCAAGGGAAGGTTTGTTCCGTGAGTCAATCTCTCCGCAACGGCAGCCCTCAACGCGCGTTGCTTCTCTAATACCCTGAGAGATCTCAGCTCGATCATGGCCTTGAGCTTCCCCTGAGGCTCGGCCCTGACAAGATGGTTCAAGTCGGCACCCTCTGCGTTGTCGGCGGTGTTCTCAAACCCTCCATCTCCCATGGTGGCTGGAATCGCTTCGAGCTCTGCTATCCTCTGCTGGATTCTTGCATCGATATATCGGTTCCTTTCGGCGATGATCTGATGGGGATCCAGTCCTCCGGGCATGACTGACGGCACAATGAGCCGTTGAAGTCGTGTGTGGAGTAACTTGGGGTCTTTGAAGGACGTGAAGTGAGAGAAAGGGTGGACATAAGCGTTATATGGGTATATCCCAGAGTCGGTCTGGTCTTCTAGGAAGGGACCCTTTGGCAATTGAGAAGCATCCACGTCGCTGTCTTCGACCTTCAAAGCGGCCTTGGTAGGGCTTGCTCCTCCGGCAGTGGAGGCGGATTCGGCAGAACTGGCGCCCGGGGCAGAGTCGACACCCGCAGACTCGGTGGACTTCTGGACCTTGATGACACTATCCACGATTCTTGCGGTTGGGTCTGAGGAAGAGAGCAGCCTTTCTAGTTCGGGGGTAGCGTGGTGAGGGTTCCGAATGACATTCTGAATGGATTCTGGGATGGGAACACCGCGTGATAAGAGCTTGAACGCGTGTATCTGTGTACGAAGGTGGTTGATCTGGTCGGGGGTGAAGGAGACAGGAGTGTGCGGGGACTGTGGGGGCGGGTGAGCTTGGTGGTTACGCGGGGGGACGGGGGCGGTGGTGAGAGGGATGGCAATCTGTGGGACGTTGGGAGGGGCGCCGTTGACTATGGGGGTGTAGCCATTTGTCAGCTGACCGCTGGAGTCGCCTGTGAGGAAAATCCCGGCAGTAAGGAATGTGGGACGGTACGCGGCTGGCAAATTCGCGTCACGTACCTGAACGCGGCTGTTGAGGATCGGGGTGATTTACCCCCAAATTTGCCTGGAATTGAGCGAGGACCTTGAGGATTTTCTCGAGTTCAGGGCTCGTCTGGGGTGTATGGCCCATGGCTCTGAGCTGGCTGGCACGCTGAGGCAGGGTGAGCACAAGGCATGGGGATTGATTGGAGGGGAGCCACAGACCTGAACCATTGCCTGCAGCTGCGCATTTGTCTTATTCTTCTGGATGAGGGCAACATTCTGCATGTTCTGCTGCATATTCTGGGGGATTGAATGTGGGGGTGCCTGCATGGCGGGGACGGAGGCGGGGAGTGTATCCGGAATCCGCTGTTGGCCTTTCTGCGTCCGCAACTTCGGTCAACGCCTGGAGAGTTGGCCACGAAAACGTGTGGGTTAGCCAGAAGCACAGCATTCCCTTTTGGGAAGCGATTAGGTAACCACCAACGACTGCACGTGATCAAACCGAGGTCATATCGACCATCCTGCCACTCGTAACAAGCCCAGGGTTCTCTGGAGCCATACCCGACATGCCAGCGGAGCGGGCTGGGGTAACCATCCAGCCCCACAAATTCCCCGTCATCGTCACTGATTTCTTCAGTACACAGCCACTGTATTCGTCGTCGACCTCTCTCCGTCAATGGCCAAGGCCAGGACGGTCGAGGTCCCGTCTGACGACGGCATCGTGACCCTCGAGATGACGAACCTCGAGTGGAGCTTGCAATATGTCAAGCTCAAGATTCAAGAAATGGTACGCCGTGCTGGCCCAGACTCGTTAAGCCGACTATCCCCCGATTCCATTTCCCCGCAGATATACAACGGCAGGAAAACGGACCAGTGCGGCGTAGTCGTATTCGGAACGCCAGGCGGGCCCCATTGCTGCTTTATGTTGCGTTCTCCGGCTCATCTGACCTCACGGCTTAGAGACCCAGAACATCCTCAATGAGCGAGGCGACGGATATGAACATGTTTACGAATACATCCCCATCGCCCAACCAAATTCGAACACGATAGCCAGACTCAATGCACTTCGTGCAACAGACGTGTGCGGTGATCGTGCGTCCCGACGAGTTTCTTTTTAATTCCCGTCCAATTCGTCGTCTCTCATCTCCGCATCCCTTCTATCACAGCAATCGATGCGCTGATTGTTGCAATCGAAACCCAGCACATTTACCTTTATTCCAAGAAAACATGGACGCGGAAGATTGTCATCCTTACCGACGGCGAAAGCCCGATTGAGCTCGACGAGTGGGAAAACACCGCGCAAGCCGTCGATGATCGCAACATAATCCTCACTATCATGTATGCTTCGACTATATCTCCGCACCCCAACCCTGGTGCTGATCGCGCCCCAGCGGGGTTGATTTTGACGAGGATTCAGACCAATTTCAGTACACGCAGCAGGACAAATCCAATATCAAGGTATCTATCTCGTCACGACCTTCGTCATCATCACTAACCCGAGTTACAGAGAGAAAACGAATGTTTCTACAACATGTTCGCCTCAAAGTTAGCCAACGGGATCGTTGGTACTTGCGAGTTTGCCCTCCAGGACATCTCCAGACCTGACATAAAGACGACGAAATCCGCCCTCATGAGTACAATCCTGCGCGTTGGTGACGTCCAGAACAAGCCAACAGAATCTGTGGAGATCCAAGTCAAACTGAGCAAATGCACGGCGATTGCGAGACCAAAGAGCTGGAAGCGAGTCATGCTTCGAAAGAAGGATAAAGACAAGGATAAAGATAAAGACGGGGAAGAAGGTTCAGACGGGACCGAGGGCGATGCCGAAGAACTGATGGATGTGGACGAAGGGGACACCTACGTCGAACTCAAGAAACGCTCTGAGTATTATCGGGATTCGGACAAATCTGGCGACGATGACGACGACGATGAAGAGGGCGAAGTGCGAGTCAAAGAAGAGAAGTCGGGGTATGACGATGCCCAGGTCGAGCGGGACGGGCAAGTCAAGCTCGAAGACGATCGTAGAGTGGAGAGGGAAGAACTGATCAAGGGTTTCAAGTATGGCTCGACTTACGTGCCTTGTCCGGATGGCCAATTTGATCGGCTCAAGACCAAGAAAGGGATAGATATCTGCGGCTTCTTTAAGTCGAAAAACGTGCGTGCTCCTCGTGTCTTCCCCCTGAGCTGCGGTTACAACCCCAGATCCTCATAGTTCCGTCGAGAATGGGCGATTGGAGAAGTTCAATACACTTGGGCAGATCCAGGCAACCCACGACAACATGTAGCCTTGTCTTCTATCGTGCAAGGGATGACACGAGCCAAAGTAATGGCAATTGGCCGGATGGTGTCCAAGGACGACATGGACCCCAAAATGGGCGTCCTCGCGCCATGCGTCTTCGAAAAGGTGGACTGTCTGCTCTGGGTCCAGGTGTGTGACAATCAGATCGGAGAAGGGTGGGTATTGATCGAATTGACAGATGCCTTTCGCGGATGACGTGCGCAAGTACACGTTCCCGTCCCTGGAGACACTATACAATAAAGCGGGAGAGGAGGTAATTGAGCACCCATACCTACCCACGCAAAAACAACAAGATGCGATGGACAAATTCGTGGAGGCGATGGATCTGTCATCAGCGGGCGAGAAAGACGAGAACGGGTAAGTGTTCGCCAGCCGGCTGGAGTGTTTGATTAAGTGCGCCTAGGGATCGACAGCCGTGGTATGACAATCGGATGTCGTACAACCCGGCGGTTCATCGAATCAAACAGGCCATGTTCCACAGCGCGGTGATTACGGACTTGGCCACAAACCCTCTGCCTGCACCACACCCCGAACTCACGAAGTACATGCGGCCACCCGCGAGGACCGTCAAGCGTGCGGCCGAAACGATGAGTAACTGCGGGAACGCGATGGGCGTCCAGAAAGGTGAGACCCCTTTTCTGAATTCAACCCTCAACCTGTCTATCACACCGACAACACCCCAGTTGTTAAAGCGATACGGAGGCGGAAGAATGACCACGTGCTCGCCAAGGATGCGGATGACGAGATGCTGCTGTTGGATTCGGCGCCTGTTCCTAGCCGTCGGCCAGATCAATCCCCCCAGGCGTCTTCCCCAGAGAAGCAACGGCGACCCTCCAAAGAGAGCGGAAGCGAAACGGAGGACGAAGACCATCTGCTTCTCGGGGGAGTAAAATCGGCTACAGCGACAGCACCAGACCCCGATTCACCGGATGAATCAGTCCTTCAAGCCACACCAGACCGATCAGCGAGCCCAGACCTCGAGATTGATGAACGCGAAGAAGGGCGCATAATTGGCTTTTCTTATCCGTTGGGCGACTGGAGGAAAACCCTTGCAGGAGGGGACGTGGTTAGCAAGGCGGTGGAAGACATGGGTTACGTGATTCGAGAGATCATCAACCGACAGTTCGCAGAGCGTCGGCACGGGGAGATGATAGAATGCATGCGGGAGATGAGAGAGACGTGTCTGAGGGAGGATGAGATCGATGAATGGAATGGGTGCGTGGCCGCTGACGGTAAGCGGCACAACCTTGGACCCCGCTGATGACTGTGTGTTTCACAGGTTTATGATGGACTTGAGGGAACAGTGCCTGGAGATGGATGGGGGCGGCAATAACGCATTTTGGAAGGAGGTGTGCACGGTCGGTCGCAGTTTGAGTCTGATAAGCAAGACCGAGGCGGCCAACGCGGGGGGCAGGAGTAGGATATCTGAGTCTGTGGCGTCAGAGGTGGGTTATAAGAGAACGTATGTCCGCTTGTTACTGATTAGAAAGCTTGTTACAGTTCGTCGTAATCAAGTAATGTATTTGAAATTAAAATGCATTGAGACTTGTTACCGAATTGCGTCACCGCCTTCTAGAACTTGAAGAGTCTCTATGTGATGTCACCTGTGTTCTGGGCTAGTCGATCGCAGACGGTCAACTAGAAGCCGAGGACTATAATCTCTTTCTTTCTCTTCCCTCTCTCTCCAACCGTTCTTACAGTAATTCCCTCTCCCCTCACTCACACACAACATCTCCGAAGACCGGGAAGTGGCCCATGGCCGACCAGGATTTCTTCTCAACTAACGTCCCCGCCTCCAATCCGAAGCCCGGCCATACTCCAGAGTCGACCGACTCGTTCGCAAAGGCAATCCAGTCCAGATTCGGCTCGTCATCCCTCACCCTTCCCCCTCCCCTCCACCTCCCATCAACGAGCGGTACCAAGAAAAAACCAAACAAACATGGTTTTTCTCTCTCAATGCCTGCCCCAGCTCTCTCTCTCCCCACTCCCGTTCCCCTTGCATCATCATCAGCATCATCATCGACGATACCCACGCATTCTTCATCCCAACTTCTCTGCTCCGCTCGTCCCCCTTCTGACCTGGACCAATTCCTCGCCGACCCCGACTGCCTCATTCTCGACATCCGCCCTCATGCTGCTTTTGTTACTGCTCGTCTCACCAACGCTTTATCGCTTTCAGTACCCTCAACTCTGCTCAAACGGCCACTTTACTCCCTCGAAAAGCTGGGTCTTATGCTTTCTTCCAAGTCAGCTCGGACCAGATTTTCCGCCTGGACTCAGGCGTCATCCATCCTTGTCTATGATTCTGACTCCTTCGGCATCCCGGAAGGCTCAAATCTCTATGGATTGCTGAAAAAGTTCAGGAACGAGGGGTACCCATCGGAGAAGCATCTCGCTTGGCTCAAGGGCGGCTTTGTTTCTGTCTGGAGGGAACGAAAAGAACTAGTTGTCTCCGGTCCCGACAAATTACAGGCCGAAGAGGATGATGAAGAAGACGACATTCTCGAACCGTTATCAGCTTCCCAATCCACCGGGCTCCTTAGGGCCAGTGCGTTGCCCTCCTCCGCCTTCAACCTCTCCTCGACTACCTCCCACCGCCCCTCCCGAGCTCCCCAGCACTCTCCAACTCAACCCACTTCACTGTTCTCAGCCGCCCGCATCCACCCACCCACAGCCAAGTCCGCGCCACAGCCTTCGCCCCCGCAATCACAGGCTGTGGCATTTAACCCCTTCTACGATACCGTTCGCCAGAACCTCGAGTTGTCACAAGGCATCTCTGAACGCATACCACTCACGTTGCCGGCATCAGTTCGTGAACGGATCGTCGATCTGCCATTCCGGTGGCTACGTCATGTTGCTCGCAGGGCCGCTCCGGCTTCCAAAGACTACACTCCTCTGGAACGCTCAGCCGAAAACACAGAGGAGGACACTTCGTCATCTTCGTCGTTCTCCTCATCGTCATCATCAGCTGGCGACTCGGATCCGGACACGACCCCTCCTCTGTTTTCCCCGGACGCCCCTCGGCCACCTGAGGACCTCATCGAGGAGGGAACCGAGGCTCTCGCCATGCAGTTCTACCGGATCGAACTTGGGGAGCAGCGGAGGCTCATGGGTATTATGCAACACCACTCGAGCGAGTCTGGCCGTGTGTTGACCTCCTCGAGTTCGGGCACACCATCCTCGGAAGATAATTTCGAAGCCCCCATTCCCCGAGTACGTCACCATAAGTCCAGGTTGAACCGCGCGGAGGTCTCGTTCCCGTACAGCATTACCGCAGGCGTTGAGAAGGGCACCAAGAACAGGTAATGTCGTCCTTACCTTACGCCCGGTGTCGATAAAACGACTGAAACTTTTATTTTAACCCAGGTATCGGAACATCTGGCCGTTTGAGCACGCCAGGGTTCGTCTCCTCCGGAGTTCCTCTGACGACTACATCAACGCGAGTTATGTTCAACCACTCGGGACCTACAAGCGCTACATCGCCACCCAGGGACCTCTGGAAGCCACATTGTCCGATTTCTGGACGTACGTGGGCCGTCACTAACCCGACTACAAACACCAATCACTGACGATCAATTATTCCCTTCATTTCGGATAGGCTCGTTTGGGAGCAGAATGTCCACGTGATCGTCATGCTGACCCGGGAGGTGGAGGGGATGCACGTCAAGTGTTGCAACTACTGGGACTCCGGCCAATATGGGCCATTCTTGTTGAGGATGGTCCAGACAACGGAGACTCCGGACGAAAGGCAATCACGTCAGACCCAGCCAACCGAGTTCTCGTGGAATTTAGGGCCTTCCTCTCCTCCTCCTGGATCCAAGAAACCGACGATTACCCGTAGACTTGAGCTCTGCAATAAGGACTTCCCGTCAGCAGGCACCCGGAGTATTGTCCAGATGCAGTACCTGGAATGGCCAGATCTCAATGTACCCGATGACCCGAGAGGTATCCTCGACCTCGCCACCAACCTCCAACAAGAGGTCGACTCGATTCCCGTGACCAAACCCACTGTCGATAATCTCCACCCTGATGAGGCGGACCCCAACACGGGCCTCGTCAAACGGGGGCTTGATCATCCACCCGTCCTCCTCCACTGTTCCGCGGGGGTGGGTCGTACCGGAGGTTTCATTGCCATTGACGCAGTCCTTGACGGGGTCCGACGAGAGGTTAGGAAGAAGAGAGCTATGACGTTGCGGAGGAGGGAGCGGAGGAACCGTGAGACCCATGAATCGTCCCAGTCTCCTCCCTTCGGTACCGATCGGGACGTGGAGATGAGTGATTCGAAACCATCCCCTCCTCAAGAGAGTATGGTGTTAGATGAGGCAATCGACACGAAGATTACCAGGCCGGCCGACCTTCCGCTCGTCATGCCAATCCACGGCACACCCCATGGCACAGGGGAGCTCCTTTTCCACGTTCCGGTCGCTGGGTGGGCCCGCGAAGACGGTAGCGGTGGAGAACGAGATCGATCGAGTGGGGACGTGTCAAGCCAGAGAGATTCACCCTCCCCTTCCGAGCAGATGGACGTCGACGAGAAAGGGCATGCTCTATCCAAGCAAAGGAGGCAGAAGTTGGAACAGACTTCCCCCTGGACAAGCACGAGACGAGAGCTAAAGGAGTGGCCAACAAGTGACGATTCTGATAGATCCAACCACCTCGTGCGACCACACGCCAAGAGGATGCTCTCTGAAGAGAGCAACATCCGCAAGGCTCACTCGGACCGATCCTCCTCCTCTGGGGATTACCGTCTCGCCTTCGCCTCCGGGTCTGCCACTGGGTCGAGCTCTAGTAGTGATCTCAACCTCGCGGCCCGCCCCCGCAAGCCAGTTGTAACACAACAGTCGGATAGTCATGTGGCTGACATTTCAATCGGTGGAGTCCGGAAGTTGTCGCCGCCAACATCGATAGGCTCCTCCTCGGATTCGAACTATCGGGCTAGGACGACAAGCACGCCTGGGACCCTTTCGTCATCCCCGGCACCCCCACCTCCCTCGACCTACCCATCACCGTCCCCTAAGCGCCCCCACCACAGACACCGCCAAAGTGACGAAACCACGGGACGACTCTCATCTCCCCTTGGTTCATCTGAGGACTATAGCACTGGTAGTTTGTCTGTGTTTGGCCTCGCGAATCAAGGTGAAACTACGGCTGCTTCTTCGCTCCCATCGTCTCACAAGAGGACGAGTGATGAAGAATCAGCGTCGGCGAAGGACCGTCAGCACCTGTCGAGGTCCCGTCACGAGGCCGACAGCGGGCCCAGATCCCAACCATCCGAAACGATCGAACACACACACACCCGACCCTTCGATTACGCCGACCCTCGAGCGATGTTCATCGACGAAGAAACCCCTCCTCTGTTGTCTACCTTCGGGGAGCCGATCAGGCGAATCCTCGAAGACATGCGAGAACAACGGATGAGCCTGTGCCAGAGTCTCCGACAGTATGTGTTCGTGCACAGAGCCATCATTGAGGGATCCTTGATGATCGTGGACGAGGAGAAGGAGAGGGAGAAGGAGGCCAAGTTTATCCGGCAATACGAGGACACGCATCTCCCTCTAAAGCGATCCAGTTTATCGGAGATCAGACACACTACTCGTTCCGCGGAGCAGGCCCCCCCACCCAAGGACACAACACAGTTCGTCCAGTTCATCTCCAACCCCCTCCTTACCGCTGGTTCCTCGGTCTCTATCTCCTCCTCTGAGCACGCCTCGATGGGGTTCTTTGCGCCAGTCCGTAACGCCAAGAGGAACGCCAGTCCGACAGAGTTGAAAGAAGATGCTACCGGCGACTCAGACCTATCGAAACGGCCTAACACGAAACGACGACACACCGAGGACGTCAAGGAGAGGCCTACGCGAGGTGGGGGGCTGGTATCTCCGGTCCGAGCGACTGCTTTCCCCCCCCATCCCGGCTCGCATCATTCGTCAGCAAGGTGAAGCGAAGGGGTTCCACCCCCGCCAAATGTGGGGTTCTTTGAGGTCTGTATCACGGTGAAGTCGCTTTCGTCTGGCCGGCGTGATGAGGGTTGTGTGCTAACGATTTTCACCCCTGCCGTACGCCATCGTTATCTGATGATGGTATTGACAGTTGTTTGTGCTTTGCCCCCTTCCTTTACGTTCCAGCATTCCAGGCCTGGTTTTGCGGATCTATGCCTCAAAAATTTCAAGGCATTAATGAATGGGGCCGAGAGGGGTAGCGGGGGATTATCATGTTATTGGACCGAATCGATCACTGCTTATACTCTATTACTTCCAGTCTTATCTTGTTTCCAGTTCATTTCGTCTTGTATTTCCACCAGTACCCCTTAGGGGACTGCGATCTAGGGCCTATGTCTGTTACTACCTGTCCTGTTTGGTACATAATGGCGCCAGGCGCATTGAACACGACCACTCTCCGATGAATACTTGTCCCAAGTTCACCTCGAGGCCGCGTTCCTGGTTGCGGTTTTGTCTTTTCGTGATTCAAGCGCTCTTGATCGTTGTGTTCTACTGTGGTGGTACGTATGGCTGAACGAGCATCTTGCTAAACTCCTTCAATTTCTGGGGGCCACGGACTTCCTCCGTGAGCAAAGGGAGCTGGACGATATGGAAGAATTCGTCGTAGAGTTCGTGAGCTTCGTTCAGATACTTCTGCTGCATCTTGTGGCGAACGTTACAGTGTTCACAGTCGGACGCTATAGTTCCCTCATGATGAGCGGATCGCTTAACAAGCAGACCGGTGGAGAGCGCTCACTTGACTTCGGGAATAACAATTGATTGACAACGATATTATGGGTGTCAATCTCATATGCAGTGAGCTCTTGGATCAGACGCTCGGTCTCGTACAGGGACAGGAACTCGGATATACAAACACACACGAATGTGGTTTTTTCCTGGATAAAAGAGGGGGGTTTCCGGGACGATGTCAGGCTGCGACTGCACATTGCTCGTTATGAATGGGGTACGAACTGGATCTTTGAATTGGCTGTTGACTTCCGTAATCACCTCACGCATGGATTCTAATTTGGCGAACATGTCTTCGGTGCCATCCGCTTGCCCTCCCATCAGGCTGGACATCTTCGGATCGACAATTGAGTACTGAACGCAAGACGAACGGTTCTGAGACGCGTTTTCTCACCTGGTTGATCATCGGACCCAGGCGGCCGCTCAAAGTCGAAAGTTTGCCCAGCGCCTTTTCGAGAACGGTGGGAAAAGACAGGAAACGGAGGGTGTGCCCGGTAGGGGCGGTGTCGAAGACGATCACAGAGTATTCCATTGACTTGACGTGCCTAGGAACTTCGTCGATTAGGGCCGGGCGGTCAGAAGCCACGCATTATGAAAAGACCGACTTCATGATTTCTGCGAAACTCATGGCCTCATCGACACCAGGGATCGCAAAGGCAAGATCTTGCATCATGCTACCCATCATACCGTTAGAGTCGGCTGTGAGTGGTGGACCATGTTAAAAGAGGGTCCATGTAGATCCCCAAGCCAAACGAGTCGTACATTGTTCAACCATCTCTTGAATGGCACTTGAAGGGTCGATTTCCATGGCAAACAGGTTGTCGAATCCGTTGACTTTTGTGGCGTCCTTCGAAAACTTTTGACCAAAGGCATCGGAAAGGTTGTGAGCTGGATCGGTCGACTGTCGGGGCAGCCGTTAGAAATAGTGTCTTGTGCTGGTAAGGGGGGCACAGACGATCAACAAGACCGATTCGCGACATTGGGCGAGTTGCGTAGCAAGGGAACAAGATGTGGTGGTCTTGCCGACACCACCCTTACCACCTGGAGAGGCGGCCAAGGGTCAGGCTGATTATCCACGGATCATGTCGCGGGGAACGAACCGCAGAAAATCCACTTTAGAGTCTTCTGGTCGAGGACGTTCTGTAAGCTCGGTGGGAGGGTAACGATTTCATCAGCCATGATCGTGGTCGGAGGTCAAAGTCAAGGTCTATGCATATGTCTGATACCGTCATCTCCTTCAGAGGTAGTTTTCATGCCGGCGAGCACCTGCCGGGGAATCGCAAAACAAGGCTGACTTGTCCTTTAAACAGCACTTTTACTCGCAAACGAACAGCGCAACGCTTATGGCTTGCGATATAATGATTACACCAGATACCGGTAGGTATCCGTCGATCTTTCGAGGCAAGGACACTCACTAACATGGTTCAGCAAACACTGCACGAATAGGACGCACAGACTCAGATCCTCTCTGAAGATCACCCATGGAAAGGGCAGGGAGTTCAAAAAGCTGCCTCCAATCACACCTGACGTCGCGAATGCTAGCCAGTGAGCGTCCATTGCCATCCCACATCATGAATGTTCGCATTTATACCCTCCTTAGCCTCCAGTTGCTGTTATTCGAAGCAGAGCGTGCCTGGGCATACTCCAAAGAGCTGGCTGCTCAATCTTTGGATTCAGCGAAAGTGACCAAACAATCTGCCATCCAGCGCAGCGCTACTAGCCGCTTCCGACGGGCGATTAAGTGGTCAGCACAGTTACTCTCCCTCGCCCAATCCCTTTATGGCTCCAAACGCCTGTCGGCTGAAAACCTCCTCGAGCTCACGACATATACCCTCATTCTTAACGGGCGGTTCCTTCGCTCGAGGGAAGACCAGTTGCAAGATGCACTGTCTCAGTTGAGCGTAGCCAGGCACCTGCTGGACAACCTCTGCGCTCAGGCAACCAGGAGCCGCGACCAGGCCCTGGCCACTTTGTTCATCGATGAGATTGACCCAGAGATCAGATACTGTGCCCACCAGCTCGGGAACAAGAAAGCGTACGATGTGGATGGCATCGTCCAGGAGCTCTCCGCGGTCCACAAAGACAAGCTCGTGGAGGGCTGTGATAATGTGTTGGCCGCGCTGAGAGAAGAAACTGCCAGAGGAGCCCAGGACTCGCTCAAGACAAAACTCAATACCCTCATGTGGGAAGGGAAACCGGTCCCGATCAGGAACCCGGAGCTAGTGGATGCCCTCCTAAAGGTGCAGGAAGCCGAAGCGAAACTTGCGGTGACGAAGAAATCTTCCGGAGGGGACAAGGGCCGGTCGGGTAGCGACACCACCAAGCACAACGTGGGGACATACGACACCGTATTGTCGGCCCTGAGCGATTCCGAAGGAATCGCGCGGAAACAGGCTGAAACCCAACAGGTCGGCGTGTGCTTCCCTCCCCTATTTACACATGGCTCACGTACCTTGGATCACACAGTTAGGCGGATCAACTGCCGCGGTCAGCGTTGGTGGTCGTGATGTTGACTTCGTACACGCCTTTATCGTCTATCAGCTCCTTGCCAGAAGAACTGAACGCGATCACCTGCTGATCAACGCTCTGTTATCTTCTCATCAACCCCGCGTCCCCCGTTCATCCCTCGAGAGGGAACGGGTTGATGGCCGACTCTTCCCGGCTGTCGTAAAGCTACTCGACACGGTGCTTCAGAACCTTACCCAAATGAGGACGCTGAGCGTTGTTGATGAAAGCCCGGACCTCGCCTCGGGTATGGATGCAAGAATATCCTTTACGAAATCGAGAAGGTGATCCTCCCACCAATTTCATGATGGGAATTGGCAATTGAGTTGACGGCACCCAGGTGTTTCTTCCTCGCTCGCTGTTACGCACCCCCGAAGAGGTATGCGGAGGCGTTGACACTAGTTCAACGCTCACAACTCCATCATCGAGAGGCACGGTCGATCACATCTGCTGTTCTGGAGGGCGGCCCTGAATCAACCCCAGCGATCTCGTTCTATCCCTTGACGGAGTCGGACTATGATAAGTTGGATGGGGAGATATCGCGGGTCAGCTCGGAGCTGAAAAGGGACTGGTTTACATTCAATGGAGGATCTCCCACGCCCGACAACGAATCCTACAAAAAGTCGCTCTTCTTTGACATCGCGCTCAATTATGTCGAGCTGGACATGGATCGGTTGCAACGACGAGCCGGAAAGGAACCTCCGCCGGCACCTGCTCCTGTCAAGATCTTGCAGCCGCAACCTCAGCCTCCACAGGCGCAAAAGGGGCCCATCACAAAAGCAAGGGCGGAGCAGATCGCGAGCCCGGCCACCCCGGAGCCGAAGACCGAGACCTCACACGGGGGGCTGAGCAGCTTATTGGGCGGATGGTGGGGACGCAAGTAAACCTTCAACTCTATCTTTAATTTGAAAATACAATACTCTCAAGCTGAGGTCGTCGTGATCCCCGGGCACTTCTCTCGTACGGGCAGAACCAAACCCTGGCCTGATCCCCCGACAGCGCAACGCCGATTAAGTAAACGAATGCACGCCGCCCAAAGGAGGATTGTGAAACCAGGCCGGAAAACCGTGGCGGTGGCTAATTTTATTCTACTTCCGCACGCTTGTCCTCGATTTGTCACCCTGCCGGGCGGGAGGGGAACGTTGTCCCAGGGCAGCCAGGTCCACGACCCTTTATCTGGGCCGGTGTGTGATCGCGGCATTGAACGGACAAGCCTTAGAGGCGACTAGTGGACGGTGGCAGGTGATCCGACAGGGGGCGGTTACGCTCGTGCGGAGGCGCACTGGGAAGGACCGTGGGGACCTTTTCGGATGTGGATCGGCGAAGGATCTGGGGAGGCGATCTGGTGCGACATGGGCGTGCGGGGGACAGATCTTCAGCCAGACGCTGTACGTTTTAGTGACTTACGTTTCATATCTCTCCTTCACCCTGTGATTTTTCATGAATCGCTCGCT